>Ga0114996_10000997_pt1 | contig 38791 bp, 36 predicted proteins | sample ArcticOcean_MG_C_4_FD_87039 | JGI IMG/M metagenome (GOLD analysis project Ga0114996, IMG submission 87039) | Marine microbial communities from western Arctic Ocean - ArcticOcean_MG_CB4_134 | ecosystem: Environmental > Aquatic > Marine > Oceanic | place: Arctic Ocean: Canada Basin | collected... | reverse complement strand
GCTCAACGGGAGGGGATCGTGACCGACGTTGAAGCGGTCGAGAGAAGCATGAGCGGACTGGTCGACGCGCTGGGCGAGGCCTTCTCGCGGGCCAGCGCCTTCGACGAGGAGAGTGCGAAGTGAGCGACTCACAACAAGAGAACGCCTGGTCTGTCGCGGCACGCGAGGGTGTGTCCGGCGATGGGGTCGGAGCGACCCGTCTTCGGCGGCTGCGCCGGACGCCCGGGCTGCGGGCTCTAGTGCGCGAGGCGCATCTCGACGTAGACGACCTGATCCTGCCGCTCTTCGTGACGGATGGCGAAGGCCTGTGCGAGGAGGTCCCGTCTATGCCCGGTGTCTACCGGGAGTCCGTCGATCTGGTCCAGGAGCGTGTCGCAGCCGCGGTCGCCCTCGGAGTCCGGGCGGTGATCCTCTTTGGCATTCCGGCCGTGAAAGACTCGGCGGGCAGCGGGAGTTATGACGCCGAGGGGGCAGTGCAGCGCTCCTTGTTGCTGTTGCGAGAGAGCTTTCCGGACCTGGTCTTGGTGGCCGACACGTGCCTATGCGAATACACCGACCACGGACACTGCGGCGTGCTGGACCCACGCGCCGATGTCGACAACGACGCCACGCTGGACATCCTGGGGCGGGTCGCGGTTAGTCAGGCGGAGAGCGGCGCCGACCTCGTCGCGCCATCGGGAATGATCGACGGACAGGTGGCGGCCGTCCGGACAGCGCTCGACCGGGCCGGCCACAGCGACGTGGGCATCATGGCCTACTCGGCGAAATACGCGTCGGCCTTCTACGCCCCCTTCCGCGACGCCGTGCAGGGCGCCCCTGCGTTCGGCGACCGGCGGGGCCACCAGATGGATCCTGCCAACGCGGGTGAGGCGCTGCGCGAGGCACGTCAGGACCTAGGGCAAGGGGCCGACATGATCATGGTCAAGCCGGCGCTTGCATACCTGGACGTCGTGCGCCGCGTTCGGGACTCTTTCGAGGGGGTTCCCCTGGTCGTGTACAACGTGAGCGGCGAGTACGCGATGGTGAAGGCGGCTTGTGCGGCCGGTTGGTTGGCCGAGCGCTCGGTTGTGATAGAGATGCTCACCGCAATGAAGCGGGCCGGAGCGGACCTCATCATCACGTACCATGCGTTGGATGTGGCGAGATGGCTCCGGGAGAAGAGGTAGCCGGGGCCCGCACTTGGGAGGTGATGCCGGGAGACGTGAATATCCGATGGCCGACCTGTCGTGGCGGCCTCCCGTCGAGCCCGAGATCCTTTGAGGTTGTGACTTCTCGACCTCAAGTAGTACCATGGTTCCGCAGGTCCGAGCCAAGGACTAGACCCCTGCGTCTCACGCTCCGAGGACCCCGACGATGGCCGTGTGGGCGCATACAGATGAGGCAGGTGCCAGGATGGCTCCCCCCGAACACTCAGACGAGGGTTCCGGCCAGGAGTCGCGGAAGGGCCCCGCCGGGCGGACCAAGCCGGCTCTGTCCGCCGAGAGCGGTCGGGCCACTGGTGGCGTTCGAGCCAGAGATGTTCGTTTTGCGTACGGCCTCGGCGAGCCTGTGCTCGACGGAGTCGATCTAGAGATCGGCGTCGGTGAGGTCATCGCGCTGGTCGGGCCCCAGGGTTCCGGGAAGAGCACCCTTCTCCGCATCCTCGCCGGCGATCTCTCACCAGACTCAGGGGCGGTGGAACTGCCCGCTCGCCGCTCCAGTGGGGGCCGCGTCATGCTCGGTTACGCAGGGCACGGGGGAGCGCACTTCGAGTCGTTGTCCGGCTGGGAGAACGCGATCTTCTACGCTCGGGCCGGGGGGATGCGTCGTCGGGAGGCCGAGGGTGCGGTGGCCGAGCTCATGGAAATCCTCGGCTTGAAGGCTCAGGGTCACCGGGCGGTCTCGGAGTACACTGATGAGGCCCGGCATAGGCTTCTGTTGATCGAGGCGCTCGCGCACAGGCCAGCCCTGACGGTGCTCGACGAGCCCTTCCGAGAGATGCCTCAGAAGACCCGTGAAGCGTTGATCCAGGTGCTTCGCCTGCGCTCAGCGCAGCGGGGAACTGTGGTTGTCGCGAGCGGGGATCTCGTCCCGATTCCGGAGCTGGCCGACCGGATTCTCTTTCTGCACCAGGGTCGCGTCGTGGCAGGCGGCCGAGTGGCCGAGTTGCTGGCTTCTGTGGGATCTGCAACCCGCCTCGAGGTCGAGCTGGAGCGCCGTCCGCAGCAGTTGGACGCGCGCTTCCGACCGGGAATCACAGTCGTGAGCGACGGCGATCCTTACGTGCTGGAGGTCAGTCGTGGTAGCGCCGCGGTGGGCGAGGTAGTCGCCGCTCTCACGGCGGCGGGCGCGACGGTGAAGTCGGTAGCGGTCAGGGAGGCCGATCTCGCGGAGGTCTTCCGCCGCGCGACCGGCGCGGAGCTACAGTAGTGGGCGTCATCGTCTGGGGTCTCGAGTGGCGCCTGGCGCTCTCCAGGAAACGCGACCTCACACTGCGCATCGTGGCACCGCTCTCCCTGGTCCTCGTAGTCGCGACCGGAGCCGTGCCTGCCGCAGTTGGAGCGGCTTCCTACGTGGTGCTCTTCGTCGCATTCGGCGTCCTCGGGACCGCGCTGCGCCTGCTACGCGACGGGGAGGAAGGCATCACGTCGCGCGTGGTACGAGGTGGGGTGTCGCCGAAGAGCTATCTGTTGCAGCGAGCCGCTGTGGGGGCGGTGCTGGCTTTCGTACAGCTCCTCCCGGCGGCTCTTGTCGCGGCGGCATTCCTCAACGCTTCGACTTCGGAGGTCCTCATCGCACTGGTGGCGCTGGCGGGGTCCCTCTGGATCGGCAGCCTTCTGGGGATCGTCGTGGCCGCGGTGGGTCGCTCCGGGACAGAGGTGACGGTCGTCTGCGGGGTAGGTCTTGTCCTGCTCCTTCACATGTCCGGAGTCTTCCACGCGGCGTCCCCGGCCGGACTCGGAGGGATGCTCGAGGCTGCGTCGCCGTTCCGCGCCCTCCACGAAGCATTCGTGACGATGGTGGCTGGCGGAGCGGAACGTGGGGGCTTGGCGGCGGCCGCCTGGGCGCTTGCGTTGCCGGTGCTCGTGGGCTCGCTGGCGCCGCGTCTCACCGCTGCGATGGAGCGTTAGGCGACCCCCTCGCTATCGCCCCAGGACCCCGAAGACGATCTCGGCTTGGGCGCCCACTCCGACGTCTTGCTCAGCGTACCATCCCTGCCTCACCTCGAGCCCGTACATGGCAGGGGCCGCGCTCGCGTATGACTCGGTGATAAGCGGCTCCATCGCCACGATGTCGACTACGCGGAACGACGGGTTCAAGTAGGCGATGTCCAGCGCCACGTAGGTATTCGCCATCCAGAAGGATCTAACTTGACTGTCCGGGAAGACGAAAAGCATCCCTGTGCCGTCCGGTACCGTCTCGCGGTACATGAGGCCCTCGGCGCGTTCGTCGGAGGTGGACGCGACCTCAGCCACGACCGTGTCGGCGTCGAAGATCACCCACGCGTGACCGGCCGGCGGAAGCGCGCTGGACGGCCGCGCCGCCACCGCCACCGAGGCGCGGTCGGCGATGCTGGCCGAGGCATCGTCGCTCAAGGAGCACGCGCCCGCGGCGAAGGTCGTCATCCAAACCGCTAGAACCACGCTAAATCGGTGCAATTGAGCCTTGTGAAAATCTTCACGAGCATGCATTATCGGCCCTCCCGTTACCCGTCGGACGACCTTAACTTACGCCCCTCGGATTCGGTTCCCAGGGGTACCTCCCGATCCTGCGGAAAGGCAGAGGCGGTTTGCGTCGGTCGGTAGTGCGCTCCGCCGCACACAATGGAGTTGTTCCGTGGTCGATCAGAGCCTGCTGGACATCTTGGTTTGTCCCGAGACGAAGCAGCCCCTTCACGCGGCTGAAACCGTTCTGTTGGAGCGGCTCAACGCGTCCATTCGCGGCGGCTCGGTGACCACGAAGGGCGGGGAGGCCGTCTCCGATGAGATCACCGAGGGGCTGGTGAGAGAGGACGGCGGCGTCCTCTACCCTGTGAGGGACGACATTCCCATCATGCTCATCGACGAGTCGATTCAACTGTCACAACAGGTATGATGACACCACATCGGACATCGAAGGCGGCGGCCCTTCCAATCCTGGCGTTCGCTCTCGCGGCGTGCGACGCGACCCCGCCACCGGTGGGCATGGTCCGCGGCGCTGAACTTTTCGAGACGTGTGCGCCTTGCCACGGAGAGACCGCGGTAGGGAATGCGGACATTGCGGCTCCGGCGATCGCTGGACTCCCGCAGTGGTACATCGAGTCCCAGCTCCAGAGCTTCCAGGCGGGGTGGCGCGGCAAGCACGCCGACGACTTGGCTGGCCTGCGCATGCGTCCGATGGCGGTGACGCTGAACCGTGAGGGCGACATCGAGTCGGTAGCGCAGTACATCGCGTCGCTCGAGCCGACGTTCCCGCCGAGCACGCTGCACGGCAACGCCGGGGCAGGGGCGGCTCAGTACGAGCAGCTCTGCGTTACTTGTCACGGACCCTCAGGTTTGGGCGACGAGATCCTACACTCACCCCCGATCGTGCAGTTGCCCGACTGGTACCTGCTGCAGGAGCTCCAGGATTTCCGGATCGGCGCCCGGGGTGGCGATCCCGCCGACACGTGGGGCATAACGATGCGAGCCAATACCGTGGTCATGACGGATCAGGCGATGACCGATGTGATCGCTTACGTGCAGACTCTGAGGTAGACACTATGTCGGACCACCCGATCGCTCAGGCACCAGGCCCGGTTCCCCCGGCTCCACCCCCGGACGCCGAGAACGAAGCGATCATCGACGCCGAGAAGACGTTCAAGATCACCCTGATCAGTATCGTCCTATTCTGTCTTGCGGCGGCGGTGATCATCCTGGTGACGAGGACTTGGTAGAGGCATGATCGAACAGCTATCGACCTACGCGGGTGACATCGACAACCTCATCCTGCTCATGACTGTCCTCGTCGGATTTTGGTTCTTCGCGGCTGAGGGCATGTTCTTCTGGCTGATCTGGCGCTTTCGTGCCAAGCCGGGGGTGAAGTCTCAGTACCTGGAGGGTCACGAGCCCCACGTCATGAAATGGATCACGTGGCCTCACGGCCTGATCCTCATCTGCGACGTGTTCATCATCATCGGCGCGGTGCAGGTCTGGTACAACGTGAAGCAGCGGCTTCCAGAGCCGGACACGACCATCCGCGTCATTGGTCAGCAGTGGGCTTGGACTTTCCAGCACCCCGGCCAGGACAATGAGCTCGACACGCCGGACGACATCTTCACGGTGGATGACCTTCACGTGGAGGTCGATAGGGTCTACCACTTCCTTCTCGAGTCGCGCGACGTGCTGCACTCTTTTTCAGTTCCTGTCTTCCGCATCAAGCAGGATGCGATTCCGGGTCGTGCGATCACCGGCTGGTTCGAGGCGACCGGAACGGGTGACTACGACGTCCAATGCGCCGAGATCTGCGGGATCGGTCACGGCGTGATGGCGGCCCGGATACATATTGAAGATTCCGAGCAGCACGCGGCCTGGATTGCGGCCTCGTCGGCTGCACAGTAGAGGCGGGTAAATGGCAGATACGGCAGTCGCGACGGAACACGTAGACCACCACGCCGGAGAGCATCACGGTCCCCAAGGCTTCCTGAAGTACATCTGGTCGACCGACCACAAGATGATCGCCATGCAGTACCTGTTCACCGGCATGTTCATGGCGGTGATCGGTGGGTACATGGCTTACGTGTTCCGGATGCAGCTCGCGTTCCCGGGGATCTCCGTGCCGGGCTTCGGCCAGGTTTCACCGGGCGAGTACAACGCGCTGGTAACGAACCACGGCTCGATCATGATTTTTTGGGTGGCGATGCCCGTGTTGATCGCCGCCTTCGGGAACTTCCTCATCCCGTTGATGATCGGCGCGGACGACATGGTCTTCCCGCGCATCAACCGGCTCTCGTATCAGATCTTCCTCATCAGCGCGCTTCTTCTCCTCGCCTCGCTCTTCGTCCAAGGAGGGGGCTTCGGCGGCGCTTGGACCGCCTATCCGCCGCTTTCCGCTGTAGGGGACTACAACCAGACCGCTATCGCTTCGTCGATGTGGCTGGCCGCCGTCGCGCTCGAGTTCGTCGCCTTCCTGTTGGGGGGCATCAACTTCATTACCACGCTAATGAACGCGCGCGCGCCCGGCATGAAGGCGTACGACATCCCGTTGGTGTGCTGGATGATCGTCATTGCGAGCATACTCTTCATGCTCTCGGTCGGTCCGCTCATCGCAGGCGCAGCGATGCTCTTTCTCGACCAGACGGTCGGGACCGGTTTCTACGACCCCGCCCGCGGCGGAGACCCCGTTCTCTGGCAGCACCTCTTCTGGTTCTTCGGCCACCCCGAAGTTTACGTGGTGCTCCTTCCGGCGATCGGCATCACCATCGACATCGTCGCGACCTTCTCGCGGAAGAAGGTGTTCGGATACAAGCTGATGCTGTACACGACCGTCGCGACCGGCGTGCTGAGCTTCTTCGTGTGGGCGCACCATCAGTTCATCGCGGGCATCGATCCGCGCATGGCCAACGTCTTCATGGTGACGACGCTGTTGATTTCGGTGCCGATCGCTGAGCTCCTGTTCGTGATTATTGCGACGTTGTACGGGGGATCCATCAGGCTCAAGACGCCGATGTTATGGGCGCTCGCCTTCATCGCCGAGTTCCTGATTGGAGGCGTGACGGGGATCTTCCTGGGAGCATCAGGTGCGGACATCTACTTCCATGACACGTACTTCGTGCTCGCCCATTTCCACTACACGTTCTTCCCCATTGCCATCATCGGCACCTTCGCGGCCTTCACGTATTGGTTCCCGAAAATGTTCGGGAAGATGATGAACGACACCCTGGGCAAGATCCACTTCTGGGGCACGATCATCCCCTTCAACTTCATCTTCATCCCGCTCTTCGTGCTCGGAATAGGCGGCCAGCATCGCCGCATCTACAATTATGAGCACTTCCCGGATCTCTCTAGTGCGGGCCAATACCAGCTCCGCCAGGTCGCGACGATTGCGCTCCTGGTCATGCTCGCCTTCCAGCTCGTGTTCTTCTACAACTGCATCATGAGCTGGTGGAAGGGAAAGGCGGCCGGCAAGAACCCGTGGGAGGCCAATACGCTGGAGTGGACTACCGAGTCGCCGCCGCCACACGGGAACTGGCCCGAAGGACTGCCCAATGTGTACCGGGGGCCGTACGAGTACAGCCATCCGGATCGTGAAGAAGACTACTGGCCTCAAAACGAACCAGACTGATGGCATTCCCAAAACCAGCCGCGACACTCCGCAGCTCGACGGGGATCCCCACCGGCCGCCTGGCCGTGTGGTGGTTGCTCGCTTCCGAGGTGGTCATCTTCGGGGGCCTCCTGGGTGCGTACCTCATGTTCCGCCTCGGCCACCCCGAGTGGGCGGACGCTGCGGAGCACACGAACACGTGGATCGGCGCCTTCAACACTCTGGTGCTCCTGACGTCCAGCTTCACGGCGGTGTTGGCGCACCAGGCCGCCGAGAGGGGTGACGGGAAGACTGCGGCCAAGTTCTTGGTGCTCACCATCGGCGGGGCGCTGACCTTCGTCATGGTGAAGTCGGTGGAGTGGGGCATCGAGATCACCGCGGGCTACACCATCACCGCCAACGGATTCTGGTCGTTCTACTACACGGCGGCTGGGCTCCATGCCCTCCACGTGATCGCCGGCGCGATCATCATGGGCATCATTGCCGTGGACGCGTATCGCGGCCGTGAGCTTCAGCGCGTCGAGTTGATCGGCATCTATTGGCACTTCGTTGACGTCGTCTGGATCTTCCTCTTCCCGCTTCTCTACATCGCGAAGTAGCGACATGGCCGAGAATCACGAACAGAACGGTGACGGCCACGACGGCGGCCATCACACCAACTACAAGAAGATCTATTTCACGCTGCTCGGCCTTCTGGTCGTGAGCGTGGCGGGTCCATTCCTAGAGATCCTCGTCATCACCCTCATCACGGCGTTCGGCATCGCGGTGGTGAAGGCGAACCTTGTGATCCAGAACTTCATGCACCTGAAGGCAGAGAAGAGGCTCGCGAAGTGGATCCTGGCCACGTCCCTGCTACTCATGGCCCTCATGTTCGCCGGCATCTCTGCCGACGTGATGAACCACGAGGGTCGGAACTGGGTGAACCTTGCGGCTATGGCGGCAGTTGAGCGGGGCATCGTCGATCCGCACGCCGAGGGTGAGGTGGAGGAAGTGGAGTTCGTGGCCGTGGCCCGCACGGTGGAGGCGGACTTCAACCTCATATGCGCGACGTGTCATGGCACGGGCGGCCTGGGGGACGGCGCCGCCGGTGTGGCGCTGGATACCCCGCCTGCCGATTTCACGGATCCCGTGTTCTGGGAGACGCGTGACATGGACCGGATCTTGAATGTTATCACGAACGGCGCGGCTGCAGTCGGTGGCTCGTCGCTGATGGTCGGGTGGAGCGCCAGCTTCAGCGCCGAGCGGATCCAGGAGTTCGCCGACTACGTTCTTGCGTTCCGTCCGGAGGAGTAGTCGGGAGATGAACGCCCCGTCCGCAGCGTATCCGATCGAATGGCGACCGGCGCCCGCGCGGCGTGAGCCGGTGGTCTCGAACGGTGTTGTCGGGATGCTCATCTTCATCTTCACCGAGGCGATGTTCTTCTCAGGCCTCATCTCCGCGCATACGATCGTGCGGTCTCAGACCGCGTCGCAGATGTGGCCGCCATTCGGTCAGCCTAGACTGCCGGTCCAAGAGACTGCTATGAATACGGCCGCTCTGCTCGTGAGCGGCATCGTGCTCGTCCTGGCATGGTTCGCGTTCAAGCGGGAACGCTCGAGCGCGCGGATTCCGCTTCTGTTGTCGATTGCACTCGGCGCCTTCTTCGTCTGGTTCCAGGGGCTCGAGTGGATGGCACTTCTGGGTGAAGGCCTCACCATTCAGTCGAGCTCGTACGGCGGTTTCTTCTACCTGATCGTTGGCTCGCACGCGGCGCACGCGGTTGCGGCGCTTGCTGCTCTTGCTTGGGCTTGGGTTCGGCTCGACAAGGATCGGCTGACGCTTTCTCAGCTTGCCACCGTGTCCGCCTTCTGGTACTTCGTGGTGTTGGTTTGGCCCGTCCTCTACGTGAAGGTGTACCTATGAGGAGCGTCCTGATTCTGACCCTGGCGCTCGCCGCGGTGGCGGTCCTTCCCGATGCGGCTTCTGCGTGCGCGGTGTGCTTCTCCGCGTCGGATGAGAATCGCCAGGCTTTTCTCATATCGACTGCCTTCCTATCGGTCTTTCCGTTGGGCATGGTGGGCGGTGCGGGGCTCTGGCTGCGGCGCCGCGTGCGCGAGCGAGACGCCAAGTACGATGTTTCCGACACGCCTCCGAGCTGACCACCAGGGCTCTGCGACCGCCGAGCAGCCTCCTCTGCATCGCGCCGGTCCCCTACGCCAACGACGGGGGACGAACGCCAGCCATGGGAGAGTACGAGGCGCCGGCGGGATCGTGGAACCTATATGACCATGCTAGATGATCCGCGCCGCTCGGCGCCCATCCTGGCTCGGATAGCCGAAGGAGCTGGCGGCTGATGGCGGTTGGCCTGCTAGGCCTCGGAGCCTATCTACCCGAACGGATCATGGAGAACGATGAGTGGGCGGAGCACGTCGACACATCCGACGAGTGGATCTCTTCGCGGACCGGAATTCTGCGCCGCCGGGTCGCCGCCGAAAGTGAGAGCACGGCAGACCTAGCGGTAGCGGCGGCGCAGCGGGCCATCGCCGACAGTGGATTGGGCGTCGAGGACATCGACGAGATCATCGTCGCGACCGACACCCCGGAGGTCTACATCCCGGACACGGCGTCGTTCGTCCAGGCGCGGCTCGGCGTTGGCGAGGTGACCGCGTATGACCTGGGCGGAAGCGGGTGCGCCGGCTTCGTGCTCGGGTTGGACATCGCGCGATCCCGGGCGATTGCGAACGACCGTCGGGTCCTTGTTATCGGGGTGGAGCTGCTCACCCGCCTCATGAACTGGAAGGACCGCAACACCTGCGTGCTCTTCGGTGACGCGGCGGGAGCGGCGGTAGTCGGGGCCGGCCCCGGTGTCCCTGAGATTCTGGCTGCGACCGCAGGCACGGATGGCACGCGTAGCGACATCTTGGGCCTAGAGGTGGGTGGGACGAGGGCGCCCTTTACCGAGGAGCGGGCATTAGCGGGCCTCCACAAGGAAATCGTCATGAACGGCCGGGAGGTCTTCAGGGAGGCGGTCCGACGCATGACGAAGGCCTCCAATGATGTCCTGGCGCAGGCGGGCTTTGGCGTGGATGATCTCGACCTCGTCGTTCCGCACCAGGCCAACCGGCGCATTCTGGACGCAGTCGGAGATCGGCTCGGTGTTCCCGCGGAGAAGCTCTTCGCCAACGTGCAGGAGTACGGCAACACGGGCTCGGCTTCGGTGCCGGTCGCCTTGTGGGAGGCCCGCGAGCAGGGGCGCATCCGCCCGGGCGACCTCGTGTTACTCACTGCGTTTGGTGCGGGCTTCCACTGGGCGGCGGTGCTGGTGCGCTTCTAGCGGTTTCGCATCAGCGGCAGCCTTAGAGCCTGAGGAGCCTCGTCACCTTGATCACCAGGCCGCGGTTCTGCAGCACCGGGAAGCGCTCGAAGTCGAACGTATCGCGCTCCTCCGTATACACGAGGAAGATCTCGCTGCCGGGGGCGTACTCCCAGCGGAAGCGGGCGTTCGCGCTGAAGCTGTCGGCGCTCGAGTTGTACTGCACCAGGGCGCTCAAGAACATTCGGGGCGAGAACGTATAGTTCACCCGGGTCACGGCAAGCCAAGTGGCGACACTCTCGGCCGGGAGCTCCACGCGGTTGAACGAGATGCTAGGCTCGAGGGACAGCTGTGGGTGCAGCTCGACTCGCCCCCGGCTCATGCCGACCGACGTGAGGTGGCCGTTGAACCACGTGCCGTACTGTGCGGATACATTGCCGGAGAAGAAGCGTTGTGGCCCGAAGATGTAGGAAGCTTGCACTGCGTCGAACGAGTGGCGACCAGCTGTGACCGTCGCTCCACTGATCGACTCGTCCACGAGCAGGTTCTCGTAGCTGTTCGTATAGTTCACGCTGACCTGGTCGCTGTTCTCCAGCTCGACGCCTAGGCTCCCGCCGATCTCACGGCTCTCGACGAAACCTGCCTCGGCGTTCTCGTAGTAATCCACCCGCCCCTGCAGCGTGACCTGCCGGATCGACTCGATCGAGGGCCGGGGGCTGATCCGGCCAGAGGCCTGACTCTGCCGGAATCCCCAACGACGCCGGAACCCGACCTCCGGGTTGAACTCGTCTTCCACCAGCAGGTGACTCGCCTGGAGCCCGAGGAGGTCCCCCTCGTAGTTGAAGCGACCCTGGTAACTGACATCGAGCGAGTCGACGCCGGGCGCGCGGGTGCGGGAGAGGTAGCCGGACAGGTACCAGTCATCCAAGAAAGAGAAGGAGGCGTCTGCGCCGTACGTCTCGCTCGGCCCGCCCCCGATCAGGGAGCGCGACCTCCGCGTGTACAGCCCCCCGATATTGCTCCGCTGCAATACGTCCGCCCGCAGTCTCAGAACGGTGAAGTTCGTCATCTGGGCGCCGATGTCGGACACATCGTCGGTGACAATGTCGATGGCCCCCACATCGAACGGACCGACCTTACCCGTGACGCGTCCGCCCCCGATGATGGGAACAGGCGTCCGTCCGAGGATCCCGATACGCCGGCTGAAGAAGAGTGTGGGGACCGTGCCGCCGCCCCTCCCGCCGCCCCCTCCGGCAGTGGAGGACGGGAAGTTGAAGATGCCCCGGCTCTCGAGGAAGAACTCCCGCTTCTCCGGAAAGAAGAGGCTGAAGCGGGTGAGGTTGACCTGCTGTTGATCCACCTCGACCTGCGCGAAGTCGGTGTTGTAGGTGAAGTCAGCGGTCAGGTTCTGCGTGACACCCCACTTGAGGTCGACGCCGCCTGATCCGTCCAGCTCGTTGGACTTGGGTGAAGCCGCGGTTCGGTCGGTCGTCAGGCTGCCGATGCCGTAGGGCTTCACGTCCAGGCTGAGTCCGATCGGGGGTGCCTCGAGCCCGACCAGAGTGGCGGCGCGCGACATGCGGATGATCCCGTTGCGCCCGCCCGCCGTGGCCGCGGCTCGGGGGACAAAGGTGAGGTGCGACCACTCGTTCTTCCGCCGGATCGCACGGCGGAGCTGAACCCCCCAGACTTGGGAGGCTCCCGGTCGGTACTTGATGGACTTGAATGGGATCCTCACCTCGACTGTCCAGCCGCCGTCGAAGCGGCCGGTGCGCACGGCCCAGACGGGGTTCCAGTCGAAGTTCGGACTCCCCTCGTTGGTGACCTGGACGTCTATCATCGCGCCCAGTGGGTTGGTGTAGAAGAAGTATCCGTTGCGCCGATCGTAGTACGTGTCGAAGACGAGCCCGAAGTTGTCGTTGCTGCCGACCTGGGTCGCATCCCTGCGCATCTCGTTCGCGGTCCATTGGTCCTCTGGCACCTCCTCGTGCACGCGCGCTGAGACGTAGACGTTTTCGTCGTCGTAAAGGATCCACGCCTCGGTCAGCTCGGTGGCGGGCACACCCTCGTCGGGCAGGCTCTGGATGAAATCACTCAGTGCCGGCACCTGGCCATAAACGGGCTCGTTGAGTTCGCCGTCGATGTCCAGAGGGCCGTCGAGGCGGACCGCGCGCACCGTCGCGTCGCCCGCGTCGTTACGGCTGATGACCTCGGGAGCACGGGGGGCGGGGGGCACGTCTGGGGGAGTGGGCGCGGGTTCCGGCTGGTCCGCGGACACACCTGCCGCCTGAGTCGGTGCGGTCCGCCCCGTGTTGGCCCCGGATGCATCGCGGTCGCCCCCCGGTCCGGCTGAATCTGGGCCTCTGCCGACTCCCTGCGGGGTCGCCAGGCCACTCGCCGCCGACTCTGTCGGCGGATCCAACGGGGAAAGCTCGACCTGGGCGATCCGCCAGGCGCTCCCGGAGCGCACTCGCGTCTCCGCGTACCGCCATGGTCCCGGGAGCGCCTCACCTCCAGGCACCCGAAGCGCTCCGTCTAAGCTAAGGACGGTTACCGCCATGCCTCCGAAGATCTGAGGTGAGATCGGGCCTGACGTCCAAGCGAGATCGCCCAGTCGCCCACCTAGGGTCGCGGCGTCCACCTCGACGCTCTCCCCAAAGGAGATCAACACGCGAGCCTGCGGTGAGAAGTGCGCAAGATATCCGGCCACGTCGCCCGCGTTCAGCGCTGCCATGGCGCTCGAGACGGCGTCGGTGATATCGGCGGCCTGAGCGGCCACCCGCCGCGGCCCGACACCGAAGCTTCCGAGGCAAAGGACGAGTGCCCACACGACCGATCTTATCAGGGTCCTCCGGCCGCAGCCTCTCCACACATGCCCATCTTTCTCGCAGCTCCGCCCAGGCAGTTCCGTTGATCCCGCAGCGTCATCAGCCCGCCCGCCTCCGCTTGTTCCGGAGAAAGTCCATCATGATGTACTGGCCGAGGGTCATCGCGCTCGTGAAGTATGCCTTGCCGCGCGCGATCTCGGAGACCTTCTGCACGAACTGGACGAGGTAGGGGTCCTGAGCGAGCATGAACGTGTTGATCAGGATGCCACCCTTCCGGCACGCGGCAACCTCCTGAAATGTCCGCTTCAGGATCATGGGGTCGAGCCCGCCCGAGTTCGTGTAGACCCTCCCGTCGGGCAGCGTCATCGCGCTCGGCTTGCCGTCCGTGATCATGATGATCTGGCGCATATCCTTTTTCTGCGCGCTGAGAATCCGGCGCGCGATCTCGAGCCCCTCTGCGGTATTCGTATGGAAAGGACCGACCTGCGCCTTCGCCAGCTGTGAGAGCGGGATCTCCTGAGCGCGGTCCCCGAACGTGACGACGCGCAGCGAGTCGCCGGGAAACTGCGTACGAGTGAGGTGGGAAAGCGCCAATGCCACCCGCTTGGCCGGCGCAAAGCGATCCTCGCCGTAGAGCACCATCGAGTGCGACACGTCGAGCATGAGGACCGTCGCGCACGACGAACGATACTCTGCCTGGTGCACCATCAGGTCGCCGTACTCGAGGTTGAGTGGAACGCTCAGGCCCTCGCGTTCGATGGCGTTCTTCAGTGTCGCCGGGATGTCGAGGTTCATCGTGTCGCCGAACTCATACGGCTTCGACGCGGCGTCGGCCTCCACACCGGTCGCCAGATGTGGTGTATCGTGCGATCCCGCGGTCGCCTTGCCCAGCGCTGACAGCAGCCCCTTTAGTGCGCGGTATCCCAGGAAGTCCATGCCCTTTTGCGTCAGGTTGAACTGGACCTGCTGAGCCGCCTGCTTCGCCTCGTCGATCTGGCCCTGGCCCGTAACGTCGTACGTCGCGCCGGGGATCTGGGGGTTGCCCGTCTCGACGTTGATGTAGCCCTCTTCGACCATCTTCTGGACGAGCTCGTCTAGTAGCTTGGCGAGCTCCTTCCGGACGTGCTCGTCACCCTCGCCCTCACCCCTGAGCTCTTCGATCATTTCGGGGGTGAGCTGACCGCTCTCGATGAGTGCCTTGAGGAGCGCGTTCTTGAGCGCATCCGTCGAGTTGGTCTGCTCGTCGCCAGACCATCCCCAGTACGGATGATAGTTGGGCCCGCCCGCGAAGCCTCCGTCCATGAGGAAGTCGGACAGGTGCTCGAGGAGCGACTGGAGGTTGAGGGCGTCCAGCCACTTGCCTTTGTATTTCGAGTAGGTGTTGAAGCGCATGACACCATCCTATGGGGCGGGGTACCTTCCCGCCATGAAGCCCAATCCACCTCCATTCGAGTCCTACGCGGAGCTGCGCAGCGCCCTCCTGAGCCATTACGATGAGCATCAGCGCAGTTTGCCCTGGCGTGGTGAAACAGATCCGTATCGGATCTTGGTCTCCGAGGTGATGCTGCAGCAGACGCGAGTGGAGACGGTCCAGGAGTACTACGAGGCGTGGCTGGGACGGTTCCCCGACCTGGACAGCTTGGCATCGGCGGACCTCGACGAGGTGCTCCAGGCGTGGGAGGGACTCGGCTACTACAGGCGGGCACGAAACCTCCACCGAGTGGCTCAGGTCGTGAGAGAGCGTCTCTCCGGAGCCCTCCCGTCCAGCTACGCCCAGCTCCGCGAGCTGCCGGGTGTGGGCGAGTACACGGCCGGCGCAGTGGCGAGCATCGCATTCGGCGAGGCAGTCCCTGCTCCCGACGGGAACGTCAGACGCGTGTTGGCCCGCGTCTTCGACGAGCCAACGCCCAAGCCGGCCTGGCTTCGCGGGACCGCCGCGGGCCTCGTGGACCCCGTGCGTCCCGGTGACTGGAACCAGGCGCTCATGGAACTCGGGGCGACCGTTTGTACGCCCCGAGCCCCGCGGTGCGGGGGCTGTCCGCTTGCCGAGTGGTGCCTGGCGCTGAAGCGAGGCACACAGGCCGAGCGGCCGGCCGCCGTCCCCAGACGAGCGCCGCGAGTGGAAACTTTCGTGCTGGCAATCCTGCATCGTGCTGGCCGTGTGCTGCTCGAGAGGAGGCCGCCGGACGGCTTGTTGGGAGGGATGTGGGCCTTCCCAGAGAGACAGGTCGCGAACGACACGGGGTTTGAGTCGGCAGCGCTGGCGATTGCTGATAAGATGGGCGCTGCGGTGATGGGCATACCGGAGCCACTGCCGACTTGTGAGCACCGTTTCACTCACATACACGCAACTTATCGGCCGCACCTCATCGACGTCGCCCGGATGAACTTCGCGCCCGCCACGACCCCAGCGGCCGAGGTCCTGTGGCTGGCCGTGATGAGGCCGGCGGAGATCGCTCTTCCGGTCGCGCAGCGCCGCGTCCTCGATTCCGCGCGCGAACACCTTGCCGGTGCGGTCGTATGAGGCTGGTGAGGACGCCTCAGCCAGGACCTTTAGAGGTTGAGCCCGCCCGTTGGGTCGAAGCCCTGATAGCCCTTCCCTTTCGACGGACCCTCGTGTGGCGCCCTCACGTAGCCCGAGCTCGTGCGGCTGATGCGCTTCTGTGCCACGAGCGCTTCGAGCACGAGCTCACACGCCGCCGTGCGGACGCCGTCGCTCGAGGCATCGGGTGCGAGCCCGACGTTCTCGACGAGCTCGAGTAGGCCCGGCACGGTCTCGAAGCCTTGGACGCAGGCTGCGGAGGCGGAGTCCTCACCGATCTGGAGCGCGCCGCCGCTCTCGAAGTACTCGATTATGTCGTCGACATCCGCTCCGCCCGCCCGCACGTCGAACGTCTGCGACGAGCTCTGCTGGATGATCTCACGCGCGATGCGATCTGATCCGTGCAGCTCGCCCTCGTACTCGAGTTCCATCTTGCCGGTGATCGCCGGGAGCGCTGCGTACAGGTCGGCGACCCGCGGGACCGCGGTGCTCTCGCCGTGCCGGAGCGCACGGCGCTCGGCGTTGGAGACTACCGTCTCGATGACGGTGATCGGCATGCGTTGGCTCACGCCAGAGCGCTGGTCGATGCGCTTGTCGTCACGCGCCAAGAAGGCGATGCGCTCCACCGTCTCCTCCATGAAGTCGGGGATCTCGACGCAGGTATCGTCACGTGAGACCCAGGCCTCCTGCCGCGTGATGTCACGGCCGGTCTCGAGTTCTTCGGGGTAGTGCGTGCGGATCTCGGCGCCGATCCGGTCCTTGAGAGGAGTGATGATCTTACCGCGCGCCGTGTAGTCCTCCGGGTTGGCGGTGAAGACCATCAGGACATCCAGCGCTAGCCGGATCGGGTAGCCCTTCACCTGGACGTCCCCCTCTTGGAGGATGTTGAAGAGCCCTACCTGGATCTTGCCCGCCAGGTCCGGCAGCTCGTTGATCGCGAAGATGCCCCGATTCGCGCGCGGAAGGAGTCCGAAGTGGATCGTGAGCTCGTCCGCGAGGATGTGTCCGCCCCGGGCGGCCTTGATCGGGTCCACGTCGCCGATCATGTCGCCGATCGTCACGTCGGGCGTAGCGAGCTTCTCCACGAACCGCTGCTCGCGCGAGATCCACTCGATGGGCGTCGTCTCTCCGTGCTCCTCGACGAGCTGCCGCCCGTACTTCGAGATCGGGGCGAGCGGATCGTCGTTGATCTCGCTGCCGGCCAAGATCGGGACGTGCGAGTCCAGCAAAGACGTGAGCTGCCGGAGGATGCGGCTCTTTGCCTGACCCCGGAGTCCGAGGAGAATGAAGTCGTGCCTCGCGAGCAGCGCGTTCACGATCTGCGGGGTGACCGAGTCCTGGAACCCTCGGATCCCGGGGAAGAGCTCTTCCCCAGACTTTAGTTTGCGGACCAGGTTGGCTCGCAGCTCGTCCTTGACGGTGCGCGTCTCGTAACCCGCGGCCTTCAGCTCGGCGAGGGTCGTGGGGCGCTGTTCGCTCATCCGTGCTGTCTCCCGTGCCATCGATTTCTTTGGATACGCCATAGGGTAGAGCCTCGAACGTGACTTGGCGATGTTCTGGTGGCTTCCCCGGCGCGCCGGTGGGACGAGTCGATACACGTTTTGCCCGGCCACGGGTCCAGAGAGTCGCAACACCGGAGCAGGGGTTCCCCAGCATGTCTGAGAGCACTGACCTGAGAGCGTCGGTCCGCCCCAGCGACGAGCAACCGGCCCTGGCGCGCGACCGCTTCATCGTCGAGGGCAAGCCGGACGACGAGGCGGTCCCGATGGACGTCATCTTCGTTGGTGGCGGTCCTGCCGGGTTCTCCAGCGCGATCGAGCTCGCACGGCTCGTGCAGAAGGACGCCGAGGAGGGCGGCGGGCTCGGCGGCATCGAGATCGGCGTGCTGGAGAAGGCGGGTCAGCTCGGCGAGCACAGCCTCTCCGGAGCAGTCGTGAATCCGAGCGGCTTTCGTGAGCTTTTTCCCGAGCTCTCCATCGCCGACTTCCCGTTCCGGCGGCCGGTCGACAAGGAGAGCGTGTACGTGATGACCGGCTCCCGGGCGGTCCGCATCCCCACGCCGCCCACCATGAAGAACGACGGCAACCACATCGCTTCGATCTGTGAGATCGTGCGGTGGCTGGGAGAAAAGGCGGAGGGGCTAGGCGTGAACATCTTCCCCGGCTTTCCCGTCGACTCGCTGCTCGTCGAAGGACAGAACGTCATCGGCGTGCGCACGACGCCCCAGGGCCTCGATCGTGACGGCGGTGCGAGCGGCCCCGACGCGGTTCCGGCCATGGACCTGACCGCGCGGGTCACCGTCCTGTCCGAAGGGACGCGGGGCTCGCTCACCCAGGCGTGGCTCGACTGGCAGGGAGTGAAGTCCGCGAATCCGCAGATCTTCGCATTGGGCGTGAAGGAACTCTGGGAGGTGAAGCGCCCGCTGGACCGGATCATCCATACGATGGGATGGCCCCTCCCGAGCGACGCCTTCGGCGGGTCGTTCATGTATCCGATGGCGGATGACGTAGTGGCGCTGGGCCTCGTGGTCGGCTTGGATTACGCCGACGCGCGCTTCGATGTGCACGAGGCGCTTCAGCGCCTGAAGCTCCATCCCCTCTTCAGGGAGTACCTGCAGGGCGGCCAGATGGTCGAGTGGGGAGCCAAGACGATTCCCGAGGGGGGATACCACTCTGTCCCCGAGCGCCGGCACGGTGATGGCCTGATCATCGTAGGTGACGCCGCGGGATATGTGGAGGTGTCGTCGCTCAAGGGCATTCATTACGCGATGCACTCGGGGATCCTGGCGGCGCGTCAGATCTTCCAGGCGCTTAAATCGGGCGACACATCTTCGGCCGGACTCGCCGGATACACGTCCGCCGTCGACTCCAGCCTGATCATGCAGGACTTGAAGGAGCGCCGGAACATGCGGCTCGCCTTTAAGAGCGGCTTCCTATCAGGCGGCTTGAAGGCAGGACTCATGTCCCTCACCAAAGGGGCCTTCCCGAGTAAGCGCATCGACATCGAGGAGGACGCCGCTAGGACGCGGAGCCTCGGAACCGCTCCGGAGCCGTTCTCGCCGGACGGCGAGCTGACCTTTTCGAAGGTGGACGCGGTCTACCGGTCCGGGAATCAGACCCGGGACGACATCCCTTCGCACCTCGTCATCGGTGAGGACGTGAGTGCGGAGGCCGCCGAGCTCTACTCACATGTCTGTCCGGCCGGCGTCTACGAGCGCGACGGGGACCGACTGGTCGTCAACGCGCCGAACTGCGTCGACTGCAAGGCAACCGACGTGCTGGGGCCACGCTGGACTCCTCGCGAGGGCGGGAGCGGGCCTGCCTACCGGCAGATGTAAGGGTTCTCAGTTGCCCGGACCGTCGTCCTCGATGACCGTGCCGTCGGGTAACTCGATGCGCCCACCGAGCTGCAGCATCAGGCTCGTCCTGTCCGAGTAGTCCGCCGCGCGCGCGATGCGGCCGCCCACGATCTCGATGACTGTCACGCCGCTTAGCAGGACCTCGCGATCCGTTCCCGTCGTTATGAGGTCGGGTATAGGCCGGCTCTGGACCGCCGCGAATAGCCACTCGCCTACGGCACCCGAAGGGCCGACGTGATCGATGCCGAGGTTCAGGTAGACGTCGTCCCCCCAGTCGTGAACGGAGGTGAGGTAGCCGATGATCTCCTGTATGCCTTGGTACCCGATCTGGTTCGGATAGTCGTCGTAGGTCGCGTCCGGCGTGAAAATCTCTTGGATCAACACAGTGTCGGCCATCTGCCGTGCGAAGACGAGCGACTGCAGCAAGTACTCTCCTTGTGCGGCGGCCTGATCCTCCGAAGGCGCGCACGCGGCGACGCATAGGACCCCGAGGCAGGCGGAGCGTCGCAAGGTCCCTATCCAGCGTGGCCCCGGACCGGGCGTCGGCCAGCCCTTGATTCGGCGGCGCACCCGTCGCGCTTCGAGTTCTTGAATCATCAGCTCGGCGGCTAGGCCTCCGGAGCGTAGTTCCCGAAGTGCACGTGTGAGATGCGGAGGCCCGCAGATGTGCGCGTGAGCACCATTGTGAGAGGTCCGCGTCCAGCTGCAGGGCGGTTCGCACGGCTGCCGAAGTACCAGATGGCGCCGATCACCGCGCTTTCTTCGAGGTTCGCGATGGTGACGTCCTCGAGCCAGAGCTCGCTGTCGGGCTGGAAGCCCCCCGCCGAGAAACCCAGACCTTCATGGTAGTTGAGCACCGCATCGATCCCCACGATGAGTCCCTCCGTATCGGACGGGAAGTACGTCAGCGCGTCGTCATCGAGGAAGAGATCCCGCACGCGGTCCAGGTCGAACGTCTGCCACATGTCGAGCCACGAGTCGACCAAGTCCGTGGGGGAGTCTGCGCCGGGCCGAGGCGTGAGCACGACCTCTCCGTCGGTCCTGAACCGCGGTCGGTACCCATCGCGATCGTATCGCACGGCGTTCTTCCACACTGCGCCCACGGACCGCAGCGCCGTGATGTTCTCGAGAGGATTGTCGCGGAGGAAAATGAAATCCACGGGCCGTCCGTGTGCGAGAGTCCCCGCGGTCTCCTCAATGCCGATCGCCTCAGCGGAAGCGCTCGTTCCCGCGATGATAGCCTGCATCGGCGTGAGTCCACCATTCGTGACGAGGGCCTCGAGCTCCTGGTACAGCGCGGGGAACGGGTCGCTCGGGGGCGTGGTGAAGTCGCTCCCGGCCGCGATGGGGATGCCTTCGCGGCTGGCCCTCTGCACGAGCGCTCCCGCGAAGGCGGGGTCACACTGCGCGTCCCGGGACCGATCCGCCGCGGATCGCGTGTATGTCGCGAGCGTCGCATCGAGGATCGTGCCGTGCGCTCGCATTGCGTCGAAGAGCTCGGTGAAGACCTGCGACTCTGCGTTGAAGGCGGCATACTGCGGCACGACGTTGTGGTCGTACACGTCGGGCACGCTAGCCATCGCCTCCCACGCCAGGTAGCACGCGTGCGAGATCACGTCCACGCCGCTTTCGACGATCTCCAGCGGCCGGGCCGGGAAGACCATGCTGTGGGCCCACACTTTCATGCCTTGGCGGTGGGCCTCGCTGCTGATCCGGGCAACCTCCGATGTGGCCAGGTTCGCGTAGATCTTCAAGCCCGTCGCTGACGTGCCCTTCGCCTGGGCCACTGCGGTGACAATGTCTGTGTCGGGACCGATCGCCTGCATCCAAGGCACCTCGCCCGCGGTCTCGCCCGCGGTAGAGGCTTGAGGACGCGGATCGGACATGAAGGACGGGCCCGCCATCACCGCGGAATAGAAGACGTCCGGGGCGACGATCTCGCCGAGACGGGAGTCGCGAGCCAGCGAGGCGAGCGCACGGGCGTCGCCGGCCATGTCACGCACGGCCGTGACACCAGCGTACAGGAGCCGGTGGAGCTCGGCCTCGGCATTGGGGCGGTCCGGCGCCGTGCTCAAGTGGACGTGAGCGTCGATAAGCCCAGGGATGACGTAACCCCCACCCAGGTTGATCACGATCGCGTCACGTGGGGCAGACGGTCCCGAAAGCAGCTCTCGGCGGCTTCCGACCGTCACGATGCTGTTGCCCCGGATGCTTATTGCCGCGTCCTCGATGGGTGGCCCGCCCAGCCCGTCGATCAACGTGAACCCGTGGTAGATCTCGAGCGGCGCGTTCGCGACGACCTGGGCCGCGGCTGCCTGAGCCAGGCCGAGCACGGCCAAGAGGACGAGATGGATCGCTTGTCGCTTCATCGCTTCACCGACGGTTCGTGGGCCTCGGTATGCCCGGGCCGCGGGGCCAATGTGGCCCCGCGGAGCCTACCAGAAAAGCTTCTTCAAGTCCTACCCACCGGGCATGATCGTGACGACGGTTTCGCGCGCGAGGGCTTCCAGGGTTTCGGCCGCGCTCCCGAAGGCGCCCAGTCTCTCCAGCGTGTGCACGGTCGGTAGGATCATGGGCAGGTTACCCAGCGCGTGCGCCGCGAGCGCCTGGGCGGGCGTGACCCAGCGTGCATCGGTCATTTCCCTGGGATCCACGATTGGCGTGCTACTGCCCTCGACCCTAGCGGCGAAGAAACGCGTGTCGAACCGTCGCGGCTGCCGAAGGGGTGTGATCCAGTGCGCGATATACTCCACCGCGGTGCCCTTGATGCGGCACTCCATGCGTGCCAACGCCTCGGCGAAGCCGATCCGGCCGTCCATCAGCTCAGCCCGAACGAGATCGACCGCTGGGTCGTCCGCCGCGGTCGGCGGTGGGGATCCGTTCACGAGCGATCCCAGGAGGATGCCGGTTTCCTCGAACGCCTCGCGAAACCCTGCGACGAAATAGGCTATCGCGGGGGGGGCGGCATCCATGAGGTCGAGTCGCACGGCGGCCTCGTGGAGTGTCAGATCGTCCAGCCAGGCGGCGGGATCCGCATCTGACGCATCGACGCGGCCTCCCGGGAAGACGTACATCTCCGGCACGAACCCCGAGTGACGGCTTCGACGGAGGAGGAGAACCTCGAGCCCGGCCGATGCGTCGCGCATGAGGACGATCGTGGCCGAGGGGGCTGGTGGGACGGGGTCCGGGCGCTTGACGCCTCTCCTCAGCCTTCGCGCTCCAGGATCCCGACCTTCCCTGGGAAGATCTCCGCGAGACGCTCGACGTCCTCTCGAGTCCCGTGCGGCTCACCCCAGTGGATCGGCACGACGAGCTCTGCGCCACACGCCTCGGCGGCCTGGGCGGCTTCCTCGACGCCCATCGTGTAGTGCCCGCCGCAGGGTAGAAAGGCCACGTCGCAGCGGATGCCGAGCATCGCGGGCAGGAAGTCGGTGTCACCCGCGTGGTAGTAGGTCGTCTCGCCTACAGTGAAGACGTAGCCGAGCCAAGCGTTGTCCTGAGTGTGGAATTTCTTGTCGACGTTGTGCGCCGGCAGGGCGAGGATGTCAAAGCCGTCGAGCTGCAGCATGTCGCCGGGGCGCATGAAGTGGTCGGCGTCGGCGAGGAGCTTCTTCATTGAAGCCGGCGCGACCAGGATGGTGTCTGAGGTGCGCACGCGCGCGATGTCATCCTCGGAGAAGTTGTCGTAGTGAGGATGCGTCAGCAGGACGAGATCGGCTCGGGAGTCCTCGCTGAGGCCCAGAGGATCCACGTGAATCTCCACGCCATTCCGTCTGATTCGGACGGAAGAGCCGCGGAACCACGTAATGCCGTCGAGCAGATCGCGCATTCGAGAACCATGCCTGTGGCGCGAGCAGAGGGGAGGTGCCAAGCTAACCCCCACGCCGAAAGCGAAATAGTGGCGGGAGAAGAAGCAAGGGGAACGCCAAATTGGCAGGAATCATCCCTTCTGCAGTGGCAAGGATCCTGCAAGTGCGGGTGGTCCCCTCCCCATAGAGAGAGCCCAAACGATGGCCGAGCGATTCACCCTTCCCGTCCTACCGCTGCGAGACACGGTCGTGTACCCAGGCGTGGCGGTGCCGATATCCGCCGGCCGGCCGGGCACTGTGGAGGCCGTCCAGGAGGCCCTCGATGGCGACCGGCGCCTATTCGCTGTCGCGCAGCGCGAGAACGTGGACGATCCGGCTCCGGAGTACCTGTACAAGGTCGGCACCGTGGTCCGGATCATTCAGACTCATCGCGTGCGCGGGGGCGTGCAGCTCCTCGTCCAGGGTGAAGGCAGGGCGCAGGCGCTGTCGTATCAAGGCGAGGGGCAGTCGGTGCTGCATGCAGCGCTCCTGGAGTTGGACCGCCAGGCGCCGCAGAATCCGGCCGATCCCGCGTTCCAGGCTCTCGACAGGGAGCTGCGTGACCGGGCTGCCGAGCTCGGCACGCGGCGCGGGGTCCCGGCCGAGGCCCTCAACCAGCTCATCCAGGGGGTAGATGCCCCCGGTCCGTTCTCGGACTTGGTCGCCTTCTACCTGGAGCTCGACACCGCTGACAAACAGCGGCTGCTCGAGATGCTCGATGACGAGGCACGCATGCGCGAGTGCCTCGTGTCGGTCGAGCGCGAATTGGCCCGCATGGACGCCCAGGAGGACATCCAGGCGAAGGTCCAGTCGGAGCTCGGCGAACGGCAGCGTGAGATGCTTCTGCGGGAGCAGCTCAAGGCGATTCAGAAGGAGCTGGGGGAGGAGGAGGAGCGCGACGATGTAGAGGAGATGCGGAAACGCATCGCAGAGCTGAAGCTGTCGGAAGAGCAGGCCTCGGAGGTCGATCGGGAGCTCAGGCGTCTGGAGCGCACGAGCCCGCAGTCCGCCGAGTACCAGGTCATCCGCACGTTCCTGGAGTGGGTTACGGAGCTGCCCTGGCAAGAGCGCACCGAGGAGAAGATCGACCTGGTGCTCGCCGAGGAGATCCTGGAAGAGGACCACTACGGGCTGGAGGACGTGAAAGATCGCGTGCTTGAGTTTCTGGCGGTGCGGAAACTGCAGCTGGATAGGGCTCCAGGGGTCACCGAGGAGAGCGAGGAGGCCGCAGACGTTGGTGGGAACGGTGAGGCCGGGGGGGCTAGCGAAGTGTTCGACGTCGAGGTGGACGCGGACGTTGCGGCTGACGAATCCGATGCTCCCTCGGACCTAGCCGACGAGCCGGAGGAGTCCGACGCCTCTACCGGGCGGGGGCCGATCTTGCTGTTCGTCGGGCCTCCAGGGGTGGGAAAGACGTCCATCGCGCAGTCCATTGCGCGCTCATTGGGTCGGAAGTACGTGCGCATCTCGCTTGGCGGCGCGCGGGACGAGGCCGATATCCGAGGACACCGGCGCACCTACGTGGGAGCAATGCCGGGGCGGATCATCCAGGGGATGAGGCAGGCGAAGTCCAAGAACCCCGTCTTCTTGCTCGACGAGGTCGACAAGCTGGGCATCTCCTTCCAGGGCGACCCCAGCTCGGCTCTGCTGGAGGTGCTCGATCCGGCGCAGAATTCGACCTTCGTCGACCACTACCTGGGGATCCCGTTCGACCTGTCCGAGGTCCTCTTCATTGCCACGGCGAACTACCTGGACCGCATTCCGGGTCCGCTGCTCGACCGTATGGAGAGGGTCGACTTCGCGGGATATACGGAAGTGGAGAAGCTCGAGATCGCCAAGCGGTACCTCCTGCCGCGTCAGCGGAAGGAGAACGGCCTGACCGATGACGAGCTCCTGATGAAGGACGAGGCGGTCCTCACCGTCGTGCAGAACTACACGCGCGAGGCGGGGGTCAGGCAGCTGGAGCGCGAGGTAGGCAAGTTCGCACGCAAGGTCGCGCGCCGGATCGCGGGTGGTAAGCTCGAGCGCATCGAGGCCGATGCGGAGGACATTCGTGAGTTGCTTGGCCGGCCGCGGGTGCACCCCGAGCGCATGGCGGAGGAGGACACCGTCGGCGTCGCGACCGGGATGTTCTACACGCCCATGGGCGGCGACATCATGTTCGTCGAGGCCAGCATCATGCCTGGCGATGGCGATCTGGTACTCACTGGCCAGCTCGGCGATGTCATGAAGGAGTCCGCTCGGGCCGCGCTCTCCTACGCAAAGGCGAACTGGAAGCAGCTCGGGATTCCGCCGGACGTACTGGATCGACGTGAAGTGCACATCCATGTCCCGGCAGGCGCGATTCCCAAGGACGGGCCGTCGGCCGGCATCACGATGGCGACCGCACTCGTCTCGGCCGTGTCGGGCCGGAAGGTGAGGCGCGACGTTGCCATGACCGGTGAGCTGACACTGACCGGTCGCGTGCTCCCGATCGGGGGCATTAAGGAGAAGGTGCTCGGTGCCGTTCGGGCAGGAATCAGCGAGATCATCTTGCCTTTCGACAATGACGCCGACCTGGAGGACATCCCCGACACCCTGCGGGCCGGGATGACCTTCCACCTGGCGGAGACGCTGCACGACGTGATGAAGGTGGCTCTTGTCGGCGGTATGGGCGGAGCGAAGCGGCCCGATGTCAACCGGGTTCGGTCAACGAGTGACGGGGGCGAGGGGAAGAAGCCGAACGGGAAGAAGCCGGCCGCCAAGAAGAAGGCGGTGGCAGCGAAGAAGCCACAGGCGAAGAAGAAGTCGCCGAAGAAGTAGCTGAGAGTTACCGAAGGGCCTTCCAGAGCCGCTCGACCGGCACCCGCATCATTGCGCCAACTAGGGCTCCGCCTACCAACACCGCAGCATGAAGCGCGCTTGGCCTGACGTCGGGACTTAAGTGAGTAGCATCTGCGGTGCTTCTTATGGGTGATCCAGTCTGTGAGCCTTGGTGACATCCGTAAAGAGACGGCGGGGGCAAGCGAACCCGTCACAGTCGAACAACAACGTCCGAAAGGGGCGGTTTGGGTTGTTCGGCCTGGGCGGTAGAGGAGAGTCAGAGTCAGGTAGGTGACCCCCCCACCCACATGGCCAGCAGCGCGAGCAACAGCGGTCGTCAATAGGAAGTCATAGGCTTTCGAGCGGAGGGGACTCTAGCGGTGGGTGTCCAGCTGCCACGTTTGCCGAAAATGGCCGCCGTGTGCATCGTGTGGCGCCGTCTCCCCAATACCCGAGGAGGCCCATGACGAACGAGTCCCGGGACCAGCGGCCGAAGATCCGACTGTCCCAGCTCAGTCACGGAGCAGGTTGAGCTTGTAAGCTCGGCATGTCCGAACTGACGCACGTGCTGCGTCATATCGTTCCGGTGGAAGACCCCAATGCCCTCGTCGGATTCACGACGGGGGACGATGCCGCCGTGTATCGCATTACCGACGACCGGGCGGTGGTCGTGACGGCCGACTTCTTCACGCCCATCGTCGACGATCCATACGACTTCGGACGCATCGCCGCGGCCAACGCGCTTTCGGATCTGTATGCCATGGGGGCGCGGCCTCTCTTCGTGCTCAACCTGGTTGGCTTCCCGCGGACGCTTCTCGCCGAGGGAATCCTGGAGGAGATCCTCCGGGGCGGAAGTGAGGTCGCGCGCGAGGCGGGGGTCCCTACGCTGGGTGGTCATTCCATCGACGACGCGGAGCCGAAGTACGGCCTAGTGGCGATCGGTGAAGTGGACCCGGCACGCATGGTGACCAATTCCGGAGCGCGGGTCGGCGACGCACTCGTCCTGACGAAGCCCATCGGTTCGGGCATCATCGCCACGGCGATCAAGAAGGGCGCCGCATCATCCGAGGTCATCGCTCGTGCGGTGGAGGTCATGGCCACACTCAACCGCCGTGCGGCGGAAGCGATGGTCGATGCGGGGGTGAGCGCCGCCACCGATGTGACGGGCTTCGGCCTACTCGGCCACCTACACAAGATGCTCGATGCGTCGGGTGTGTCCGCCCGCATCAAGGCAGCGGATGTACCGCTCCTGCCCGGGGCGCGAGAGCTGGCCGCGGCAGGCCACGTCCCAGGCGGATCCCACCGCAATCGCGCCGACCTGGAGGCGGCCCTGGACTTCGCCGAGTCGGTCGACGAGGTCGCGCGTATCATGCTGACTGATGCGCAAACATCAGGGGGACTCCTGATGTCCGTGCCGCCCGAAAGTGTCGAGGGCCTCCTAGAGGCGCTGAATGGGAACGCACCGGCGGCCGCGGTGATCGGCTTCGTGAGTGAGGGAGCCGCCGGACACATCTTCGTCGGCTGACCTCGTGGCGAGAGGCTGAGCGCCTTTCGTAAGCGCCGCCTGGAAACCAGCGGCGCACTGAGGGTACCAGGTCCAGCGGCGCATCAGGTGCCGCGCGACGGAACAAACCCGTACCCATCCATCCTGTGACCGCACCCGCCGTATCGCCGCGACGCCAGCTCGCCGAGGAGCTCACCCGCTCCGAGGCTGAGATGGACCTCGCCCGTGCCGCTTTGCTCGTCGCTAAGGAGGAGTACGCACAGCTCCCGGTGGAACTCTATCTGGCCCGATTGGACCAGGTCGCCGAGGAGGTGAAGGACCGCCTCGCATGCGAGAATGCTCCGCTCGTGGTGCTCGGCGAGATCATCGAAACCCTTTACGTACGTCGCAATCTGAAGGGGAACCGCGAAGCCTATTACGACCCGCGGAACTCTTTCCTGAACGACGTTCTCGACCGTGGGCTCGGCATCCCGCTGACGCTTGGCATGGTCCTGCTCGAGATCGGCTGGCGGCTCGACCTTCCGGTGGAGGGGGTCAATTTTCCTGGGCACTTCCTGGTGCGTTACCGTGGTGACGAATTCGGGCTCCTCCTGGATCCGTTCGAGGGGGGGAAGATTCGTTTCGAAGATCAAGCCCACGAGTTGCTCGACCAGGTCTACGGCGGCGTGGTGCGCCTGCAGGACGCCTTCCTACGCACGGCAACCAAACGCGAGATGCTCATGCGGCTGCTGACAAACCTGAAGAGCCTTTATGTGAAGGTCGGCGATCACCCGCGAGCGCTGGCGGCGGTGGAGCGCATTCTCATGATCGCACCCACCGCGCCGGCCGAGAGTCGCTCCCGCGGCGTTCTGCTCGCGAGGATGGGCCGGCACGAAGAGGCAGCCACGCAGCTCGAGGCCTACCTGCGCGTCTCCCCCGCCGCGACGGATGCCGTCCGCGTCGAGGAGATGCTTCGAGAGCTGCGCGCGGGGCGAGAGCCGGTCGACGACGGCCAAGGCCTGTGAGCGCGCCTAGAGAGAGTCCGCTCCTGGCGGCGATGGACCGGGCCGGGGGGGTGCGGGCCGACTATCACGGCCAGACCCTCATTCGTCACTTTGGCGATCCGGCCAGTGAGTACGAGGCCGCGACTAGAGCGGTAGCCGTCTTCGACCGAAGTCATCGGACCCGACTCCTCGTGAGCGGTCGTGCGCCGGGCAAGATGCTCACCGGGATTCTGACCGGCACGATGCCGGCGCCGCCGCTGGCGCTCGACCGCTCTGTCACGGCTGGCCGCTCGACCTACCACGCGGTCCTGACGCGGAAGGGCAAGATGATCACCGACGTGTGGGTGACGCTTGGCGGAGACGAAGAGACTGCCGGATACCTCCTGGATGTGCCTGTCGCCGGACGGGAGGGTCTGCTCGCCTTGTTCACGAAGGTTCTCCCTCCACGACTCGCTACCGTCCGAGATGCATCCACCGAGACCGCGATGATCTCCGTGGTCGGGCCGGATGCAGCGGAGCTCCTCTCTCGGCTGGCCTTGAAGGGCCTGGTCACTCCCGAGGATCTCCGCGCGCTGGACGAGGGGGAGTGGCGCGCATCAGGCGCGTCCATCGATCAGCTCGTCGTCACCAGGACGATGGACGTAGAGCCGGAGGCCTATTCGGTTCACGGGTCGACAGGGGCCGTCGTGTCCCTCTGGGAGAGCTTGGTCGAAGGGGGCGCGCGACCGGCTGGGCTAGGCGTCTGGTCGACACTGCGCGTCGAGGCGGGCAGGCCGACGTTCGGCACCGATATGAACGAGGACACGATTCCCATAGAGGCCGGCATCGCGGAGCGCGCGATCGATCACACCAAGGGCTGCTACACGGGCCAAGAGGTGATTGTCCGTATCCGCGACCGCGGCCATGTGAACAGGCACCTCCGCAGGCTCGATCTGGGAGACGTGCCCACCCCTGCCCGGGGGACTGAGCTTCTCGCGGGCGACGGGTCGGGCAAGGTCGTCGGTCAGATCACCTCAGCGGTTCAGTCGCCACAACGGGGTGGCGTCGTGGCGCTGGCCTATGTCGCGAGGGGTGCTTTATCCGTACTGCTGGATGGCCGAGAGATCGCAGTCCCGACGTAGCGCCTATCCTCCGATGGCGACCAGTGCTGCCACGATATCCACGTTCTCCGGCCGGATCCTGTAGTCGACCTCGGTCATCTTCCATCGCACCACGCCTTCCATGTCGATGACATAAGTGGTCGGATGCGGGATCGCTCGGCCCTGCGGATCGTTCTGGTTGAAGAGGCCGTATCGGTTGATGACTGATGCGTCGGGATCCGAGAGCAGCGTGTAGGTGATAGCCCGGCCGTCCGTCGCCTCGGAGACGCGGTCCACCATCATCTGGAGCTGCTCAGGTCCGTCGGACGCAAGCGCGATGAGCTCCGTCGTGGCGTTTTGCTCGTCCGTCAAAAGGTCGCGCAGCTCCCCGAGCTGCTGAGCGCAGTAGGGTCACCAGTATCCGCGGTAGAAGACAAGAATCACATTCTTCGTTCCGCGGAAGTCGGAGAGGGTAACGACGGGGCCGGCGAGAGACGCCAGGGAGAAGTTGGGAGCGACGGCGCCCACCTGGACGCGCTCGACATCGACTCCGGGCAGGTCTTGCCCATCGTCCGGGCCGAGGACGACCGGCGCGGACCGTTCGACCTGTCCCGCTTCGTCCTGGGCTGCGCAGCCGGTGAGGCCAACCACGGCCACGAGTAATGTCAGTGCGAACCTACGCATCGTCAGCCTCCTGAAAGCTTTCCGTCTCCCAATACGGGACACGCTACGATGGTTTCAATCGATGCGCCACGATCAGGTCCCCGTGCTCGCGCCCGTTCTCGATGAAGATCTTGTTGGCGTCGTGCCCGGCGGCGATCACTCCGGCGATGTAGAGGCCTGGCACATTGGTCTCCATCGTCGCCGGGTCGTATCGGGGGATCGCGTTCGCTTCGCCGATCTCTACACCGAGCTTCTCGAGCGGCTCGTGGTTGGCGCGCCAGCCCGTCATGGCGACGACGAAGTCGTTTGATATCTCCGTCAGGGTGCCGCCCTCCTCCGAGCGCAGCACGACGGAGGAGGGGCGGATCTCCGCGACGCGGTGTCGCCAAAGAGCGGGGATCTCACCCTTTTCGAGACGGTTGGTGATGTCGGGCACGATCCACGGTTTCACGCCTCTGTCGATCTTCTCCAGGAAGTGGACAATCGTGACGCGCGCGCCGTTTCTGAACATCTCGAGCGCGGCCTCAACCGCTGAACTTCCTGCCCCCACGACGAGCACGTCCTGGTCGTAGTAGGGGTAAGGCTCGTGGTAGTAGTGATGGACCTTGGGGAGGTCCTCGCCCGGCACGCCGAGGTAGTTCGGGTCGTGAAAGCCGCCGGTTGCGATCACGACGGCGGACCCGAGATAGCTGTGCTCCATACCGGCGGCGGTGCGTGTTGCGACGCTGTAGTCGCCCTCCCCGCCCTCGATCGACACCACGTCCTCGTACTGCCGCACGTCGAGGTCCCAGTGCTCGATCACCCTTCGGTAGTAGGCGAGGGCCTCCCGACGCGTGGGCTTGGCCTCGGGAATGGTGAACGGAACACCGCCGACCTCCAGCATGACTGCTGTGCTGAAGAAGGTCATGTAGTACGGGTAGTTCACTAGCGAGCTCGTCACGCAGCCCCTGTCGAAAAGGACGCACGACAATCCTGCCTTCTTGGCCGATGCCCCGACCGCAATTCCGCACGGACCCGCGCCAACTACGACGATATCGAACTGCTCGCTCATGGCGGTCGGGTAACCCGGGTGGTGGGATCTGTTCCTGGAATCCCTCGGCGCGACGAGGCCCCCGCCCCTTAGATTCAGACCATGACGGAAGATGTCGACTTCGACGAGCTGGCCGACGAGCTCGAGCGTCGTTTTCAGGACGGGTGTGCTCCGTGGAGCCATGAGGACTTCAACGCGCTCGCGCTCCGGGCCTTCAGTTGCCAATTCGAGCACATACCGACGTTTGGGGCGTTCTGTGAGGCTCGCGCCCGCACGCCTGCCACCGTCGAGCGCTGGCAGGACGTCCCTGCCGTGCCCGCTCGTGCGTTCAAGCAGATCGACTTCTCGGTAGGCCCGCCCGAGTTGGTCTTCCTCACGAGCGGCACGACGCACGGATCGGGCACGCAAGGGCGCCTTCGGCGACGAGGGCGCCACCTGGTGCCGAGGTCTTCCCTCTATCGGCGGTCGCTGCACAGGCCGTTCGAGAGGCATGTCCTGGGTGGATCACCGTCGGGACCTCGGATGCGCTTCTTGTCTCTAATCCCGTCCCCCGAGGCCCTACCGAACTCATCGCTCTCGTTCATGGTCGGGGCAGCGGCCGACGAGCTGGCCACCGAGACGCACTGGGTCGTCGACGCTGCTGGAGCGCTGGACGAGGACCGGCTCCGCTCGGTCATGAAGGACGCCGCCCGGGCGGACGAGCCGATCCTCCTGCTCGGAACGGCGCTCGCTCTGCTGCGCGCTGTGGAGCGGCTGGAAGAAGTACCAGCGGATCCGCTCCCGACGGGGAGTCGCATCATGGAGACCGGCGGCTTCAAAGGCCTGGACCGCTCGATCGGCCGGGAAGAGCTCTACGACCGCGTCACCAAGGCGACCGGAGTACTCAGGGACTCCATCGTCAGCGAGTACGGGATGACCGAGCTGCTCTCCCAGCTCTACGAGCCGGTCCTCTCCGAGGGGCCGCACGCCGCGGGAGCTTATGTGGCGCCGCCCTGGCTGAAGGTGCGAGCGCTGGACCCCGTGACGCTCGATGAGGTCGAGCCCGGCGAGCCAGGACTCCTGGCCTTCTTCGACCTGGCGAATGCGGGGTCGGTGTGCCACGTGCTCACCGAGGACGTGGGCGCTGTGGTCGAGGGACGTGTAAGCCTTCAGGGGCGGGTTCAGGGCGCTGAGCCGCGCGGCTGTTCCCGCGCCATGGACGAGCTGATGTCGTCAGCGGGGTCAGCGTCGTGAGCCAGGTCACCTTCGACGCCTTCGCGCTGCCGGCCCGTATCGGGATCTCGACTGATGCGCCTCCCGCCGAGCAGGCGGTTATGGCCGCTCCAGACCTGGCGCCGCTGGGCTACGACGAGCGGGGCGTGCGAGTCCGATACGTGGACGCGAGGCCCGAGTGGATCGACTCGGTCGCCGATGCGCTCATCGAAGGCGGCGCAGCCCTTTCAGCTCGCCCCGCGGCAGACATCGCCGAGGTTCTAGGTCGTGTCGGCAAGCGTTTTCTGGACTCAGCCGACCCGCTTCGTGCGAAAGCGCTGAGGTTGCTGCCCCCAACGTCCGGTCTGTCGGACGAGATGTCCGCAGCGGTCCTCGACGGCATGGCCGCTGATTGGACTGAGGAGCGATTGATGGGCCTCCTGCGGGCCGAGCTGGGCACGGAGGCCGTGCTGGATGGCTTCGTGCGCTCCGCGATGGCCGTCGGCCCGACGCTCGCCGTGCAGATCGTCGCTGGGAGCGTGCCCGGAGTCGGCGTTAGCGCGCTCCTCCGGAGCCTGTTGCTCAAGGGGCCGACACTGCTGAAACCTGGCCGCGGCGACGTGGTTCTCCCGGTCCTCTTCGCCCGTGCGCTCCGTGAGGCCGACCCGGCGCTCGCATCGGCATTGGCCGTCGTGTACTGGCCGGGAGGCGAGCGGGACCTCGAGGACGCGGCGCTGACCCGTGCAGATGTCGTGACGGCTTATGGCTCCGACGAGACCGTCGCCGACTTGAGGGCCCGGACGCCAATCACGGTCCGATTCGTGGCCTACCACCACAGGGTCTCGGTGGGCATCGTCGGCCGCGACGCATCAACGGAGGATAGACTGGAGGCGACTGTTGCCGAAGTGGCAGAGGCCGTCGCTCTGTTCGACAACAACGGATGCGTGTCACCGCAGGTCATTTTCGTAGAGGAAGGAGTGGCGGGCGCTGCGGACGTCGCCAGGGCCTCCTCCTTTGCTACGGCGCTGTCGGAGCAGCTCCGAACTCTCGAGAGTCGGCTACCGAGCGGTGAGCTAGATACCGCTGCGGGGTCGGCTCTCCATCAATTCCGGGGGACGGCGGAACTCTTGGCCACGACGGGTGAGGTCGAGTTGATCCATGGGGGGGAGGCTCCGTGGACGGTCATTCTGGAGTTGGACCCGAGCCTGGCAGGGAGTTGCAGCGGCCGGCTGGTCCGCGTCCGCTCGGTGGCCGACGTCAGAGAGGTGCCGGCCTTGCTCGCGCCGCTCGCTCGCCATCTCCAGACCGTCGGGGTCGTGGGGTTGGGGGCGCGTTTGGTGGATACGGCACTGATGCTGGGGAAGATGGGCGCCTCGCGCGTCGTGCCGTTTCGGTCGGTCGCGTTTCCGCCCCCGTGGTGGCACCACGACGGGAGGGGACCACTCCGCGATCTACTTCGTTGGGTCGACCTGGAGGAGGAGTAGCCTTACCCCTACTCCTCGGCAGGCGCCTGTTCGGCCCTCCAAATGACCATCTGGCGACCTCCACGCGGGTTTTCCTCAACGCGCACCGTCAGAGAGTCACCCTCGTTGATGCCGAGGTTCTCGCGCATGCCCTGGGGGATCGTGACACGGCCGCCGACGCCGACGACGACATCGGTGTAGTAAAGCGTACGATAAATGGCCATCAGCACTCCTCGAATTCACACATACGGCGGATAATCTAAGCCATCGGGCAAGGCTCCGGTACGGAGCCCGTGGACAGGCCAGGGCCCGCGGGGATTGCGCGGGCTGAAGAGTGCCGCCCCTTTCAGCGTAACGACGGGTAACCCATCCGCCGGCGACCCCCTCGATTCTTCCCCAAGGCGCGCACCGTTCCATGACCGAAAACGGCTACGCCGTGCGCCTCGAGGGCGTCACAAAACGCTTCGGAAAGCACACCGCGGTCTCCGAGTTCGATCTGGAGGTGCCACGCGGGATCATCTATGGCCTCCTCGGCCCGAACGGGTCCGGCAAGACGACCACGATCCGCATGATCATGGGCATCTTGCTCCCCGACGAGGGCTCGGTCACGCTCTTCGGGCAGGATCCTGACGTGACCCGACGCACCAAGGTCGGCTACCTGCCCGAGGAGCGGGGCGTCTACCGCAAGATGAAGTGCCTGGAGTTCGTGACGTTTCTCGCCGAGATCCGTGGGGTGCCGAGGGCAGAGGGCAGGCGCAGGGCGCTCGAGTGGCTCGAGCGGCTCGGCCTTCCGGAGTGGGGCGACAGACGGGTCGAGGATCTGTCGAAGGGCATGCAGCAGAAAATCCAGTTCATCGGGACCGTGATCCACGAGCCCGAGCTGCTCATCCTGGACGAGCCCTTCAGCGGGCTCGATCCCATCAATCAGGACGTGCTGGAGGAGATCGTTCGGGACTTCCGCGCGAAGGGCACGACGATCCTCTTCTCGACGCATCTCATGGATCAGGCCGAGCGCCTCTGCGAGCGCGTGTGCCTCATCTCCAAGTCTCGGAAGGTGATCGACGCGGACATGAAGGAGCTCAAGGAGGCCGAACGCGGCGGCATCGTGGCCGTCGAGTTCGAGGGCCCCGACGGATGGATCGCCGGACCTGAGGTCGAGCGCGTCGAGGCGGTGAACGGCGGGTTCCATCTCATGCTCACCGCAGGTGCGGACCACCAGGCGATCCTCAGGCGCGGAGTGAGCGCCGGAGCGATGATCCTCCGCTTCGACCTCGTGGAGCCCCGGTTGCACGACATCTTCGTGAGGTACGCAGGCGCGGATGCATCAGGCGACGCAGGCACACCGACCGCGGGGGCCGGCCGCACCAACGTGGGAGACGCATGATGTGGCGGAACGTCTGGGCGGTCATTCGCCGCGAGTACATCCAGAGGGTACGCACCAAGAGCTTCGTCTTCGGGACGATCGCGGTTCCGCTGATCATGATCATGATGATTGCCATCCCGGTCGTGATCGCCGAGAGGAGCGAAGACGGAGAGCGGCGCATCGTCGTCGTCGATCGCACCGGTGTCTTGTTGGAGCGACTAGAGTCCGAGCTCGTCGAACTCGGATGGACGGTCGAGCCTGAGGTGTGGGCTGCCGATGTAGAGGACCGGCTACGCCAGAGAGCTGAGGAGGGCGAGATCCTCGGGTTCCTCATGCTCGACGACGAGACGCTCGGGCAGGGGGTCGCGACGTTCCAGACGACCTCCCGACCGACGCCGGTGCGCGGCCTCACGCTGAGAGGGGCGATCACACGCGCAGCGATGGAATACCGCCTGGAGGGGAGCGGCGGTGCAGAGTCCATGCTCTCGGGTGGAGAGCTGATCGTCGAGATGCTGTCCGACACGCCCGGCGTGAATCCCGACGATGACGGACCGCAGTTCGCGGTCGCCTACGCGGGCGCCATGATTCTCTACATGGTGATTCTCATCTATTCGGTCGCGGTGATGCGGGCGACGCTGGAGGAGAAGACCAGCCGCATCGTCGAGGTCATCGTCGCGTCCATGAAGCCGTGGCACCTCCTGCTCGGCAAGATCATCGGCGTTGGCGCTGTCTCACTTACCCAGATCAGCATTTGGATCCTGGCCGGCACGCTAGCGGTCGCCGCTGGGATCCCGACGCTCATGTCGGCGCGCCCTGACCTAACCGGGCTCGTCGACCTGCAAGCCGCATTGCCCGGCTTCGGCATGCTCACGCTCTTCGCCGGCTTCTTCGTCGCCGGCTTCTTCATGTACTCGGGCATCTACGCGGCCGTCGGAGCCATGTGCAACACCGACGAGGAGGCCAACCAAGCCCAGCTCCCGGTCGTCATGCTCCTGGTGGGTCCCATCATTATGGTCATGCCGGTCATTCAGGACCCGTCCGCGACCTGGGCGACCGTGGCGTCGCTCTTTCCGCTCTTCTCGCCGATCCTCATGTGGGCGCGCATCGCGGGTGGCGGCGTGCCTGCCTGGCAGATCGCGCTCTCCTTCGTGCTCATGGCGTTCGCGATTGTGGCGATCGCCTGGGTCGCGGGCCGGATCTACCGCGTCGGGATCCTCATGACGGGGACGCTGCCTTCGCTGCCGGAGCTGTGGAGGTGGGTGCGGGCGGCTTGAGGGGGGCTCATCCGCACATTCTGCCGTCACACGCCATACGGCAGACTCCGTATCGGTCCGATGGTCCGCGAAACGGAGTGGTGGCGCCCCAATGTCGAGTTTCGACAAAGTGCTCTTTCAGGTGCTTCGAGGCGCTTCGGATACCAATATTCGCTTCGGGGACCTGAGGAACCTCTTGTTGGGCCTGGATTTCACCGAGAGTATTCGAGGAAGTCACCACATCTTCAGGCGTGACGACGTGGAGGAGATCGTGACATTGCAGCCGAGGGGCTGGCGAGCTCATTGAACCGGTGGGGAAGCTCCCCGAGTTCGCGAGACCCCAGCCGCAAACCGCCCGGGACGAAGCGGCTCCCGCCAGCGGCGACAACAGCAACGGTGTCGACCCGCAGCACCGGTGGGGTCGCCTGGACCATCGTGAGCCCTACCGCAGCGCGGCCACCCCCTGCAAGCGCGAGAGTTCGGGCCACCACGGGGCGGTAGCCCAGCGCCTCGGCCCGAAGCTCGTACGAGCCCGGAGACACGAGGGCGAACCGGAATGCCCCCGCCCCGTCCGCGGTGGTCTCACGCGAGTCGCCCCGATCCAGAGACGTGAGGGTGACGAGCGTGCCCGGTATGGGCCGGTTGCTTGGATCGCCCACGGTGCCAGAGACGATCGCGGTCGCGCCGCTCTGGGCTTCCAGCGGTGCCGCGAGTGACAGTCCCCCAACTACGATGACTAGGTAGGCCAACAATCCTTGGATTCGTCGCAAGAGCCGTTTGAGCTGGGGATGTGTTGTGTTGGGAAAGATGGGCTGCTACTCAAACATAGGTGAGGCACGGCTCCAGGCGGTAGCATTCCGAATGTGCTGCCGCAGGAAGGGAAGGACTAGACGCCGAGACACCTCTCAGCTGAAACCAGCCGCCCCCTACCCGTCCCCCGGCAACGTCGACCGTAGCAGCGCCACGAGCGCCCGCTGATCCATGTGGCGAGCCTTGGCGAGGGCCTCCTCGTAGGAGTCCTCGATGATGATTACAGTCGTGGTCGTCGACCGGGTCGCGCCGTCCGAGCCCGCGCCGTCGAAGCGAAAGCGGCCACGGAAACCAATCTTTCGCGGGTCGTCCTCGAACTCCAGATAGGTCTCCCACAGCTGACCCTCGTGGGCGATGGTGGCCACGTGCTGACCTTGTGGCGGCACGGCGCGGCTTTGCGAAGCGGAAGTCATGCCTGGAGGATATGCAACGGAGCCATGGGAGTACAACAGGCCTGTCACACCCTGATCCGGAGCACCCGTCGCGCCGCCCCAAGCGCCTCCCGCATCTCGCGGAGCTCTGCGTCCCCTAGCGGCCGACCGCCGTAACGGCCTCGCAGATACAGATCGACGACGCGCTCGGCGGGCCGGGCCGCCGAGGCCCTTGCCTGGCGCACCCGCTCCACCAGCACGAGTGGCGTCGTGCCCTTGAGCACGCCGAGTCCTGCACGGGCACAGCTCGCGCGGAGCTGAAGGTACATTCGCGTGGCGGGGCTCCGCGGCTTGGGGACCACCCCGCGGCGCGCCCACATGAACCCTCCGAGAAGCATCAGCACGACCAGCGCGCCGCCCAACAGCCGCGCCGCGCCGCGCGCTGCGGCGGCCGGTCCGCTCAAGGCGGCCTCCGGCTCCCGAGCGAACAGATCCGCAAAGATCCCCGCTTGTTCCTCGGTCCCGTAGTCGAGGACCCACTTGCTCCACCGATGCTGGAGGCCGTCGAAGAAGATACGGCCGGGCCAGAACCACGAAGTCACTAGCTCGCCCGAGGACACACCTGCCGGCGTGGGGTCGAAGGTCACCCAGCCGTAACCCTGGAACCAAACCTCGACCCACGAATGCGCCTCGTTCTGGGTGACGGCGAGATAGTCCCCGAACTCACTCCACTGCCCGCCGAAAAAGCCGTTCACGTTGCGTGCTTGGATGCCGATGCTCCGCAGCATCACGACCATCGCAGTGCTGAAGTACTCGCAGTGGCCTGCCTGCCGCTCGAAGAGGAAGTACTCGAGAGTTGCCTCCCGGGCCGAGTCAGGCAGATCTCGCGTGTAGTCGAAGGTCTGTAGCCAGTCTCGGATCGCGACGACGCGGTCGTAGCGGTTGTCTAGGCCCTGGGTCAGCGAGTCCGCCAATTCTCGGACGCGAGGGTTGAGCTCGGGAACCTGGAGGTAGTGAATCGCCGACGGAGTGAATCCGCGGTTGGCCAAGCGAAGCGCCTCAGGCGGCGGCGGCATGGCCGGCGAGAAGGCGGTGTAGACAGGTGCGCCCGATCCCCAATAGACGTAGTCGCCCGCATTGTCCACGAGCG
>Ga0114996_10000994_pt1 | contig 38942 bp, 38 predicted proteins | sample ArcticOcean_MG_C_4_FD_87039 | JGI IMG/M metagenome (GOLD analysis project Ga0114996, IMG submission 87039) | Marine microbial communities from western Arctic Ocean - ArcticOcean_MG_CB4_134 | ecosystem: Environmental > Aquatic > Marine > Oceanic | place: Arctic Ocean: Canada Basin | collected... | reverse complement strand
GCCGCTATCTCTATGAGCAACCAGCGGTCGTAAGACGCTTCCTGCGTCCACAGCGCGCCCATTGCCGGGCGGGTGTAACGAGGTATCAACTACCGCTCCTTCAGGCGCTTGCGGTACGCGTCGTACGCGCCCTTCGCCTTGTCGTCGGTCAGCCCGATAATCTGCGTGGCCAGGAACCCGGCGTTGCGGGCACCCCAGCTGCCTATGGCGACCGTCGCTACCGGAATACCGGGCGGCATCTGGGCGATGGCGTACAGCGCGTCCACGCCGTTCAACTCACTCGACGTCAGTGGAACGCCTATCACCGGCAGCGTCGTCCACGCAGCCACGGTGCCCGGCAGGGCCGCAGCACCGCCGGCCCCGGCGATTATCACTTGAATGCCCCTGTCACGGGCAGACGAGGCGTACTCCATCACCTTTTCGGGCGTCCGGTGCGCAGACATGGCCACCACCTCGTATTCGAGGCCCATTTGCTCAAGAACGTCGACCGTCCCCTGCATGTCGGGCCTGTCCGACTCACTACCCATCATCACTGCTACTTGAGGCATTTTGGGGAACTCCGTAATCAGATTCCGGCGGCTATGTCGGTCCGGTTGAAGGCGTCTTCGAACGTTATGGCGGCGACGCCCTCGTAGGCGGTCGCTCTCGCTGCTTCGACCGTTTCGCCGAGTGCCGAGACCGACAGCACCCGACCGCCAGCGGTCAGTAACGCTCCGTTGGATGCATCCGTACCGGCGTGGAAGACCGTTGCGCCCGGTGGCACGGCGTCCAGGCCATTGATGGGCTTGCCCGTTTCGTAGGCGTTCGGGTAGCCACCGGAGGCCATCACCACGCCCACACACGGTCGCCCGTCCCAGTCGAGCGCCAGGGCAGAAATGTCGCCCGCCGCCGTCTGGGCCAGGGCGTCGAGCAGGTCGCTGCGCATGCGGGGGAGCACCACCTGGGTCTCAGGGTCACCGAAGCGGCAGTTGAACTCAAGCACCTTCGGCCCTTCGGCCGTAACCATCAGTCCTGCATAGAGCAGGCCGGTGTAAGCGCTGCCATCTGCGGCCAGCCCGGCGACGACGGGCTCGAATATATCTCTTGTGACTTCGGCCGCCATCTCGTCGTCCCAAATTGGCGGCGGTGAGTAGCTACCCATGCCGCCGGTGTTGGGACCCCTGTCACCGTCGTGCGCTCTCTTGAAATCGGTCGCCGCGACGAGCGAGGACACCCGCTCGCCATCGACAAAGGCGAAAACACTAACCTCGCGCCCTTCGAGGTACTCTTCGACGAGCACCTGCTGGCCAGCATCGCCAAATCGGTTGCGTTCGAAAATGTCGAACAGGACACTGACGGCCTGTTGCCGCGTCTCGGCGATTATCACGCCCTTCCCCGCAGCCAGCCCATCGGCCTTTATGACTACCGGGAGGTCGCAGTCAGACACCGCGTTCCGCGCCAGGTGGTGTGAATCAAGCGTCTCAGACGCTGCGGCGGGCACGCCCATGCGGGCCATCAGGTCTTTAGCAAAGCCCTTGGACGTCTCGATGCGGGCGGCGGCGCTGGTGGGTCCAAAAATTGCCAGTCCGGCGGCCCTGAAGGTGTCCACGACGCCATCGGCCAGGGGAACCTCGGGACCGATTACCGTCAGGTCGATATCTCTTGAGCGGGCGAGTGCGAGCAGGCCGTCAACGTCGTCCGCTTTAACCGGGACGTTCTCGCCCAGCGCTGCGGTCCCGGCATTGCCAGGTGCAATTAGAAGCGATTCGAGGCGCGGGCTCTGGGCGATTTTCCATGCAAGGGCATGCTCACGCCCGCCGCTGCCAACCAGAAGAACCTTCATAGTCAGGCTGCTGCTTTGCCGAGGGTTCGAGGGCAGAGCCCCGGACAACTAGGGCCGGGGGTTCGGGGGCGGAGCCCCCGACAACCAGGGGGTAACAGAGTGAGCAACGAGCGCCTCACTCCCACTCGATAGTGCCGGGAGGTTTGCTCGTAATGTCGTATACGACCCGGTTCACGCCGATAACCTCGTTTGAAATACGGCTCGATATCCGGGCTAGGACGTCATAGGGGAGGCGAGCCCAGTCGGCGGTCATGGCGTCGTCGCTGGTAACGGCGCGCACTGCAATCGTGTGGCCATAGGTGCGGTAGTCACCGGTCACCCCGACCGACTTTGAGTCGGTCAGAACCGCGAAACTCTGCCACATCTCCCGGTACAGGTCGTTTTTCTTGATCTCGTCCATTACGACCCAGTCGGCCGCTCGCAGAACCTCAAGACGCTCAGGAGTAACCTCGCCCAGTACGCGTATGGCCAGGCCCGGGCCGGGGAAGGGCTGACGGTAGACCATCTCTTCCGGCAAGCCCAGTTCAAGCCCGACCTCACGCACCTCGTCTTTGAACAGGTAGCGAAGCGGCTCTACCAGCTTCAGTTTCATATGCTGCGGCAGGCCGCCCACGTTGTGGTGCGTCTTTATCTTGGCCGACACCTTGCTGTCGTCGGTCTTGGACTCAATGACGTCCGGGTACAGCGTGCCCTGGCAGAGAAAATCAGCATCCCCCGCCTCCGTGGCGCCCCGGTCGAACACCCGGATGAACTCCTCGCCAATGACCTTGCGCTTGCGTTCAGGGTCAACAACGCCTTTAAGCGCCGTGAGGAAGGCATCGGTCGCATCTTCGTACAAGAAGTTCACCTTCATGTACTTCTCGAAGGTTCGCAGCACACGATCGGACTCTTCCCGGCGGAGCAGGCCGTTGTTTACGAAAATGCAGGTCAGCTGGTCGCCGACGGCCTTGTGTACGAGCGTTGCAGCGACGGACGAGTCGACGCCGCCCGAAAGAGCGCATATCACCTTGCCGTCGCCAACTTGTGCCCTGATGTCATCTATGACACGAGTTACGAAATTGCCGGGGGTCCACAGGCCCTTGAGGCCGCAGACCTTGTACAGGAAGTTCTCCAGCAGCGCCTTGCCCAGGGGCGTATGCGCTACTTCTGGGTGGAACTGGATGCCGTAGCGTTTGCCGCCATCGCCCAGTACGGCCACCGGCGAGTTGTCGGTAAACGCCAGGGATTTAAAGCCAGGCGGGGGCTCAACTATCTGGTCACTGTGGCTCATCCACACCGGCATCGAAGACGGCAGATCGCTAAACAGCGGGTCCGCAGTGTTGTTCTGGTGTAATACCGCGTGGCCGTACTCTCGCTTGGCCGATGCCGCCACACGGCCGCCGAGTTGATGGGCCATGGCCTGCATGCCGTAGCAGATGCCAAGCACCGGCAGGTCCCTCTCGTACACCCAGCTCGGTGCGAGTGGTGCGCCGTCTTCGTAAACACTCGCCGGGCCACCCGAGAGAATAACTCCCTTGGGTTCGAGCGCGGCGACGGAGTCCCAGTCGGCATCGTGCTCGACAATTTCGCAGTAGACACGAGCCTCGCGTACGCGCCGCGCTATCAGGCGGCTGTACTGGGAGCCGAAGTCGATGACGATGATCGCCTCACGCTGCAGGCGACCTTCGGGAGATGGAGCGGATTCGCGGCCCCGCTTTTCCTCTGAAATCTCCAGGTAAGCAGAAATCTCAAGGTCGTCGCTGGTCGCTACGCGGTGGGACGGAGACAGGTTGTCCGGGGCCGATTTCTCGGTGTCGCCGGTGCCGTTTGAACGTTGGTTATTCGCCATTTCCGTCAGAGGTTCAAGTTAACATAAAAGCCACATGATGAGCGAGGCACAGACAAACCCAGGGCACACGGCAGAACGCCTGGCACAAATACTCCAGGACGGGGGAGTAGTTGCGCTTGCAACAGACACGTTCTACTGCCTGGCGGCCTGCGCGACGAACGAGAGAGCCGTCCGGCGAATATTCACCATGAAAAACCGCCCTGTCACCACCCCCGTGCCGCTGCTCATCGCCGACCCCGACGACGTTATGAAGTACGCCGACGAGCTAACCGACACCCAACAGAGAACCGTCACAGCCCTGGGCCAACGGTTCTGGCCTGGAGCGCTGTCCATCGTGTTGAAACGGTCTCCAATCGTTCCCGACATCGTGTCGGCGGGGGGGGGCACGGTCGCCTTGCGCATCCCCAACTCGCCGTTGGTCAGGGAAGTTGTCCGCCTGCTGGGGGCACCGGTGACCGGCACGAGCGCCAATCGCTCGGGCGAAAATCCGGCAACCACGGCGGCCGCCGTGCGGGACGCGTTTAGGAACGCAGTAGACGCGGTCGCAGACGGCGGAACGACACCGGGCGGGCCCTCTTCGACCATTCTTGCCCTGACGTCTGCGGCCCCGCGTATACTGCGGGCCGGAGCCATCTCACAAGCAGAGATTTCCGAGGCAATACATGCCATCAGACTTAATTAATCAGCTCAACGACCAGGTCAACGACCGGCTAAAGGCCGTCCTGTCGTCACGGGACATGGACCTGTACGGGATGATGTCCTACCACCTCGGTTGGGGCTCGCGGCCCGGCATCGACCCGCAGGCCGACCCCGCAACCCCTCCCATGCGGCGACACGGAGTCGGCTGCCTGGTGGCGGCCCTGGCGACCTCGGGCAGCTACGAAGCGGCGTTGCCCGCCGCCGCCGCCGTGGAAATGGTCGCTTCGTTCGTTGAGATACACGACGACATCCAGGGCGGACGCCCCGCTCGCAACGGCCGAGATGCAGTCTGGTGGGTGTGGGGCCCCGCGCAAGCAATCAACGCTGGCGACGGCATGCACGCGCTGGCCAGGCTCGTCATGCTCGACCTGCAAAATGGCGGCGTGAATCCTGAAGTCACTTTCCGGGCGACCCAGGTATTGGACGAGGCGTCACTGGAAATGTGCGAGGGCCGTTTCAAAGACATGGAGGCGCAAGAGCGCATCGACATGTCGGTCGTCACCTACCTGGAAATGGCACGGGCCAAGAGTGGCTCGTTAATGGCCGGCGCCATGCGATTGGGTGCCCTGGTGGGGTCTGGGGGCGATGACGCAATTGCCGAAGCCTTCGGGGCATGCGGCGTCGAACTGGGCGTAGCCATGCAGGCCGCCGGAGACATTGCCGAACTATTCCCGACGCGCGCCTCGGGGGCCAAAAGCCCCCTCTCCGAAGAGGTCCTGAACAAGAAGAAACTCTTACCCGTGGTCCATGCAATAGAGAACGCCGGGGCTTCGGAGCGCCGCCGCCTGGGTGACGTTTACTTCAAGCGCGTTCTCGAACCAGCCGACGTAGTAGAAGTACAAAACCTGGTCCTAGAGTTGGGTGGCCGAGAACGGGCAGACGAAGTGGCGAGCGAGCACAGGGCCGCGGCCATAAAGGTACTGGAAGGCGCAGGCATCTCGGCCCAGGGGCAAGCGTCGGTCGAGGCGTTCGCCGACGCCCTGATGAGGGCCGAATAACCGGGAATGGTCAAGCTATCGATCAGAGACTACGAGGTAGGAGGTAAGACAGTCCTTCTGCGCGTCGACTACAACTTGCCAATGAAACCCGGTCCGGGGCCGGGAGCGGGCGAGATCCTCGATGACCGCAGAATCATGGCCACGGTTCCAACCCTGGCATACCTCGTACAAAACGAGTGCAGGGTGGTCATCGTCACCCATCTCGGGCGGCCTCAGGGTAAACGCGTGGACGAGTTTGCCCTGGATCCGGTCTCCACGCGCCTTTCCCAGATCCTGGCAATGCCCATAGTGCAACTCCCGGGCTGTCGTGGTCCCGAGGTCCAGGCGGCTATCAGCGCCATGCCGCCGGGATCCATTGCAATGCTGGAGAACATCCGCTTCGATCCTGGCGAAGAGACGAACGACCCCAAACTGGCGAGGGACCTGGCCGGACTGGCGGGCCTGTACGTAAATGACGCATTCGGAGCCGCCCACCGGGCACACGCCTCGACCGAGGGGGTCGCGCACCACCTGCCAGCAATAGCCGGTCTGCTCATGGAGAGGGAACTCTCCGTTCTCAGCAGTGCCCTGGAAGCGTCCGAACGGCCCTTCACGGCCATCGTGGGCGGGGCGAAGGTGTCGGACAAAATGGCCGTGCTCGACCGACAGGCCGTCCTCGTTGACACGCTAATAATAGGTGGCGGCATGGCCGCGACGTTCCTGACGGCGCAGGGTTACACGGTAGGTGCATCAAAGGTCGAAGAGAACCGACTGGACTACGCGCGAAACCTCATGGCCGGTGAGAAACCAGGCGCGGCCCGAGTGCTCGTACCGACCGACGTGGTGGTCGCAGCCGGATTCGCAGAAGAAGCAACCTCGCGGACCGTTAGAGTCGATGAAATTCCAGAAGGCTGGCTTGTGCTCGACATAGGACCAAACACTGCGGCGGCGTACGCGCAGGCCGTCTCCGAGTCCAAAACCGTGCTTTGGAACGGGCCGATGGGGGTATTCGAGTGGGAGTCGTTCTCTCACGGCACCAGACGAGTCGCCCAGGCCGTGGCCGACCTCGACGGCATTGCGACCACGGTCATCGGCGGCGGATCGACAGCCGACGCTGTCGCCCGGCTGGGGCTGGCATCAAAGGTGAGCCACGTTTCCACCGGTGGCGGTGCTACGCTCGAGTTCATAGAAGGCAAAGAGTTGCCCGGCGTCGCCGTCCTTATGGACGCCGAATGAGGCTCGAAGCTGAATGACCCGCGATACGTTAAAGAACCGCATGGGCAAAAGGCGAATCGACCTGCGCGAGCTAAAGCGGGACGCCGGGTCTCGCATCGTCATGCTGGTCGTCGACGGTCTCGGCGGCTACCCGCACCCCGACACGGGGCTGTCCGAACTGGAAACGGCGTCACTGCCCAACCTCGACTCCATTGCGGGCGAAAGCGCCTGCGGCCTCACCATTCCCATCGCTCCCGGCATCACGCCCGGCTCCGGACCTGGCCACATGGCGCTGTTCGGCTACATGCCCACCCGGCACCGGGTCGGGCGAGGCGTAATGGAGGCTCTCGGCATAGGCCTCGACCTGGCCGAGGGAGACGTGGCGGCAAGAGGCAACTTCTGCGTTGCCGATGGCGACGGTCGCTTGCTCGACAGGCGCGCCGGTCGCATCCCCTCTGAACGAAGCGACGAGCTTGTGGCCCTGCTCGACGGTATCGACGTGCCGGGGCACAAAGTATCTGTGCACGCCGTCCGCGACCACCGGTTCGTCGCAGTGTTCCACAACATCGGGCCCAGCTCGGAAGCAACCGATACGGACCCCGGCCTGGACGGACACATGCCTCTCGAATCCCAACCGGTCGGGCCTGACTCTGAAGAGCTGGCCAGGGCAGTAAACGCCTTCGTCGCCGGTTCGCACGAGGCGCTAAAGGGCAAAGAGGCCCAGGCGGTGGCGCTGCGAGGCATATCGAGCCCGCCCGTCCTTCCCTCGTTCCCAGAGCGTTTCGGCCTGCGACCAGCCGCCATCGCCGCGTACCCAATGTACCGGGGGTTGGCGCGCCTCGCGGGCATGGACGTGCTGAGTACGGGTCGCGATTTCGCCAGTGAGTTGGACACGTTAAAGGCCGTCTACGAGGAAGCCGAACACGACTTTTTCTTCCTGCACTACAAGCCCGCAGACGCAGCCGGTGAAGACGGCGACTTCAATGGAAAAGTAGCCGCCCTGGAGGCGCTCGACAGCATGTTGCCGCAGGTCCTCGCCCTCGACCCGGACGTTCTCGTCATTGCGGGCGACCACTCCACCCCCGCCGTCTTCGGCGGCCACAGCTGGCATCCAGTGCCGTTGGCCATTCGTTCAAAGCTGACGAAAGGCGACGGAGCGGCCGCATTCACCGAGCGCTCTATGGCCAGTGGATCGATAGGTACAGTGAAGGCAATGTCGGTAATGACTCTGGCAATGGCCCACGCGGGCCGCCTAAAAAAGTCCGGTCCTTAGATGCCTAAAAAAATAATCGCAGCCAACTGGAAGATGAATACCACCGTTGCCGAGGCCGCAGAGTTGCTCGACGGCCTGAAGGCTGGCCTGCCCGTAGCCGGGGTGACCAGCGTGGTCTGCCCCCCGTTCGTTTCATTGCACCAGGCCTCCCAGGCGCTGGCGGGCACCGGAATCGGCCTGGGGGCGCAGGACATGCACGCCGAGCCGAGCGGCGCGTTCACAGGCGAGATATCTGTGACGATGGTGGCGGAGCTATGCTCGTACGTGATCCTCGGTCACTCCGAGCGGCGGCACGTCTTCGGTGAGACGGACGAGTCGGTGAACGCCAAAGTGCACTCGGCGCTCGCCGCTGGCCTCATACCCATCGTCTGCGTGGGTGAGACGCTGCAGCAGCGTGAGGCAGGCAACGCAGGTAGGGTAGTCACCGGGCAGCTAAAAGCAGCGTTCGCGGACGTTTCTGACGTGGCGGGCACGGCGCTCGTCGCTTACGAGCCTGTATGGGCAATAGGGACGGGTAGGGCGGCTTCCAAAAACGACGCACAAGAGATGGCCGCGCTCGTTCGTGGTCAACTTACGGTCCTCTTCGGCCAGGATTCTGGGAGCAGCACCCCTATCCTCTACGGTGGCAGTGTGAAGGCCGAAAACGTGGCCGACTACATGGCCATGGCCGACGTAAACGGCGCGCTAGTGGGCGGTGCCAGCCTTGAGGCCGAGGGCTTCACTCGCCTGACCGAGAACGCAGCGTCGCCATAGGCGCGGACTCGCGCGTTCAGTGACTACGCTCCCCACCGACGACGCCCCGCCCGGCAAATTGCTGGTAGTTGCCGGACCCACAGCCGTTGGCAAGTCGTCGTTCGGCATGGAAGCGGCCCGCCAATTCGGAGGCGAGATCGTCAGCGCCGACAGCCGGCAGGTGTACACCGGGCTCGATATTGGCACCGCCAAAGCCTCCAGGGCCGAGCGACAGACCGTACCCCATCACCTCGTCGACATCATCGACCCCGACGAAGACTTCGGCCTTGCGCCATTCCTCGACCTGGTTGGGGACGTAATCACGGACATTGAGAGCAGAAACAACCTGCCCGTGCTAGTAGGCGGATCGAGCCAGTACGTGTTCGCGCTGATAGAGGGCTGGAGCCCGCCAAGGGTGCCCCCCAACGCAGAATTGCGCGCCGCGCTGGAGCAGCTGGCCGAAACGGACGGCCCCGCGGCGCTGCACGCCGGACTGGCCGCCGTCGACCCCGAAGCGGCGGAGAAGATAGACCTCCGCAACGTCCGCCGGGTTATCCGAGCCCTGGAAGTACGCCAGGCCACGACTGAGCCTGGGGCATCGATCGCTCCGCGCCCGATGAGTGCCTTCAATAAAAACACCCTCTCCATCGGGCTGACACTGCCGCGCCAACTGCTCTATGAGCGAATAGACCAGCGCGTGGACCAGATGATTGATGCAGGCTGGCTCAAAGAAGTAGAAGGGCTAAGCCAGCGCGGCTACGGACCGGAGCTTACGGCCATGTCCTCCATCGGTTACCAGGAGCTGACCGAGCACCTCTCAGGAAATCTGGACCTGGCCGAAGCCGTCCAGCGCATCAAAAACCGCACTCACAAGTTCGCGAGAGGCCAGTACGTATGGCTGCGGCGGGCGAGGTGGCTGGAGTGGTTCGAAGCCGACGAACCGGGCCTTGCGAGCGCGATGGACAGGGTGGGGGAGTGGGTAGCAATACCCTAGAATGAGTCTATGAACCCCGAGTCTATGAACGAAGAGACAGGCACAACGCTGGCATTTACCAAAATGCATGGCGCGGGTAACGACTACGTGTATGTCGACGGACGAGGCCCCAATGCGAGGCTCGACTGGCCGTCACTGACCGTCGCCATCGGCGACCGCCATTTTGGCGTGGGCTCCGACGGGGTCATCCTGGCGCTCGAGTCAGAAACGGCCGATCTGCGCATGAAAATGTTCAACGCCGACGGCTCCGAGGGCAAGATGTGCGGCAACGGCATCCGCTGCCTAACGGCGTTCGCAGTAGACCTCGGCATAGTGGCTGCTGACCAGACACCAATCTCCGTCGAGACTGCCTCCGGGGTTCTTTCGGTAACGCCTATATGGCGCGACGGCCGCATGGTGCGGGCCCGCGTGGACATGGGCGAACCGCAGTTTTCAGCGAGTGAGGTGCCCTTCAACGTGCCCGGCCAGCCAAAGCTGGACGACTACCCGCTGGCGGTCGGTGGGTCGAACTTCGCCGTTACTGGCGTCTCAATGGGAAACCCTCACGCCGTCGCCGTTGTGGACCAGCCGGTGGCTGACATTGATTTGGCCAGGTTAGGGCCGTTGGTCGAACATGACGCGCGGTTCCCCGAGGGCGTCAACTTCGGCATCGTCAACGTCGTGTCGCCCAACGAAGTGAATCTGCGGGTGTGGGAGCGCGGTTCCGGGCTGACGATGGCCTGCGGAACGGGCGCCTGCGCGGCAGTAGTGGCAACGCACCTAAAAGGCCTCACCGGAGACGCCGTGACGGTCAATTTGCCCGGCGGCCAGCTCGACATAGAGTGGTCAGGCAGGGGGCCTGTAATCATGGAAGGCGCTATCGAAAAGGTCTTTGAAGGTGAGTGGCCCCTTTGAGCCATACGCCGCATGCCTTGGCCGTTACTGACATTTTACACGACAGATAACCTAAACGCAAAATATACGGTACACACAATACAAAGGTAGAAATGAAATTTGCCAGCCGCATAGACAGGGTGCCTCCGTACCTGTTCGTAGAAATCTCCCGCCGCATCGCCGCCAAAAAGGCGAAAGGTGCCGATGTCATCAGCTTCGGCATCGGTGACCCGGACCTGCCGACCCCCGACGGGGTGGTCGAAGTGCTCCGGTCCACGTCCCGCGACGTAGCGAACCACAAGTACCCGGAAACCGACGGCCTGCCCGTGCTACGAACCGCGATGGCTGAGTGGTACGCGACCCGCTTCGGCGTGTCGCTTGACGCGGACAAAGAGATATTGCCGCTCATAGGTGCGAAAGAGGGCATCGGCCACGTGCCCATGTGCTTCATTGACCCCGGTGACATCGCGCTGGTGCCCGATCCCGGTTACCCCGTTTACTCGGTCGGCACCTGGTTTGCGGGCGGTCAGTGCCACTTCATGCCGCTCACCGAAGACAGCGGCTGGCTACCTGACTTTTCGGCCATACCAACGGAGGTTGCTAATAAAGCCAAGTTAATGTGGCTGAACTACCCGAACAACCCCACCGGCGCCGTCGCGACTCCGGCCTTCTTCGCAGAAGCCGTGGAGTTCGCTCGCTCGCACGATATTGCGCTGCTGCACGACGCCGCCTACACCGAGTGCTGGTTCGACGGATACAGGCCCCCAAGTTTCTTGGAGACACCGGGGGCGAAAGACGTGGGCATGGAGTTCCACTCCCTGTCCAAGAGCTACAACATGACCGGTTGGCGCGTGGGCATGGCTGCCGGAAACGCCGACATGATCGGCGCGCTCATGACCATCAAGTCCAACCTCGACTCCGGTATCCCCCAGGCCGTCCAGTACATGGCTATTGAAGCCATGAAGGCCACCGACGCCGAAATAGACGCGCGCAACGCCATCTACCAGCGACGGCGCGACCGGGTAGTGGAGACCCTCAAAGCGATAGGACTGCACGTCGACCCGCCCAGGGCCAGCCTGTACGTTTGGGTGCGAACGCCAGAAGGCTACACCTCTGCCGAGTTCACCGGGCTGCTGCTCGACGAAGTAGACGTGGTCGTAACGCCTGGCGGCGGCTACGGCCCCAGCGGCGAGGGCTACGTAAGGTTCTCTCTCACCATCTCCGACGACGACATGGAACGAGGCCTTCAGCGCCTGGCGACACTCAACATTCCCAGCAAGGCCTGAACAGCAACGGTGAATCGCAAAAGCGATGAGGCCATCAGCCGAAGAAGCTCTGACGAGCGCCCTGCGCGGGGAACGGCCATCAGCCGGAGAAGCCCTGACGAGCGCGCCGCGCGCGGAGAACGCCTGTGAGCCGTAAGAATTTCGTCTACACGCGGCCACACGCTGAACAGGCGTTCCTTGTGGGCGTCTCGGTACGAAAGTCTCGCGGGCCGCTGTCTATGGACGACTCGATGGCCGAACTCGCCGAACTGACACGGAGCGCGGGCGCGGTAGTGGTCGGGTCCATGACCCAAAAAGTAGCGCGGCCAAACCAGACCTATCTCGGTGAGGGCAAAATAGAGGTCTTGAAGGATGCGGTTCGGGACAGGCACGTTGACACCGTCGTCTGCGACGACGAACTGACCCCGACCCAGCAGCGCAATCTTGAGAAAGCACTCGGTGACGTAAAGGTCATCGATCGAACGGCACTTATTCTCGATGTCTTCGCCTCTCGAGCCCAGACCCGTGAAGGACGGCTCCAGGTGGAATTGGCACAGCACGAATACCTCCTCCCACGCCTGGCCGGCCAATGGACGCACCTTGAGCGTCTGGGCGGTGGCATAGGCACCCGTGGACCGGGCGAAACCCAGATAGAGACGGATCGACGGCTCATCCGTGGGCGTCTGCAGCGCCTGAAGAAAGAGCTGGACTCGGTACGAACGCACCGGAGCCAGTACCGGTCTCGACGTCGCCAACGAGGCGTTGAGGTAGTGGGCCTGGTCGGCTACACCAACGCGGGCAAAAGCACACTGCTAAACGCTCTTACTGGATCGGCCGTGGCGGTGGAAAACAAGTTATTCATGACCCTCGACCCCATCACGCGAAAGCTGCGCCTACCGGACGGCGGCGGGGCCTTGCTGACGGACACGGTCGGATTCATTCAGAAGTTGCCCACCTCGTTAGTTGCCGCTTTTAGGGCGACGTTGGAGGAAATAGCGGAGTCGTCCCTTATTCTCCACGTTGTGGACGTAACCCACCCGAACGCCTCTCAACACGTAGACGTGGTGAACTCAGTGTTAAACGACCTGGGTGCGGGCGACAAGCCGCGCGTGTTGGTGTTGAACAAAATCGACCTGCTCGGCCCGTCAGTAGCCCTCGAAGACCTGACAGCACTCGCTCCAACCCGGGTGGCAGAAGAATCCGACACGCCGGTCGTACTTGTTTCTGCGATGGACCGGGTCGGCTTCGACGATCTGCTCAACCGGATCCAAGAGACCTTGCACGAATTGGAAATCGAGCCAGCTCACTAGTAGACTCCGGAACCGCAGGTTCAGAATACGTACGCAGCGTCGATAACGCATTGAGACGGGCGGGATCGGACCTACTGGCAGTTTTATCCGCCCCTACGGTGAAAGGTTTGGAAGGGGTTCCCAGAGAACCCATCCCGCAGAAGCTAGCCTACCCGGCAGACCCTCGTTCAACCTGACCTTACTTCGCACTATATATGTTATGTAAAGTAGCCAGGTTTGTTTGGCAGGCCGGAGTTAGGTCGATCTAGTTGGTGACCTGAATGACGCTTGCCTCGTTCAATGCCCTAAGCAGCCCGAGAGTTGACTCGGCTTCGCTCCCCGTCTCAATGTCCACTGTGCGGACAGACAGGCCAGACAGGTCGGTTTTGGCGGAGCCACCGGCGACGGCGACCGCCAGCCTGGCTCCGTAAAGGACCGACGCCGCCCCAACCATGAAGCCTAGTATCTGGCCGACGGAGCCCGGTTCACTTGACCCGTCGCCGCCACTGGCCACAAGGACGGCCGAGGAACACTCTCGCATGGCCTGGGACACCTCAGACGACATTGGAGCCCCTGTACGGCGGCCCACATCGATCACCATGTGCTCGATTCCGAAGTCGGACAGCAGCGCTTGCACCTGACTTGCGGCCTGAGGCGCACCGAAATGGCCCACGAATACCCTGGCAAACATTGAAGGCGCTGCAGCCTTAGTCGCCGGTCCGCTTGTCGCGTCGCCGGTTGCTTGCCCGGCCGTCTGGCCTGACACCTGGTCGGTTTCCGGGGTCGCCACAAGTGCCGGAGTCGCCTCCGGGGCCCGGACGGCCTTGACGCTGACCCACAGCGAGCCTCCAACGTCGCGAAGCAGCCCGACATACATTCCGTTGGCCACGATAATGTCCAGGCACTCCTGAGCCAGCTCCGGGTCAATGTTGTGGTCTCGTTCCAGGATATTCCGGGCGAAAGCGGCTTCAGGGAGGCGTTTACCGTCCAGTGCCTCGTAAAAGCTCCTGAACACGTCCGGTCGCAAGGCGGACTCCACCAGGGCCAAGCGGCGTTCTTCCTCACTCTTCGGGGCGACGGTTGCCCGTCCAGCCTCGGTCAGTGAAATACGCACATCGTTGTAGCCGCCCAGTGTCAGGCCATACCGCGCCGACGACGTCAACCGCATTACGAAGCCGCTACTGGAAGGAGTGGTCCTTAGCTGACCAGCCAGCATGATGCGATCGAACGGCAGTCCCGAGTTTGCCTCCTGAATACCGCGCGCGACTCCCAGAGCATCCTTGAGGGGATGAACCGGGTAGCTTCGAACCTTCCTGGTCCTGGGCCGCTTTTTCGTGCCGCTGCTTTCAGCTTGCATCACAACCTCGAATTGAAATCGATTCCGACGCGAAACTTGCTTCGAAATTACTGGCTGTATTTTCACGCTGTATTGAAACGCCCGCGCGTCGCACAGAACTTACACCTCTCAATTCCAACAGGTCAAGTGTTCTAGACATGTAATGCACCAATTCATCACGCATGAAATGATTTCACGGCACTGAAAAGTGCTTTTTCAAAGTGAATGCGCGGTCTCGATATCGCCTAATGTTCAGTATCGTCCCGGTGTGTCTTTTCAGCAGTGTTCTGAAATGCGAAGGTTTTTCATGCCGCCTGGCCGAGGCGGTCCTGCTCAATCCGGACGGTTGACCGCCCTCGTACCTTTATGTAACCGATCAAAAGGGACTACCGAAAGCCCGTCCATCCACCGGTGTCGGCCAGTAGTCAATCGGCCGGCAACCAACTGGACACCTAACCATCTGGTGCGGGAATGCGTTTACACAGGCTAAAACAGCACTGCATGGTAGAATTTCGCAGTTCGCAGAGCCCCCAACGCGCGGGCCCTCAGTCACGTTTTGGGCCAATGAGGTGGCCCTCGTCATGAAACGAGCGAATCTTCTAAATAAGACTCCCCTGCCCTACGTTCTTGTGGCCATTTTCGCGGCGGTGTTCGTTGCTGCCGCGGCCTGTGGAAACAGTGATTCGGCGACGGCACCAACGGCCATCGTGGACCAGTCATCGGGCGAAGTAACAACGGCCAGTGACGACGGTTTCCCTGAAGTCATACCCCTGGACGTGCCGCTCGAAGCGCCCTCAGAGGTGGCCGAAGAGCTACGGATCATCTGGGAGGCCTGGGCGATTCTTACCCGTGACCATGTCGATCGTGCCAATCTCGATCCGAGCGCAATGTCCGAGGCCGCAATCCGGGGCATGCTGATCGCCCTCGGCGACCCGCATACCAACTACGTGTCGCCCGAGACATTCGCAGTCGACTCCAACGACATCTTCCAGGGCGAATTTGAGGGTATCGGCGCCCACGTGTCTGCCAACCGCAACGGCATCATTGTCATCGTCGCCCCCATCGCTGGCGGGCCAGCCGAGGCCGCGGGCATCCGGCCAGGTGACCAGATTCTCGGGGTGAACGGAGAGTCCATCGAGGGCCTGAGTGTGCTGGAAGCGGTCGCGCTCATAAGAGGCCCCAAGGGCAGCACCGTATCGCTCGAGGTCAGGCACCTCGGGGCACTGGACCCTGTCATCATCGACATCGTCCGCGGAGTCATTCCGCTAACTTCCGTGCTCGTACGCAGCCAACCCGATGACAAGTTCCTGCACGTGCGGTTGACCAACTTCTACCCCGAAACCGCCCAGGAGCTAGACGACGCTATAAGCAAGGCCGTGGCCAACGGTGCTCAGGGTCTGGTCCTGGACGTCAGAGACAACCCCGGCGGATTACTAAGTTCCGTTGTGGACATTGCCGAACTATTCTTAGAAGAAGGACTGGTGCTCTACCAGGTAGACGGTGCAGGCAAGCGCACAAATTGGAACATCAGCGGCCCAGGAGACTACACAGACCTGCCGATGGTCATCCTGGCCAACGGATTCAGCGCCAGCGCCAGCGAGGTCCTCGCCGGTGCCATGCAGGACCACCAGCGAGCCCAGCTCATCGGCGAGTCCACGTTCGGCAAGGGCAGCGTCAACATCCTTCGCCCCCTGAGCAACGGGGGTGGCATGTTCATTACAACCTCTCGCTGGTACACACCACTCGGCCGATTGATCCAAGACATCGGTCTCGATCCAGACATCGAAGTGACGGGCAATGACCCACGCGACAGGGACGTCCTACAACTTAAGAGAGCACTGGAAGAGTTGGAGAGCCTGGTCGCTGCGTCGCCGGCGTCCGCAGGCGTCTAGAGGACCGAAAGAGCCCGTGTCTCATGCCTGCAGATAAGCCTTCGGGCCGTAGCAAGACCATAGCCCTTAACCGCAAGGCGCGGTACAACTACGAGATCATCGAGACGCTAGAAGCCGGGCTTGTGCTCACTGGTACCGAGATCAAGTCAATCCGGGCAGGCAACGTTAACTTCGCTGACGCTTACGCTCAGCCCAAGAACGACGAGCTGTGGCTACAAAACGCCCACATCGCCGCCTACGCGGCCGCCGACCGAGGCAACCATGAGCCGACTCGTCCACGCAAACTATTGCTCCACCGCAGCCAGATCCGCCATCTGTCACGCGAGGTGTCTGCCAAGGGCCTGACGGTGGTACCGCTGCGCCTGTATTTGAGCCATGGCCGTGCGAAGGTTGAACTGGGCCTGGCCAGGGGCAAAAGACAGCACGACAAACGCCAGACCTTGATAGAGCGCGAGCGCAAACGAGACGCCGAGCAAGCCATCAAGCGCATCTACTAAAGAGACAAAGAGAAGAGGCGCCCCCTGTGGAGGCGCCTCTTAGTTTCTGCTACCAGCGGTCGGCGGTTAGCTGACGCGCTTTACCTCAATCGACTCACCGGGGGCCAGGGCCACCCGACGAACGTTGATACCAAGCTTTAGAAGCCAGTAGCCCAGGGTGGCCTTGCTCACGCCGAGCTGATCGGCAGTAGCGGAAAGACCCTGCTCGGTTACCAGCTCAGGGAGCATCTTCTCCAGCGGGCGCTGGAACCTCTCCTCGACTGCGACCATTTTCTTTGTTTTCTTGTTCACTTTTGACTCCTCCTCAATGGTGTCTGATAAACAGACTAGCGACGATCTCAAACTGAGTCAATCAGTTATTCAACTCTTTTCTAAGAGTTTTCTGGCAATTTTCACAACGCTTGGCAGGCAACCTCCATGCCGCCTCACACCCTCCCGGTCAACGGCCCTGCCGGAAGTTCAGCGCGCCCTGCCAAACCTGATTTACCTATATTGACACGGCTATTAACGGTGTCGTAAATGTTGCCAGGTACGGAACCGGCATTGTGGAGTCCGGAGTCTTCGGCCCGGTGCCTTCAGGAACTTTGCGATAATGGCCGCGTGCAAGTAGTAGCTCGGGTTCGACGTAACCACGCGCTGGAACACGCCACGCTGGCCGTAATGGTCGGCCGGGGCGTTAAAGGGCTGCTCGCGGGCTATTCCACTTCTGGGGGCTTCTGGTTACTGGCCCCCGCATCCGGGTCAGAGGTGAAAGAGGCCGCCCAGCAAGCTCTCGACCGCCTGTCGGCCGGAGAGAGCCGTTTAGCCATCTCCCCTAGCTGCGGCACCAATCTCGCCGTTGCCGCGCTCCTGGCGACCGGTGCAATGCGGGTCGTGGGGGCACGCCGCGGCAAAAAACGCATGGGCTGGCAGGTCAACGCCGCAGTAGCACTCGGGGCATGGGCGGTGTCGAGGCCGCTTGGTGAAGCGCTTCAGCGCCGGCTGACCACCCTGTCAGACGTGCAAGGCGTCCGGGTAAAAAATGTGCGCACCCTGAAATTCGGCCGGTTCCGCGTGCACCGGGTCAACATTCACCAGGACCAATAGCGCTAGCCAAAGCGGCTGCCTTCTGGGCGGCGGCTTGCTAGACTAGCCTTAGCGCAACGTGCCCCTGTAGCTCAGGCGGATAGAGCGGCTGCCTTCTAAGCAGCGGGTCGCAGGTTCGAGTCCTGCCAGGGGTACCACTTCAACTCCGCCCCGCTCCCCTGTCCCTTGCTGGCGAGCGATGACTAGGTGATCGGGCGTTTCTGGAAGAAACCTACTTACGCCCGTGTACCACCGCGTGCACCGGCGTAAGCTCGAACGAACCCACTCCCCTGAAGCCGTGCTTGCCCAGCAATGTGACGTAGTCGTCGACCGACAGAAGCTGGTCGTAGATCTGCCCTTCAAAGAACTGGATGCCGGTCATTATCCTGCCCGGTACAGTCCGCAGGCCCTCTTCACTGGCTGGGAACGGGAAGTCGGAGATAACGAAGATTCCACCCGGCTTCAGGGCCTTGTATACGTTGGCCGTAGCCTTATCTATGTCCCGGCATTCGTGCATAGAAATATTGTTTATCGCCACGTCATAGCGGTCTGTCTCGTCCAATCCTTCGAGGGAGCTTTCGATCAAACGCGCCCTGCCGACCAGGCCTTCCTCGGTCAGTCTGCGAGTCGTCAAGTTGAGTGAATACGCGTCACCGTCAAGCCCGACAATTTCGGCTTCAGGGAATGCCCGGGCCAGGCGAGCCAGGCCGATACTCGCCCCGCACGCCAGCTCGATAATTGACGATCCACTACCCAGCCGGTCGGTCAGTCCGGGCACGCGGCCAAGTCCACCCGGCACCAGGCGTGTATAGAACGACCTGCCGGTTCCGCTGACGGCGGCAATCCACTCCGAACTCGTCCTGTCCCACTAGGTGCGCTCGCCCGAGGGCAGACGGTCAGAAAAGTGGTCGAACATCTCCGGCTGTACCAGACTCTCGGTAGCCTCGTAAACCACGGCGAGCCAGGCCTGCGGGCTGACGCTAATGGTCGGCCCCCACTTCATATGGTGCTCCGATATACCCACGGCGACAGGCGCCGCCACCAGTACGTCGGGGTACAGGCGTTCGGCCGCACGCTCGGCTACCCGCAGCGAGGACGTCGTGTCCTAGGCGACGGCGAGGTGTTCGAGGTGCTGTTCAATACTACCCAGTGCCAGTATGGCCGCCCGGTAATGACCGCGGTCACGGCCCTCTCGAAGCTCCTGGCGCGTCAGGGCCTCGATACGAACGTTGTTGTTCCCCGTCATTTTGAGCACCTACCCGTCCAACTGGAATCGGTCATCGTCTGGCTCGGAGCGCCGCTCTCCATAGTCGCGGTTCAAATACCTGTTTAGGGTCGTTTATCAGGGATCTCGCCGCGTGGCTGAGCAGCCATTGTGGCCGACCGGTGCGGAGCCCGTACAGTGCGGCCTGGCGGTGGTACGCCGCCAGTATCTTTCTGCGATCCGCCTTTGCGGCGGCGGGGGCGGCGGGTCCTTCAAGGAACCGTCGCACCACCCTGCCCCGCTCCCTCCATGCGCGCGTCTGCAAGGTGGGAGTCTTGGCGTCCGGGTGCAACCGAAAACGTGCTATCTCGCCCGGGGCGCGCACGCTTTCGAAGCAGGCTGTTAGCCGCAGGAGCAAATCGAAGTCCATGATCAGGTGCAGGTCCACGTCCAGCCAGCCGACCTGCTGAAGCGCCGACCTGCGAAAAAACAGCGTCGTCTGGGCCACGTAGCTCTGCAGGCTGTGCAGCAGCCCCGCGTTCGTTACTTCTGGCGGCGTTTCGTGGCCGGTAACACGGCTGGCCGCGTCAATGGTCGCCCAGTCGCCGTAAGAAAACCCCGCTTCGGAGCGAACCACGAGTGCCGCGACCGACGCAGCGATTGCGCCGGGCGACAACAGGTCGTCGGAATTCACCCAGCCGATTATCTCGCCACCGGCCCGCTGAAAGCCGCGGTTCAATGCGTCCGACTGGCCTGCGTCCCGGTGGCTCTCCCAGTGAGACAGGAACGGGGCATATCGCTCAAGAATCGCCCGGCTGTCGTCGGTACTACCGCCGTCCAGGACGATGAACTCAACGTTTGGGTAGCCCTGCAGCAGCACCGAACGCAGCGTCTCTTCCAAAAAGCGGCCCTGGTTATAAGACGGCGTGACGATAGTCACCTTGGGCGCACCATCGACATCAACTGAGGATGACGCCTCCGTCCAGGGCCAGCCTGTGCGCTCGCCGGGGTCTGGCAAATCGCCCAGCCTGGGTGCTGTCCGAGAAGTCTTCATGGCAGGCCCAGTTTATAACCCGTCCTGCCCATCGGCACAAACCCAGATAAAGTAGCCTTATTGGCCCTGCTCATTCCGAGGACAAGGCGCGGGCACAGTCAGAACAAAGGAATAATCTATGACCGGCAACACAAATATGCAGGCTCCAGATTTCCCAGAGGGCATGGACTGGCTCAACAGCAACCACCCTTTGTCTATGCAAGAGTTCAGAGGCAAGGTGGTGGTCCTCGACTTTTGGACCTACTGCTGAATCAACTGCATGCACGCATTTCCGCAGTTGCGGAAACTGGAAGACAAGTACCGAAATGAGATGGCCGTCGTCGGCGTTCACTCGGCCAAGTTCACACAGGAAAAGGCTGTGGACAACGTGCGCCAGGCCGTCCTGCGCTACGACATCGGCCACCCGGTAGTGAATGACTCGGACTTCGACGTCTGGCGCCGCTGGGGTGTGCGGGCGTGGCCCACGTTCATGTTCGTCGGCCCCGATGGCACCGTGCTCGGCAAGCACGAGGGCGAGTTCGACGTGGACGCTCTGGACGGCGCCATCGCCAACATAATCGCCGACTTCGACGGCCGGGGGTTGATCGACCGCACCCCCCTTCACTTCGAACTGGAGCGAGACAAGATGGCGTATGGGCCTCTCTCGTTCCCCGGTAAGCTCCTGGGTCACGAGCCTTCCAACACGCTGGTTATTGCCGACTCCAACCACCATCGGCTCGTGATAGCCGGGCTGGGCGGCGAGGTAAGGGCGGTCGTGGGTTCGGGGGAGCCGGGTCTGGCAGACGGCGAGTTCGGCTCCGCAAAATTCAATGATCCGCAAGGGCTGGCACTGGACGGTGACATCCTGTACGTGGCGGACACCAAGAACCACGCCATCAGGCGCGTCGACCTGACAGACCGCAGTGTTGAGACGCTCGCGGGCACCGGCGAGCCTGCACCTACGTTTAGCCGAGGCGGGCTCGGCAGGACAACGCCTATAAAGTCGCCATGGGACGTAACCCTCGTTCCAGACGGGCCAGACGGGCCAGACGGGCGAGACAGAGAGGTCTTGTACATCGCCATGGCCGGGTTCCACCAGTTGTGGCGGCTCGACCTCATCTCCGGCCACATCGAGCCTCACGCCGGGACTGGGCAGGAGAACATCGTCGACGGCCTTCTGGATACAGCCCAGCTCGCCCAGCCCAGCGGCATCGTGTCCGATGGTTCTAAGTTGTACTTCGCAGACAGCGAAACGAGCGCCATCCGCACAGCCGACATGGACCCTAAAGGGGTCGTCTCTACCATAGTGGGTGAAGACCTGTTTACGTTCGGGGACGTGGATGGCACAGGCACCAGCGCCCGATTTCAACACCCAATCGGGGTCGATCTCGCTGGCGGTTTTCTGTACCTGACCGACACCTACAACAACAAGGTCAAGCGCATCGAACTGGTCACCGGCCAGGTTACGACGCTGTTCGGCACGGGAGAACCCGGCCTTCGGGACGGCGACGGACTGCAGGCCATGTTCGCCGAGCCGGGCGGGCTGTCGGTCGCCGGGAACCGCATGTTCATTGCCGACACCAACAATCATGCAATACGCGTGGCCGACCTCGTTTCTGGCGTCGTGTCCACGCTGTCCGTCAAACCCTAGGCCAGAGAACCCGAGGGAACCCACAGGAGCGCGATTTGCCCAACCGATTGGCCAACGAAACCAGCCCCTACCTGCTCCAGCACAAAGACAACCCGGTCGACTGGTACCCCTGGGGTCCAGAGGCGCTCGGCAGGGCCAAAAAAGAGAAAACGCCGATCCTCCTGAGCATCGGGTACTCGGCCTGCCACTGGTGCCACGTAATGGAGCGCGAGTCCTTCGAGAACGAGGCGATAGCGGCCCAGATGAACCGTGACTTCGTGTGCATCAAAGTGGACCGGGAAGAGCGCCCGGACATCGATTCCATCTACATGGCCGCCATCCAGGCGCTTGCCGGTCACGGGGGGTGGCCTCTCACGGCATTTCTCTTGCCAGACGGTAAGCCGTTCTACGGCGGAACCTACTTTCCCCCGGTTGACAGGGCCGGAATGCCCGGGTTCCCTCGGATAATGACCGCCATATCCGAAGCTTACCTAAACCAAAAAGATGAACTGGCGGCCACGACCGACCGGCTGCTCAACCAGATTCGGCGGATGACGCTAGCCGCCCCGGCGCGAGAGGCGTTAAGCGAAGCCGACCTGACGTCTGCTTACCTCAACCTGGCCGCGCAGGCAGACCGGGACCTGGGCGGACTGTCCGGTGCGCCCAAGTTCCCCCAGCCGATGATCTACGAGTTCCTGCTTCGCTACCACCTGCGCTCCGGTGAGCCCGAGTCGCTCGAAATCGTCACCCGAACGCTGGACGCGATGGCCGAGGGAGGCATTTACGACCAGATCGGAGGAGGGTTTCACCGCTACTCCACAGACGAGCGCTGGCTGGCCCCTCACTTCGAGAAGATGCTATACGACAACGCGCTGTTGATCCGGCTCTATCTGCACGCGTTCCAGGTCACGGGCGACCCGGCGTACAAGCGCGTGGTGGACGAGACGCTCAGGTACGCGCTTCGCGAGATGACGACGTCAGAGGGGCTATTTTTCGCGGCGCAGGACGCCGACAGCGAGGGAGTGGAGGGGAAATTCTTCGTCTGGAGCCCGGCCGAACTGCAAGAGGTGCTGGGTGTCGAAGACGCCAATAGGATGGCCGAGTACTACGACGTAACCGAGGCCGGGAACTTCGAAGGCGCTTCCATCCTCAACCACACCGACCGGCTTCGGGATGCCCTCAGAACCGGCGAACCGGGCGTAGAAGCGTTCGTCACGGACGCGAAGGCCCGCCTATACGACGCCAGGGCGAAGCGGGTGCCTCCAGCCACCGACGACAAAGTGCTGACGGCCTGGAACGGCCTCATGATTGCGGCGCTGGCCGAAGCGTCGGCGGTCCTGGGCAACGCCGAGTACGCCGACGCCGCCAGGCGCTGCGCCTACACGCTGCTAACGGCTTTGCGGCGAAATGGGCGACTGTTACGTACCTACAAGGACGGCGTGGCCAAACTAAACGGGTACCTGGAGGACTACGCGTTCCTCATAGATGGCCTGCTCACGCTGCACGAGACCACGCTTGAGCCCCGTTGGCTGTCCGAAGCCATCGTGCTGGGGGGCGAGATGGTCGAACTGTTCTGGGACCGGGCAACGGGCCAGTTCTACGACACAGGCTCCGACCACGAACAACTGGTGATCCGGCCGAGAGACATCGCCGACAACGCAATCCCCTCCGGCAGTTCGGCCGCCTGTGCGGTGCTCTTGCGACTCGCCGTTTACACCGGAGACGCAGATCTGCACCGGGTGGCGACCGAAACCCTGCGTTCAGCCCGGGAATTAATGGTGCGGGTACCGGCCGGTACCGGCCACTGGCTAAGCGCTCTGGACTTTCATCTTGGGACACCGAAGGAAGTGGTTATTACGGGAGACCCGGCCGACGCAGCCACGCAAGCTCTACTGGGCGAGGTCTACCGGCACTACCTGCCCAACCGGGTGGTCATGGGCGTTAGCGGCGACGGCGAACTGGCCGACCTGCCGCTGGCGGAGGCGCGGGAGTCCATTGACGGGGCGCCCACGGCCTACGTTTGCGAAAACTACGCCTGCATGATGCCGACAACTGAACCGGCGGTCCTGGCCGAACAGCTAATCGACTAGCCCGGCCCCCAACCGGCCCCCAAAAGATTTCTGGGGCTTGGGGCTTGCTAGGGGTCCGGCGCGCCCTGCTTGGCCGAGCGAGTGTCCCAGCGGGCTAGGAGCGTGTTGATGACCGACAGGAAAATCAACTTAACGTCCAACCAGGGGCTCATCGTCTCGGCGTAGCGCCGGTCAAGTTCCAGCTTCAGGTTGTTCTCGTCTTCGGGGTTGTAGACCTGTGACAGTCCGGTCAGGCCCGGCGTGACGCGCAACCTGTCGGAAAAGCCCGGTATCTGCTCCTCCAACATGCGCTGTTCGGCAAGAGGCAGGGCGCGCGGTCCTACGAGGCTCATGTGGCCACGCCATATCGAGAGCAGGCCGGGCAGCTCGTCCATAGCGGTGCGGCGCAAGAAACGGCCCACCCGGGTGACGCGAGGGTCGTCATCGGCCGTCCACACGGGCCCTACCTTGTCCGCATCGACAATCATGGTGCGAAACTTGAGGTAGGAAAATGTCGTAGCTTCTCCGTCCGCCTTGGCGCTGGCCGCCCTGGCCCTGCCCGCCCTGGGCTGACCGTAGAAGACGGGGCCCCTGTCTTCCAGCCAGATGAGAAGTGGAATCACGCTCCACAGCACCAGCCACACCGGGGCCAGCGCGAGATGGGCCACCGTCAGGATAGCCAGGTCCATTGGGCGCTTATACCAGCCTCTCATTCAGGCCTCCCCTTCGTAGTTGGTGATCTCGTCCGGCGCGGCTGCTCGCTCTACGAGCGTCACAAGCTTCGCCAGTTCACCATCGCGAACGTACTTCTCGGCGGCTCGCCTCGCCGCCTGTCCCATGGCCTCCAGCCTAGTCGGGTCCTCGGCCAGTTCACTTATCGCGGCCGCGATGTCACCGGCGTTCGAGGGGTCGACGGCGACGCCGCAGCTCTCCACGCCGACTATCCCGGCAACGTCGCTATCGGGTGGCGCGGCTGCCAGCACCGGCTTGCCTGCTGACAGAATCGAATAGAGCTTGCTCGGCACGACAAGGCCCTCCAGGCCGGGCCTGATCGCAACTACGTGCAGGTCCCCAGCTTCCAGTACATGGCGAAGCTCACTGGTGGGGAAATATTCCAGGAACCGCACGTTGCCAGCTTCCCTTGCCTCGCGTCGCAACTCCTCTCGCCTGGCACCTGCGCCCACGAACACCATGCCGACCCCGGCGTCCAGTTCGTGCGCGGCCGCGACGAGAGCGTCGAAGTCGCCAGAGTAGCCGAGATTGCCAGCGTGCAGTACAACGAAGTCGAAGCCTTCTCGAATCTGACTCCTAATAGCTGAGCCGTCAGTCTTTGGTTCTGGCAGCGACACCGAGCCGGTGCGCACGACCGCCACGTTGCTGGCCGCGACGCCCTTGCCTTCTATGCGTCGCGCCATGTCGTCGCCAAGCACAATCACTCTTCGCGATCTGCGCAGCGCCCACCGGTGCACCCGGTCCCAAAGTTTCGCCAGCGGCGAGGGAATAGGTATACCCACAGCGACGGTCATGTCGGGGTGCAGGTCCTGCACGGCATACACGAATGGCACGCCCATCAGCTTGCTCACCGCCGCCCCGAGAATTCCGACGACCGGCGGGTCGGTCATGCCTATGACAACGTCGGGGCGAGGCGTGAGGGTCAGCGCACGAATGGGCATGAGCAGCAAATAAGTAACGTAGTTGGACAGGCGTCCCAACGGTGAAGATCGGTCGAACCCCGTTGAGCCGACCCGTTCCACGTTCACCCCATTTTGGGTCTCGCTTCTTGTCAGGTAGTAGCCGTGCTCTTCGCTGGGTGCGTACGAAGGCCTACCAGCCAGCACCGTGACTTCACATCGTTCGGCCAGCGCCCTGGCCATATCTTCAGCCACCGTCGCCGTGGCACTGGTGTCCGGTGGGTAGTACTGGTTTATCAGGAGCGCTCTCAACGGCGTGCCGTCCCACGTGCCACGAGGAACGGCCCGAGAGCGAGAGCGTCCATCCTGGCGCGCAGGAAGCTGGCAACCGCCTCTTCGGGGGTATTTACCACCGGCTCATTGTCGTTGAAAGAGGTGTTGAGCAGGACGGGCACACCCGTCAGCCTGTCGAACTCGGTGATCAGTGCGTGGTAACGGGGGTTCACCTCAGCGGTAACGGTCTGGAGCCTTCCTGAACCGTCTACGTGGGTGGGGCCGGGTATAGCGTCTCTCTTGTCTTCCCGGACCTGGTAGGTCATCTGCATGAAGGGCGAGGGGTAGTCGTTTTCGAACCACTCCGCCACCCGCTCTGCCAGTATCGACGGGGAGAACGGCCTGAACGCCTCTCGACGCTTCACCCGGCTGTTGAGGATGTCCTTCATGTCGGCCCGGCGCGGGTCCACCACTATGCTCCGGTTCCCCAGCGCACGCGGCCCCCACTCCGAGCGTCCCTGGTACCAGCCCAGCACGTCTCCGCCCGCGATGCGCCTGGCAGCCGCCTTGACCATCTCATCGTCGGAAAGCTCCTCGAACACAAGGCCCTCGGCTTCGAGGGCGGCCCGCATACGGTCCACCGGGTACTCCGGCCCCCAGTAGGCGTGGTCCATGACGAAGCCCGTTCTCGGGCGACCGAGAATCGCGTGATAGGCGTACATCGCCCCTCCGACGGCCAGCCCGGCATCACCAGCCGCTGGCTGCACGTAGAGGTTCTCGAAGGGCGTGCGTTCGAGTATGCGGCCGTTGACGACGCAGTTGAAGGCGACGCCCCCCGCATACGCCAGACTTTTGGCTCCGGTACGGCTCGCCAGTTCGCTGACGAGCCCGTAAACGACCGTCTCCAGCCGTTCTTGCAGGGTCGCGGCCACGTCGTAATGGTGTTGGTTGAGAGGCTCCGAAGGATCGCGCGCTGGCCCCAGCGCATCGACCAGTCCCTGGCCGAACAGCGTGGGCATCTTCGGTTCGCCCGACCGCCATGAAACCTCCGGGCCGACCTTCTGGTGCCGGAAGTAGTCCATCCCGAGCTCGAAGCCCATCTCGCCATCGGCACGCACGATGCGGTCGAATACGTCACCGTATTTGGGCTCGCCATAGGGTGCCAGGCCCATCACCTTGTACTCGTCGCCGTACCTGGGAAAGCCGAGGTACTGGGTGACAGCCGTGTAATAGAGGCCGAGCGAGTGAGGGAACATCACCCTGCCGCCGACCTCGATGTCCCGTCCCAAAGCCGATCCCCAGAGCATACTGGCGAAGTCGCCCAGGCCGTCCAAAGACAGCACCGCCGCCTCGTCGAACGGTGAACAGTAAAAAGCACTGGCGGCGTGCGCAATATGGTGTTCAACGAAATGAAGCTGCGCCTTAAGCTTCGTAGGCGTGGTGGCACCGGCCTCGGCCAGTGCATCCTGCACTTCCCCGAAGCTGCGCCACGCGTTCGCCCGGCTCAGCGCGAAACGGGGAAACCTGGCCGCCCACAGCGCTTTTTTAAGTAGATGCGCAGATCGCTTGCGGGGCACGACGACGTGGTCGACCGCCTCCACCGGAATACCGGCCACTTCTAAGCAGTACCTCACTGCGTTGGACGGGAATCCCGCGGTGTGTTTTACCCGGGTGAACCGCTCCTCTTCCACGGCCGCCAAAAGTTCGCCATCCCGCAAGATGGCCGCAGAGGCGTCGCCGTGATACGCGTTAAGGCCGAGGACGTACAACAGGAGTCTCCATCAACTCTTCAAAACCTGTTTGTACATATCGGTCGTTAGCCTCGCAGCCTCATCCCAGGTCAGCCTCGCCGCTATCGCTTTCGCCCCGCTGGCCAGTTCGGCCCGCAGGGCTTCGTCGGACAACACGCTATCCATCGCGGCCCGCATGTCATCGGCGTTTAAGCCTACCACCAGGCCGCCAGTTTCATTCGGGTTTTTAGCGTCCGGGTTTTTGCAGCCAAGCACGTGCTCGGCGACCCCGCACGTCTCGGTCACGACCACGGGTGTGCCCACTGCCATCGCCTCCAGCGCCACGGTGCCAAAATTCTCGTTCGACGACGGCAGAACTAAGAGCGCAGATTCGCTCAGCGCGACTGCCTTATCCTCACCGTAGATCGGCCCGACGAACTTCACCCGGTCTCCCGGTTGAGAGGACCGGACGATCTCTCGCAGTCGGCCAAGATACTTGGAGCCCTCGGCCGGACCGGCGATCACCAGGGTCGCGTCTCTCACCGACGACCGTTCGAAGGCCGCCAGGAGCAGCTCAATGTTCTTCACCGGAGAGATGCGTCCCAAAAACAGAACGAACGGTGCATCAGTCCCAAGGCCATGCGCTGCCCTGAACGCAGATCCTGCCCCGGTCGCGGCCTGGGCCTGGGCCGCAACTGGCTCTATTCCGTTGTGTCGGACAATTACCCGGTCCGCCTGTATACCGCCGTTGATGAGGTCGTCGGCCTCCCGCCCGGAGGTGACCACGAAGCGGGCCGCACCGCGCATCATCGCCCGGCCGAACAGGCGCATGAAAAGCCACTTCCGCACCCGTCCACCGGCGACCGGCCTGAACATGCCCATCGTCTCGACCACGTAAGGGACGCGCCAGTGCCTACAAGCCGTGGCCGCGGCTGGCCCGAGCAGGTCGTACAAACCGTGAATGTGGACCACGTCCACCCCTGTCACTTGTTGTGAGAACAGCGACCGCGCGCCCGGATTAATTGTCATGGTGCGGTAGCGAAAGCCGCTGCGCAGGAACGTCACCGGGAATGCGCTCTCGCTCTCGCCCACCTTTGCGACGCCGGGCTCGCTGTACGGGGGGTAGGCAGCAGCAACGACCGACACCTCGTTCCCCTGCGCCGCCAGCCGGGCCGCGAGGGGCGCTATATGGCCCGTGCGCCCCTCGGCGTCGTACAGGCCGAACGTCTGGGCCACGTGCAGCGACCGGACAGCGCCGTCAGTCACCGTTTCGATCCTTTTGGCGGCTAGCCAGCGACTCGTCAATGAGACCGTCAATCTGGGCGAACCTGACCGTCCACGAGTTATCCTTCGCCGCCCGCATCCGGGCCTCTCGCGCATCCTCTGACCTGTCGGCGACCCCCGCGTCCAGTGCGGCCATGAACTCGTCGTACCCGTCGTACAGGCCCGCAAGCCCGTCGAACCGGCGCAGGTCTGGCAGACGGGTAGCCACAGTCGGGACGCCCGATGCGAGGTACTCATAGAACTTGACCGGGCTGGCCCTGAGGGTGACGTCGTGGAATATGAACGGCACGGTAGCCACGTCGAAGCCCTTCAGGTAACTCGGCAGTTCCCCGTACGGCCGGGGGCCGAGCAGGTGTACGTTGGGCAAAGCTTCTATAGCACTAACGTCGGTCGCCACAGGCCCGATCAGTGCGAAGCTCCAACCGGGGCGTGCCTGCGCCGCGCGGGCCAATAGCTGCACGTCCACCCACTCAAAGACGGTGCCGATGTAGCCGATGACGGGGCCAGGCAGCCCGGCAACGTCCGGCGCGACGCCCGTCGAACCGTCCTGCGTGGCCATGAAGTGTTCCACGTCGGCGCCGTTGGTCACGGTGTGCGTATTCGTATGCAGAGGCGACTTTACCCGGGTCAACTCTTCAGCAGTGCATATGACGAGGTCGGCCCGGCTCATGAGCGACCGTTCCTGTTTTAAAAACGACGTCGGGAAATTGGGCTGGCTGGCGTAGTCGTCGCTGCAGTGATAGACGACCAGGCTCGGGTCCAGGCGATCCACCAGCGGCAGCGCGGTCGCCGTGCCCACCACGACGACGGGCCTGTCGACGCGCGCGCGCCGGGCAGACCTCCGCACCAGGGCCCTTGGGACTGCCTGGTTCGCCCACCGAGCCATCGCCGAACCGGCCAGCGGCACGCCCGCCCGGTACGGCACCAGCGAGGGGTACGCCTGCACCCACAGCCTATCGGCGAACTGCACCGGCCCTCCGGCGAAGCGTCCCCACATGCGGCCGACCTCGCGTCGCCGGGTCAGCAGCGACAGCGGGTGGAACTGCGACTCAACGTACAGCACGTTATCGCCGCGGGCCGCCCAGTGCCGGGCGAGGTGGTGCTTGCTCACCTGTGACGGGGCGTCCCAGGTGGGGCCGTACAGGAATACATACGAACGCGGTTCGGTCATGTCGACAGCCTGCCAGAAGGGAGTCTCACGGTGTTTGTCTTTCCAGCAACTCGTAAACAAGAAACTCGACGGTATCCGAACCGCCAAAAGTGCGACTGCGCACGACGTTCTCCTCACCCCGATGTACCAGTCCTAAGCGGCCTTCGGCCTCCAGGCCCGCAAGCAAAACGAACGGCCTCGCTCCAAAGTCGCTCGGTGTCACCGGGGGCAACTCCAAGTCCGTCAACAGTTCCTCCAGGGCCCGCTCCTTGTAACTCGGTCCGCCCACCCGGACGGCCCAGCCCAGCAGAGTCGGTTCAACATCGACCGCGCCCTGTACGACCACGTGCGTGACGCCCACTTCGCTCAGTTTCATCACAAGTCCGTCCGGGTCGGTCATGTCATGGTAGGCGAGATGGCCCTGGTAGGCCGAGTCCCCTACAAGCCAATCCAGGTCGAAGTAATACCACCCGGCCAGGCCCATGACCAACACCTTGGCGTCTTGGGGCAGATTCTGGTTCACCCACATCACCGATGAGATATTGGAGACTTTCGCCTCCAGGAAATCGTCTCTCGACTCCGCCCCGAAAACCACCGGGAAGAACCCCGAGTTGAACGCCACACTCACCCCCAGGGTGCCGACCAGCGACAGACCCAGCAGCCCTGCAGCGGCCAGCGCCAGCCATCGACGCCCTGTGCCAGAGACGGCCACCACGCCAGCCCCTGCCAGGACAGCCAGAAGCGGGTGGACGACCTGGATGTACCTGGGCTGCTGGTATCCGGCAAACCAAACCACGTAAGCCAGCGCGGCAAACGCTGCCAGGGCCGCTAATAAGCTACCGGTCGCCTTATTGCGAGCGGTAGCAAACAGCCAGGCCGCAGGTATGAATATGAGCAGGATGGGGGTAAGCAGCGACCCGCTCAGCGGCCCACGGTTCTGCGTGAAAGAGCCGATCTCGTTCGTCAGGTTCCAGGGGCCCAGTACGAAGTTCAACACAGACTTACCCGGCCCTGTCTCCCACGACGAGAACTTGTCGAAGTGCCAGTCGGTCCACATGTCACCCCGGAACACTTGGTAGCCGATGGGCCACAGCGGGTCACCAGCCGCAACATAATTACGGATCAGCCACGGGCCCAGCACGAGTCCGAACGCGAGTGAGAACGCAACGAGTGCGACGGCCGTCCGGCGTGGCCGCTGCAATACACCGGTCCCCTGCACCACCAATATCACCGCAAGTCCGGCCGGCCCTGCGAGCAGCGCCCACGGCTTGGTCGCCCCGGCGAGGCCGCCGAGCAGGCCTGCCAGCAGTATCCAGCGCAGGTCCGCATCTTTACTGGCCGTTAGCAAGGCATACACGGCCAGCACCGCGAAGAACGCAGCTCCCATCTCCACCATCGGAGCAGCGGCAAGTTCGGTCGTCATGGGCAGCGAGTAGAAGATCGTGGCGGCGATCAGGCCAACCTTCCAGCCCGCGAACCGGCGACCTAGCACGAAGACTGCGCCAGCGGTCAGTAGCGAGAAAGAAAAGTGCGTAACCGCCGGGGCAATATCGCTAGCGACGAGCAATTCGACGGTGTAGCCGACGTGCAGGACGCCGGGAATGTTCCAGAAAATCACCGGCACGAAAGGGAACCCGCCGACGTCGGCGTAATAGGCCGAAGACGCCAGGTGGTGCCGCAGCGGGTCCGCCATGCTCGGGGGGGCCATCGCGCCGACTAAATTCAAAAAAGCGTGAACAGCTATCACGGCCACCAGTGCCAGGGCCCAGGCTGGGGGCTGCAGCTTACGGAGCCGCTCGAAGGCGGCGCGCGACTCAGCAGTAATCCCCTTGTACTGGGCCAGGGCAATCGCCCCGGCGACGGCGTAGACCACCCACGCCGTCGGTTTGTTTAGTACGTCACCAAGCCCGAGAAACAGGTACACAGCGATGATGGCCCCAAAGCCGAGCGCGAGCGCGAAGAGTCCGCCGTCCAGGCGCCTTACGCCCGCAGGGCCGTTGTCACCCATGGCATGGACGATGGGCCGCCCCACGCCGTAGCTGAAGGCCGTGAGTCCTGCGTTGAACGCCAGTGCGACGACGATGTCCGCTGCCATGCGCCTCAGACCCCGCCGAAGATGCGATCAAGAACGTCGCGGATCGAGTCGAGCGAGCCGGAAAACTGGCCCAGGTACGCCACCAGCACGCCCACGGCCCAGGCTGAAAAGACCATCGGCTTCCAGTGGTCCTTTATAAAACGAACCAGCATTGGGCGAGCTAGGACGGACTTTATCGAGCCCACCGTCAGTGGCGGCGAGAGCCGAGGGAGATCCTCAACTCGGCCACCTGCTCTGCGACCATGCCTATGAGAAACACGATCACCGCCGAAACGGCCAGGAATACGGCAGAATTTGGTACATGCAGGCGGCTCTCATCGACGATGGTAAATACGAACGAGGCGACGGCCATGAGGAACATAATTACCGCGGCGGGCAGGAAGACGCGCAGAGGCTCGAAGAGCACCACCATCTTGCCGATTATGGTGAGAAAACGGATGCCGTCTCGCGCCGGGCGCACCTTGGACTTTCCTTCTCTTTTCGCGGCCTCCACGGTGACGAAGTCGACCGTGTGTCCGGCCTTAATGAAGGCCATCGTGGTGGTGGTGGGGTATGAGAACTTGTTCGGCAGCAGGTGCACGAAGCCCAGGACCAGTTCCGTTTTGAAGGCCCGAAACCCTGAGGTCAGATCCTTTATTTTGAAGCCGGTCAAGTATGAGGCGAGGGCCTCAAACGCCAGGTTGGCGAACCGGCGAGGCCAGTCGCCCTTGGTCTGCCGCGTCCGGGCCGCGACGACCAGGTCGTACGGACCAACGCGCTCGTACAGCCGGGGTATGTCGGCGGGATTGTGCTGACCGTCGGCGTCCATCAGCACCAACACCTCGCCCTGGGCCGCCCGAATAGCGGTTTTAACGGAAGCACCGTTACCCAGGTTGTAGGGGTGCCGAATCACCCTGAGCACGCCGTCCAGTTCCGACACCAGATCGTCCAGTATTTCGGAAGTCCCGTCGGATGAGCCGTCGTTGACGGCCAGTATCTCGTAGGAAACCCCCATGCCGTCGGCCACGCCTTTGACGGCGAGAAGTGTCGTGCGAACCGCCTCGACCTCGTTGTACACGGGAAGGGCGATGGTCAGGTCCAGGCTCCCGCTATTTTGGGCTGCCCCACTGCGCTCTGTCGTCAAGTTATCCGGCCTTCCTGGCGATGGTCATGGTGTTGATGCCGAGCATGAATTTGGTCTCCGTCTCGACCGCGAAACCGGCCTTCGTCAGCATGGCTTTCAAGTCCGACTGTTTTATGCCCCACACCTCGTGGTGGTGATGATCGCGCACCTGCTGGTCCGGGTCCCAGCGCTGTCGCAGCCTGTGCCACGTGCGGGATATGTTCGGTGGGATCATCGTCACCACCAGGACGCCCCCGTCCACCAGCACCCGCCGGGCCTCGACCAAAACGTCATCCCTGTTCGGAATGTGATTGAGCGCAGCCACAATGGTAACGGTTTCAAAGCTGCCGTCCGGGAACGGCAAGTCGGACGTGTCCTCGACTACGACGTCCACGTCGCCCCAGTCGTGCACGTCCACCCCCTGCCCTTCGCTTCCGTAGGTTCGAACAAGGTCGTTGCTGCCGCAGCCAATATCCAGCAAACGGCCAGTCACCTGGGGAAGCACCGTCCTAATCCGCCAGGACAGCAGCAGGCCGGTCAGAGACAACAGACTCATGGTATCCAGTGCTCGATATTCAAAACTGGGGCACGACCTCGCACACCTTCATCTTGTCGCTCAGGTAAATAACCGGCCACTCGTTCCCGCACAGTTCGTGCAGGCTGTCCTCGACCCACATACCTGGCGGGTATTCGGTCACGTAACGAACCTCGGGCCACAGTACGACATAGTCGCTACCTAGCTCCTCCACTCGGGCCCTAACGTACTGCGGATCCTTCATACCCTCTGGGAAGGGGTCCTTTCTAGCTAGGAGATAGTGTCTTTCCGTGGCGAAGTCGAGGTAGTAGCTACGCGTATCCCAAATGAGCAGCGAACTACCGGCCGGGAGGGTCTCGTTCAAGGCAATATAGTCGGGGTACCACTCAAAGCCGGTGTCGTCGCCCGGCAGCCGTTCGGTAAGAAATTCGCGTTCGTCCTGGGCGGTAATCGTCGCCACTATCGAGTCCGTGTGAAACCGGGCCACCGTGCCCAGCGCGAACAGCATCCACAGCGTCATGGAAACGGCCATCAGGCCCCCCAGACCCTTCTTCGCCCAATCGGGTAGCTGGTCAGAGCGCCACAGGATCCAGATGAGATACGCGGCAATTACCAGCATCAGCGCGACCACGGGGATGAACGAGCGCAGCCTCACAAACGTCCAATACCACAGGGCGCCGGTGGTCACCACGCCCGCCGCCATATACCAGATGCGTCTATCCACCCGGACCACGGCCAGTAATGGGATGGCGGCCAGTATGAACGGCCCCATCACCCCGCTGCGGAACTTCTTCGGGTCGAACACCAGGTCCCAGGGAGACGCCACAATCCACGAAAGCGAGTGCCACGGCCCCACGTCTCGCTGCTGGTCGGCCGCCATATAGGCGATGGCGGAGTCATTGAAGTCCCTGGCCCCGAATACCCCGTCGAAAAACGGCCACAGCGGGTTGCCGGTGAGCGCCCACGCCTTGGCAAACCAGGGGACGACCATGGCCAGCGCCACCACGCCGACTATTACACCGGCACTGACCGCGCGCACCGGCCCCCCGCCCGACCGCCTCCAGGCGTACAGAATTGCCAGAGCGGCGAGCCCTATGGCACCGTACGCGCCGGGCAGCCGGGAACCTGCAGCGAAGAGCCCGGCGAGTATGCCCACGACGACGAGCCACCAATCGTTCTCAGCGTCCATCCAGTTCACAAATGCAGCGAAGGCCATGAACAAAAACAGGCCGTTGGCTAGGTCGGGAACAGCCCGCGCCGACAGGACCACCACGTCGCTGACTCCATAAAAGGCCGCGCCTGCGGCCAGGGCAACCGTGATGGGCACAAAGCGCCGGGCCAGGTCGACGACCGCGGCCACCAGTAGCAGCCCCATCGCCCACTGCACTATCTGGGTACCCGAATCGCTGCCCAGACCCATCGTCCACATCTGCAACATCTGCACCTGTTGGGGTTGCTGGTGAACCTCCAACGTGGGTAGGTAGAAAAACTCGCCACGCTCGAGGTAAAGCTCCGGAAGGCGCACACGGTAGATGAGCTCGTCTATGCCGATAACCGGGGCCATCGCGGCCAGCAGATTGAGCAGGCCCATCAGCGTAATGAAGCCGCCGAGCACCCACCCGGCCGGTCCAAGCGCTCGGAGCCAGCCTGTGAGCCGCCCGCCGAAACCTTGGGCGATGTCGCGCGGCCACGCCAATTCGCCGAGCCGAACGAATCCGTACCAGCCAGCCAAGCCCACGGCGACGGCGACGAGTAGCGTGGCCAGCAGCGCGGGGGTGTTCAGGCCGCCGCTGAGGCCGAGCACGAACGGCACGTAGCCAATAAGCCCCAAACCCAGCCCGGACGCCAGCAAAACCTGCTGCGGGCGACCGGCACCCTCCAGCCTCAGGCTGTTGAGCAGCAGCAGCCCAAGGCCGCTACCGGCGACGAGCATCGCGCCGACCACCACTAGGTTGATGAGTTGCTCCATCAGCCGAACAGATCCCCGAGCCTGCTTAGCACGCTCGACACCTGGTCCCAGCGCTCGATGAGCAGGTCCACGTAAAAGTAGGCCTGGATGCCGACCAGCCACACAACGGCGGCGTACAGCAGCGCCCGTCGCGTGCGCGGGGTAGGCGCGGGCAGCATATTACCGAGTCGCGCTATCACTTCAGCTCGTAGAGGCACTGGCCAGCCTGGCACACCAGTTCCGTCAGGTAGAGCGACTGGAAATCGGGTCGGGCCAGCCACGCCTGCTCATGGCCGCGCTGCCCTACGACAAAGTCGTTGATATACACGTGCGTCACACCGTCGGCCCTGAGATCAGCGACGAACTGCTCCGGATCGGCGACGTCGGCCTCAGACTGGAAACGGTCCTGCAATAGCGTCCGTTCCAAATAGAGTCCGTTGGAGCCGGAGGGCGAGGCCACAACAGAGTTGTCGGGCGTCTCATCCCTAACGTGCGCCGTAACGGCCGCATTCGGGTACCACGGGAGCTTCGGCATGTTGCGTTGAAAATGCTCGTCGTCGGTCTTGACGTTAAAGGCCCTCGACGCATGGTCGAGCGAAACGAAGTTCACCCAACCCCAAGACGCGAAGTTCACCGCCAGCGCCGCCAGCAGCACCAGTGCCAGCGCCCGGCCGACCATCAGCCGCCTCTCGATCATCAGCGCCGTCAAATACCCTGCGACTAATGCAAGCAAACCGAGCGTCGGTAGCAAGTGGCGCGCGCGCTGGACGGCGAAGAACCATATAACGACCATCAATGCAGCGAAGACCAGCATGTGCCACGCCCGCCGGTTGACCCCGCGCATCACCAGCGCCAGGGGGATCACCGCCAGCATCGTCGGGCCAATCGACTTACCGTTGGGGCCCTCGGTGTCAGCGGCATTGCCCAGCATCGACATGTCCCATATGGCCTTGAAGAAGCCCCCTGCTCCACTGTCGTTGTTCAGGTTCGCCCCGGTGAAGCCCGGCGAGTCCGTCAGCACCAGCGCCCGCACCACCCAGATGACGGCGGGGACGGCCAGCACGCCCAGTGGCACGTACGCCAGCACCCAGGCCTTCACTCCCACTGCATCGCGGTCCGAGACAAGCCTGTACGCGATTCCGATCGCCATCGGGAGGGCCGTAAAGACGCTCGCTTGCTTGGCACCCCCGGCCAGGCCCAAAAACAGCCCCGCCAGCGCCAGCCAGCGCCAGTCCCGGCGTCCTTTTGCGGCGAAGTACCAGTGGCTAAACGCGAGCAGCGACAGTAAGTCGAACGCCGCCCAAGCAAGGTCGATCTTCCCCGACGCGGCCAGGTACGCCACCGTGGTCATGGCGTACCACAAGGCCACCCCCACGAGAGCGCCCCGACGCGACAGCCATGTCCTGCCAATGGCGTACACGGCGCCTGCGGCCAGCATGCCCATGGTCCAGGCGACAATGAGCTGTGCCACTATCTGCCCTTTGAGCAGGTAGCCGAAGGTCGAGAGCATCTGCCCGTTGGCCGGGAATACGGCGTTGTACGCGTACTCCACCGGCACGATGGCCCCCTCGCGGGCGTAGTCGCGGGCGGTGACGAGATACCCGGCCAGCGAGTCGCCCTCCAGCGTCGGAGCCAGCGCCACAACTAAGTAACCGATCGAGTACACCCCGATGGCCACCGCGATGCCGAGATACGGCCAATGCCGGGCGACAGACAGAGCCCGGATGTAGCCCCGGATGTTGAGAGATGGCAACTCCGGACGCCTGTAGTAGGCCCCCGCCGTAGCCACCAGGGCCATGCCACCGAGCACGCCCCATGCCACCGGCCGGTCGAACGCACCGGCAAACCCGAGAGCCATCTGTAAATACACGAGCGCCCCGAAGCCGAGGCCCATAGACAGGACGAGCCGGGTCGAACGGGCATCTGGTGCGAGTCCTATGACGTGAAGCAAGGCTCGGCCGAGCCCCCAGGCCGATGCAGCCACCAGCCCCGCGACCAATAATTCGACGGCGAACACCTCAGCCGCCCCCGAGCACCTCGACCACCTTGGGCCATATCTCCCTCGCCTTGAAAGAGAAGTAGAAGCCGAAGACGATCGCGGTCCAGGCGCCAACCAGGGCGAGCCCAGCCATTCCAGCGCGGCTCTCGGTGAGCTTTCGCAGGCGGTTCACGACTTGGTCGCGCTGAACTTCACGGGTTTCGCGAACCAGGCTGCAGCGCCGATAAGGCCGCTGCCGATGACGAATACGATGAATATGAGGATGGAAAAGCCCAGTGCGGAGTCCCCGGCCACACCCTCTGCACCCAGGTAGGCCACGATCACCGCGTCCCTCGTGCCCAGGCCCGATATCGATATCGGCAGGATGGCCACCAGGCTACCCAGGGCGATGACCAGGCTGACGGTGAAGAAACTGACGTCAATCCCGGCCGAACGGGCAATGAGGTAAGACTGGGTGAAAAAAATCGCGTAGGAGGCGCCAGTCAGGATGACAGAAACCGCCAGCGCCGTGCCGGTGACCGACCTCAGTCCGGTTCGCACCTCGACCAGCATGTCGAACAGTCGCCACGGCAGTTTCGGGGTTTTCTCCCTGCCCCACTGCACCGGAGCCTGCACCCAACCGAAGACCGTGTCGCTCAATACTGCGGCCAGCGGCACACCCGCGGCGACCGCGATGACGACGATCACCCCTATCTGTACTCCGCCATCAGTGACGGCCGCGAGAGCCAGGGCCCCTAATGTCAACAGCAGATAGAGATCGAACAACCGGTCGGCCAGGACGCTGGAGAACGCCAGCGTGCGGGAAATGCCGTGCGACTCGGTGACGTGAAAAATGCGGGCGAACTCGCCCACACGACCCGGCGTTACGACGCCCAAAAACATGGAGCCCAGATAGGAGAGATAGGCCGGCAGCGTGCCCAGGCGGACGCCCTGCGCGGCCAGGACGACCTGCCAGCGAATCGACTTGAGCAGAATCATCGGCAGCAGCAATACGAACGCCAGCAACAGTCCACCGATGTGAGCGTCGCCCAGCGTGTCCGAGACGCCCGACAGGTCGGCTCTCACCAGTAATACGACCACCAGCGCCACGCCAAGCAGCCGGGGCCAGTTTCTCAGCAAAGGTTTCATGTGGTCAGTCTTGGCATGTAGTCAGTGGTGCCGTTTGGTGGGCATGCCGAGGCATCTAGTCGGCCCTGCCCACGGCTATCTGGTTCGCCATCACCAGCCGGAGGCCGAGAGGGCCGAAAACGCGCTCAATCATCCGTTCAGCCGGGAATCCCACCGGCGAAAACATGAACTTCCGTGTCTCGACTACGCTCAGGCCCGCCCCCGCAATCACGGCACGCAGGCCCTTGAGGTTGAACATCTGCTGGTGTCCTGCCTCTTTCAGCAGCCCTATTTTGGCCGATATGCGCTCCATCATGGGGTCCGGCGTGGTGATGACCAGCACGCCCCCGGGAGCCAGTACCCGGCGGCACTCCGCAACAAGGCGACCGGGCTCG
>Ga0114996_10000992_pt1 | contig 38961 bp, 35 predicted proteins | sample ArcticOcean_MG_C_4_FD_87039 | JGI IMG/M metagenome (GOLD analysis project Ga0114996, IMG submission 87039) | Marine microbial communities from western Arctic Ocean - ArcticOcean_MG_CB4_134 | ecosystem: Environmental > Aquatic > Marine > Oceanic | place: Arctic Ocean: Canada Basin | collected... | reverse complement strand
AGAGAATGGCGGACACTCCGTAGAGAACGCCTATGCGCTTGTGGTCAACAGTGGTAATCCAGCTCCACACTCCGCTTTCGGAGGGAGCAGCTCCCGCTGCGCCTATCGCTCCTACTGCCGATGCCATGTACTTGCCTCCAAAGACCTGGTCGTTTTACGTATTAGGTTGCCGGGATTAGTCGTTACTTCAAACTCTGGAGATACGCTACCAGAGCGTCAATCTCCGTATCGTTCAGGGCCAAATCCGGGTTGGTATAGATGGGTGCGCTCTTTGACATGATGTTGCCTGGCTTGATGTCTTCCGGATCCTTGAGCCAGGCAGTCAGGTTTACCGTGTTGTTGTCTAATGTTGCGCTGCCCAACGTGAGCCGTGAACCGAAGAGCGAGAGGTTGGGGCCAATGATGCCTACCGCATCGTTCCTCCCGGAGATGGAATGGCAGGCAACGCAACCCTTGCTGGCGAACAGGTCATATCCTGTAGCCGCCAAAGCTGTAGCTGCCGGGGCAGGGCTTTCAAGACCCGATGTCCATGCTGCGAAATCAGCAGGGCTATCAACAATCATTTCAAGTCGCATGTTCGCATGGGAGATGCCACAGAACTCCACGCACTGTCCCAAATACCGACCTTCTGTGCCGGGGTTCGGAGTGAACCACAACGTGTTCGTCCGGCCGGGAATAATATCCTGCTTACCGAAGAGCTGCGGGATCCAGAAGCTGTGGAGCACGTCCGCAGTATTCAGGTTAAAGCCAATCGTCCTATCAGACGGAACGTGTATCTCGTTGGCAGTAACTTGACCGTCTGGATACGTAGCCTCCCACCACCACTGGTGGCCGACGATTTCAATCATGTATGCATCGTCAGGTACGTCGTCAATTGCGAAAATGGTCATCCATGTGGGTACTGAAATAGCAATCAGAATCAACGCGGGGATGATGGTCCATGTAATCTCCATGGCCGTGTTGCCGTGGACCTGTTTCGGAATCCCATCGTTGGGCCGTCGGCGGAACTTGATGACGGCGTACAACAGCAATGTCTCCACGCCAATGAAGACTATCGTTGCAATCACAAAGATAATCTTGTAAAGCCACTGGATATTGTCCGCTACGTCAGACTTGGGCGATATTGTAGTTAGAGGGTTATCCGTGGAACTACACGCGGCAAGAATGGGTAGTAAAGCAATTGCCAGAAGTCCGAGCAGAGCCTTAGGACGGATGTTTTTTAGGTTCGCCATGGGCCTCTCTCATTACCAATATCTGGGCTAAGAAGCTACGGATCCCGTTGCCCTCACTGGGCGATGTGCTTCCAGTATCCCGGGCGCTCCCCTGCCTTTGCAATGTGGTTGTTACACCATTCGCAGCGGCATTTATTCTACCGATGGTGGGAAGCGCAGTCAATGGGTTGGTGAAAAATCGCGCAAACTCAAAATGGTGTAAACCGATACGAGTGCCCACTACCTTGAGCTCATATCTTCAAGAGCGGTCAGATGCCTTGGGGCCTCTACCTTCCAACCGGCGCATCCGTGCATCCTCTTTCTTGAGCATGACCAGGAAGATTGCCGCCAGGGCAGTGAAGTACATCATCGCTCCCGGTATCCACATGATGAGGCCTGCGATGGTCTGGTCGTCTGCCACGCTGATGCCCCATGTGCGAGGCACCGTCTCGTAGTAGGTGTACAACACATCGGGAGTAAGGGTGATGATGCCCGCCAGCACTATGCTCTGGATGGTGGCCAGGAATAAGTAAAGTAGTCGCAGCCCGTACGCAAGGCGCGGGCGGAGCGGCACTGGGTCTATGACCGTCCACCAGAAAAACCCGGCAGCACTGATGAACACGAAGTGTTGGAGTAGGTGAAGCGGCTCGTTCTGTGTGGCATCGTTATAGACCGCCGGTATGTGCCATATCCACAGGGTGAACACAAAGAACAGCCATGCCACCAGGGGCGCTATCAGGAACGACAACACTTTGCGCACCTTCCCCATTTGCAGCAGGGGTATGGCAAAGTTGTACCGCACCACGTCCGGCAACCCTCGCAGGACGGGAACCACCGGGGCGCCAAGCAGGATCAATGGTGGCCCAATCATCATGAGCAGCATGTGTTGGATCATGTGCATCAGGAAAAGGTCGCCTGCCAGCCCATCGATAGGCGAGATTGCTCCCGCCAGCAGCGCCAACCAACCTATGTAGAAGAGTGTTGGCCTCCACCAGGGGAACAGGTTGCCGGAGCGACCCCTGCTCAGCCAAAGACCTCGCGTATACAGGGCAAACAACGCCGAGAGTCCTGCAACGGTGAGGGGATCGAACGTCCAGAGGTTCCAGAACGTGTAGGAACCCTGGTGTTCTACGTGGAGCGAGATGAATAAGTGCATTGTTTGGTGGTCTGCCTGTTCTCTTGATGCCTAGTGTCTAGGCTATGAGTGTATAGCCAGTTCGCCCCCTCCTGCAATGCGTTTGTATTGACAAGAACTTACGTTCTAATTTATGATGAATATACCGAGCGAGGGAGGGGCCCATGACTGACGATGTTCGTTATGAGGAGACAGAGTGCCGCAGTGCGCTCAACCGCGTTCACGGGATGGGCTTCAAGTGGTCGCTCAACCTCTATCGAGGGTGCGTCCACGGCTGCCACTACTGATTCGCCCGTCGATACAACTCCTACGCGGACCTCGATCCCGGCAACGACTTCTCCGGCCTTGTCTTTGTGAAAACCAACGTGGTGGACGTCCTCAAAGAGGAGCTATCACTCCGTTCATGGGTCAGCGAGACGGTCGCGATAGGCACGGCCTGCTCCGATGTATCGGGGCCCCATTCTACAAATCGAATTGTTAAACCGTTGCGTACTTCATGAATAACAACATCCTAGCAGAGGAACCGCTACACTCTCTTCATGCCTATCAAGCTACTTCCAACCAAGCAAGCCATAGCGGCCATAATTGCCCTGGTCATGGCTTTGGTGTTGGCCGCTTGCGGCAGCGACCCTGCCCCGGACCAGCCCTTCTCCCCGATAATCGACCCACCACCAACAGCCATTCCTGGCGCAACTGCCACGCCAACGCCCTTCTCGGCGAGGGCAGCCCCAACATCTGACGCGACAAGCCTTGTGGCTACGCTTTTGCCGACGCAAGACGCTCCAAAAGCAGCGCCCGTACCTACCGTAGCCGCCCCCTTCATCCCCATCCCCCCGGCCCGAGACCTCGTTGCACTGGCCAGGCGATTCAAGCCTGGTGTGGACGCTGGGCTGGCCACCTTCCCCGTGGTGTCAGCGTCAGACGTAGGAAGTTCGGAGCGGTTCTGGCTGTTAGACCTTGCTGGGCCAAAGCTTGGGCAGCTCAATGCCACACTACGATTCGTGACACCCCACGCCGCCTGGTACGTGGGCGAAAGCGACTCCGTTGCGCAAGCAGACCTTGAAGCCGCAGCGGCCATATTTGAAAATGTGGTCTATCCGCAAGTGACGATGGCCGTGCTTGGCTACGTGCCTGAGCCATCGGACATCGGCCCCGGCGCGCGCATTGCTTTGCTCAATACGCGACTCAGCGGCGCTGCCGGGTACTTCGCCTCGGTAGACTTGTACAACGAGGGTGTCTACGAGTACACCAACAACCGCCCCATGCTCTATCTGGAAGCTGCAGCGCTGCGCTCTCGTGGCAACGCGTTTACAAGCCTCGTGGCCCATGAGCTCCAGCACTTGCTGCACTCCTATATCGACCCTACGGAAGGCACATGGGTGAACGAGGGCATCTCAGAAGCTGTGTCCCACCTGGTCGTGCCATCCTTCCGCGCTACACCCCCTGGCGGTCGCTTGGAGCTGCCCTTGACCAGATGGCCTGACCACACCGTCGGCCTGGGGGGCTACTACGCTACCGCCAACCTCTTCTTTCGCTACATGAACAACCGCTATCAGGGCCTGTCCGGGCTCATTGCCCAGCCCGCAGATGGCATCGATGGTATTGAAGCGTTCCTGAGCGATGTCGGTCGAGGCGAGGACTTCGCCACGGTGTTCCAGGATTGGGCCACGGCCAACCTCCTTGGCGATGCCGGTTCCGACGTCTACTCGTACGGCGATGGCGCAGGGGTCCGGAGCGTCGTCCCCCCTCGTTCAATAAGCGATGGCGACACGTTGGAGGGCACAGTAGTTCCGTTCGCCGCCGACTACGTCACGCTGGATCTGCAACCTGGCACGTCGACGCTGCGGTTCGAGGGTCAGGCCACCAACGTCATCCTTCCAACCACTCCTTACAGCGGGAACTCCTGTTGGTGGAGCAACCGCGGCGATTCTACTCACACGCGGCTAAGCCAGGAAATCGACCTCAGCAGTGTCAGCGAGGCTACCCTGCGATTCAACGCCTAGTACAACCTGGAAACGCCCTGGGACTTCCTCTATGTCACCGCATCTCGTGATGGCGGTGCAACGTGGGACATGCTGCCTGGTAATCACACAATCGCGGATAATCCCGTAGGAACCAGCTACGGCCCCGGCCTCACGGGCCAGAGTGATGGACCGAGTAATGGATGGGTGCAGGAAACGATGGATCTGACACCCTACGCGGGTGGTCGAGTGATGCTTGCCTTTGAGCAGGTGTCCGACGATGCCATCAACCTCGACGGCGCTTGTTTGGATGACATCGAGGTGCCTGAAGTCGGCTTCTTCGATGATGCCGAGACGGACGGCCTCTGGGACGCGGAAGGGTTCGTTCGTATCGACAACGTCCTGCCCCAGACCTTTAGTGTGCGGATCATCATTGCCAAAGACAATGGTGTGGTAGATGTGAAATTCATGCAGCTGGATGGCGCCAACAACGGCTCGATCCAACTGGACATCGACGCGGACGACATCCAGCGTGCGACGGTCATCGTGTCGTCGCTGACCCGCTACACGGGCCAATCTGCCGGTTACACCCTTACCCTGGTTGACGGAATCCAATAGCTATTACACTTCTAGCGTTGCTATAATGGGTTATTCGGCGTGTCTCGCTCTCCAGCGGGCCGCACCACTGACCACGAAAGGGGAGCAATGGCACAGAGCACAATCCGATTGACAGAACTTGCCCACTGCGCAGGCTGAGCCGCCAAATTTAGCCCAGAGGATCTGGGCATCATTTTGAGCCAACTGCCCAAGCATACGCACCCAAATCTCCTGGTTGGTGTGGAAACCGGCGACGATGCTGCTATCTATCAACTCACCGACGATGTGGCGATCATCCAGACCGTGGATTTCTTCCCGCCAATCGTGGATGACCCGTACATGTACGGGCAGATCGCTGTAGCAAACTCCCTTAGCGATGTCTACGCCATGGGCGGCAAGCCCATCCTGGCGCTGAACATCGTTGGATTTCCGGTGACGCTTGATAAGCAGATACTGACGGACGTCCTTCGCGGCGGCTACGACAAAGCTGGTGAAGCCAATGTGGTCATCGCTGGTGGCCACACCGTGGATGACCCTGAACCGAAGTATGGCCTGGCCGTCACGGGCGTCATCAAGCCCGGTGATCAGATCACCAATTCCGGCGCAATTCCCGGCGATGTGCTCATCCTGACCAAACCCATCGGCACGGGCATCATCACCACGGCAGGCAAAGCTAAGCTAGCTCCGGAGTCGGTCATCAATGGCGCCGTCAGGGTGATGGCGGAGTTGAACGATAAGGCCGCTGAAGCCATGTTGGAAGTTGGCGTCCACTCCTGCACGGACATAACCGGGTTCGGCCTGATTGGCCACTTGAACGGCATGACCAATGGGAGCAAAGTGGCTGCACGATTGCGCCTGAGCGATGTCCCTGTCTTTGATGGCGTTTGGGACCTGCTTTCGCAGGACACTGCCCCCGGCGGGACCCACCGAAACCTGAAGTCCGCGCTGGCGTTCACGCGTTGGGACGATAGCATCTCCGAGGATGCGAAGCTCCTGATGTGTGACGCTCAGACCTCCGGCGGCCTGCTGCTGTCAGTGGCCCCGGACAAGGTGGGCGCCATGATGAATGCACTGGAAGCCCGAGGCGTCATGGGCAAGAACATCGGTGAGATCATCGAATCCACCGAGCCCTATATTGAGATAGTCGCCTAGATAGACTCCCATTATCCTGAACACCAAGAAGACCCGCTCAATTTGAGCGGGTCTTCTTTTTAACTACTTGTTCTAAGGCCTAAAGCCCGCATTGCCTCCGGCGGAGACTAAAGCCATGTGTCGCTGAGGCGAGGGGACTAAAGCCTCGGCCCCTCTGGCCTGCAGGCCAGTCTCAGACATGTGCCCCCGGCATATTACTTAAGCCCGTATTGCCTCCGGCGGAGACTAAAGCCATGTGTCGCTGAGGCGAGAGGACTAAAGCCCCGGCCCCTCTGGCCCGCAGGCCAGTCTCCTGCATACGCGTTAAGCGGCTCGGACCTGAAGCACAGGCTCCCCGGAGTGTCGCGCCAACCGATCAGCCACGCTACCCAACACAGCACGGCCAACACCCGTCCGACCGTGGGTGGACATCGCGATGAGGGTCTCGCTTGCGGGTTCGGCCTCGTTCACAATGTGCTCGGCGGCAGGGCCGGAACGCACGTCAGTGGCTGTTTTGACGCCGCCTGACTCCAAATCCTTGGCCACACCTTGCACATACTCGTCTGCCTGCTTGTGAAGGGCTTCCACAACACCGTCCAAGGAGAGCGCCAGCGTAGACATGCCGGTCTCATCGCCAATCATCAGTTCATGGGCAGGGTTTTGGAACGTTCTGAGCAGGTCTGCTCGTGCGCCCAAAGCTTTGGAAAGCGTTCGGACGTACGGCAAGAGGCCTTCTGCTACGGCAGAGCCGTCCAGGGGGGGCAGGATGCGTTTGAACAGGTTGATTCTCCTCAGCTGGTATCCGGATGATTGCGGTATTATACAGGAAGGCGACTCATACTTAATGAATCTCATGGAAACTGAGAACAGATTGCCTCGTAGAATGTATTTGCAGTGATACAATACGGCAACACCATCTATGGGTTTCTACCTATGTATTTGGATACGAGGGACCAATGACACTGGAACATATCATTGTTAAGGGCGCACGAGAGCACAACCTCAAGAACGTGGATGTGAGGATTCCCCGCAACAAGCTTGTCGTAGTGACTGGCGTTTCTGGCTCCGGCAAAAGCTCCCTGGCTTTCGATACCATCTATGCGGAAGGGCAGCGTCGCTATGTGGAATCGCTATCCGCGTACGCACGCCAATTCCTCGGACGTATGGAGAAGCCTGATGTTGATTACATCGAGGGCCTTTCGCCTGCCATCGCCATCGATCAAAAGGGCGTGTCCCACAACCCTCGCTCCACAGTAGGGACGGTCACCGAGATTTATGACTACATGCGCTTGCTCTTCGCACGAGTGGGTAAGCCTCACTGCCCGGAGTGTGGACGCGCAGTGGAGAGGCAGTCCGTCCAACAGATAGCGGACGCAGTGTTTGACCTGGAGCAGGGCAGTCGAATCATGCTGATGGCCCCGGTGGTTCGTGACCGCAAGGGCGAGTACAAGGACGTCTTTGAGGATGCCAAGAGGAAGGGCTTTGTCCGGGTTCAGGTTGATGGTGAGATACATGACCTCTCTGAGACTTTTAATCTGGATAAGAAGTACAGACACAACATCCAGGTGGTGGTTGATCGACTGGTCATCAATGATGAGTTGGAGCAGAGTCGTGTCCACGAGTCGCTGGAAACGGCAATGCGGCTGGCAGAGGGCATGGTCACGGTCTCGATTCTCGACGATTCGACCTCGTCCGATGGCAGTGTTGCGGTAGCTGAAGCGCCGTCCACAGCAAGAGGCCGCAAGAAGAAACCCGTCAACAAGAACAAGGAGATCGTCTTCTCTGAACAGTTCTCCTGCCCATATTGTACGATCAGCCTTGGCGAGATTGAACCGCGGACATTCAGCTTCAACAATCCCCACGGTGCTTGCCCTGAGTGTACCGGGCTGGGATTCAAGCTGGTGGTAGACCCCGAGTTGGTTATCCCCAACCGTGACATCTCACTGTCAGAAGGGGCGATAGCCCCATGGACGCGCGTTGGAATGGCAGGGCCCTGGTACGCCAGCATGCTGAACTCGCTTGCAGAGGCCCACGGGTTCTCTACCAAGACCCCGGTTAAGGAGCTATCCAAAGAGGTCTTGGAACTTGTGTTGTACGGTGACCCCGACCACAAATTCACCATGCGCCATCGCTCTCGTCGCCACCGACATCGAGAATTCTCCTGGGAATCCAGCTATGAGGGCATTATCCCGAACCTCATGCGCCGCTACAAAGACACGGAGTCCGACCATGTTCGGTCTGACATCCAGCGTTACATGGCGCAGCAGCCATGCCCACGGTGCGAAGGAAGACGGCTCAAACCCGAGGCGTTGGGCGTCCTGGTCTGTGGTGAGAACATCATTGATGTTTGCTCTCTCAACATCGAGCGAGCGATGATGTGGGCGAACACTGTTCAACAAGAAGACCCAAAGCTGATCGCTGATGACAAGGCGTTGAACGATAGGGATCGGTTCATTGCACGTCAAATACTCAAAGAGATCGATAACCGACTGCACTTCCTCATGGAGATTGGGTTGGATTACCTGACGCTGGAGCGCACGGCGTCCACCCTATCCGGCGGCGAGGCCCAGCGAATCCGACTGGCGACGCAGATTGGGTCAGGACTCATGGGCGTGCTGTACGTCTGCGACGAACCTACTATCGGACTGCACCCTGCCGATGATTACCGACTGATAAACACGCTCAAACGACTGCGTGACCTGGGCAACACCGTGCTCCTCGTCGAACATGACGAGTCTGTGATGCGCGCTGCAGACTACATCGTCGATCTGGGCCCTGGTGCTGGCGAGCACGGTGGGCACATCGTGGCTGAAGGAACCCTCGACGACATTCTCCTCAGCGAAGCTTCACTGACCGGTGCGTACCTATCGGGCCGAAAGGTCATCCCTGTTCCCGCAAAGCGTAGGAAGGGCAATGGGAATGCCATTAAACTCAAGGGCGCCAAAGCCAACAACCTGAAAACGCTGGATGTCAGCTTCCCGCTTGGCAAGCTTGTGGTCGTGACCGGCGTCTCCGGGTCAGGCAAGAGCACGCTGGTGAATGAGGTTCTACACAAGAAACTGGCCCAGATGTTCTATCGCGCCAAGGACAAGCCGGGTGAGCACTCGGCGATTTCTGGAACAGAGCATATCGACAAGGTTGTGGACATAGACCAGTCGCCAATCGGTCGTACCCCACGCAGTAACCCTGCAACGTACACCGGTGCGTTCACGCCAATGCGAGAGATGTTTGCCCAACTCCCTGAAGCGCGTTCCCGTGGCTACAAAGCAGGACGCTTCTCCTTCAATGTGAAGGGTGGCCGATGCGAGGCCTGCGAGGGTGGCGGATACATCCAGATTGAGATGCAGTTCCTGCCGGACGTCACTGTCCCCTGCGAGGTCTGCAACGGCGCCAGGTACAACCGTGAAGCGTTGGAAGTGAAGTTCCACGACCACTCTATCTCTGATGTGTTGAATATGACCGTTGAGGAAGCCCTGGACCTCTTCCAGAACCTTCCCCGCATCCGTTCCAAGATGGAAACGATGCGAGATGTGGGACTTGGCTACATCAAGCTGGGTCAACCTGCTACAACGCTTTCCGGCGGCGAAGCCCAGCGGATCAAGCTGGCCACGGAGCTTTCCAAGCGGGCAACCGGCAGCACGCTGTACATCCTGGATGAGCCGACCACCGGACTCTCGTTCGAGGATGTGGCTGCGCTAATGCGTGTGCTGCACAGACTGGTGGAGACGGGCAACACCGTCATCGTCATCGAGCATCACATGGACGTGGTTAAGAACGCTGACTGGATCATTGATCTGGGGCCGGGCGCAGGAGACAAAGGCGGCGAGATTATTGCCATTGGTACGCCTGAGAAGGTCATGATGGAAGCAAGGTCACTGACTGGAGACTACCTGAGGCCGTTGTTGAATGGCCATAAACCTGAAAAGGCAGAGAAACCCGCGAAGGTTGTAAAGTCAGCTACCAAGAAGCGCGTTAAGCAGCCAGCGTAAACCTGCACAAGAAGCAAACAAAAAGAGCTTCGATACATCGGGGCTCTTTTTGTTGGAGACTAAAGCGCGTGAATCGGGTAGTTAGGCATCACTGGATCCGTCTGACTACGGGGAAGGTCGTCGCAATTACGAAGACACCTAATACAACGATTGCACCAAAGATTATTTGCGCGTGTTGAACGCCTATCCCTGCCGCCGTGAAGCCCGCTGCCGTTGCGCCTATGGTGATCACGGACCTATCCAAGCTGATGAGGGCCATCACTCTGCCGCGCATATCAGCGGAGGCTGAGTCCAGGAGCACGGAGTTTGTCAGAGTGTTGAAGGGTGTCTGAAACATGCCTACCAGGATGATTAGTGCCAGCGACAGCGGTATGACTTCCAGATAGGTGCTCAGAGAGAAGATGATGAGCATGGTACCGAATCCGGCCATGACGAACATGAGGACCAAACCCCGATTCGTACGCAGGTTGAGAGCGGCCAGGGTCATGGCTCCCACCACACCGCCTAACCCTGTCAACGACAACATCAGCCCAAACCCGTCTTCGCCGATCTTAAGGATCTCCTTGGCGAATAGCGGCGCAAAGACCTGCATGTATGACATTCCGAAGATGAAATATATCATCGCCAAGCCAATGACCCATCGGATTGAGGGCGTTGACCACCCGTACCGCACACCCTCTTTGAAGCTGATTAGGGCATTTCGTACAGATTTGTTTTCCACCTTCGCCTGAGGCGGAAGAGAGAGTTTGTACGTGAAGAAGACAGCACCGGTGAATATGATGGCGGTCAACAGGAACGTCTCGCCGAACCCGATGTATTTCACCAGCACACCTGCCATGGCGGCACCTACGATACGCATGGTGTTCATGGTGGCGCTGTTGAGGGCGACTGCGTTTGTTAGTTGCTCACGGGGAACGATGCTGGGAATCATGGACTGTCGAGCAGGTTGATCCAAGGAGTTGAACGCGCCTTTGGTGAATGCGTGGGCGTAGATGTGCCAAAGCTCGATTTGTCCGGTGAGTACCAGGGCTGCCAGGGCAAAGTTCAGGGTAGCAGACCCTGTTTTCGCAACCAGCAAAATGGTGCGTCTGTCGTACCAGTCCGCGATGACCCCCGAAAAGATTCCCATACCAAGCTGGGGGGCCGTGCGAACCGCGAATACCAAACCCAGGTGGACAGCTGAACCATTGATGATGGGCGAGAGGATCAGCAGTGGGCGGGCAATCTGCTCCATCCAAAGGGCTAACGCCTGGGAGATCTGACCTAGCCAGAGGTAGCGGAAGTCGCGGTACTGGAAAGAAGCAAAGACACCGCCCTTACCGGGTTTGACAGGAGAGATGCCGTCCTCAGTATCCTCCAAAGCAGACGCAGCGCCTTCTGATTCAGAAGGCGCATCTTCCTTGTCCTTTCCTCGGCCAAACAATGACACTAATTTACCTCATGCCGCTACGGGCACCAAGCCATGGTAGCACTTGTGGGTCAAGCTAAAAATGGTGTTGGGCACCAAAAGAGGATTACAGTCTGCGGATACGGGAAGAAAACACGCCTACAGTCGCAACCATCAGTGCAGCAACTCCGCCCATCATCATGAGTGCTGTTGTGGCTGAGAACGCGTCTGCTAGGCCCCCACCGCCCATAGAGCCGAGCGGCATAAGGCCTCTGTCTAGGTTGTAGACGCTGAGGACTCTTCCACGCAGGTCCTCTGGCGCTTGTGCAAGCAGCGCAACGTTGCCTGCAGTCATGAATATGGCCTGGGCTGCGCCAATGAAAAGCATCACGATGATGGGCAATGCTATACCAAGGCCAAGGTGGGGCGAGAGGCCCAAGAGGAATACAGCGAACCCATATCCAAAAGATGACAGGAGAAACAGCATCCCCTTATGACGGATGTCGTTGAACGAGGCTACGGCAAGTCCACCGACCAGTGCGCCGATGCCTGCTACTGACAGGAGGAGTCCAAAGCCAAATGCACCTACCTTCAGTACCTCATCTGCCATGATGGGCATCAGGGTGTTGTAGGGCATCACGAATGTGAACACCGCCAGTGCCACGATCATCACTACCAGGATGTTTTTATTGCCGACCACGTAGGAGAGGCCTTCTTTTAACTGGCCACCAGCACTGCTGGTCTTGCTCACGCTCTTGGCTCTGGGCGCATCGAGCATAATTGTGGTGACGATGACTATGGTGAATAGGATCACTGCCCCTGCGTAAGCGGACTTGGTGCTCAGGAGCCAAATCATCAAGCCTGCTATCCCGGGAGCGATGACACGCATGGAATTCATAGCTACCTGGTTGAGTGCAAAGGCGTTCATCATGTTTATCTTTGGCACTAGGCTGGGGATGAGTGCATTGCGGGCAGGCTGGTTGAACACCATGGATATGCCCATGAGGAATGAGAAGGCATAGATGTGCCAAACCCGGATGAGATCTGTGAAGACCAGTGCGGTGAGGATTACATAGCTGCTCATCGTGACGGACTGGCATGCCATGAGCACGTACTTCTTGTTGAACCTGTCTGCTACCACACCGGAGGGCAGGGCCATGAACAGTTGTGGCAGCGCTCGGAACAGGTTGACCAATCCCAGGGCGACCCCTGAACCCGTCAACTCCCATATAAGCCAGTTGCGGGCCACCTGCTCCATCCAGTTGGCGCCGGACCAACCAAGTTGGCCTATCCAGAGAAGACGGAAGTCTGAATAGTGGAACGACGCGAAGGTCCCCGTGTACCTGGTAGGAGTGAAATAGTCGTTATCGCTTGTGTCGGTCGAAATCACCGTGTCCGGAACGGGCTCAACGGCTTCATCGTTCGATTGAGAACGGTCGCCACGATTGAAAAGGGCCAAGCCGTTCTCCTTCCTACGCAATGCTTGAGCACGATGGTACGCCGATGGTGTCGTCGTTACTGGAGGTGATGCCACTGCAGGGGCGTGGACCGTGAATCTTGGTCAGTATCCTCGCTAGGCACCATTACAACATAGATTACCCGTAGGCCCGTAGGGCGTCAAATTGAGGGAAATCCCCTCTTGTTTAAGCCAAAAGGTTGTGCTAGCGTAGTCACCAGTGGAAAGGAGGTGAGAGCCTATGGCAAGTAGTAGCAGAATGTCCACGGCTCCATCTCTGGGGGGCCTGAAGTAACCTTCGGGGTACTTCCGCCTACAGAGATGGGTAAGCCGTAACAAGGGGGGCCATACTGGCCCCCCTTGTTTATTGCCCTTTGCCGACGCCTAATCGTTACGCTGGGCGTAAGAAGAGTTCGCAAAGCCACATAGGGAAAAACCGTGAGCTTGCATAGCAGTAGGACATCGTTCGGTCATGTGGGTCCAGGGTCTTACCCTGGTTTATGCGCTTTGATGGCTTCTCGAAACCCTTCCATCGCTCCTTCAAGCACCCAATCCTCAAGGCAGAAGGAGATGCGGAAGTACCCAGGCGACCCGAACCCCGTCCCTGGCGTAACCAGCACTTTCCACTTCAGCAACTCCTGGACGAAGGCAACATCGTCAGGGATTGGTGAAGCCGGGAACGCATAAAATGCCCCCTCAGGTTTCACCAACTCGTATCCCATTTCAGTCAACTCTTTGTAGAGATAGTCGCGCTTCCGCTCGTACCAACCCACATCCACGCTTTCATCCAGCGCTTCTTTGACCAACAATTGCATCAATGCAGGCGCGTTGACGAAGCCCAACACGCGATTGCAGTAGGTGAACGCGTCCACAAGCGTAGACACATCGGGGCAGGCAGGGTTCGCCGCAATGTAACCGATGCGCTCTCCGGGTAACGCCAGGTTCTTGGAGAATGACGTAGCTACTATCGACCGGGGGTGCGCGTTATAGATCGGTGGTGCCTTCACGCCGTCGTAAGTAAGTTGGGCATAAGGTTCGTCGCTGATGAGATAAATCGTGCTGTTGTGTTTGGCCTCGGTCTCTGCCAGGAGCTTGCCAAGCTGGCCCAGTAACGCTGCGGAGTACACTGCGCCTGAGGGATTGTTGGGCGAGTTGACGAGAACCGCTTTTGCGCGAGCCGTCAGCAACGGTCGGAGCGCCTCCAGGTCAAGCTGGAATGAGGAGTCCGTAGGGGCAATGCGAGTCTCGCCCCCGTGGTTCGCAATATAGAAGGGGTATTCCGGGAAGTAGGGTGCAAAGATGATGACCTCATCGCCCGGATCTAGGATGGACTCAAAAATGACGTTCAATGCCCCACCTGCGCCGCAGGTCATGACGATATGGCCTGTAGCGAACGGCAGATTCATCTGCTTGGCAAGGTGAGCGGCAATAGCGGCGCGGGTCTCCGGGAACCCGGCGTTGGGCATATAGCGGTGCATCCCTGGCGGCGGGTCGGCCAGTATCCGCTGGAGCGCCTTGATGACGGATTCCGGCGGCTCTAGGATGGGGTTGCCCAGCGAGAGATCGAAGACCTTTTCCGCACCGTGCTCTTGCTTCATCTGAATGCCAAGCTCAAACATTTGACGTATCCAGGACTGACCTTCCATTGCCTTCTGAATCTTGGATGCGATGGTCATTGTTGGCTACCTCTGATAGCATCGGATTAGCCTCGCGTCGTAGGACACCAGCGAGGCTGCACGGAGCATACGCGAGGGGGGTAGGGATGTCTAGCGGCGTGATAACCGGCCATAACCACACGAGTTTCACCGTGAGCGACCGTGAACGATCTGTCGCCTTCTATACAGACGTGATCGGCTTCACTGTTGATCGTGTCTACGAGCTGGAAGGTGATGCAATAGAGCAGATAGTGGCTATGCCTGGTGCACAACTGAAGATGGCCCATTTGACGCTGGATGGCTTCCGATTGGAGTTGATCCAGTACGTGGAACCCAAAGGGCAACAGCTACCACTCCCTACCTGTAATGTTGGCGTGGCCCACATAACGTTCAATACGGATGATGTGCAGGCGACGTATGAAGCTCTCAAGGCCAAGGGCGTCACTTTCAAGGGTGAGCCGATGCGCCCCGCCCCGGAAAGACCCCTGGCCTGCTACTTTGTAGACCCTGACGGGATCACCTTGGAGTTGAACCAAACGCCCGACCAATGATGTAATATTTCTATTTGAGCAATCACAGATTACTAGCTGAAGTGTGGATGAATGCCAACTCTTTACGTGGTCGGTACGCCCATTGGGAACCTGGAAGACATGTCCGCCCGTGCTTTACGGGTGTTACGTGACGTTGAAGTCATAGCTACCGAAGATACAAGAACTACAAAAAAACTACTAACTCACTACGATATACATACAAAGCTGATCAGCTTCCAGGAGCACAATGCACCAGCCAGGATTCCGCAGTTGCTGGGCATTTTGGAAGAAAACGATGTCGCGTTGGTGACCGAGGCTGGCACACCCGGTGTCAGCGACCCCGGCGTCAGTCTTGTTGCCGCGGCAGGAGAAGCTGGAGTGCCAGTTGTCAGCGTGCCCGGGCCGTCGTCGGTGACGGCTGCTGTGTCCATCTCCGGTTTTCCCGGCGAACGGTTCAACTTTATCGGCTTCCTGCCTCGCCGCAAAGGCGACCGTAAACGATTGTTTGAGTCGCTCGCCAATGAGCGGCAGACCATTGTGGCGTTGGAGTCGCCCCACCGGATTAAGGCATCCCTGGTGGACATGCTGGAGGTCTGGCAGACTCGACGCATCGCGGTGTGCCGTGAACTGACCAAGATCCACGAAGAGGTGTTCCGCGGAACATTACAAGCTGCATTGGATTACTTTCAGGAACCACGTGGTGAATTCACCCTGGTTATCGAGGGTGCGACGTCAAAGCCTCCGGCGGACACAGAATCGACCAGATCTACGGCAAAGGAAGAGCTATTGAGGCTGAAGTCGCAGGGGCTGGGTGCGAAAGAAGCAGTAGCCGTCGTGGTGAAGTCTACCGGGATGCCTCGCAAGGTAGTGTATTCACTGTGGTTAGAAAATCAGGCCCGAACACCATAGCTTCTGGCACTATACGTAGTACGAATCAAAAGTATCCACTCTACGGGGCAGACGCATCTAGATTAATTCTGTACTATCCCCCACAAGCGATAACCAATGCGGTCATTGCTCAATCCCCCAACTGAAGGAGACATCGATGATTCGTAGCACAGATAGAATTCTAACCATGCACGCCGGTACTCTGCCACGGCCAGCCGATATGCGAGAGCTGGTAATGGCGAAGAGTCGCGGCGAGGCCATCGATGAGGCGGCATTCACCAAAGACCTTCAACGGGTCATCGGCGAGAACGTCAAAAAACAGATTGAGACTGGCATAGACAGCGTCAATGATGGCGAGTTGAGCAAGTCCAGCTTCAGCAACTACATGAAGGAACGCCTTGGTGGCCTGGAGACCCGTGATGCCGATCCAAATGCGCCTCGGATGGGTGCTATCGGCGGTCGAGACCTGACAGCATTTGCTGAGTACTTTGAGGCGGGCGCAAATCGGTCTGGTGCCGCTACGGGCCAAAACCGGATTGGTCAGACCGTGTGCACCGGCCCAATCACGTACATCGGTCAGCAGGACCTGCAGGCTGACATCGATAACTTCAACGTTGGCCTCAAGGGTTCCCAGCCCAACGAGACCTTCCTGCCCGCAATCACGCCAGGTACGGTGGAGCACTGGCTGAAGAATGAGTACTACAAGACTGCTGAAGAATTCCTCTTTGCAGTTGCAGACGCCCTCGCTATCGAGTACAAAGCCATCGTGAATGCAGGATTCCTGCTTCAGATCGACGACCCGGACCTGCCCGACGCCTGGCAGATCCACCCTGATATGACTGTGCCCGAGTACAGGAAGTTTGCGCAGTTACGAGTGGATGCACTGAACCATGCCCTCAAGGACATCCCGGAAGAGAGCATCCGTTTCCACACTTGCTGGGGCAGCTACCATGGCCCTCACCAGTTCGATATCCCTCTGGCTGACATTGTGGATATCATCCTGAACGTGAAGGCCGTCGGATACTCCATCGAGGCTTCCAACCCACGCCATGACCACGAGTGGACGGTGTGGAAGGACGCCAAGCTGCCGGACGGAAAGGTGCTAATCCCCGGCGTGATCGGGCATTCCAACGACTTCATTGAGCACCCGGAGTTGGTTGCTCAACGCTTGGTCCGCTATGCCAACATCGTTGGCAAAGAGAACGTGATGGCAGGCACGGACTGCGGCATCGGTTCCCGCGTGGGACATGCGCAGATATGCTGGGCCAAGTTCCAGGCCATGTCTGAGGGCGCAGCAATCGCCTCGAAAGAACTCTGGGGCTAGCCTGTCCCCGCGCGGTCCCCGCACGGATAGTGCACTTCACGGACAGTGCGGAACCATACGAAGATTGCCTGATTGGTGTAAAATCGACTTTAGACGGTAACGGTGGGAGGGAACGATGCTCACAAGGGAAGAGAATGAACTGCTGAGTCGTGTAGGCGCTGGCACCCCAATGGGTGAGTTGATGCGTCAGTATTGGATTCCAGCTAATTACAGCTATGAGACTGAACCTGATGGGCAGCCTATTCGTGTGCGGCTTCTTGGCGAGGATCTGCTTGCCTGGCGAGACACCGATGGTACCCCTGCGTTCACCCAGGAGCGCTGCCCCCACCGTGGGGCAGGTCTGTTCTTTGGACGGAATGAAGAGCATGGCCTGCGTTGTGCCTACCACGGATGGAAGTTCGACGTTGATGGCAACTGTATCGAGATGCCTAATGAGCCGGCCAGCAGCAACTTTAAAAACAAGCTGAAGATCACATCGTACAAAGGTGCAGACTTCGGCGAGATGACCTGGATATACATGGGGCCTGATCAAGAGAACCCACCTGGCATGCCGCAGTTCGAGTGGGGCCTGGTGCCTGACGACCAACGCCGTCACAATCGCCGGTTCATCTACCAGTGCAACTGGATGCAGGGGCTTGAGGGCGAGTTGGACTCAACACACCTCTTCTTCTTGCACAGTCGGCTCCATTCGGAGGATGACCCAAAGTACGGCTCCTACCATCCTGAGCATGCAGCAAAGTTCCAAGTACAGAAGACCGATTACGGCCTGCTTTACGGTGCCGAGCGAGCGGAGGCCGATGGTAGCAGCTACTGGCGAACATCCCACTTCCTGTTCCCTTTCTACGGAATGTTCCCTGGAAGCGACAAAGGGGTGCCCCTCTCCATCTACGTACCAATAGACGATGATTACACCATGCACTTTGGCCTGCAGTGGCATCCAACCAATGCCGTCAAGGGTTCCAAGTGGCCAATCCCTGACCTGGCGGACGAGCCTGGTGTCCTGGTGGATGGCGCAGGGCCGCTAAAGCCGGAACAGAAGGGTACGTTCTATGCTAACTGGTGGTCTGAGGTCAGCCCCCAAACAGACTTCCACATGAACCTTGAGGCTAAGAAGACCAGGAACTTCACGGGCATACCTACCATTCGGCAGCAGGATGCGGCACTGGAATGGAGTATGGGACCCATCATGGATCGAACTAAGGAGCATTTGGGAACAGCGGATGCGGTGATTATCCGTGCCAGAAGGCAGATGATCGCTGCTGCGAGGGCGCTGCAGGAAGACGGCACGGTTCCCCCCGGTGTGGAGCAGCCGGAACTGTATAAAGTTCGGTCCTGCACATCGTTCGTCGCACCTGGCGAGGACTGGAAGGAAGCCCTGGGCGATTGGCACTACGCACGGTCGACGGAGTACCCCGTTGGGCCAGATTCTCAAGGCATTGCCCGAGGCAACCGCTAGAAGCAACCCCAATAGTAATGTTGGTCTTTCTTATCGATAATGAAGCAATCGCGCCTCGACTCTATGACCCTATGGCGGCAATCACCTCGTCGGAGGTGCCAACCCAACCGTTGCGCGGGAAGATGAGGTTCATGCTGACCTCGTGCTCTTCTTTGGTGCCCGCAGCGCAGGCATCGCTTACTACAGCCACATTGTAATCTTTGTCCACAGCGTCTCTGAACGACCCCATGATGACCGCCGTGGTGGAGTATCCCATCAGGATGATGTTCTCAGCGCCTGCACGACGGAGGTACACTTCAATGTCCGTGTTGTTGAACGGGCTGATGGTGTGCTTGGTGACGATGAAATCGCCAGGCTCGGGCGTAAGCTCCTCCACGATCTGCTGTTCAACAGTTCCCACAGCTAACCCTGGTGAACCCCAGGTCTCGCCGGGGGTGAATGCCTTGGGTGCCAGGTCTTTCAAGTCCTCCCGGTAGCCTACACGGACATAGATGATAGCCATGCCCACCTTACGTGCGTGGTCAAGCACCTTCTTGGCGTTGGCGATGAGGGTCTGCGCGCCCCACGGCTCAATCGGCCGCTTGCTCATGACAAGCCCGTTTTGGAAGTCGCAGAGAATCAGGGCGGTACGTTTCGGGTCGATATTCGGTGTTGCCATTGTTCATACCTCATTCTTTGGAGTCTACGCCTCGAAAAAGATGCAACAGAATGCCACAGATTATCGCAACGGGACAGAGAGAATTACGGCCATTGAGGTGAGATGTGGGGAGGGATAGTCTTCTTCAATATCTCGACAAACCGTTGAGCAGGCCCAGAAAGGCTGGTATCGCGGACGGTGATGATACCCACGCGTTGGATGTCTAAAAGGTGTGCAAGACCAACGATGGAGAAATTCTCCTCATCATCAGGTTCCAGGACGACTCGCGGCATGATGCTTATTCCCATCCCCTTCGCTACGTACCGCTTGATCGCATCGAAGCTGTCCAAACGCATGATGACGTTGTAATCCAGCCCGCTCTGGTTGAATTTCCCTTCAATGTACGAGGGGTTGTCTCTGGTTCCGCGTCCGACGATGAGGGGCCACGCGGCAATCTGCTCCAGTGTCTCAATGGGCTTATCAAAGATCGGGTGGCCATGGGATGCCAGGAGGACACGCTCATTGGTGAAGAGCGTTTCCACATTGAAATCCCCGAACCGCTCATTGATGGGTACGAATGCCAGGTCTGCTTCCCTGTCTCTCACCATGCGCAGGACTTCAGGGAGAGGGCCTCCCCGAACAAAAAGGCGAGTGTCAGGGTATGCCTCGCGGTACGAGACAATGCCATCTACAAGCATGTTCCTGGACATCTCCGGCGTGGCAGCCACGGTAAGCTTGCCTTGCTGGGCGAACTCGGCAGTCTCTGTCGGCAACGAATCGACCTGCTTGAGGAGCGGCTTTGCTAGCTCCGCTAGGTGAGTCCCTGCGGCGGTCAGTTGCACCGGCCTTTTGCTTCTATCCAGAAGAGTGACCCCGGTTTCACGCTCAAGTTCTTGAATATGCAGGGTCACTGCAGGTTGCCGAAGCAGGAGCTGCTCGGCTGCTTTGGTGATGCTTCCGTATTGAGCCACCGCACAGAAGCTGCGAAGTTCACGAAGATCCATTCCACATCCTCTATTCCCATTCGCTACTGCAATACAAGTATCTGTTTATTGGTGATGCTGCGAATAATATTACGATAAAACATAATCGGTCAAGGATTAAAGTGATAGTGCGTAATCCGGCAGCTTCTGAGGAACTTAAGAGCGGTTTCGTCGGGAGGCTGACTGCCTATCTAACAGGTCTATCATTACGTGAGACATTTCGGTACGATGCACCCGTTGATTCACAGCACCGATGGAGGTATGGGAACCATGGCGTTTGAATATAGAGCAGACCACCTGGGGAGCTTCCTGAGACCTGCAGTCGTAAAAGAAGCCAGAGCGGCAGTCCAGTCAGGGAGTATGGGTGCTCAGCAGCTAAAGGAGATTGAAGACAAGGCGATTCTTGAAGTGCTGGAGCGCCAAAAGACCATCGGCTTCAACATCTTTTCTGATGGCGAGTTCCGTCGCAGCGGCTTCCAGAACGATTTCATGGACTCAGTAGACGGCTTTGTTCCTACGGATAGGCCTGTTTTTCGTATTTGGAAGGGCCCAGGAGGTGACCCTGAAGCTCAGGGAACTGACAACGTAGTCGGCGCAAAGCTGAAGCAGACGCGCAGGTTGACGGGTGCACAGACATCGTTCCTGAAGGCCAACGCGTCAGGGCCTGTGAAGATGACCGTGCCCAGCCCCAACCAGTTCCCTGCGCTGGTGTTCCAACCTGGTGTCACAGACCCTTTCTACGCCACGAGAACAGATCTTTTGAATGAGATTACTACGATTTTGAAGGGCGAGGTGGAGGCGCTGATAGGCGAAGGTGTGGAGTACATCCAGGTGGATGCACCACGCTACAGCTACTTCGTCGACCCAAAGTGGCGACAGGTCTTGCAGGACAACGGCCAGGACCCAGAAGACGCGCTAGACCAGTTCATCGCTGCTGACAACGCAATCCTTGAAGGCGCGCGTCGTGCGGGAGCCGTGGCGGCCATTCACCTTTGCCGTGGTAACAACCAGAGCAAGTGGTACGCGGAAGGCGGCTATGAACCCCTCGCCGAAAAGGCATTCAACCAATTGAACGTGGACCGTTTCCTGCTGGAATACGATACAGACCGCTCAGGTAACTTTGAGCCTTTACGGTTCGTACCGAAGGACAAGGTGGTGGTGCTGGGTTTGGTGAGCACCAAAGACGCCACCTTGGAATCACAAGACGACCTGCTGAGGCGTATCGATGAGGCAGCCAAATACATGCCTATGGAGAACCTGTCGCTGAGCCCTCAATGCGGATTCGCATCCATGGCTGCGGGCAACATCATGACGGAAGACCAGCAGTGGCGGAAAATGGAGTTGGTTATGGAGACGGTACAGAAGGCATGGAGCTAGGGCGTACCGCCTTTGCTTCCTTCAACCGGGTAATACCAATACCAAATTCCATGTAGGACGGGATATTGGACGATGGATCAGACTAGCTAGGAATAGGAAGAGTATGAAGAACAAAGTCTTAAACTCCTTTGATGAGGCCGTTGCGGACATTCCGGACGGAGCAACCATCATGGTGGGCGGGTTCGGACCTCCCGGACTGCCCCAGAACCTGCTTGGAGCACTGATCCGACAGGGTGCAACGGATTTGACCATCATCACCAACCGTGGCGATCAAACATCGGCCAAGGCCAACACCGGCCACCTGGTGGAGCTGCGGCGCGTAAAGAAGGTGTACTGCGCATTCTCGGCATCGCCACACCCCTCGCAGGCATCGGTGTTTGAGGAGCTGACCGAGTCGGGCGATATGGAAGCGGAGCTCATGCCCCAGGGAACGCTGGTGGAGCGCATGCGTGCAGCCGCATCGGGCATCGGTGCGTTCTACACCAGGGCAAGCGTTGGAACGGAGCTGGCTGAAAACAAAGAGACCAGGGTCATCGATGGCAAGACCTATGTTCTGGAATTCCCCTTACACGCCGACTACGCCTTTATCCGAGCGTTTACGTCAGACACATTCGGAAATCTCCAGTACGACCTGACCCAACGCAACTTCAATCCGGTGATGGCCATGGCTGCGAAGACGACCTTGGTGGAGATTGAGGGCGAGATTATTGAGGTTGGAGGCATGGACCCCAACAACGTGCATACACCCGGAATCTTCGTTGATCGAGTAATCAAAATCCCACCCGCGCCTGAAGGCTTGTGGACGCTGCCTTCAGACGGCAAATCCTAGGGCACCGGAGGAAAGATGACCACTTCTGAGAAGAAATCCCTTGATAGACAGACTATGTGTAGCCGGTTGGCAATGGAATTCGAGGACGGTTGGATTGCCAACCTGGGCGCGGGAATGCCCACACTCTGCTCAAACTACGATTTCAAGGACAAGGACATCATCTACCAGTCAGAAAACGGCCTTATCGGCTATGGGCCTCTGGCCAAAGAGGGTGAAGAGGATCCGAACCTGGTGAATGCCGGCGTCCAGTACGTCATGCTTCGGCCAGGATCGGCCATCGTGCATCATGCGGACTCGTTCACGGTCATCCGTGGTGGCTACGTCAACGTGACCGTTCTCGGCTCCTACGAGGTGGCTGAGAACGGCGACTTCGCCAACTGGAAGACGCCGGGTCGCAAGGGCGGAGGAATCGGCGGTGCGATGGACCTGGCGGTGGGTGCTCAGCGCGTCTGGATTGCCATGGAGCACGTGACGCGCGACGGCAAGCCTCGACTGCTCAAACGATGTGCCCTGCCTGTGACGGCTGTAGGCGTGGTTCAGAGAGTGGTGACAGACCTGGGATTGTTCGATGTGACGCCTGAAGGATTCCTTATGCGGGAGATCGCGCCGGGGTACACGCCGGAAGAGGTACAAGCCGTCACCGAGGCCAAGCTGATAATTTCCCCGGACCTGAAAGACCTTCAGGTCACGTAGCAACGGGAGCAGGCCTTGGCATGCGACCCTCTGGCCCACAGGCCAGGCCCAGGCATATGACCCCGCCCCCCTGGAAAGGAGCTTCATGACTGACCTATCGAAGTCCGTTGCGATTGTTGGTTCTGCCGAGTCTGACCAAATCGGGCTCGTCGAGAATAAGTCTGCACTCCAACTCCACGCTGAAGCTGCCCACAATGCCCTGGAAGATGCAGGCCTCACCAAAGACGACGTCGATGGCCTCTTGCAGGATTTTCGACGACGACCACCGGTGAGTACCTGGGAATCCAACCGAATTACACGGATACTACGGCTGTAGGTGAGGCATCCTTTGTAATCCATGTCGCTCATGCAGTAGCTGCGATCAACGCTGGGTACTGTAATGTGGCGCTAATCACCCACGGCCAGGCAGGTCGGAGCATGGGGATCAAGGGACAGGGTGGCGCTGGAGGGTTCGCAGAGCCCAACCAGCCTCCTCAGCAGTACGAAGCTCCCTACGGCATCCTTGGCCCGCCCGTGAACTATGCCCTGGCTGTCATTCGCTACATGCATCAGTACGGCGAAGACCGTACACGGCAGGCGATGGCGGAGATTGCTGTATCTACATGCAAGTGGGCGCAGCTCAACCCCAAAGCGATGATGCGCGAGCCCGTGACCTTTGATGAGTACCACGACTCCCGTTGGATTGTGTGGCCCTTCCACCTGCTTGATTGCTGTCTGGTGACGGACGCAGGCGCTGCAGTGGTGATTACCTCCGCTGAACGGGCCAAGAGCCTGAAGAAGAAGCCTGTGTGGGTTCTGGGCGGAGCCGAGAGCCATGACCACAACATGATTAGCCAGATGCCGGACCTGACGTCCACGGTGTCGCGCGTGACGGGCCCCAGCGCCTTGCAACGAGCTGGCGTCACCCATGACGACATCGACCTGACGATGGTATACGACTCGTTTACCTACACGGCGTTGGTGACGCTAGAAGGGCTGGGCTTCTGCAAGCCCGGTGAGGGGCCGGATTTCGTGGCGGGTCAGCGCACAGCACCCGGCGGCGACTTTCCGTTGAACACTAGCGGCGGCGGTCTCAGCTACACGCACCCCGGCATGTATGGCATCTTCCTGGTGGTGGAAGCAGTGCGACAACTCCGCAAAGAGGCTGGTGAGAGACAGGTTGCAGATTGTAATCTTGCCCTGGTGAACGGGACTGGCGGGTTTCTGTCTTCCACTGGGACCGTTGTCCTGGCTGCAGACTAGGTTATTCGGGGAGTCCAGAGGGGTGTCTCCCTCTGGCAAGGGGCCCCGGGGATGTGCCCCCGCTTAGAGGAACTCCCGCAGATTCATATCCTCAATTGCGACAGAAACGCGCTCAATCATCGTCGTCTGGAGTCGCTTGCCATGTTCCCCACCCAGGTCTGTGTCAGGGCGAGCTCCGAATGCCATCGTTATGCGCATTGGGGCGAAGGCGCAGAGGCGGTAGTCCAGTCTGCATTGTTCTAGGCTATAGTCCGTCACGCCCAGCTTAACCAAGTCTGCATAGTACGCTTCAACTAACGATGATTCCCACTCCCTTCGCCGTTCGGTTGGCAGGCTGAGCACCGTGAAGAACGCGATGTCCACAAGCCCCTTGGCCTTTGCCACGCGTTGCCAGTCGATGACCGTGACCGTTGGCGACGATTTCTCGCCACCAATGAGCAGATTCACCAGGCGATAATCGCTGTGGGTCAAGGTATAGGGCGCCGCGGAGATCATGCCAATAGCAGATGAGAGATTCTTGCAGAAGCCCTCTACCACTGCTGCCACTGTGGGAGAGAATGTTTGCCCGTAGTTGGCCATTACCCCGGGAAACACCTCGTTGTTAAAGCGAGTGTTCGCAAATGCCAGGTTGGGCTCACCCGTTGGCAGCCACTCTATAGTGTTGAGTTCCGGGCTATTCCACCAGGGTGCATGGAGCTTAGCCATCTCTCGCACCGCAAGGACGGCTTCCTCATATGTGCAGCCGGTGAAATCGTTACCCGTCACAGCTGGTGCCATGTCTTCAAGCAGGATTGCGAACAGTTCAGCCTCTTCGTCCATGCCACTGTAGTACCTGCGTGGGATGTTGACGGCAAGCCGGTCCGCGAAGTCGTCGTAGAAGCGAATCTCGTTCTGGTAGAACTGCTGTCGGACGCCCACCTGCTTGACCGCTGGAGCCGTAGCTGGCAGCTTGATGATCATAGATGCCGGACCGGGGGCGCTGCCGTAGGCGTAGGCGACTTTTAGCCTGACAGTCACGCCGTTGGCGCCGGCGGCTTCGCTGATGTTCTCCGGGGTCACCGTCGTAACTGTCGTGTCGATGCCATGCTGTCCAAGGGCGGCAGTCATCCACTCAGGGGTTAAGTCTTCAAAGGAACTGGGAATAGGAATTTCTGCCATGTAAATGCACACTCTCTTACTACTTGAATATCAGGTTGTTAGTTCAACCGGTAGGTACTATGGGTTCAGGGTTTGCCCTGGTTAAGAGCCAGGACCTCGCTCCATGGAGTAGGGCTGCCAGCGACGGAGGTCGGTCTTTTCCAGCACGGAGGGGTTCACGCATGACTTGGGCCAGCGGCCCGTCAGCACCAGGGCAATCTCAAACCCGACCCGTCGACGCGATTCCGGGCCCATCCGTGAGGATGCGGACGCAACGTGTGGCGTCAAGGTGACGTTGTCCATGTGGAGCAACGGGTTTTCGGGGTCGGGCGGCTCCTGCTCAAGCACATCCAAAGCCGCACCGGCGATCCACTCTTCCTGTAACGCTTGAATCAGCGCCTTCTCATCGACAGTGGCACCACGACCGTTGTTGATGAAGAGTGCCGCTGGCTTCATGGCGCGGAAATGCTCGTGCGTGAGCATGTGGTTGGCTTCCGGCGTTGATGGCGCGTGCATGGACACGATGTCTGAGCGCTGGAGCAGGCTCATGAGGTCCATGGGCTCCACACCGTACTCACTGATGGCCAGCTCCTCAATGTAGGGGTCGTAAGCCATCATCCGTACTCCAAAGGGTGCCGCCCGAAGCGCAGTCGCTCTCGCCACGTGGCCGAAGCCGATAAAGCCTATCGTCTGACCCATGAGTCGCGGGAACTCGGACAGCATTGGGCGACCCTCACGCCATCGCGATTCACGAACCAATTTGTCCATCGTCAGCAAGCGGCGGAATGAGGCAAGGATCATCATCATCGTGTGGTCGGCCACCTCTTCAATGAAGGTGTCCGGCACGTTGGTGACGGGAATGCCTCGCGCAGTAGCCGCGGCGATGTCCACCGAGTCTGCGCCAACGCTGCCAAGGGAGATGACCTTACAATTCTCGAGGGCGTCTATAATTTCCTTGGTCATGGGGCGACCTCTAGCGAAGATGGCATCTGCGTCTTTGGCTCCAGCAATGAACTCCGCGTCCGTTTTTGCTGGAATCTCAACGATTTCTGCATCAATGGGGCCAAGGGCTTCCATCTCAAGGTCATAGACGCCAGGTGTAAGCGGTGTGATGGCAGCCGGCTTTTGAATTGCTACTTTGAACTTTGCCATAGTGCGTCCTCCGTGGTAGTGCTTGGGTGTTCATAGTGTATCGCACAACACTCGGAATTTGCAGCCTCCCCTCTCAGGCAGTCATGGGGTACAGTAGGGCAAGTATGACAAACACCAACGCTGAGATCACCGCGGAACGCCGTACCATGTCTCGTGCCGGGTTGGGGCGATATCTGGAGGAAATCCAAGCATCAACATCACCCGTGCAGACTGCGTACCTTAAGCCGGGAACGACGTTGAAGAGCTTCACCGAAGTGATTCCAGACCTTCCGGTCAGCCCTGCCTTCGATGCTGCGCTTGTCGCCGTCAACACAGGAGATGTGGGCGCGGGGTTGTTCTGGGATAAGCAGATTTTGCGTATTGTGCTGCCGCCTTTGCCTGTTGCGGGCAAACGCCTGGCTGCGGGCGTTGACGCGGCTCCACTTCTGGAACTCCTACAGACCGAGCCAATGATCGGTGTGTGCATGGTGCGGCTTGGTCGCTTCGGCGTCGGCGTGTACCAGGGGGATAAGCTACTGGATTCCAAGACCGACCGACGCTTCGTGAAGGGTCGGCACAAAAAAGGCGGCTCGTCCTCCAACCGTTTCCGGCGTATCCGTGAGAAACAGGCCGACGAGTTGTACAAGAAGGTCTGTACGGTGTTGAGGGAGCACTTTGAACCCTACGAGAGGAAGCTCGACCACTTCTTCCTGGGTGGCGAGGCTTCGACCTTGGTGGGTTTCCGAGGCCGCTGTACGTACTTGAAGACCTTTGAGAACGTTTTGCGGGCACGGGTGTTGGACATCCGTGAGCCCGGCCACGAGGCATTGGAGAAACTGCCTCGGACGCTATGGGAGAGCATCGTCTACGAGGTGCAGATTCCCTAAGGGGCCGATTCACCATCGGTTTCCTGGCTCCCAGTAACAATGGGTGGGAACGTAGAGGGGTTTTCGCCCTCCGGCAGGATGATGTGCCGCATGGGGTAGTTGATCTCAATGCCTTCTAGCTTGAACCGACTGTGCAGCCGCTTCATTATCTCGGTCTTCATACCAAAGGAGCTCAGCCTGTCCGTTGCCTGCACCCATATCCAAAAATCGATGTTTGATTCGCCGAACTTCTCGTAGCCGAACCATGGAGGGTTTTTCTTGTCGGCTTCAGGAATATCGTCGATGACCTGCTGAGCCACCTCCTTAGCCACTCGCTCCACGTGCACCAGGTCGCTGCTGTAGCTGACTCCCGCCTCCACCATGACCCCAATCTCCATAGATGGGCCGTAGTAGTTAGTCAGGATGCTGTCCGCAAGTCGAGAGTTGGGAATGACGACCAGGTTATTGAAGGGCGTCCGCAGTCTGGTGCTGCGCCAACCGATCTCGACGACGTAGCCCCGCATCCCGTTCTCCAGTTCGATGAAGTCGCCGGGCATGATGACGGTGTCTCCCACGAGATAGGTGCCCGCGAAGAAGTTGGATAGCGTGGGCTGCAACGCGAGGGCCACGGCGATACCACCGATGCCCAGACCTGCGATGAGGGGGCTGATGGAGATGTCCAGTTGATCCAAAACCAGCAGGGATGCCAGCAGGTAGATACCCAGGACGCTGAACCTCCTGAGAGGTGACACCAACTTACGACCTATGGCCGCACGCCCTCGTGGCGCACGGTAGCGTGCGTACCAGACGAGGAACTCACTGACACTCTGGGACCCGGCCACAGCGACCAGGATGATGACCAGGACTCTCCATCCCGTGGCGATCTTGTCAGCCCAATCGTCCAACACGCTTATATACGTTGTCGCCAGGAAAACGCCCTGCACCAAAATGAGATAGACAATGGGGCGGAACGTTGCGTGAACAAGCTTCTCGCCTAGCTCGTTCTGCCATTTGCGGGTCAAGTTCCGGGCAACGCGGTTCAGCATGAAGTGGGCGATCCATGCGATGACCATGAACAGCAGGAACGTCCCTATGCCAAAGATGACTTCCCAGAACTCCGTACCCAGCGTTACGGAGCCAATAGTAATGTCGGGCAGGTCTTCGATCATTCAGCTACCATCCAGATATATCCTTGCTGGACATAATACCATAGTCAGCCTTTGAAGCTTGTAATGTGTGACGTCACTAAGCTAAACCCAGCCCAATCCATCAATGAAACAGATGCAGAGCAGACCCTACGGAAGGTATACTGAAAGGTATGACAACCAACCTCCTGGACGGCCTCAACCCCGCCCAAAAGCAAGCTGTGGAACACGTTGAAGGCCCCTTGCTCATCATCGCCGGGCCTGGCAGCGGCAAGACGCGCGTCATTGTGCAGCGCGTAGCGTATCTTGTACGGACGTGCGGTGTGTCGCCACGTCGCATATGCGTGGTCACTTTCACCAACAAAGCTGCCAAGGAGTTGCGTGACCGACTCGGTCGATTGCTCGGCGGCCCAGTTGCAGAGCAGGTGACCGCTGGAACTTTCCACGCCCTCTGCTCACGCATCCTCCGCATCGACGGCGAAGCGATCGGCCTGGATAAAGGCTTCACCATCTATGACCGCGACGACCAGCTCCGCGTTTTGAAAAGCGCATTTCAACGAGCCAACATTGAACCAAAGAAGTTCTCTCCTAGCGCCGTCCTGAGCGCCATCTCAGGCGCAAAGGCCCAGCTTCAGAGCGTCGAAGGGTTCCGGGTCAAGGTGGGTTCATACTTCGAAGAAGTAGTATTGCGCGTCTATGAGGAGTACCAGGGGTTTCTACACACCAACCAGGCCGTTGATTTTGACGACCTGCTCATGCGCACGACCCACCTGTTCCGTGACCATCCAGAGGTCTTAGAGCGATACCAGGAACGGTATCTGCACCTGATGGTCGACGAGTTCCAGGACACCAACATCGCCCAGTACACGCTGGCGAAACAGCTTGCGGGACAGTGGCGAAACTTCGCCGTGGTGGGAGACCCGGACCAGTCGATCTACGGGTGGCGTCACGCCGATATCAGGAATATCTTGAACTTCCAGACGGATTTCCCGGATGCGCAAACCGTGCTGCTGGAAGAGAACTACCGGTCAACCGGTAACATCCTGGCTGCAGCATCGAAAGTCATCAGCGGCAACGAGAAACGGGTGAAGAAGGATCTTGTTCCCACGATGTCCAAAGGCACTCCCGTATGGGTTCATGAGGCCTACGATGAGGAAGAAGAGGCAGTCTGGGTGGTGCAGGAAGTCGACCGACTTCGCAAGAAGGGCGAGGCAAAGTACGGCGATGTCGCTGTGGCATATCGCGTCAACGCCCAGTCCAGGGCACTGGAAGAGGCCTGCATCCGCTATGGCATCCCCTACCGCCTGGTTGGCGCATTGAAGTTCTACCAGCGTAAAGAGATCAAGGACGTCATTGCCTACCTACGAGTGCTGAACAATCCCGCTGACAATGTGAACATGGAGCGGGTGGTGAACGTCCCGCCGCGAGGCATCGGTCAGAAGTCCGTTGATGAGCTTACACGCTGGGCGAGAACCCTTGATGTGCCCATGAGGAAGGCCATGGAGATACTGGCGGAGGATCCATCCACGGAAACCGCCATCCCCAAGGCAGGCCAAGTAGCGTTAGAAAAACTGGGCCTCCTCATGAAGGAGCTGCAAGAAGCTTCTCAGACCATGCCCGTAGCTGAGTTCCTTGATCTGGTGCTTGACCGCACGCGTTACCGCTTATACCTGCTTGACGACATCGAAGAGGGTGAAGACCGTTGGGACAACGTGAAGGAGCTGCGCACCGTGGCGGCTGACTTCGCCGATGTGCCGCCGGAGGATGGCCTGAACGCTTTTCTTGAGCAGGTGGCACTTGTGTCCGATGTCGATAATGCAGACGATGGCGGCGATGGGCTGACGTTGATCACACTCCACCAGGCCAAGGGGTTGGAATTCCCAACGGTGTTCATGGTAGGCATGGAGGAAGGGATGCTGCCTCACATGCGTTCCTTTGATGACCCCGCAAGCATGGAAGAGGAGCGCCGCCTGTGCTACGTGGGCATGACTCGCGCCAAAGAGCATCTGTATCTGACCAGAGCGTTTAAGCGTCGCGTAAATGGAACCACCCTCCCCGGCATACCATCCCGATTCTTGAACGATATCCCAAGAGACTTGATTGCGTCTCCCATCGACGATTCCAAACCCAAAGCAACCGTTGGGGGCATGCGATCTGGCGGAATGAACGGCCTCGAAACCTCCAACGATAAAGATGCCACCCCTCAATCACCACCGTTCAAGGCGGGAGACAAAGTGCAGCATGGCAAGTTCGGCGATGGCATCGTGGTAAGCTGTACCACCGTTAGCGGCGACTACGAAGTGTCTGTGGCCTTTGTGGATGGCGGCGTCAAACGGTTGCTCCAATCCCTGGCGAAGTTGCAGCCCGCCGGGTAGTCTTAATACGTATAACAACCCAGAACGATTACTGGAGGAGACCTGTGCTTAAAGGCGCCGCTGTAGGAATTGTGATATCCCTTGTTGCCTGGCTAATACCCCTTGTCCACGTCATTTCCGGCTCGATTGGCTCATTTGTGGGCGGATACATGGGGGCGAAGGCATTAGAGGAACCGGATGCCTTCAAAGCTATGGGGATTGGGATACTGATGGGCACGGTTATTGCAGCAACTGCAGCGGTAATCATTGGCGCCGTCATCTTGATATTCGAGCTGGACTCCTTTTGGATCCTTGCAGCGCCAGCGGCAGGGGCATGGACGGCAGGGCTTGGCGTGATGGGCGCGTTACTGGGCTCCCGATCGGTCAACAACGCGGCAAACTTCTAGCTGAGCCTCGTGCACCACAAAAGAAAAGTCCCACCGCTGGTCCTCCAACGATGGGGCCTGGGGCCTTCCCTCACCTGGCGGTTACAGGAACAGGTCAAACACCTTGACCATGACGAACCCCAGGACGAAACATACCGGGTAGCTGATCATCCATGCAGCCATGATGCGTCTTGTGACGCCCCAGCGTACTGCTGAGAGCCGCTCTGTGGCACCCACTCCCATGATTGAGCCTGTGACCGTGTGTGTTGTGCTCACCGGGAGGCCGAACACGGATGCCAACTCAATCACACTGCCTGCCGATGTATTTGCGGAGAAGCCGTGAACGTGGGTTAATTTGGTTACTTTCATTCCCAGGGTCTGGATGACCTTCCAACCACCCAACGCCGTTCCCATTCCAATGGTAAGGGCACTTATGGCTATGGCCCAGAACTCAACGCTGACGTCTGCCGCCATTGTTCCCGCGTGGACAGCCAGGGCGAAGGTGATGATGCCCGCTGCGTTTTGCCCATCGTTCTTACCATGGGCATAGGATGCCCAGCCGGCTGATACGATCTGCAATCTGCCGAATATGGCGTTGACCGTGGAGTAGGCGTTACGCCGGAACGTCCAGTAGATGATGTGCATCAGTACAAGGCCGCCGATAAAGCCGAGAATAGGTGATGCGGCCAGAGCGATAACTATCTTGACGGCGCTGGATAACACAATCGCGTCGAATCCGCCGCTGGCGATACCAGCTCCCACCAAGCCTGCAAAGAGGGAGTGGCTCACGCTGACGGGGATGCCGTAGCGGGTGGCAGTTATGACCCAGAGGACTGCGGCTCCAATGGCGCCTAATGCCGTTGTTTCTGTGGCGAATTCCGGCCGTACGACTTTGCTGCCGATGGTTGCGGCGACCGCAGAGCCAGTCAGTGCGCCCACGAAGTTCATACTCGCGCCCAGGATTACAGCGTGGGAGGCGCGAAGTGCGCGTGTAGACACGACTGTGGCTATGGCGTTTGCAGCATCGTTGATGCCGTTGGAGTAAGCGAAGGCTAGCGAGAGGGCAATCGTGATGACCAGTAGTATGTCACTGGAGTCGGTCATCGGGGGGTGGCCCTCCCTTCGTTCGTAGTTTTACGCATGCTTGAGCACAATCGCTTCCAGGACGTTGGCTGCGTCCTCCGCTCTGTCTGTTGCGTCCTCAAGATAGGAGTAGATGTCGCGCCACTTCAGGATGAAGATGGTATCGTTGCTGTCGTTGAACAGTGCACCCATGGCGCGGCTGTTGATTTGGTCGCCCTCATTTTCCAGGCTGTTCAATTCCACAGCGTGGGGAAGGATCTCCTTGAGCTTTCCGCCTCGGGAACTCAGCAGGCCAACTGCCTTTTCAAGCACCGCGCCACAGCGAGTGATGACCCGGGACATCTCTATCGCGTATTGTGTGGGCGCTTCCACCCGGTATTCCAGCATTGTGCGTGCTGCCTCTTCGATGGCGTCTACAACATCGTCAAGCCGTTCGGCCAGGAGGGCGATGTCTTCGCGGTCCAGCGGCGTCACGAACGTGCGATGGAGGGCTTGCATGATCTGGTGGATGGCTTCATCCCCAAACTCCTCCAGAACTTTGATCTCTTCCACCTTGGCTGGAACGTTGGTGTAATCCTCCATGAGATCCTGAAGCTTGATAGCCACCTTATGGATGTTCATGGCGCTTTGATGGAGTAGGAAGAAGAACTTCTCTTCTCTGGGTAAAAATGCTAATCGCATGAATGGTCTCCTTTCTCAAATTGTGTTTGGTATGACTATGGTGGAAGTCAGGGAATGTTGTGAGAGTGGCACCCCTTTCTGAGAGAAGCCACAAAAAAACACCCTTCGGACATTCCGAAGGGTGATAAAACCATATTCTTGCGAGTCTGCTGCCGGATAATCTGGTCGGCGGCTCTGGAAACTCGCTACGCCTTTGTCTTGGGCGTGTACCCCGCTACAACAGGGCGATGACTTCTCGTTCATTATTTTAGGAAAGCGTAACAATGTTTCGGGTGATGGTCAAGGCATTCGTGGGGGCAATATTGTACGTATCGTCATCGAGGCACAGCATTGGCGAGTCACGCCAGTATCTCGAGGTTGGGAATTGCATCAAAGTTTATGAAATCGCAATTGGGAACCACCTGTTCGAGACTAGCGTAGTGACATACAATAGCAGTGACAGACAATCCCGGGAATGAGGAAGACAGACATGGATGCAGAATACGATGTAGTAATAGTTGGTGGAGGGGCTGCGGGGCTCAGCGCCGCTATTTACACCACCAGGGCACAGATGAAAACGTTGATTGTTGAGCAGTTGGCTCCAGGTGGCCAGATTCTCAACACCTCCGATATTGAGAACTATCCGGGCTTCCCTGATGGAGTCCTGGGTCCGGACATCGGAACGGCTATCCACCGTCAAGCGGAGAAAACCGGCACGGAGTTCGCCTTTGACCAGGTGATTGAGCTGAAGGTGGACGGAGACGTCAAGGTGGTGGTTGGAGAAGAGCGTGAATACACGGCAAAGACCATCATCATCACCACCGGGGGAGAGCACAACAAGCTTGAAGTCCCTGGCGAAGATGAGTTTGCAGGCCGCGGTGTAACGTACTGCGCAACCTGCGATGGCAACTTCTTCAAGGGGCAGGACACGGTGGTTGTGGGTGGCGGAGACGCTGCCATTGACGAAGGTATGTATCTGAGCCGTATCGTCAACAGCCTGACCATTGTGCACCGTCGTGACGAGTTGCGTGCAACCAAGGTGTTACAGGATCGGGCATATAGCACAGAGAACGTGAGCTTCAAGCTCAGCCATGCGGTCAAGGAGATACGCGGAAACGGACAAGTTGACCGTGTGTTGCTGGAAGACCTGAAGACTGGCGAAGAGTTTGAGTATCCCACGTCAGGTGTGTTCATCTACATAGGCTTTCACCCCAACTCTAGCTTCCTGCAAGGGACCGTTACATTGGATCCAGGTGGTCACGTCATCACTGACATCAGGATGGAGACGGACAAGCCCGGTGTCTTCGCGGCGGGAGATGTACGACAGTACTCCGACAGACAGCTAGGAACGTCAGTCGGCGACGGCATCACTGCAGCGTTGTCGGCATACCGTTACATCACTGAAGGCTAGCGACTAGTAACTTGAGAAACGAAGAAGCCCCCGCCATTCAATTGGCGGGGGCTTCTTAATATTCTGGGAATAGTTCTTGCTGCTAGTTGTACATCCTGATGACGCCTACCACTACGCCTTGGACTTCAACGTCCGATGCGTCTACGTAGATGGGGGACATGCTGCTGTTCGCGGGTTGCAGGCGTACCTTGTCACCCTCTGGGAAGAAACGCTTGAGTGTTGCCTCCTGCCGTTCCTTCAACCATGCAGCCACCATCTCGCCGGTTTGTGCGGTATCACGCCGTTGGAACAGCACGATATCACCGTCATCGATAAGGTCTTCGATCATGGACTGGCCCTTCACCTTCAGTGCGAAGAGCGATTCAGTCTGACGCAGCATGGACGTTGGGAAATCAATCGTCTCTGCACCATCGTCAGTTGCGGAGTCAGGGAAAGCCATCAATGGCTCGCCAGCGGCAATCGCTCCAAGAATCGGAATGGAGATGGAGCCGGGTGCGACAATTGAACGGGCTTTGTTGTGCTCAAGCAACTCAATGCCACGGGAAATATCCGGAGAACGCTTAATGTAGCCTTCCCTCCGCAGTATGTGCAGGTTGTAATCCACCACAGAGGTGGAGCTTATAGCACAACCCAATTGAATCTCTCTGACTGAGGGAGGATAGGGGTGATCCTTCAGGAATCCTCTAATGAATTCCAACATTTTGCTTTGTCGATCGGACATGTTTTTCGTTTGGGGCACCATTGGCTCCTCCAGTGGCCGAAGTTATGTTTAGAAACGGATGTTCTGGAATTAGACTACCAAGGCTCTCAGGACATGTCAATACCAAAACAGATAGCATCGGGAGAGAATTAGGTCAGAGTTTGGTGGATTGCTAGCCTGAACGAGCCTCTTCTGCAACTCTTTCAGATGCTGCAGAAGGCGGCCAGTGGTAGGTCTGCTCCTCAACCTCGTCCAGTGCTTCCTGAACCATCTCGTCTACGGGCAGATCCTCTTCCATCCGTACAACGTCTTCCACCCTGCTCTTGGTTACAGGGTGCTTGGGTACGAAGAGTGAACAGCAGTCCTGATCCGGGATGATGGAGATGGGATAGGTACCCAGAGGACGTGCTTTATCAATGATCTCTTCTTTGTCCATGGTCAGAAGCGGCCGGAAGATGGGTAGCTTGTCTGCTACCGTGCCAATGGTCGTCATGTTCTCCAGGGTTTGGGAGCTGACCTGCCCCAGGCTGTCACCGGTTACCAGGGCGCCTGCACCGTACTTGAGAGCCAATTCCTGGGCGATGCGCAGCATGAACCGACGGTAGATGGTAACGCGGTACGCCGGGGGCACTGTGACGATGATTCGTTGCTGCGCCGCTGAGAAAGGAACCATGATCAATCGTGAGACCTGTTGGTACTGGGTCAACAGTTCCACCAGGTCTCCAGCCTTCTCCTTGGATGTGCCATCCACCAGCGGGAAGCTGTGGAAGTGGATAAAGGTGACTTTGCACCCGCGTCGCATCATCTGGTACGCGGCCACCGGGGAATCGATGCCGCCCGACAACAGCATAGCGACATGCCCACCAACGCCGACCGGCATTCCACCTGGCCCGCGAAGCACCTCAGAGGATAGGAGTGTATCTTTTCCTGTGGTCTGGATCTGTAAATCAAAGTCAGGGTTGTTCAGGTTAACCGACCAGCCTTTCAGGTCTATGATCTGTCCACCAACCAGCTCGTTGATTTGTGGAGAAGTCATGGGGAACCGTTTGTCGGTTCGTCGGGCAGTCACTCGGAAAGAAGTTGGGTTCTGGCCTTCCAGCATGAACGGCACTGCTTCCTGAATCGCCTCGATGGTCGCATCCACACGGTATGCTCGCCCAAAGCGCTCAACGCCTATGACGTGCTCCAACCGCTCTTTGACCAGGGGCCATTGGTCCGGGCTCTTCAGCTTGAACGTGGCCATCATGGAATCGCGCTTGAAAGTGGTGATTCCTGTGCCGGCAAGCGCACGCTTCAGGTTGTTCCCCATCTGTCGGAGGAACCACGGACGGTTGCCGCCTTTAAGGGCGATCTCGTGGTAGAACCTGACCATTACGTGTTGTTCCATTGAAGCGTTACATACTTTCTGTGGAGTTGTCTTGGAGTGCTAATTGGCAACAGAGAGAACCCATTTGTGCGCCTTGGCTCAGGGATTCGCGGAGATCCCACTGCCAATCAGTGTAATACGTGGAGCCATCAATCTGGCCATTTGACTCAGGGAGTTCCGGCGAGGTAGCGTCGAGGGTTGCGGCGTAAAGGCTCAGGGAGAAGTGCTGTGCCGCGCTCTCTTGGCTACCTTCTGCCAGCATAGCGCCGAGGGTTACGTTTGCGCCCAACTTGCGTGTACCTAATCGATGGGCAGCGGCCTCAACCAATTCATCATCTTTGAGAGAGGTGGCGGCGAGACCCCCAACGCCGGGCAAGTCCTCGTCGTCATCGGGACGACGGACAGTTAGCAAGCGTGAAGAATCCAACGGACTCGCTATGAGGACTGCGATGGCCCGAACGGTATGCATCGCAGTGTAGAGAGGCGAACTGCCTATGCTGCTGCTACGGCTGCGTTGAGCTTCTTGGCCAAGCGTGACTTGGTGCGTGCAGCCTTGTTGGCATGGATGACGCCTTTGCGTGCAGCTACGTCCAAGTCAGTGATGGTCTTCTTTACAGCAGCCTGCGCCTCTTCTGCGCTACCGGTGACCAAGACGCGTTGTGCCTTTGTACGAGACGTACGCAGACTCCGCCTCACGACGCGGTTTCGAAGAGATCGACGAAGGGTCACCCTGGCTGAACGTTCACTTGGCACTACAGACATCCTCCATATTTGTTCCAAGGCATTATACCTGAAATGTAGGGGTATGGACAGCCCCGGATAGAACGAGGATTGAAATTTGGTGATTCTAAGGTTTTGTGGCAGCGGTGGTTCCGGCTGCAGGACGGTTCACATTGAGGACGCCCTTGATGCCATCGAGGCGGGAGAAAAGCCGGCTGAGTTGAGATACGCCGGTGGTATAGAGGGTCAGGGTGATGACTGCGGTGCCGTCTCCCGGCTCAGCGGTGACCACACCGGCGATGTTCACCTTCTCACCTGAGACCATTGTGGTGATGTCCCGTAGGAGGCCAACGCGATCCCAGGAGGTAATCTCCACACGGACCGGATGAAGGTTCTGAGATGGACCCCAACTGACGGAGACGAGCCGTTCCTTTTCGTCCTCGTTTATCACGTTGGGACAGGTAGACCTATGGACGGTTATGCCACGTATGCGAGTGATGTAACCAATGATTTCATCGCCGGGCACCGGGTTGCAGCAGCGGGCCGTCCGTGTCAGCAGATCGCCTACACCAAGCACCTGGATGCCCGTCGTCGGACTTTCCGGCGGTTGGCTGTGGTTCGTGGCTGGAGCAGGGGCTTCTTCCTGCTGGGGGCTCAAGCGGTTTTCCAGTTGTGCTGCGCTCAAGTTGCCACTGCCTAGGGCAATGTAAAGCTCATCCACAGTCTCAAACTTCAGCGCCTTCATGGCGTCCGTCTCTGTAATGGAGCGTGGCAGCCGACGGAGGGTCTTGGTCAGCAACTCGCGTCCCTGCTCCATATGGGCACCCCGCTCCAGCTTGTGGAACCACTGGCGAATCTTTTGATGGGCGGAGGCTGTGTTTACATAACCAAGTGCGGAGTTCAACCAATCCATGCTCGGCCCTCTGGCAACCTTGCTGGTGACCACCTCTACGGTGTCACCGTTTTGAAGGACAGTGTCCAGGGGCATAAGGCGCCCATTGACCTTGGCGCCGATGCATCGATGGCCCAGGTCTGTGTGGATGTGGTACGCAAAGTCGATTGGCGTCGAGCCTGACGGCAGTTCGCGTATCTCACCCTTGGGGGTGTACACGAATACCTGGTCACGGAAGATGTCGGTCTTCACGGACTCCAGGAATTCGTCTGTGCCTGCCACCTCTCGCTGCCATTCCAGCAACTGACGCAGCCAGGCCATCTTCTCTTCAAACTGGCCGTCCTTGGATGCACCTTCCTTGTAGGTCCAGTGAGCGGCTACGCCGTACTCGGCAAGGTTGTGCATCTCAAAGGTGCGGACCTGAACCTCCAGAGGAATGCCGCCCTCGCACATCACGGTGGTGTGCAGCGACTGGTACATGTTTTCTTTTGGGGTGGCGATGTAATCGTCAAACTGGCCAGGGACCGGATGCCAGAGTTGGTGAACCACGCCTAACGTGTTGTAGCAATCCGAGTTGGTGTCTACTAGGACTCGGATTGCATAGAGGTCATAGATCTCGTCGTACTCTT
>Ga0114996_10000985_pt1 | contig 39191 bp, 32 predicted proteins | sample ArcticOcean_MG_C_4_FD_87039 | JGI IMG/M metagenome (GOLD analysis project Ga0114996, IMG submission 87039) | Marine microbial communities from western Arctic Ocean - ArcticOcean_MG_CB4_134 | ecosystem: Environmental > Aquatic > Marine > Oceanic | place: Arctic Ocean: Canada Basin | collected... | reverse complement strand
GGCCCTAGAAACAACCTCGCACAGCAGCAGCTACGCTGCGCTGCGCTATCCGCAACCCGTGGCTCTGGTCCTGGGCAATGAAGCGCTGGGCGTTAGCTCCACAGTGTTGGAACAGTGCGACCAATTGATCGAGATTCCCATGTACGGCTACAAAAATTCGCTCAATGTTGCCGCCGCCTGCGCCGTCACCGTCTTCGAAATTTTGCGCCAGTGGCGCCAAGAAGAACCGCATGAGTGAGGATACCACTGCGGTCTATACCCGCCTGGGGCAATTTCTAAAAACTTACCTGCGTTTCGACTTCTCCTCGCGCATCTATCTCTACAGCGCTCTAGTCGGCGTAATTGCCGGCCTGGTCGTCGCCCTTTTTACTTACGGCCTTGAATTGGCCCAATTCATTTTCATGGAAAAACTGGCCGGTCTTACCCTAGCCAAACCGGACGGTGCCGTCACCTTCAATTTTTCCTTTCTCGGCGACCCAGCTGCCAGTCCCCACCCATGGATCCTCGTCTTATTGCCTGCCTTTGGCGCCCTGATCGGCGGTTTGCTGGCCTACCGCTGGGCCCCCGAGACAGCAGGACCAGGCACCGACGCCATGATCGACGCCTTCCACAACCAGCGCGGCCTCATCCGCCCCATCGTTGCCCCTATCAAGGCATTAGCTACTATCTTCACTGTAGCCAGCGGCGGCTCGGCCGGCAAGGAAGGTCCCGTCACACAGATTGGTGCCGCGCTGGGCAGTTGGGTGGCAACGCAGCTCAAACTGTCCACTGCACAGCGCCGCATCCTGCTGCTGGCCGGCACGGCCGGCGGGGTCGGCGCCATTTTTCGCGCCCCATTGGGCGGCGCCATCACTAGCGTCGAAGTGCTCTACCGCGAAGACTTCGAGAGCGATGCGCTGATTCCCTGCGTCATCAGTTCTTGCACCGCCTACGCGGTGTATATGTGGTTCTTTGGTTTCTCGCATATCTTTGCCATCCCCCCGTTCTCCTTCACCGACGTGCGCGAATTGTTCTTCTATCTCGTCCTCGGTGCGCTTTGCGCGCTGGCGGGCATCCTCTATGTGCAAATGTTAAAATTTTTCCGCGAGCGCTGCTTCGGCCGCTTGCCCCTGCCCCCCTACCTACTGGCGGCGCTAGGCGGTTTGCTGGTCGGCCTGATGGCCCTGATCGATATGCGCATTTTGGGCGGCGGCTTCGGGGTCATCCAGGCGGGCATCAGCGGCCAACTCGGCCTGCGCATTTTACTTTTATTGGCTCTTTTTAAAGCCGTGTCCTCCTGCTGCACCACGGCCAGCGGCGGCTCGGGCGGACTTTTTGGCCCCTCCCTCTTCATCGGCGGCATGCTGGGCGGCGCCGTGGGCCTGGTGGGCCACCATTACTTTCCCGACGTCGTGCAGCAACCGACCGCCTATGTGGTGGTGGGCATGGCCAGTTTCTTTGGCGCCGTAGCCAATACCCCGCTGGCCGCCCTCATTATTGTCAGCGAGATGAGCGGCAGTTACGAACTTTTGCCGCCGCTCATGCTGGTCAGCGCCTTCGCCCTCATCTTTGCCCGCGGCTTTTCCATCTACCGCAACCAGGTGCAGAACAAATTTCACTCGCCGGCCCACCTCAAGGATTTCACTATCGACGTGCTGCAAAACCTGGGCGTCGGCGAAGTCTTCCCGCACCTGCACAATACCTCCGAGGCCGTGGTCTACAACCAAATGCCCTATTTTTCGCTCAACGCGCTCAGCAAGAAATTGGGCCACCTCCACTTTGTCGTGCTCGACGCTGAGGACCGCCTGCGCGGCATGATCCGCCTCGATGATCTGGACCTGCCCGACGACGAATTCCTCAAGAACCTCATTCTCATCGAGGACGTGCTGGCCGAGAGCTACGAGCCCATTTACGAAGAAGACGACCTACACGGAGCGATGGAAAAACTACTCAACAGCGGCTTTGACAAACTGCCCGTCCTGCGCCGGGAGGAAAACAGCGAGACCTTCCTAGGTTATATGATGTATCAGGATTTGCTGCGCATCTACAACGAAGAAATTGAGAAATTAGCCCAGATGGATTGATCTCTGTGGGCAGCTGAAATCGCCAAAGCGAGAACAACAATACTTTGTTCAGCGCTGCCCCCGATAAGGCTCTTTTAGGTACTTGCGCGCCAACTTGCGGCTATCGCCGTGCTCTTCCATCCCCTTGACCTGCTCATAACAGACCAGCGCTTCCTGCCGTTTGCCCTGGGCATCATAGGCCATGCCCAGCATCAGGCGGGCCATGACGGCAAAAGCATTTTCTTCTGGATGATCCAGCGCCGCGCCCAATCGCCCTGCTGCAGCAAAACGCGTTTCGGCGAGATTTAGCTGGTAGCGATAAAGAGCAAACTTGCCCAAGTGATAGAGCGCTTCAATATGGCCGCGCAAATGGTACCCGGTGCGACCCGCCTCACTGCGCCGAATCACTTCTTCGTAGAGCTCGACTCCCCGCTTCCACTGCCCTAACTCAACCAAATTGCGCGCTAAAAAACGATGGAAGAGGGCATTGTCGGGATAACGGCCGTAGAGTTGCTCCAAATAGGCCTGCGCGGCGTATTTGTCTTTTTCGAAAACGCGGTATATACGCGCTAAGAAATACGCAGCTTCAGTGCGCGCATAGTGTCCACTCTGCGCCACCTCCTTCAACTGTTCTATGCCTTTTTGGCGATCGCCCTTTTGCAAAAACCACATCACCGGCCGCACCACAGGATAACGCTCGGGAATGACCTCGGCAAAATAATTGTAGATGCCCTGGCCAAAGAGAATATCCTTATTGCTCGGCTCTAATTTCTGGCTGGCGTCCAATAGAGGCAGGCAGCGCATGCCGTCGCGCGCCGCTTTGAGGTATTGATTGCGGTCGCCGCGCAAACGACCGCGAAAACCAATGGCCCCACCCTTAAAAAGAATGGCGTCGAAGTCGTCCGCATCTCTTTTCAGGCGCGCATCGCAGACCTTGATGCATTGCTCCAACAGCGCGTAGCAGGCCTCATCGTGGCTGCGATCCTCCAAATCGATGAGCACGCGCCACCAGGCGACCATGGCCAAGAAAAAATGCCCTACTGGATTGTCGGGATAGGTCGTGATGATAGCTGCGAAATAGTCTTCGGCCTCATCATAGCGCAGACTGTAGATGAGATCAATGCCCTGCTGGATGCGTGGGTCGTAGTGGCGCACAGTGTAAGCAGCGCCGGCCGCCGGCGCTGGGTCACTTTGAGCCCAAGCTCCACAGGCGACGACGAGCCCAAGCTGCCAAATCCACCGCCGCAATGGCCTCACTCCTTATTCGTGTTAGACTGGGCATGGCGGTGCAAGTAGGCGAGGATCTCGCGCTCCTCTGCAGCGCTGGGCAATGTATGTCCCTGCTTGCGCATCAGCGGCTTCATGCGTTCAAATTGCCGATCCCAATAACGCTTGCCTCCACGCTGAGGTGGGATCGGATCATGGCACCCCTTGGCCGCACAACTTCTCTTATAGAGTTGAGCCCCGCGACTTTCGGCTTCGGGCAGTTCGCCACTGCAACCGCTACAGAGAGACCAGAAACCGACCAAAGCGCCAATAGCTGTGAGGCGGCAAATATTTTTGAATTTTGATCGAAAGTTACGCATATCGTCAAGTATTGAGACCCGTTGAGAATATACTTCTAAGCTTTATAAAAGGCTATGCCTCACGGTCTCCCATTGTTGAGACCAACGACATCCGTTATATATAAAACAAACCTAGCTGTCATTAATCGGGAGAATGCATGAAACACGACATCGTCATAATCGGCGGCGGCTCGGCCGGCTACGCCGCTGCCCGCAGCGCCCGCGACGCCGGCGCCGATGTGGCCATCATCGACCACGGCCCCTTGGCTGGCCTATGCATCCTGCGCGGCTGCATGCCCAGCAAAGCCATCCTGCGCTGCTCCGACATCATCGCACTTATGCGCCGCGCCCACGAGTTCGGCCTCAACCCCGTAGAGCCCAGCGCCGACCTAGCCGCCATCATCGACCGCAAAGACGCGCTTATCCGCGAATTCGCCGACTACCGCATCGAACAATTGCGCGACCCCGGCTTTGCGCTCTACGAAGAAAAAGCACACTTCCTCTCGCCTCACCAAATCCAGGTAGGCGACCAAGTGCTGGAAGCCGATCGTTTCATTATCGCCACTGGCTCACTGCCGCGCCACATTCCCATCCCCGGCCTCGACGATGTCGGTTATATCACCAGCGACGAAGCCCTCGACCTGCGTCAGCAACCCGAATCCATGCTAGTCCTGGGCGGCGGCCCCATCGCCGTCGAGCTGGCCCAATTCTATCACCGCATTGGCACCCGCGTCACCCTGCTCCAACGCAGCCACCACATCCTCTCCATGGGCGACGAAGATATGGCACGTCCAGTAGAAGAACAATTTCGCGCCGAAGGTATGGAAGTCTTCACCGCTACCCAGCTGCACCGCTTCGCCCTGCAAGACGGCCACAAGACCGCTTTCTTCTCCCATGGCGAAAAAGAGTGCAGCGCCAGCGCCGAGGTCATCCTCCAAGCTCTGGGCCGCCGTCCCAATACCGACGGCCTCGAACTAACCGAGGCCGGGATCGAAGTCGAAAAGGACCGCATCGTAGTCAACCCAGAAATGCGCACCAGTCAACCCCACATTTTCGCCGTCGGCGATGTCAACGGCCTACACGAGATCGTCCACATCGCCATCCAACAGGGCGAGGTCGCTGGCTTCAACGCCGCTCACCCAGACCGCCCAGCGCACCGCACCGACGACCGCCTCACAGCCCAGGTGACGTTCACCGACCCGGCTGTAGCCAGCGTCGGTCTGTGCGAAAAGGAATGCCAGGATCTAGACACCCCTTACCTAGTCGCTTCCTACCCTTTTGACGATCACGGCAAGTCTATGTGTTTGGGAGAGACACACGGCCACGTCAAACTGCTTTGCCAACCGCGCACTGGCGAGCTTCTCGGTGCCCACATCGTCGGCCCCGAAGCCGGCGAGCTCATCCACGAGCTCATTGCGATCATGTACTTCCATGGTACGGTCCACGATCTGGCGCAGATACCCCACTACCATCCTACCCTAGCTGAGATTCTTACGTATCCGGCGGAAAATTTAGTTGAGCAATTGCAGTGAAAGGGAAGGCGTTGGGTTGTTATGTCGGGGACGGCCGGTAGGGGATTCCGCCTCTGGCGGTTTGTGATGCCCAAGGGCGGCCTGCCCTGCCCCGCTCCCCCACAGCCTGCGGCTGTGAGGCCCGGCCGCCCTTTGCCCCCGGCCGCACCCCCACAAACCGCCGCCGGCGAAACCCCCTACCGGCCTTATCGTACTATCTACGTGATGACGAGAATAACTAGCGTTGATAAATCCTCACCACCCTGTCTCTTCTCAGTCCTTCTCGTAAACGTTGACTAAGGTGGTTGGGGGATGTCCCGGAGTCCGCTTTGTGCGGAAGGGCCGGGCCGGGTAGGGCGCTCTTGGGCATCGCAGCCGCAGGCTGTGGGGGGAGGGCCCCGGGGCAAAGAGCGCCCGGGCCTCACAAAGCGGACGCAGGGGCATCCCCCAACCACCGCCCCACACCGTCCCTCATCACCCCTTAATCATAATACTCATTCCCCAAATGCGTAATCAAATCCTCCCCCTGCAAAAACCGCAACGTATTCTTCAATTTCATCAACTGAATAAACAAATCGTGCTCAGGATACAACCCCTCCGCCGTCTGTGGACTCTTAAAATAAAACGACAACCACTCCTGAATCCCCGACATCCCCGCGCGCTGCGCCAAATCCGCAAACAATACCAGATCCAGCACCAACGGCGCCGCTAAAATACTGTCGCGACAGAGAAAGTCTACCTTGATCTGCATCGGATAACCCAGCCACCCAAAAATATCGATATTGTCCCATCCTTCTTTCTCATCGCCGCGCGGCGGATAGTAATTGATGCGCACCTTGTGGTAAATATCGCCGTAAAGTTCCGGATAGAGGTCCGGCTGTAGAATGTAGTCCAGCACCCCCAGCTTGCTCTCTTCCTTGGTCTTGAACGACTCGGGATCATCGAGGATTTCACCGTCGCGATTGCCCAGTATATTGGTCGAAAACCAACCCCTCACCCCCAGCATGCGCGCCTTGAAGCCGGGCGCCAACAACGTCTTCATCAACGTCTGGCCGGTTTTAAAATCTTTGCCGCATACCGGCACCCCATTCTTCTTGGCCAGCTCCAGCATAGCCGGAATATCTACGGTCAAATTCGGCGCGCCATTGAGGTAGGGCACCCCCTCGCTCAACGCCGCGTAGGCGTAGATCATGCTGGGCGAGATGCCCGGATCGTTTTCTAGCAAACCTTTCTCAAAAGCTTCTAGACTGGCGTGTACCGGCCCTGGTTGCAAGAAAATCTCGGTGCTGCCGCACCAGATCATCACCATGCGATCGAGGCCGTTGTCTTCTTTAAATTGTTGGATATCCTCGCGCAGGTGTTGCGCTGCGGCCAATTTGCTCTTGGACTCTTTGACGTGCGGACCCTCTAGGCGTTTGACATAATCGCGGTCAAAAACCGCCCGCATAGGTTTAATTTCCTTGAGTTTGTCCTTTAGCGCATCCAGGGTCTTCTGCTCCAGCACTCCGGCGTGGGACGCAGCTTCGTAGACATCGTCGGGAAAAACGTCCCAGCCGCCGAAGACCAGATCGTCTAATCCGGCCAGCGGCACAAAATCCTTGATCATGGGCGAGCGGTTGTCGGTGCGCTTTCCCAAACGAATGGTGCCCATCTGGCTCAGCGAGCCGATGGGCTGGCCCAGGCCGGCTTTGATCGCTTCGACGCCAGCGATGAAGGTCGTGGCCACGGCCCCCATTCCGGGAGTGAGTACACCCAGTTTGCCTTCGGCTTTTTTTATTTCTGCAGGTCGGTCCATAGGTCTTTCTCCTCAGTGATGAATGCTTTTTTGTTTTTCCAGGATGAATCGATAGTGAATATACAGACCCCTATCTATTAATCAAATGAATTATACATATTTTATTAATAGATATAATCTATAGATAGATTTAGCATTTTCCTAGTGTAACAGATGCAGGACAAAGATTAGAGATGTAAAAGGATCAGAGGGGAATGTTCTACTAAGTCGCTCTCTGTTTCGAAAAACGAAGTGTGTCGCTGGAGAAAATCGGCTAGGTCTAGGCCCATGTATATTTGCTCGGCAGCCAAGACCTTTTCCAGCTTACTGCGTCCTTGTGACCATAGCTTATCTACGCCGCGCCGATTGCCCTGTTGCCATTTGATGAGAGCAGCTCCAGTCTGGATCAAGGCCTGCAAATACTGACCACAGAGAGTCTGGCGGCCAGCTAGGTGCCACAAAAGTTCCCACTGCTCGTGGGCTTCCCACCAATAGGCATGATTGTATAGATCTACTCCAAAAAGATACGCTTCGTTCTGTGGCCAATAGTTGGCCAGTAGCGCCGTTGTAGATGTTGTCTGGCAGCCATAGCTGTGGCCGTGCGGGTGGGTGCGCGGGTGCGGGGTCTGGCCGGGTAAATGGCGGTAAGGAGGGAAGCTAAGATGGGGGGTCCAGCGCGGCAGTGCTGGGGCGAAGGGGCGCGGCTGCAGCGCCTCAGGCTGCGATCGGCTCGCCGGATTCCACAAAGCAGGTTTCCCGCAATTGTTCCAAACGCTCGTAGACGCGGTGCAGGTCTTTGCACTGCGTTAGTTCAGCGCGCAAACGCGAGGCGCCGCGCTGGCCCCTAAAATAACCGGAGTAGTGGCGCCGCATATCAATAAGGGCGTAACGTGGACCGCTGCGCTCCACAGTCAAATCCAATTGGCGCCTACAAAGGTCGGCGCGTTCGCGCATATCGGGCGGCGGCAACTTCTCGCCCGTTTTCATATAGTGTTGCGCTTCCCTAAAAATCCAGGGATGTTGAATGGCACCGCGGCCAATCATCACGCCATCGCACCCCGTCTCGTCAAAGGCGCATTTTACATCTTCCGGGGTCACCACATCGCCGTTGAGGATCACCGGCATCGAAACCGCCTCTTTGATGCGCGCTATCCAAGAATAATCCACCTCGCCCTTATGCCCCTGAGCCCGGGTGCGACAATGTACAGTTAGCGCCTGCACGCCTATATCTTCCAGCATGCGCGCCACCTCAACAATGCGAATACTCTGCGCATCCCAGCCCAGCCGCGTCTTCACCGTCACCGGCAAATCGGTAGCCCCCACGACCCTAGAAACAACCTCGCGCATGCGCGGCAAATCGCGCAAAAGCCCAGCCCCAGCCCCACGCAACGCCACATTACTCACCCAACAACCACAATTGATATCGATAATATCGGGCCCCCGCTCCGCAGCAATCTCCGTCGCCTTCTCCATAGAAAGCTCAGAAGCCCCATAGACCTGAATAGCAATGGGCCGCTCAACCTCCAAAAAATCAAGTTTATGAAACGACCACCGCGGCCCCTGCGGATCCTCGCGTATCAACCCCTCAGCATTAACAAACTCCGTATATACAATATCCGCCCCCAATTCGCGACAAATCACCCGGAAAGGCAACTCCGAAACATCCTCCATCGGAGCAAGTAAAATCCCCGGACTAACCTCAACCGACCCAATCTTAAGCACAGACCCTCTTCCTTATCCCAATAAGACAGAACAGTACAACCTACTGTATAATATACCCTTCCCCTCCCATCTCGCAACGCCCCAGTACCACAAAGCTAGCGTAGATCATCAGGGGACCGGGGTCCTCAGAGCGGATTCATAACCCCCGAAGCCGCAGGAGCGGCGCAGGGGGTTATGCCTCGGAGCCGGGCAGGAGCCCGGCGAGAATGAGCGAGAGGCTGCCCCGGTCCCCTGATGATCGTCCACACCCCAAGTACACAATAAACTAAGAAACCACCTTCATAATCCTAACCTCACGCCGCTTAATCGTCGGCCGCAAAACCCCAACAATCTTCAACCACTCCGGACTACTATAATACGCCTCAATCGCCTTATCACGCGCCTTGAGCGAAGCAAAAGAACGAACCCAGATAAACTCATCCTTCTCCGTATTCTCCCAAGCCGACACAAAAGTAACACCATACTTCTTCATAAAACGCTTAGCCTTTTTGAATTCCTTCAAAAAGATATTCTTCTTGCCCGGATGAAAACGATAAATACGCAATTCGTGAATCACAGCACTCCTCCTCGGTAAACAGTAGAATGGGCAACCACAACATCCATCGGCACATCGTGGTCCTCGACGGGAACTTCCTCCAACAAAAAAGACTCGCATACCACACCAACCCTACAAGCCCGCACCTGTGGCAAAAAACGGTCGTAGTACCCAGCCCCGTAGCCAATCCTCCGCCCCAGCGCATCAAACGCCAACCCCGGCACCACCACCAAATCGAGCACCGCCAAATCTTCAAACCAATCGGCCCGCTCCAATTCCGGCTGCAGCAAACCCAAATATCCCTGGTGCAATTCCTCCACCCTCCGAATCCGCGCATGACGCAAATGCCCTTTGCCCCGTTCAACCACGGGTACCACCACTGCCTTTCCGCGCGCCAGACTCGCTTCGATAAAACCGAGCGTATCGACCTCGGCCCGCTCCTCTAACGAAACATAAGTATGCACCCATTTGGCCCCGACGTACTCCTCCATTGCCAACAGACGCGCCCGCACCGCCCGACCGGCTTCCTCCACATACCCCGACTCCAACGCCGCCCGCCGCTCTTGGCACTGCCGCCGCAGCGCCTCTTTTGACATCCGAACATTTGTATCCACGCGCCGCATAATACGCGCCCCTTCCCCTCGTGTCAAGCACCTCTTCGACCCGACCAATTCCTTGACTAATTTCCGCCTAAACAGTAGCTTTTGCAGCTAATTGTCTATTTAACGCTCAAATAATACGCTAATCCCACTTTGGACCCACAAGAAGACGCACGCATCCAGCAGCAACTCAAAGACGATGGCAATATGCCACGTCACATCGCCATCATCATGGACGGCGACCGGCGCTGGGCCACCGCCAATGACCTGCCCAAAACCGAAGGTCACCGCCACGGCCGCGAAGCCGCCCGCGAAATCATCCGCACCTCGGCCCAACTCGACATCGAACATCTTACGCTCTACACCTTCTCTACCGAAAACTGGAGTCGTTCCAAACGCGAAGTGCAAACCCTGATGCGCTGGCTGCGCGAATCGCTGCGCGACGAAATTCCGGAACTCGACCAAAACAACGTACGTCTCAATGCCATAGGAGACACAGAAGGACTGCCCAAATCGGTGCAGCTAGTCCTGCGCCGAGCCCTGCAGCAGACGGCGGACAACACCGGCCTACAATTAAATCTGGCGCTCAACTACGGCGGTCGCGCCGAACTCGTGGCCGCCTGTCGCAAACTAGCCACCGAGGTCCAGGCCGGCAACCTCGAACCGCAAGATATCGACGAAGAAACGCTGAGCAACGCGCTCTACACCGCCGGCATGCCCGACCCAGATCTGCTCATCCGCCCCAGCGGCGAGATGCGCCTGAGCAATTTCCTGCCCTGGCAGACCGTCTACACAGAAATCTGGGTCACCCAAATTTATTGGCCCGACTTCCAGCGCCAGCATCTGTACGAGGCTATCCGGGCGTATCAACAGCGCCACCGACGTTTTGGCGGAGCCTGACAACCACGCGGCGCCAAAGCTGCGTTCCAATCTGGCCTGGCGCGCGCTTTCGGCTTGCTTCTTGGTGCCCGGCGTGCTCTTGGCGCTGTGGTATGGCGAAATCGTTTTGATGTTTCTGGTGCTGTGTGTGGTGGGCCGCGGCAGCTGGGAATTTTATTATTTGGCCACCCAAGCCGGTTATCGCCCGGCGCGCTACATTGGCCAAGCAATGGCCCTGGCACTGAGTCTGTGGTTTTATGTTTACGGCGACCACCACCTATTGGCATGGATGGCAACCGCCGTCCTTATTTGCCTGGTGGCCACTCTGCGCCAGGGGGTAGAACGCTTTAGCGCCAATGCCCTGCTGACCCTGGGCGGCGTATTATACGTGGGTCTTTTGGGCAGCGCGCCTTTGTGGATCGTCGGTGTAGCCGGGTCCGAGCGCGTCGATGAAAAGCACTATCTGCTCATTGCCGTCATCCTCAGTATCTGGCTCACCGATACGGCGGCCTACGCTTGCGGTCACCTGTGGGGACGACGCAAACTGGCACCGTCCATCAGTCCGGGCAAAACCGTTGTCGGTTTTGCTGGGGGCCTGGTCGGCGGTCTGGTACCACTTGCTTTGTACAATTTCTTGCCGTCTTTTTCGCTGCTGCAATTGGCAGGGTTGCTCCTACTGGTCGCTTTGGGTGGGCAATTAGGCGATTTGGTCGAGTCGGCCATAAAAAGAGATATGGGCGCGAAAGATGCGCCCTCTTTGATTCCAGGACACGGAGGTATACTGGATCGCTTTGATTCGTACTTTTTTTCTTTTCCGTTAACTTTTATGTACGTGAACATCCTCCGCATTTTCTAATACGAAAGTAAATCATGGAATTTATTACTGACATCCTCTGGTTCATCGCCGCCCTCGGCGTTCTCGTTTTTGTGCACGAATTGGGACACTTCCTGGTAGCCAAGAAAGCGGGCATTCGGGTCGAGCGTTTTTCTCTAGGTTTCCCCCCAAAAATGGTCGGCATCCAGGTCGGCGAAACCGAATACTGCCTCTCCTGGATCCCCTTGGGGGGTTATGTAAAAGTAGCCGGCATGGCCGATGTGGGCAGCGAGGAAACGACCGGCGCCCCCTGGGAATACCCTTCTAAATCCATTCCCGTACGCATGGCAGTTATTGCTGCCGGCCCGTTTATGAATTTCCTCTTTGCCTTTCTGATCCTAGCCGTCCTCTACCTGTCCTACGGCATCGCTACCGTTCCTAGCACCTCTGTAATGCCACAAGAAGATTCGGCCAGCGCCCGCGCCGGCATGCTGCGAGGGGACCGCATTGTCAGCCTGGGCGGCAGCCAAGTAGGCAATGAATACGAGTTGGTCCGCGCCTTAGAAAAAATCGGCGGCGGCGGCGGCGCCGTCCAAATCGAGCGCAACGGCCAGATTTTGGACCTGGAATTAGCGGCCGACGACCAGTCCCATTACGGTTTGCAACTCATGTACCCACCCCTGGTCGGTCCCGTAGGACCGGGTCGACCGGCGGCAGCGGTTGGCCTACAGGAAGGTGATCGCGTTGTCGAAGTGGCCGGCCAACCGGTAGTCTATTGGAGCGAGATGCGCGATATCATCCGCCGCCATCTCAACCAGACCATGTCCATCGTCTGGGAACGCGACGGCGAGCGCATAAACGCCACTATTACCCCGGAAGAAGGCAATATAGACGGCCAGACCGTCGGGGTGATCGGCATCGGCATCTATTCCACCACCGTCGACATACCCACCGGCGAAGCCCTGTCGATGAGCATCCAGAAGGTCTACGACCTTTCGTGGCACATCGTCGACCTCTTAGGTCAGATTTTCCAGGGCGAACGCTACAAAGAATTGGGTGGGCCGCTGGCTATCGCCCAGATGGCGGCGCAAACCGCCGAGAGCGGTTTTGATCGCTACCTCTCCTTCCTGGCCATGCTCAGCGTCAACCTGGCCGTGCTCAATTTACTGCCAGTACCTGTACTCGACGGCGGCCACCTGACCTTCCTGACACTCGAAGCCATCATGCGGCGCCCCCTATCGCTGCGCCAACGCGAAATGCTGCAGCAGGTGGGCGGAGTCTTCATTCTAGGCATCATGGTCCTAGTATTCTACAACGACCTCAAACGCATGGTCTTCCCCTTTATAGAAACGTTCTTCCAGTAAAAGAACGCACGCCGTGGACCTCAAAGCCACCATCACCACGCGCGCCCGCCAGCTGGGCTTCGACCTAGTCGGCTTCACCCCAGCCGACCCGCTGGAGGGCGCCGCCTTCTACGCCCGCTGGGTAGCGTTGGGCTACGCTGGCGAAATGGGTTATCTAACCCGCAACCTGGACAAGCGCGCCGACCCTGCCCGCATGGTGCCCAACGCCCGCACCGTCATCTGCCTGGGCATGAACTACTACCAGGAGACGCCCCCCAGCACCGACCCGCTTACGGGCCACATCGCCTGCTACGCTCGCGGCGACGATTACCACGATCTGATCAAAAAACGCCTCTTTACGCTATGGGATTTCATCCGCGACAACGCCGCCACCGAAGTCAACGGCCGCGTCTACGTCGACACCGCCCCCGTGCTCGAGCGCGAGTTAGCGCAACGCGCTGGCTTGGGTTGGTGGGGCAAGAACACCTGTCTGATCAACAAGCGCGAGGGCTCATTCTTCTTTCTTGCCGAGATCATCCTCGACCTCGAACTACCCTTTGATGAACCGGCTACCGACCACTGCGGCACCTGTACCCGTTGCCTGGATGCCTGCCCCACCGACGCCTTCCCCCAACCCTATGTGCTCGACGCCAAGCGCTGCATCTCCTATCTAAACATCGAACTAAAAGGCTCCATTCCAACCCACCTGCGCAAGGGCATGGGCCAGTGGATCTTCGGCTGCGATATTTGCCAGGACGTGTGCCCCTGGAACCGCCGCGCAACAGCGGCCTCCGAAACGGGCTATCGCTCCCGTCCAGGGTTTGACGGCCCCTCTTTGCTCGAATGGATTGCGATGGACCAAGAAACCTTCAGCGCCCACTTCCGCCACAACCCGATCAAACGCCCTAAACGCCGCGGCTTACTGCGCAATGTGGCTGTAGCATTGGGCAATTCTGGCCGCCAAGAAGCCGTACCCGCACTGATTAAAGCCTTGCAGGACGAAGAACCGCTGGTACGGGGCCACGCCGCCTGGGCATTGGGACAGCTTGGCGGCGATGAGGCACTCGCAGCACTCAATAACAGATTGGAAGTGGAAGAAGATGCCGAAGTAGTTACAGAAATCCAGGCGGCATCAAAATGAACGATCGGTATTTTTAAAGCTAACGTAGTTAATCAAAAAGCGCCTCAACAAACATCTCCCCGTCAAACGGCTGCAAATCATCCAACCCCTCGCCCACCCCAATCATCTTCACCGGCACCCCCAACTCGCGCTTGAGGGCCACCGCAATGCCGCCCTTGGCCGTGCCGTCCAGCTTGGTCAACACCAAACCGCTGAGTTCCGTCGCTTCGTTGAACTGCTGCGCCTGCGCCAGCGTATTCTGCCCGGTAGTCGCATCGAGCACCAGCAACGTCTCGTGCGGCGCCTGCGGATCCTGTTTGGCCAGCGAGCGACGAATCTTCTTCAGCTCTTCCATCAAATTCGTCTTATTGTGCAATCGCCCCGCCGTATCTACCAGCAACACATCCATCCCCCGCGCCTTGGCCGCTGCCAGCGCGTCAAACGCCAGCGCCGCCGGATCCCCCCCCTGCTGCGTCCGCACAATGTCCACCCCCGCCCGCTCCGCCCACACCTCCAATTGTGGAATCGCCGCGGCTCGAAACGTATCACCGGCCGCCACCAGCACCTGATGCCCCGCATCCTTATACTGCTTTGCCAATTTACCCACCGTAGTCGTTTTACCTACCCCATTTATTCCGACGACCAGAATTACATATGGCGACCCCGGCAAAGCCCCCTCTATCGGCAAGGCCTCCCCTCCCGCCACTGCCTCTCCCAACTGACGCTTGAGCAGCGCAATCACATCCTCAACCCCATTAATGCGCTCGGCTCTGGCTTGCTGCCGCAATTCATCTATCACCTCCGCCGCCATATTCACCCCCACATCGGCCCGAATTAATATGGCTTCAATCTCATCAAGCGTATCCTCATCAATCCGTCCCCCAACCGGCAAAACTGCCGCAATCCCATCCACCATCGCCGACCGCGTCCGCGCCAGCCCATCCTTAACTTTATCGAAAAACTTGCCCAACATATCTTTGTCCCTAAATAAAACTGAGCTGCCTACTTCAACACTGCTTCATCAATCGCCGGATCCACAATATACAACATCGGCTCATCCTCCAGGTCCACCCGCCGCGGCGGCTTTACTTTTTGCGCCCGCGGATCCAGCAATATCTCTACCGTCGGTCGCGTCGGATGCATTCGACTAGTGCGAATCACCCGCCCCACCTCGCCGTTGTTGAGTTTAACCAAGCTGCCCAATGGAAAAATGGAAACAATATTGATCAACGCCTTGATCAGTTTGCGATCAAAATGCGAATTGCGCAGATCGATAATCTCTTTTAGGGCGTGATACGTCACTCGCGCCTTGCGGTCGGCGCGCGCATGCGACATCGCCTCGTAGGTATCGGCCAAACCCAAAATGCGCGCTACCTGGTGGATCTGGTCTTCCTTTAGGCCGCGTGGATAGCCGCTGCCGTCCTGGCGCTCGTGCACTTGCACCACAATCTTGCCGATCCAAGAAAATGCCTTGCCGAAAGACTGCACCATCTTCTGCGACTCGACCGGGTGCTGCCGCAAAAGCTTGAACTGCTGCTCAGTCAGTTGGGGGCTATCGAGCACATCTTGGGAAATACTCAGCATGCCCACATCGTGCATCAAAGCGCACAACCCTAGCGCCAGACAGCGGCGTTCGTCGTAGTCGATCTCCATACCCAGACGTATAGAAAATATAGCCACATTGGCGGCGCGCTCGACCCACGAGTGGGCCTCCCGGTGCTGGCGCACGCTCTCGGCCAGCAAATCGTCGCCTTGTTGCAATTCCTTGAGCGCCAGGCGCGTCGCCGCAATAATGGAATTGCTCTCGGGCGCTTTGCCCGCCGCCGCCGCCTCAAAGACCTGCTGCCCGGCCACCACCAATCCCCGGTACACCTCCAACGCCGTCTCGGGCGCCGGCATAACAATGGCTTCTTCCTCTGTTTCTTCGGGGGCAGCTGCAGTCGCTGGGGCAGCGGGGGCTGCCGACACGGGAACAGCCACAGGCGCTTCCGGTATATCGTCAATAATTAGATCTTCGTCTGCCGCTGCGCCGTCCTCTTTAGCGCGCGCATTCCTAGACGAAAGCAATTGCTCGCGGGGACCGGCCTTGCGCACCTCTCTGGAGGAGCGCATCATCTGGCTCATTCTAAACGCCATCGTCGTTCTCGGCCTGAATCAAGCGTTGCATCCAATCGGCATCTATAGCTTTGAGCTTGCGGCTAAAACCGATCACCAAAGCGATGTCGCAAATATTGTTAATCTTGCGGGGGATGCCGTCGGCATACCCACAGATAAGATCGATGGCATCGAGATCGAAGATGGACTCTTCGCGGCCAGCCACTTGCAAGCGGTGGGCCATATAGTCGGGCACTTCCTCGTCGGCCAGAGGTTGCAACGTACAGCGCACCGCAATGCGCTGATCCAGCGTTTCGACCTGGCGCACCCGCTTGGCCAAAAGCGGCTGGCCCACCAGCAACAAATGGATGAGGAAGGCATCGTTGAGTTGGAAGTTGAGCAAGAGACGAATTTCTTCAAAGATATCCGGATCTTCGAGCAATTGGCCCTCGTCGATCAGCACGATCGTCTCGCGACCGGCCGAAAAGTTCTCAAAGACCACCTCATTGAGCCGATGTACGATTTGCGCCCTGTTTTCTAGGGAGCTCTCCTCGCCCAATTGATAAAGAATTTCGCGCAGAAACTCATCCGGATTCCAGCGTGGATTGGTTAGCAGAGCGACCTCGGTGGTCTCGGGATCAAATTCCTGCACCAGCGCACGCGCCATTAAGGTCTTGCCGCAACCCGACCCGCCGGTCAACATTGCGGCGCCGCGGTTGTTCTTAAGCGCGTAGAGCAAACGCGTGAAGACTTCGGCAATGTCGTCGGAATGGAACAGGAAACGGGGATCAGGCGTATTTTCGAAGGGTTTTTCCTGCAATCCCCAATACTTTTCGTACAAGGGGGAGAGCTCCTTATTACAATATTAAGGGCGAGACTCCCGCCCCGGTTGCAACCTCGTGTCTAAAGAATGTATCAGAGGGCAATTTGTCAAGACTTTAAATCTCCGTAAAGATAGGCCACACCTTGACTTTTGCGAATAAGCTACCATATTCTGTTAAGCTTTATCCACAGGAGATTTATCTTTTTGCAGCATCGTATGATCACTTTTGCCGCCTTTGCTTGTTGGGCGTTTATCGCAGCAGCTGAAGCGGCAAATCCCTCCTTTATGGACATCGATCAGGTGCAGCGCGGCATGCGCGGCATTGGCAAGACCGTGTTTACTGGCACCACCATCGACACCTTTGCCGTCGAGATCCTCGGCGTCGCGCAGCACCGCCTTGGTCCGCGGCGCCACATGATCTTGGCCCAGCTCTCCGGCGGCCCCTTAGCGCAAACGGGTGTTATGCAGGGCATGAGCGGCAGTCCAGTCTATATCGACGGGCGCCTGATCGGTGCGGTGGCCTATACCTGGTCCTTTGCCCAAATACCCATCGCTGGTATTACGCCTATTCACGACATGCTCGCCGTCTTTGAGCGCGGCCTCGAACCGCCGCAAGACTACGGCACTTGGGCTCCTTTTGAGCTAGACGCCCAAACGGCGACATTATTGCCGCAAAGCGCAACCGTACCCGACCGCATCACTCTGGAACCGCTGGGCACGCCGGTGTGGGCCTCGGGTTTTGGTGCAGCGGCAACCCGCATGCTCGACGACACCCTGGGACCCTTTGGACTGCACGTCACTACTGGGGTCGACGGCGGCGGCACAATAGACGAAGCGGCGCCCTTTGAACCGGGCGCCGCACTCGGCGTCCAACTCGTCAGCGGCGATATGAGTATCACCGGCATCGGCACCTTGACCTATGTGGACGGAGACCGCGTTTTGGGCTTTGGCCATCCCATGTTATTGGAGGGGGCCACCGACATGCCTATGACCGGCGCTTTCATCTACGCGCCCATGCCCAGTCGTTTTCTCTCTTTTAAATTGGGGGCACCCACCCGCATCTTGGGCGCAGTGCGCCAAGACCGCGCCGCCGCCATTGCCGGCGTTGTGGGTCCCGCCCCCGCTATGCTGCCGTTGCGCGTGCTCGTACGCACCGACCAGGGCGAGACCACCTACACCTGCCAGGTCTTGCGCCACCAACGCCTGACCTCGGGGCTAACCGCCTCAGTCCTGCTAGGCGTTTTGGAAGCGGTGAGCAAACGCTCTGGCCCCACCACCTTGCAAGTGCGCTCTACCATCGCCTTTGAAGACGGCCAAGATTTGCAGCGCGAGCAGATCCACAGTGGTGCGGGAGCCCTCTTCCAAGCGGCTATTACAGCGACTCAGCCCCTGGTCTTTTTAAGCCAGAATCCCTTCGATTCCATTCGCCTACAAAAAGTGGACTTTGAACTAGAAATAAAAGAAAACCTCGAACTCGCCCGGGTGCGCGCCCTGCGCGTGGCCGAGCGCCAGCTCAAACCCGGCGACACATTTACTCTTGAGGTCGAGCTCCAACCCTACCGCCAGGCGGCAATAAAAGAGCATATACAGATCGCTTTGCCGGCTGATCTAAAACCTGGCCCCCTCACCCTGCGCGTTGGCAACGGCTCGGCTAGCCAGGAGTGGGAACTGGAGCGCTCGCCCGCTCTTTTGCAGCCGCGTACGCTGGCCCAATTGCGCCAATTGCTGCAACGCCAGGACCGCAATGACAATCTAGTGGTCGAACTCTACCGCCAAGAAGATGGCATCAGCGTCGCCGGCCGCGAACTGCCCGGCCTACCGCCGTCGGCACGCACTATTCTCCAACAGGAAAACTCGACCGGTCGTCTAGGTGCCGTCCATGGCCGCGTCGTCCTGCGCCAGCGCCAGCGCACCAACTATGTACTGGCCGGCACTCAGACGCTAGAATTGACTATTGGAAAGCCCTAAATCATGCGCCTATCAAGCTCTTTTCCCCACCGTGCACCTCTAACCCTAGCCATCTGTACCGCCCTGCTGCTCTGCACAGCGACAAGTTGGGCGGTCAAAGCACACCTCTGGCAAGAAAATACCTACGCCGCCTTTGCCGCCGGCACAACCGAGGGTGTCTCCATTGCCGCCGACGGGACCTTGCGTCTAGCGCCCTCCTTGGACGACTTCGCCGTCCTCGACGCCCAACGCGTCTGGTCCCTGCTGGCCGCTGCAGACGGCAGCCTCTACGTCGGCAGCGGCGACGAAGGCAAGATCTTTATAGTCGATGCCGACGGTGTGGCCACCTTGCTCTTTGACGCACCCGAATTAGCCATTCACTCCCTAGCGCTGGACGACGACGGCATGCTCTACGCCGGCACCGCTCCCGACGGCCTGGTCTACCGCATCGACCCGCACGGCGAGGCAACGACCTATGCGCGCACCAACGCCCACTACGTATGGGATCTGGTCTTTGACGCCGACGGCCGCTTGTTAGCCGCCACCGGCGAGCCGGGTACGGTGCTCGCCCTAGAGGACAAAGACAAAAGCACGACGCTCTACAAAGCGCCCGACCACCACGTCATGGACCTGCTCGTCAGCGCCGCTAAAGTTTATGCTGCCACCGCCCAAGCCGGCCGCGTCTACCAACTGACCGAGCCGGGCCGCGCCCGCCTGCTCTACGAAAGCGACCGGGAAGAAATCCACGCTCTGCACGCCGACGCCGACGGCATCCTCTACGCCAGCGGTCTGCGGCGCAATGACGACGAAGACAAAAAAAAGGGATCGGCCCTCTACCGCATCGATCCCACCGGCGCCACCCAAACCCTCTGGACCCACGATGACGGCCTCAACCTGGCCATGAGCGCACTGGGAGAAGACCTGCTCATCGCCACCGCCGATCCCTCGCGTCTTTACCGTTTAGACAAACGCGGGCGCGCCACTCTGGTCGACCAATTCGACGATTTTAACCCCAGTCGCTTGCTGCACCAGGCCGCCGCTGCAACCTACGTGGCCGCCGCCCAGGCCGGCACTCTGCGGCGTTTGAGCGCCGACTACCGCGCCCAAGGGCAATTTGACAGCCAGGTGCACGACTTCCGCATCCAGGCGCACTGGGGCGCCATCGACTGGCGCGCCGAGGCACCTAAAGACACCGAGATCCACTTGCTGACACGCTCGGGCAATAGCGAAAAACCAGACGAAACCTGGAGCCCCTGGTCGGTGCCCCTACGCCAACCGGGCGCCACCATTTCTAGCCCGCCAGCGCGCTACCTGCAATATCGCGCCCTGCTCAAAACATCCGACAAGCAAGAGACCCCCGCCCTGCGCGAAGTGACCTTAGCCGGCCGTCAAACCAACGTTCCACCGCGCATTGTCGACTTCGATACCCTGCCGTACCGCATCAGACAAAGCGGCAAAGGCGGCGAGCAAGGCGGCAATACACCCGTAGTCAAAGGCAATGGCAACCGCCGCGGTGGCCCCTCGCGACCCAAGAGCTTGCGCCTGGTGCGCTGGCAGGCCCAAGACGACAACGAGGACGAGCTGCACTACACCCTCTACGTGCGCAGCGTCGACCAGAAGGAATGGAAACTGGGTCAGGAGAACCTGTCGAAAACCTCTGTGCTGTGGGATACCGAAACCATGCCCGAGGGCCTCACCCTACTCAAGCTGGTCGCCTCCGACCATCCCGATAACCCCGACGGCGAGGCGCTGACCGATGAACATATTACCGCCCCCTTCGCCATCGACAACAGTCCGCCGCACATTGAATTGGTCGCGCACCAGAGCAATCCCCTGCACCTCGAGGTTAAAATTGTCGACCCCATCACCCCCCTGCACAAAGCCCAGTACAGCATCGACTACGGCGATCGCCTACACCAAATTGTAGCACAGGATGGCATCTTCGACAGCAGGCAGGAAAGCGCCCGTATCGACCTACCCGACCTGCCCGCCGGCGAACACGTCATCGCCGTGCAGGCCTGGGACCAACTCGACAACGTCGGCGCCCAGCAAATAATTGTGCAGGTAAAGTGAAAGACGACGCCCACTACATGCGCCGTGCCCTGCGCCTGGCCGACAAGGGCCGCGGACACGTCAGCCCCAATCCCCTAGTCGGCGCCGTATTGGTGCGTCGCGGCCAGATCGTCGGCGCCGGTGCCCATCTGCAAGTAGGCGGCCCCCATGCCGAAATCCACGCCCTGCAAGAGGCCGGCGTCCAAGCCCGCGGCGCCACACTCTACGTCACCCTGGAACCCTGCGCCCACCACGGCCGCACACCACCCTGCACCCAGGCCTTAATCGCCGCCGGCATTGAGCGCGTCGTCTGCGCCGTCGAAGACCCCGACCCCCGTGTCTCGGGCCAGGGCTTTGGTCAATTGCGCGACGCCGGCATCAAAGTGGAAATCGGCCTCCTAGGCGCCGAAGCCGAACGCCGCAATGCTGCCTTTTTAAAACACCGGCGCAGCGGCCGCCCCTTGGTCATCCTCAAACTAGCCCAGACCCTAGACGGCCGCATCGCCACCGCCAACGGCGACGCCCGCTGGATCAGCGGCGAGAAATCGCGTCGCCACACCCACCGCCAGCGCAGTTGGGTCGACGCCATCGCTGTGGGGGCTGGCACGGTATTGGCCGACAACCCGCAACTCAACGTGCGCCACGTCAAAGGCCCCAACCCGCGCCCCATGGTCATCGACGGCCGCTTGCGCGTATCCCCCGAAGCCCGGGTTTTTACCGCCAACAACCCCATACTCGTCACTTCCAGCGCCGCCCAGAGCGCCAACTTCTGCGACTACGGCGTCGAGGTATGGAGCTTTGAGGCACCAGACCACCGCATCGACCTGCGCCAAGTCGCTGCCCGCGCCGGCGACCACAACCTGACCAGCCTGCTCATCGAAGGCGGTGGCCAATTGGCCGCTGCCGCCCTGCGCGACCGCATCGTCGATCAAGTGATGGTTTTCATCACCCCCCGCCTGATGGGCACCGGCATTGCCGCCATCGCCGATCTCGGTATAAATTTTGTCGAAGAAACTATTCAATTAGAAAACGTACACCTGCGCCACCTGGAGCGCGACATCCTCTACACCGCCGAGGTAAAATACCCGTGTTCACCGGTCTAATCGAAGAAGTCGGCCGCGTCCACCAGGTGCGCCGCCAAGGCGATTTCCAATACCTCGAAATCGCCGCCGTCCACATCCGCGATACCTTGCGCTTAGGCGACAGCGTCAACATCGACGGCGCCTGCCAGACCGTCGTCCACCTGAGCGCCGACACCTTCGCCGTCGAATCCGTCGCCGAAACCCTGGCACGCACCACCCTGGGCGATCTACACCCCGGCAGCGGCGTCAACCTAGAGCGCTCCATGCGCCTGCAGGACCGCCTCGACGGCCACCTAGTTCTGGGCCACGTCGACGGCGTCGCCCTGCTCACCCGCCTGCAACGGGGCAATGAAAGCTGGCTTCTCGAAGTCGAAATCCCCTCTGGTCTAGAGCGCTACATCGCCACCAAAGGCTCCGTTGCCATAAACGGCATCAGCCTGACCGTAGTCGACGCCACCCCCCAGACCTTTACGATCAGCGTAATTCCCCATACATTTGAACACACAACTTTATCACAAAAACAAACCGGCGCCCGCGTCAACCTAGAAGTAGACCTCATCGCCCGCTACGTCGAACGCATGCTCTCTTCCCAAGAAAACCCTTCTGCGGGACTAACCCTAGAAAAAATGCGCGATATGGGCTACTAGCTAACTTTATAAAAACGATATCACGCGTCCTTGGGGGGTGCCCCGGCGCCGTTTTGTGGGGGTGCAGTAGCAGGGCAGAGGGACGCCCCCCAAGGACGCGCCCCCATACCACCTTAACCACTAAATATTGTAATACACCATGCCAGATTTCAACACCATAGAACAAACCATAGAAGACCTACAAAACGGCAAAATGATCGTCCTCGTCGACGAACGCGCCCAGGATATCGACGGCACCGAACTCGTCGGCGAAGGCGCCCTCATGACCTTGGCCGAACTCGTTACCCCCGAAACCGTCCATTTCATCACCCGCCACGCCGGCGGCCCGGTCCACGTCGCCGCCAGTGAAGAACGCCTGACCCAACTCGAATTAGAGCGCGTACCCGGCCACGCCCCGCGCGGCGCCGCCGTCATGGTCTCGGTCAACGCCGCCGATCTCAGCGGCACCGGCATCTCGGCGCCCGAACGCACCCGCACCATACGGCAGCTGGCCAACCCGGCCAGCTGCCGCGCCGACTTTGTCCAACCCGGCCAGATCACTCCTCTACAGGCCAGCTCCGGCGGCGTGCTGCGCCGCGCCGGCCACACCGAAGCTGCCGTCGACCTAGCCCAACTGGCCCACTTTCAACCCGTCGTGCTCATGGCCGACATTCTCGACGACAATGGCGAAGTCGCCTCCACCCCCTACCTACTCAACTTCGCCGCCCAGCACGGTTTTAAAGTGGCCACTATCAAGGACCTCATCGCCCACCGCCGCCGCACCGAGAAACTCATAGAACTCGAAGCCGAATCCATCATGCCCACAGTCTACGGCGAATTTGCCGTCTACGCCTACCGCAGCTTGGTCGACGATCATCCCTATATCGCCCTGGTCCTGGGCGATATCAACGACGGCGAAGCGACTCTGGTGCGCATGCACTCGGGCTGCCTCACCGGCGATGCCCTGGGTTCATACCTGTGCGACTGCGGCGAACAATTGCACCGCTCCTTTGAGCACATTGCCGCCGCCGGACGCGGTGTCATTGTCTACATTCAGCACCACGAAGGACGCGGCATCGGCCTCATCCACAAACTCAAGGCCTACCAATTGCAGAGCGAGGGCCTCGACACCATCGAAGCCAACCACGCCCTGGGTTTCCCTATGGACCTGCGCGACTACGGCATCGGCGCCCAAGTGCTCTACGATCTGGGCCTACGCGACATTCGGGTGTTGACCAACAATCCCAAAAAGTACGTAGGCCTCGAAGGATATGGCCTCACCCTGGTCGAACAGGTGGCTATGGCTTCCTCGCCCAATCCCCACAATATCCGCTATCTGCGCACCAAAAAAGAAAAAATGGGACACGCCGACTTATTGCCCGGCGAAACAACAGAAAAACGCAGCCACACAGGAGATTAAAAGCATGCCCAAAATCCACGAAGGCCAGCTCGCCGCCCAGGGCAAGAAATTCGCCATCGTCGTCAGCCGCTTTAACGATCTGATAACCGGCAAATTACTCGAAGGAGCGCTCGACTGCCTCAAACGCCACGGCTGCGACCCAGAGACCATTGAAGTCGCCTGGGTGCCAGGTGCGTTCGAACTGCCCCTCATCGCTTATAAAATGGCCAATACCCAACGCTTTGACGTGGTCATCTGCCTGGGTGCCATCATCCGCAGTAACACCCCGCACTTCGACTTTGTCGCCGCCGAGGCGGCCAAAGGCATCAGCCGCGCCGGCTTCGACAGCGGCGTGCCCGTGACCTTTGGCGTAGTGACCACCGACACGGTCGAACACGCCATCGAACGCGCCGGGGTGCGCGCCGGCAACCGCGGCTGGGACGCCGCCCTCAACGCCATCGAAATGGCCAGCCTGGTGGATCAACTTAAATGACACAGACGCCGGAGGATTTTACCGAAGATTTCGATCCCGATAAACCACCACCCAACAACCGCCGCGGCGCCCGCCAGCTGGCCCTGCAGGCACTCTATTGGAACGCCTGTCTGCCCGGCACCAGCACCGAAGCCGTGCAGGAATTAGGCCAGCGCTTTTCTCTAGGAGACGAGATTTGCACCTTTGCCGCCGACCTAGTAAAACACGTCGAAGATCACCTCGACGAACTAGACGGACTCATCGACGCGGCGGCCACTAATTGGAGTCGGGAACGCATCGCCCGCATCGATGGTCTCATTCTGAAACTGGCGCTGGCGGAAATGCTCTACTTCGACGACATCCCCCTGCGCGCCTCCATCAACGAAGCCATCGAATTGGCCAAGACCTTTAGCACTGAGCGGTCCTACGCCTTCATCAACGGCATCCTCGACGCCGTGGCGCGGCAGCAGGGCCTAGCACCATAAAAAAACGGCCATTGCTTACAGCGATTCTCTCCGACATCCATGGCAACCGTCAGGCCCTGGAAGCTGTGCACAGCCGCGGTCAAGAATTGGATGTCGATACCTGGATATGCCTGGGCGATATTGTGGGTTACGGCGGCGCCCCTAATTTTTGTATCGAAACCGTGCGCGCTTTAACCAACCAGGTGGTGCTGGGCAACCACGATGCCGCCGCCGTCGGTCGCCTGGACCCATACTACTTTAATGATTACGCCCGGCGGGCTGTCCTGTGGACCGCGGCCCAATTAACAGAAGAAGAAAACGCCTATTTGGCCGGCCTGCCGCTGACACTGGATTGCGACGACGCGCTCTGCGTACACGCCGAACCGTGCCAACCAGAGCAGTGGTGCTACGTGCAATCGCGCCAAGAAGCCCGCTCCGTACTGGACAATATGGACCACCGTCTTTGCTTTATTGGCCATACCCACGTGCCCTTTATCTGTGCCCACACTGGAGGCAAGCTACAGATGACCGGTCCGCAAGAAAACATCGCCATAGAGGCAGATGGCTCCTATTTGGTCAACGTCGGCAGCGTCGGCCAACCGCGCGACGGCGATCCCCGCGCCTGTTTCCTGCTCTGGGATCAGCTAGGTAACACACTAGAACTGATTCGCACCGACTACGATATCGCTGCGGCCCAGGAAACCATACTCGACGCGGGTCTGCCCTCTTTCCTAGCCCAGCGCCTAGCTATTGGACAATGAACAGAAAACATAGTTATTTAGTACAAATGCCTATAATTACACCGAGGAACACACTATGTTCAGCAAGCTCTTAGAAAAAACCTTCGGTTCCCAATCCGAACGCACTTTCAAAAAATCTCATCTCACCATCGAGGAAATCAACCGCCTGGCCGCAGACTACACCGGCTTGGACGAGCAGCAGCTGCTCGACAAAACCGCTGAATTCAAAAGCCTGCTGCAGCAGCGCACCGGCGCCGATGCCGAGCAATTGCGCCAGCTCGAAGAGACCCTGCGCGGCGACATGGAACTCGACGAGCGCGAACGCCTCAACGACCAGTACGACACCCTCGACCAGAACATCCGCCAGACCGAAGACACCGTCCTCGACGAAATCATGCCCCAAGCCTTTGCTCTGGTCAAAGAGACCTGCCGCCGCCTGCTGGGACGCCAATGGGATCGGGCCGGCGAGCCCGTCGAATGGGATATGGTACCCTTTGACGTACAACTCTTCGGCGCCCAGGTCCTGCACCAAGGCAAAGTCGCCGAAATGGCCACCGGCGAGGGCAAGACCCTAGTCGCCACCATGCCCCTCTATCTCAACGCCCTGACCGAGCGCGGTGTGCACCTAATCACCCACAACGGTTATCTGGCCAAACGCGACGCCATGTGGATGGGGCCGGTATTTAACCACCTGGGACTGTCCGTCGGCATCATCCAAGACGCCCACCAAGTAGGCGGGATAGAAGCGTTCATCCTGTCCCGGCCCGAAGGTGTGCCCGAGCAACCCGAGTGGCGCCAGACCACCTGGAAAGAAGCCTATACCGCCGACATCGTCTACGCCACCAAAGACCAGATCGGCTTCCACTACCTCTACGACAATATGGCGCCGCGGCGCCAGGACATCATGCACCGCGAATTCAACTACGCCATTGTCGACGAGGCCGATAGCAACCTCATCGACGATGCTCGCACGCCCCTCATCATTTCGGGCCGCGTCGCCGAGTCCACCAACCGCTACGCCGAACTCAAACCGATGGTGGACAAACTCATCCGCGCCCAGACCACCCTGGTCAACAAACTCATTGCCAACGTCGAAAAAAGACTCGAGCAAGGGGACCAGGACGATTACGAGATTGGCGTTGACCTGCTCAAAGCCAGCCGCGGCACGCCCAAGAACCGCCGCCTGATGAAGGTACTGCAAGAAGAGGGCGTCAAACGCCAGATCAACCGCGTCGAGGCCGACTATATGCGCGACAAGCGCATGAGTGACATAGACGAGGCGCTCTACTATATGACCGACGAGAAGAGCCACTCCGTCGATTTTACCGACAAGGGGCGCGACCTGCTCTCGCCCGACGAGCAGGCCCTCTTCATCTTACCCGACTTGAGCGAAGAAGTCGACGCCATCCGCCGCGACGAGAGCTTGGACGCCGAGGAAAAGACGCGCAAGGAGGAGGAGGCGCACCGCGACTACGCCGAACAAAGCGAGGCAGTGCACAATATCCACCAATTGATGAAAGCCTATTCCCTCTTTGAAAAAGACGTGCAGTACATGGTCGACGAAGGAGGTCGCATTGTCATTGTCGACGAATCCACTGGACGGCCGCAGCCGGGGCGGCGTTTTGCCGACGGCATGCACCAGGCGTTAGAAGCCAAGGAAGGGGTCAAAATCCAGGACGAAACCCAGACCATCGCCTCGATCACCCTGCAAAACCTCTTCCGTATGTACCGCAAATTGGCCGGCATGACCGGCACCGCCGAGACCGAGGCCGGCGAACTGTGGGAGATCTACAAACTCGACGTGGTGGTCATCCCCACCAACCGGCCAATACGGCGCGTCGATCTGGAAGACCAAATTTTCTGCACCAAACGCGAAAAAATCAACGCCCTCATCGACGATGTAGAACGGCTGAACAAAATGGACCTGCCCATTTTAGTGGGCACCATCTCGGTGGAAACTTCCGAACTGCTCAGCCGCATGCTGACGCGCAAAGGCATCAAACACCAATTGCTCAACGCCCGCTACCACGAGAAGGAGGCCCAGATCGTCGCCGCCGCCGGCCAGCCCGGCGCCGTCACTATCGCCACCAATATGGCCGGGCGCGGCACCGACATCAAACTGCCCAGCGAGGTCGTTGGGCTCGAGCGCGACCTGCTCGACTCGCCCATTACCTTAGACGACCGCCTGCCTTCCGGCGAGACGCTGTTTCAGCACCTAGTCGACGCCCCCCACGGCCTCCAGGTCATCGGCACCGAGCGCCACGATTCGCGCCGCATCGACCGCCAGCTGCGCGGCCGCTCGGGCCGCCAGGGCGATCCAGGCAACTCGCGTTTCTACCTATCGCTCGAAGACGACCTCATGCGCCTCTTTGGCTCCGAGCGCATCGCCTCGGTTATGGATAAATTGGGCGCCGAGGAAGGTGAGGTCATCGAGCACTCGATGGTCACCCGCTCGATCGAGCGCGCCCAGAAGAAAGTGGAGGCGCGCAATTTTGAGATGCGCAAGCACCTGCTCGAATACGACGACGTCATGAACCAACAGCGCCAGGTCATCTACAACCGCCGCCGCGACATGCTCGAGCGCGACTCGGTATCCGACCACGTCCAGGAAATGATCGAAGACTCTATCGACGCTATTCTGACGGCCTATGCCAGCGCCGACGTCCACCCCTCCGAATGGGATTGGGAGGGCATGGAGGGCGAATTTGGCAGCACCTTCTTCATGGGCCTGACCACCGACCCGGAAGAGCGCGCCGACTTTGGCATAATCGCCCTGCGCCAGCACCTGCTCGATATCGTGCAGCAATCCTACCAGCGCCGCCTGGAGATCGTTGGCGCCGAAACTTTCAAGGAAGTGGAAAAAGCCATCCTCCTGCACACCGTCGACTCCTCGTGGCAGGAGCACCTCTACGAAATGGACGAGTTGCGCGACGGCGTCAGCTTTGTCGGCTACGGCGGCAAAACGCCGCTCGTCGAGTACAAGAAAGGCGCTTACGATATGTTCGAGGAGTTGATCAAGCGCATCGCCAAAGAGAGCCTGCGCAACCTCTTCCAGCTGCGCATCGAAGCCGAGGCCCCCACTTTGCCACCGCCACGCAGCACCGGCGGTGGCCGCCACGACCTCATTCACCGCGAGGCCACCAATATGGGTTTCGGCGGCATGCAGCCCCCCGTCGAGGGCGCTGCGGCCACAAGCCCGCAACGCGATAAAGGCTTTACTACCTCGGGCGGTGGGGTCGAAGAGGCCCCGGAAGTGCGCCAGCCCATCCGCACCGGGCCCAAGGTTGGCCGCAACGACCCCTGTCCCTGCGGCAGTGGCAAGAAATACAAAAGATGCCACGGACTTACCGAATAAGTAGCATTCGATGAGAAATAATGAAACTATCCAGTAACCTGGGCGTCCTCCACTTAAGCGTTCTCCAGAATTTCCCTTTATAGTATGCTGGCCGCTGCATTTGCTCCGATCAAATTCGGAGCTTATTTTTGTCTGTTTATCAGAAATTTTATTAAACTGAAGGACTATAACAGTTATTATGGTAAACTGGCAGACCGTATCTCTGGTCTTCTATTGCGCCACCGTGCTCCTGCTGGGCATCTATGGCTATCACCGCTATCTGATGTTGCGCCTCTTCTACCGCCACCATAAATCGCCATCTATCCCCCAAAGCCACTTTGCCGAGTTGCCCCTGGTGACGGTGCAATTGCCCATATATAACGAATACCATGTAGTCGACCGCCTGCTCAACGCCGTGGCCGCTATCGACTATCCCCGCGACCGCATACAAATCCAGGTGCTGGATGATTCACAGGATGAAACCCGGGAAAAAGCGCGCCAGGTCGTCGAAGAGCTCGAGGCAGACGGTTTTGACATAGAATACATAAACCGTTCATCGCGCCATGGGTTCAAAGCCGGTGCCCTGGCTTTGGGTCTCGAACAAGCCCGGGGCGAATTTGTCCTCATCCTCGACGCCGACTTTGTGCCCCAACCCGAGATCCTGCACCAAGCCATACACTACTTCACCGATCCACATATTGGTATGGTACAGATGCGCTGGGGACACATCAATCGCCAGTACTCCCTGCTGACGCGCATCCAGTCGATTTTTCTCGACGGACATTTTGTCATCGAACACACGGCGCGCAACCGCTCGGGCCGCTTCTTCAACTTCAACGGCACGGCCGGCATATGGCGCAAACGCTGCATCGCTGAGGCCGGCGGCTGGCAACACGATACCCTGACCGAAGATCTCGATTTGAGTTATCGGGCGCAACTGGCCGGCTGGAAATTCCTCTTCCTGCCCGATGTCGCCGTGCCCGGCGAGATCCCGGTGGAAATGAACGCCTTCAAATCCCAACAGCACCGCTGGACCAAAGGCGCAGTGCAAACGGCCAAGAAAATCCTACCGCGCATCTGGCGCGCCCCCATACCTCTAAAAGTCAAGATCGAAGCCTCCTTCCACCTGACGGCCAATATCTGTTATGTGCTCATGCTGCTCATGGCGCTGTTGACACTGCCAGTGCTCATGGTGCGCGCCAGCATGGGATGGGAGCGTTTCCTCATCATCGACATGCCGCTCTTTTCCTTTGCCACTATGGCCATCTCCAGCTTTTATATTACTTCGCAACGCGCCCTCTACACCGACTGGAAGACCCAGATCAAATACCTGCCCATGCTCATGGCCGTGGGCATGGGACTGTGCATCAATAATACGCGGGCGGTGCTCGAAGGTCTCGTCGGCCACCAAAGCAGTTTCCTGCGCACGCCCAAATACGGTACCCTGACGCAGGAAGACAGTTTGAAACAGCACAAGTACGCCGGCAAGAAACACGCGCTGGCCTTTTTTGAATTGGCCATGGCAATCTACTTTGTCTTTGTCCTCTATTACGCCTGGACCAGCGGCATGTACCTAGGCCTGCCCTTTCTCTTCCTCTTCCACCTCGGCTTCCTCTACAGCGGCCTGATGTCTACTTTGCAGCCGTGGATGCGCCTGGCCCGCTGGCGCCTGCCGCGTCTGCGCCTGGCCTCCTGAAACGGCACAAAAAAACCTCCGATCCCGCAGGATCGGAGGTCGTCCGTCGTTTCTTGTTCTACTCTAATCGACCTTGGGCCACTTTAGCGGCATCTCCTCCACTATATCCAGGCGTCCCCACAAAAGATCTATACCACTCTTGTAGTGCCGCTTGGTCACCTTTTCGATCTGCCCCAGAGCAATGGCCACATTGCCGCGCTCTTGTCTGAGTGGGCGACCCGTGTCCGCCGCTTTTTCCTGGGCCTCCTTTAATTTGACAAGATAATTATCATAGACCCGCCGCAACTGACTCCATGTGGGACGCTCGACCTTTTCTACCTCGGCGGCGTAGGCAGCGCATAACCGCCGCGCCGCCTCCAAGTCCGCTTCAGTTATTTCTAAGGAAGGCTCATTCAGGTGTGTCAGGGTCTCCGCGACTTGTTTATTAAGGCTGTCAAGCTGTTGCATACTACTCGCATATTTCTTGAGTTCATCGGCCTTCTCCTGATCGCCGCCGCAACTCCACACGGCCAGAACCAGCGCCAAAATAGTTAGCCTGCGCATCGAAAAACCTCCCGGTAAAGGTTCCTGAAATGAATTTATTCGCATTCTGATAGTCTCCAAGATACGCCGAAACCGGGGGAAAATCAAGAAACATTGACGGCCGCTGGCCCGCGCGATAATTTATGGGTCCGCCTCACCTCCCCGGACGCGCTTACATGGCCCTGAAAGAACAACCTCTCTCACACCCCTACCTCTTCTTTAGCCAAGACGATCTGCCCGGGTTGCGCGCCCGTTCCCAGCGCCAACCTTATACCGCCTGCCACCGTCTCATTCTCGACACGGCCGAACACATTCTCGCCCAAGCGCCGCCGCCGGAACCGGCCGCCGGCCCGCCCACCGCCAAAGACGAAGATGGCTTTTTAGCGGAATATCTCGAGGCCCACTACCAGTTTTACACTGCCGCCTACGCCCTGCACTACTACGTCCAGGTACTGGCCTTCGCCTACCTCTTAAGTGGCGATGAACGCTACGGCCGCAAGGCGCGCCAGTGGGTTGTGCATTTTACTGAGTGGCAATTTTGGGGACCGCAAGCAGCGCCCCACGGTGTTCAAGCGGCGCATTGCCTCCTGGGCACAACTCTGGCCTACGATTGGCTAGGCGACTTGCTCACCCAAGACCAACGCCGGCTCTTGCAAGAGACCATGAGCCTCCACATCACCGCCTTCCGGCAGCGCTGGATAGCCCCTCCCGAGGACCAAATCGGCGCAACCCAACATCTAGACACCAGTGCCACCTGGGTTTGCCTGGCCGCCGCCGGCACGGCCTCCCTGGCCCTGCTCTACGCCGACCCCGCCGCAGCCGGCTGGGCCGAAGAATGGGCGCAACTCTTAGCCCAGCAAGTCCTGCCCGCCAGCTTTGGCGACGACGGCAGCTTTCAGGAAGGCACGGGTTGGTGGGATATCTACGCCCTGCGCCAGGGCGTGCTCTTTATGGACGCTCTGGTCCACTGTGGCGGCCCCGACCTCTTTGCCGACAAAAACTTGCGCACCTATCCGCACTACCTATTGCAAAGCACTGCGGCCTGGAATCTCGAACGCCCACCCCAAACGCGTTGCTGGGCCAATTTCCAACCCCCATCGCCTTTCCACTACCGCTATGTGCTCCTGCGCCTGGCCACCGCCGGCGCCGCAGCAGATGTATTCCATGCCGCCAGTCGCTGCGCCCTCGAGGTCCCACTCCATACGCCGCTGGACTGGTTCTACCGCCAATTGCACCGCGTCGCCTACGAACCCGGCCGCTGGTACACCGTCAGCTTAAGCTGGGATATCGACCAATGCACCTATACCGTGGGCATCGACCAGCACAGCTGGACCATCGCCGTGGAGGGCGAATGGGGCGCCGTCGACGGCGTGCGCTTTAGTTGCAGCGGCGCCGGCAAAGGGATCCATGTGCGACATTTGGGCGTGCGACCCGGCGTGCAACCCGCCACCGCCCTGCTCGAAGCCGCCGCCGAATTGCACGTCGGCAACTATATTGCCGCCGCCGAGATCTCTGCTCCCCACCTGCACATGCCCGAACTCTGCCTCGATTTTAGCGCCGAACCGAAGGGCACCGTGTGGTTCCAGATTCACAAAGGCGACATTGCCGATTGCGCCCGTATCCGCCTATGCCGCCAAGGCGTCCCAGGTCCGGGCCTCGAATTGGCCGCTGTCGATCTCTTTCCCGCCGCTGGTGCCGACTTTCTCCAATGCGACAGCCAGGGCCACACCGCCCCCCTAAACGGCTACAGCGGCGGCCAAATCTGGTTCGATGGACCCTGGGAATACTTGTGGTACGACGAGCAGCTCGAGGCCCGCCCACCCGATCCACCCCAATCCCGCCTCTTTGCTACCACCGGCCTGGCTTATCTGCGCGGCGTGAAAGCAGAATTGCGCCTGCGCGCCGGCCCGGCGCTCAGTAAAGATCGGGGCGATCAGAACGCCTTTGCCATCCGCCTGGGCGACGAGTTGATGGCCGGCGACTTACCCCAGGCCGCAGCGGGCGAAACAGCTCTGTCACAGCGCCAATACGATCTCGATCGCTACTTTCTCAACACCTTCGCCTGCAATACGTTACTGGTCAACGGCAACGGCCAGGAAGTCGGTGGCCACGAACGCCAATGGAAGAATAAACTCAAGCAAAACCACAATGGCCGCATTGAGCATTTCTTCGCCACCCCGCACTTTGATGCGGTCGAAAGCGAGGCCGGCAACGCCTATGCGGATCTGGCTGGCTTTCGCCGCCGCATCGCCTATATTAAACCCGATTATTTCGTCCTAGCCGACGAGGTGGAAGCGCCCAGTTCCGTTGATATAGAATGGCTTTTCCACACCACTCAGGCGCTCCAAGTAGAAGGCAATAGAGCGCATGTCCAGGGGCGCGAGCACGGCCTCGAATTGGTCATCTTAATCCCCGACGACGCCCTGCAAAATGCCCAGACGCCGGCGCTACTAGAACGCGAACGCACCCAGTACGCGCGTTTGCATTTGCGCGGCGAACAGCTGCGCATCCTGGCCGTATTTATTCCCCTGCACGGAAGCGGCCGTCCAACCTTCAAACCCGAGTACCTCAGCAGCCGCAATGGCTACGGCATCCACTGCGTGCGGGGTGGCGCCAGCGATCTGATCCTCTTCCGCGCCGCCGCCCAGGACAGTCTATCCCTAGAGAGTGTGCGCAGCGACGCCAGCAGCGTTTTCATCCGCCGCAGCGGTAGATCCACCCCTTCGCTATACGCTATGGTGGGCGGCACCCATCTTAGCGTGCGCAGCGAATTGGTGCGCGCCGATCGCCCCTTGGATTTGTTCGCTCACCGCACTGCCCAACGCCTCAACGCCCGCGTTGAGGCCGCCGCGGCCACCCAAGTGCGCCTGGTCACCGGCATGCCGCCGCGGACCGTGCGTCTGGACGGCGCGGAGCTTACAGCAGATATTTATACCTATACTCCCCAGGGCAAGTGTTTGACCCTAGAGATACCAGCGGGAGCACACGAGATTGATATAAACTTAAAATAAAACCAGATCCTTAAACTTATAACCACAGGAATACATGATTATGATCTCGCGACAAGAAATCGCCAGCCAGCTCGACAATTGCCTCTTGGAAGCCCGTTACGAATCCTGGCAACAACACTATCGCCGCGGCAAGGTCCGCGATATCTACCTCCTGCCCGGCAAGCGCCTGCTCATCACCACCGACCGCCAGAGTGCCTTTGACCACGTCCTGGGCGCCATTCCACTCAAGGGCCAGGTACTCAACCGCATCGCCCAATACTGGTTCGACAAGACCGTCGATATCGCGCCCAACCAGGTAATCGAAGTGCCCGATCCCAACGTCACGGTGGCCGAAGAGCTGGACATGTTCCCGGTCGAAATCGTCGTGCGCCGCTACCTCACCGGCAGTTCCGACACCGCCATATGGACCCACTACAATAATGGGGTGCGCCAGTACTGCGGCATCGACTTGCCCGACGGCATGGTAAAAAATCAACCCTTTGACCAAGCCATCATTACCCCCACCACTAAAGACGACGCGCACGACGAACTCATCTCACCCCAAGAAATCGTCGAGCGCGGCCTGGTCGAGCAAAAAACCTGGGACGAAATCGCCGAGATTGCCCTGGCTCTCTTCGCCCGCGGCACTGAACTGGCCGCCGAACAGGGCCTCATTCTGGTCGACACCAAATACGAGATGGGCCGCAACAGCGCCGGCAAAATCGCCATCGGCGACGAGATCCACACGCCCGACTCCTCGCGCTATTGGAACAAGGAAACCTACGCAGAACGCCACGCCAATGGCGAGGAACCGGAAAGCCTCGACAAGGAATTTTTGCGCTTGTGGCTGCGCGACAAGGGCATCTCCGACGACAATATCCCCGAATTGGACGACCAGATCCGCACCGAAGTGGCCGAACGCTACATCGACCTCTTTGAGCGCGTCACCGGCCAGACCTTCGCCACCGCAATAGACCAGACACCCGTACTCGAACGCATCGAGCGCAATATCGCATCTTATTTTTAACCCATGCTCAAGAGCCTAATCACTACGCTCCTGGTCTTCCGCCTGGAACTGCGCCAGCTGCCCCTGGATCCCCAGTGGATGCTGGTGCTCTGGCGCCAGTCTCCAGCCATCGAAATCGTGCTCGAACAGTACTCCGAGCGTCGCCAGCACCGCCAACAATTGCTGGAAAAACTAGACGAGGTCTACCCCTTCTAATGCTGCATCGCCAATTGCGCAACGCCCTGGAGGAAATCTTCGGCGCCGTTTTCGTCGAACAAGCCCTGGGCCAAACCGAACGAGCCCAAGCCGTCATCTACCAGCGCCAGGAGGATTTCAAAAAAACTGTCCTGGGTTTCCAGCGCCTCAACTACCGCGACGAACACCAGCGCTACGTCACTGACCTCGAAGACGACCTGGCCATCGCCCTGATTTGCGCCTTACTAGACGGCGACACCAATGCACTAATCTCTGAGCTCGGCCTTAGCTACATCTAGCCGCGCCCACGCCGTACACCGCACCTGCCTTCTTCGGAACCCATTCTCGACTCCGCCGTTCTATCTAATACACTCAGTCAGACCCATCGGTCGATGGGGGCCTAGTTTTTTCTAACTCATTGTTAAAACTGGAATAGACCTCTTGAATAAAGCGCCTAAAAAACCCGCATCACCCCCCGTTCCCGAATCTATCGAGGCCTACTGGAACAAGATTCGTCACTACCGTCCCCTGCCGCGCCAGCGCGAGGCCGAATTAGTGCGCGCCTCGCGCGCCGGCGACGAGTCTGCCATGCACGAGCTGGTCACCGCCAATCTGCGCTTTGTCGTCAGCGTCGCCAAAAACTATACCGGCTACGGCCTCACCCTCATCGAACTCATCTCCGAAGGCAATATCGGCCTAATGGAAGCGGTCAAACGCTTTGACGAAACGCGCGGTTTTAAATTTATCACCTACGCCGTCTGGTGGATCCGCCAGGCTATCCTCAAATCAATAGCCGAACAGAGCAGAGCCGTGCGCCCCCCCATGAGCCAGATCAACGACCTGCAGAAAGTGGACAAACAAACCAACTCCCTAGCCCAGGAATTGGGCCGCAACCCGACGCTTGAAGAACTGGCGAAAAAAGCAGAAATTAGCCTAGACCGCACCCGCAACGCCCTCGAAGTGGGCCAGCGCGATGCCTCTTTCGACACCCCCCTGCAAGAGGACGACGCAGAAAACACCCTCCTGACCTTCTACGCCACCGAAGACGACCTCGAGGCCGTACTCGAAGATAATGCCCTGCACCACGCCATCGTCACCTGCCTCGACGTGCTCGACGAGCGCGAACAACGCATAGTCTGCGCTTATTTTGGCCTTGAGGATCGCGCCCCCATAACCCTCGAAGAGATCGGCACCACCCTGGGCTTAACACGCGAACGCGTGCGCCAACTCAGAGACCGCGCCCTGCAAAAAATACGCGCCCAATACGGCGATACCCTAGTGGAATTCTCCCGTAATTGAGACCTCCACCCGCCATTGCCCAATTCGTCAAACCCCTTGATAAGTCTGACAAATGCCTTTACTTTACGTGAGTAACGTTATCGCCATTATCCTTTTATGTATTTCTGGGTTAGAACAAGGCCTAGTTGACCGTGCAGACCTATACGTGCGCTATAATCTGACCGACCTACATACACATTCCTTCTGTTCTGACGGCCTGCGTACACCCGCCCAGGCCGTCGAAGAGGCCCACAAAGCCCGCCTTCAGGCTATGAGTCTGACCGACCACGATACAGTCGAGGGCGTCGACGAGGCTATGAAAGCCGGCAAGGAATGGAATCTCGAGGTGATCCCCGGCACCGAGCTGAGCGCCCATGTCAAAGTGCGCGAGGTGCACATCCTGGCCTATTGCCTGGAGTGGAAGAACCCGGAATTGCTCGAACACCTCGACCTACTGCGCATCGAACGACAGCAACGCGGCGTAGCTATCGTCGAGTTACTCAACAATTTAGGCGTAGAATTGACTCTCGAGGAGGTGCTCCAGGAAGCCAGCGGGGGATCTCTGGGACGGCCGCACATCGCCGCTGCCCTAGTCAGCCGCGGCGTGGTGACCAGCAAGGACGAGGCCTTTGAACGCTACCTAGGCGACCGTTCCCCCGCCTTCTCGCCCAAACCCTACCACTCGGCCGCAGACGTAATCGACCTGGTCCACCGGGTCGGCGGCGTCGCCATTCTGGCGCATCCCGGCACTAGCCTACCCGAAACGATTATCCTCCAACTAATAAACGCCGGCCTAGACGGCCTCGAAGTATTTCACCCGGCCCACCAAGCACCACAAATCGAATACTATACCCAATTGACGGTGCAACACAATCTATTGCAGTCGGGCGGTTCCGACAGCCACGGCGGTCCCGAAGGGGTGGGCATCGGCGACTACGGCATTGGCTACGAAGCTATCGATGCCATGCGCCAACGCGCAGCGAGTTATGCCTGAGCGGCCGTGCATTTTAAAGTGACAAGCGTGGAATAGACCGATTGATGCACCCTACTGACTTCTCCTGCCGTACCCTTCTCGCCTCATTGACCCTGTGTTGCTTGCTCTCCAGCGCCTTGCCAGCGGCGCCTTTTGCCTCCTTCCAAGAAGAAGATGAACCAGGACCGCTCCCAGGCCTAGTCGGCGCCGATATCAGCGATCTGAGCTGGAGCGGCAAATACCTGTGGGCCACCACCGACGAAGGCGTAGCGCGGTTAGACCCGCGCCAGTCCGACGGGCTGGGAGAAGCAGACTGGGTGACCTTCACTGAAGAAAACGGCATCGGTCGCGGTTTTCTCAGCGCCCTCGACTCGGTCGGCGACACCGTTTGGGTCGCCTCGCTTGTCGACACTTCACTAGGCAATAGCAAACAGGCCGGTACTGGTTTGAGCTTTTCCGCCAACGCCGGGACGACCTGGACCCACATCCCCAACGAGGCCATTTTCGATCTGACCAAACCAGGTTTTGCCCCAGGGCCGTCTACCCCTGTCGACAATCCCTGCTTCGGCCTGGCCATCGACGGGGAGACCATCTGGGCTACTTTTTTCTCTGGCGGTTCGGTGCGTTCGCGCGACGGGGGCCGCACCTGGGAACGCGTCCTGCCCGATGGAGCCGCCCCTGAAGACATCATTTTTAATCTACCCGATGGCAGCACCTTTTTACGCCATCGCACCTTCTCAGCCGAAGCCTACAACGACACCGTATGGATCGGCACCGCCGGCGGCATCGGCAGCAGCTTTGACGGCGGCGCCACCTGGCAATTTAATAGCACTCAATTGGACGCCGACAATTTCCCCCTACCCAACCGCATTGCCGCCAATTGGGTCCTGGGCATCCGCCGCCAATTGCTGGCAGACGGTTCCTCCGCCGTCTGGGCCGGCGCCCGCTCCACCGCAGCCGCCGACTTTTCCCAGACCAGCGCCATCAGTTGGACGCGCGACGCCGGCCAGACCTGGCAATCCTCCGGTCCTACCTTTGCCTGGGACTTTGGCTTTTCCACCAATAAAGTCTGGGCCGCCACCAGCGACGGACTCCTGGCCAGCCCCTACCAAGGCCAGACCTGGGAAGAGGTCGGCGTCGAAGATCCCTTCCTGCGCGATCAATTGCGCGGCGTCTTTGCCGGCGCCGTAGCCCTGGGCGATACCATCTGGGTCGGCGCCGAGAACGGCCTGGGGCGCTCCACCGACGAGGGCGAAACCTGGCGCATCATCACTTTTCCGGTACAGCCGCTCTCCGCCGATAGTGGCGAGTTTGTCGGCGGCAGCAGCCTGGTCGACAGCGTCCGCACCTACGCTGCACCCACCCCCTTCTCGCCCAACCAGGACGAAACTACGCGCATTGTCTACAGCCTGAGCGCCAACCACGACGTCACTATCGAGATATACGACTTTGCCAGCCGCCGCATCCGCACCCTAGTGGAGGCCGCACCGCGCAGCGCCGGTCAGATCCACGGCGAAAACTGGGACGGTCTCGACACCGACGGCGACCCAGTGGCCAACGGCGTATATTTCTACCGCATCGAACTCTCATCCGG
>Ga0114996_10000983_pt1 | contig 39277 bp, 42 predicted proteins | sample ArcticOcean_MG_C_4_FD_87039 | JGI IMG/M metagenome (GOLD analysis project Ga0114996, IMG submission 87039) | Marine microbial communities from western Arctic Ocean - ArcticOcean_MG_CB4_134 | ecosystem: Environmental > Aquatic > Marine > Oceanic | place: Arctic Ocean: Canada Basin | collected... | reverse complement strand
GGTTACTGGAGACATTTCTGTTACAGGCGCTGCTTCATGGGCCACGATTGATGCAACGACATCAGCCGTAATGGCCACTGCAAAAGTTTCAGACTTAACATCTGGACGAGTAGTGATTGCTGGCACAGCCGGAGAGATCGAGGACGATTCAGATTTTACATATAATAAAGCAACGAATGTTTTAGTAACTCCTAATGTTACTGTAGGCACACAAGCAACATTGGCTAGTGCTTCAGTTACAGACTTAACAGATAATCGAGTAGTGATTGCCGGCGCATCTGGAGAACTAGAAGATGACGCCAATTTTACATTCGACGGAACTACATTTGCAGTAACCGCCGCAGTAGATATTACAGGCGATCTAGATGTTGATAACATTAATCTTAACGGTAATACAATAACAACTACAAACACCAACGGTGATCTTACAGTTACTCCTAACGGAACTGGAGGGATTGTTTTTAGTTCAGTGGCTACTGGGGTTACACCTACGATAGATGCCCACTTGGCAACTAAAGGATATACAGATTCAAAAATTAATGGATCAATATATGAATACAGTATTGATAGTAATAATGTACTATCATATACAAAAACTGATTCAGATGGATCTTCAGCCACAGTTGATGTTGAAAATTCAGTACAATGGTATCTTACTCCTGCCGGTCAGGCGCAGACACCTTCAATTAATAGCAGCGGACATTTGGTCTTAACCATCACAACTTAATAAGAAACAGAGTATAGAAATATGGCTACATTAGGAAACATTAGTTTTAATATTAAAAACGAGTATGATGCTTCGGCAACATATCTGAAAGATGATATCATTCATTACGGTGGACATTGGCATCTTTGTACAACAGATACAACTGCCGGACAGAATCCAGATACAAATTCAGGTTCTTGGGATACATGGCAATCAATGTTTAACTGGAAAGGTGCGTATTCTCATGCTGCCGCTACAGTTTACAGAGTTAATGATGTTGTTCAAATCGAAGTGCCTATGTTTATCGAAACAACAGCCGGACGTTTGAAGGCCGGACCAAACTTTGCAGCTGCATCACCATGGGCTGGGACAGCCGGTATGGATGACACACCAACAGTAGTAACGTCTATTACAGTTACAGCAGGAGGTTCTGGATATACTTCAGCCCCTACAGTAACACTTGGTGGAGTAACATCTGGTGGCGCAACAACACAAGCAACAGCTACGGCAATCGTAGTAGGTGGAGCCGTAACTAGAATTGATGTAGTTACCGGTGGTGTTGGATATAATGCAGTTCCCGATGTTGTGATAACATTAGGTGGAGGAACATTAGCCGCGGCAACAGCAGTTCAATCTGATATAGCTCAAGGGTTTCATCAGACATCCACAGCAACTTATATTTGTACAACAGAAGTAACATTGCCTGCTGCACCAACAGAAAGTGATTATCCTTATGCAGCAAACTCTAATTGGCAACTCGTAACATCAGAATATGATATTGATGATACAGATTCTAGAGCCGTTCAGACTTGGAATACAACTGCAAATTCTGGTAAAGGTCAGTTTGATAACGCCGTAACTAAAGTGGCTACCACAACAGGATCTGCCTTTACAGGCAACTATAGAGATTGTATCAAACTTCCTAATAAAGGAATTGTTGGAGATACATCAAAGTATTATGCTTTAGGTGATAACAAACAAAGTACTAACTGGCATGCCAAGGGATATATCAATGGCGCCGGTGGAGTAACTCGTTGGGGTATAAACACAGAGAGTGCTAATGCCTTTGAACACACCATCTTTACCGCTATCGAAACAAGTCATGACTTTTTGGATTGGTTTAGTTCAACAGATCATAAAGAATGGGATTCTTTCTTAGATGGATATATAGAAGATTTCCGTATGATGAATAATGCATCTTCAGGTACTGTTACAGTTCCTGTTGCAGCTGCAACAAATGATATTTTTACAGACCTGTTGATTCAGTCTGGAAGTGAAACTGATGGTGCAAGAACTTTTGTAGATTCAAGTGGAAATGGTTATGCTGTTATGCCACATCCTACATCCAACCCAGACGTTGGCGGAATATATAATCATAACGATTATAATAGAAATCCTGATGGAACAAATAAAACTTCAGGATGGTGTTCGCCTGAGCACTCAACAGATGAAGCCATCTTCGGAACTTCAAGTATTAAATTTGGTGGAGATGGAGATTATTTAAGACTTCAAGAAAATGCAAAATGGACTTTGATAACAACTGGTATAGATTGGCATTTTGACTTTCATATTAAATTAAAAGATGGTGGTAAAGGTCGAGGTCGTCAAACAATAGTTGAACAGTATTATCAGAAAGATTATTATTGGACTCTTTATTATAGAGAGAACTACGGATTCAACTTTGAAGTTTGGTGGGATGGCTCTTTACGATTCCAGACAGGTTTTGGTGGAGAAATCTTTGATGAAGATTGGTATTTTATCCGAGTGACAAAAACAACCGCTGACGATTTTACAATTTGGAAACAAGCTAATGGTAATGGCGGATTACAGGGAACAAAGTCGGTCACTGCATCAGCAGTAGCTACTGGAAACTGGGCCACATCCTATGATTATAGAGAAGGTCGAGGAACAGGGTCACTTTGGATTGGTGGAAGAGGCGGCACAAGTCCCTTTAATACACCAGACGGAGAGCCACCTAAGTGTGTTCAGTTAGAGTGTGGTGATACCTATATGATGATGTTGTTTAACAATGGTGAAATTTATCACGGTGGCTTTGGATCCAACGGCCAGACTGGAGATTTTGCAAGTACTACTAGAGCCTACATGGCTAGATGTGGTAGTTCTTATACAAATGTTTATCGACGATACGACGGTGGTGTCGGTTTCGCAGGACCTCCTGTTTATCACACGTTGTATCGAACACGAATGGTAAGAATTGCAGCTAGTGGTGGACAAAATATGACCGCGGGTCATAGCTGTTACGCTATAGACGAGGATGGATATCTTTGGTCTTGGGGACTGAACTCATATGGTCAGTTAGGACATGGCAACACACTAATCATAAATTATCCTAGACGTTTAGATAATGACGTACTTGATTCAGGTCTTTCTAGTTTTAGGCCAGGGTTCGGTGGTACTGCCCGAGCTGTTGAAGGTATTTGGGTAGCTGGTCAAGAGCAGGCTTACTGCCATGCAGTAGATAGTGACGGAGACTTATGGGCTTGGGGAATGAATACTAGAGGTCAGTTAGGAGATGGATCGGTCACCAACAGAAGTTCCCCGGTGCAAATTAATGCAGGATCCTGGGTTGATGGCACTCGGGGCGAGATCAGAAAGGTACAACAGTGTTCAGGAGCAAGTTATTCTTCAACAGCAATCTTAACATCTACCGGTGAAATTTGGGTAACAGGTTATAATGCTCAAGGTTGGCATGCCATGAATAATACAACAGACTTGAACGTGTTTACTAGATGCTTATTCGGTCCAGGTTCTGCAACTTGGGTTGGTCATGCACAAAACGTAACAGGATCAACAAAGGCTTCAAATATTTGGTATACTGGAAATGGAAATCATGTACAACTGTGGATTAGAGATGACTTAGGATATACATGGGTTTGTGGCAGAAATCATAGTTACATTTTTGGTGATTATGCTGGATCAACAACGAACTCATCTGTTCCAGTTTTGTCATATATTGCTGTGCCTACTCTTGATCACAAAAAGGCAATTGCTGGAGAAATGACAAGAAGTCATCTCCGCAATGTCAAAAATGTGGCGTCCTTGCTGGGCAATGATGCCGGAGCCGATACTGGATCAGTAATTTTTGTAACAGATGAAGGTCACTCTTGGGTTAATGGTAGAGCACATTATGGTTGCTTGAGTTCAGGTAGAAGCGATGTTAACGTTAGTCAGAATTCAGATGGTGCTCATGGACTAGATTTACAGGCCAATGGATGGCATCAACCAGTACGTGCTGCTCCTATGGCTCAAGGACATTTTGTAGATGTTATCGGCGTAGGTCATTGTCAGGGCAACGATCCACATATGATGACATTGTGGCAAACAGATCGAAATAGATGCTTCAAGGCTGGACGAGGTAATTCCGGTAGTGGTCAACATGCCGGCAGCCAGGGTCATGAAGGGAACATCGCCCCATATATTATGGAAGGCGTGTACAACTAATAAATATAGAAAAACAGGAATTAACAGATGGCTATAATTGATTTAGGAAAAGTAAAACAAACTTACCGGGCAGCGTGGTCCGCTTCTACAACATACGAAAAAGATGATGTTGTAAGATATCACAATGGTATGTGGGTATGTAAGAATCTCTATACACCAGTGGCGTCTAATGATAGATTTGCCCCAGGCTATAGAGATATGCCATTTGCGGGGGACAACTCTGGACCATTAGAAGTCCTAAGTGATGAAAACAGCCAAGATTATAAAGGTCGAATTAGAAGGATTTTGGTTGTAGAAGTTGGAAAAGATGCTGGTTCATATCATCCTTTAGGAACAACAGGTACTGTAGATGTTTTTACTATAGATGGTCATAAACCACAACATCAAGGTCCTGGTTCGGAAGACTTATCAACACTAGCCGGTGGCTTACAGGGTTATCCTGGCGTGAACACCGGTCGTAACTCCGCAGTTGATGTTTGGGGCGATCTTAATGATCAAATAAGACTTGTTAGAGGATTTACATATCAATTTGTTCAAAACCATTATTCAAACAACACACATCCTTTGCATTTTTCTACAACATCAGATGGAACACATAACTCAGGTGCTGCTTATACAACCGGTATTACTTATTGGCTTGGTGGAACAGAAGCAACTGCTGCAGAATATGAAGATTCATTTACCTCGGCCGAAAAATGGGCCAATCACGGTACACGCTATATTGAGTGGACTGTTGATGATGCTTCAGCAGATACGATGTATTACTACTGTCATGCTCATGCATCTATGGGAACTAAAATAGCAATTAATGAATCTAGTCGAGGCTGGCAACATTGGGATTCAATTGGTAACGATATATCTTGGAAAGGACCTTGGTCTGTTACCACACAGTATTACTGGAGAGATATCGTTGAGTGGAAAGGCGGTATGTATGCGGCCACTGTTGATAATAAAGCAAAACAACCAACTGATGGTTATTTGCATACAGAAACAGCCGGCACATTAACTATTCCTAGTAAATCTGAAACTTTAAGTAGTGGAATAACTAATGTTGCAACTACACTATTACTAACTGGTGGGGCTTCATGGCCGACTAAAGGAATATGTAGAATTGATGAAGAATTTATATCTTGGACAGGAAGAACTGCTGCGTCAGGAGCTCTAACTGGACTTATACGGGGAGTTAAGAATCCGTTTACACGACAAACTACTACAGGTGCTGCACACGTTGCATCAGCTCCTGTAGAATTATATGAAAATCCATTAGATGGTACTGCTGGTGTCACTATGGATAAAGGTCGACAAAAACATATGCCTGGAACTCGTAGGAATGTTAGTGCGGCCCGTTGGTCAGAAGATGTTGGAGATGGTCCGATTGGACGATCCAATATGGCTGATAAAGGATTAGGAGCTTTGTGTTGGGAAGTTATTGCTCCTGGACATGGTAACTCAAGTAAGGTTGCGTGTGGAACACAAAATAACGAAGGCCCAATTGATTGGCCGTTCCCACATAATGATATTCAATCTAATGGACGATATCGTAACAGGGTTATGGTAACTAAAAATGGTAAAGTAATGACCATGGGTCCGGGTACTAATAATGCTTATCATGGACTTCCGGGTTATTCAGCATCTGCGGTCTGGGGACACAATCGTCATCCTTCTTACTTGCAAGAGTTATGTTTTACACATGAAGAATGGTGGTTGAGTGATGAACAGCGATCTACTAAACGTCAAACGCATGATCATAGAAGGGAAACTGGAAGACAAAAATGGAATAATACTCCAGATGGTGAGCATCCAAAATGTGTTCAGTTAGAATGTGGATATGATTGGGTGCATTGTTTGTTTAATGATGGATCAGTTTGGGGTTGGGGACACGGTGGACAAGGTCAGTTAGGTACAGGCGATGCTCACAGCACAGGCAACACCATGGGTCCACATCGAGTACTTGGTATGGAACATGTCCGAGTCATTAAGATTTCTTGTTCATCTTATAGAGAACAATCTAATCACCATATTTTGGCATTAGATGATTCAGGTCAAGTTTGGGGTTGGGGCCGAGGTTCTCATGGTGTTCTAGGAGTAGGAAACAATGAAACACAAAATGCACCACGTATGATATCGCAATCTTATTTTGATGATAAGAGAGTTGTTGATATTGCTGCATGGGGAGATGATACCGGTGCATTTTCAGCAGCACGAACTCAGAACGATGATTTCTATGCTTGGGGTCATAACGGTGAGGGATACCAGGGACAGGGTAATGCTACCCACCATTGGTATCCAGTTAAAGTAGCTTGGGAAGTTCCTGGAGGAGCAACCCGAGATTATAATCATACGTTTAAAAGTCATGGTGGAGTTAAGAAATGGCTGATTGCTGGAAACTATGGTCGTGCATGGATGATGGTTTTAGATGGCAATGGATATGTCTGGCACGTTGGTTATAATAGCCACGGACAGGCATTTAATAACAATACTACCGGTAATAATGATGGATGGAGACGATCTGAACCAGGTACACGATTTCAGGTAGCTGAGTCTAATACACCAACAGTTGGAACGAATCTAGATGGTAAAATTGTAGACTTCTGGACCTTTAGTGGTCATGATAATAGCACAACAGAACATGCTTCAACGTATGTTCGATTAGATGACGGCACAACATGGTATGCAGGCGCTGGTGGCGCACATTATCGAAACGGTTTTGGAGATACAGCGGCGCATACAACACCGGTTAGAATTACTAAAATGATGAACTTGAAGAAAGTTATGCAAGTTGGTCTTTATAGTGATATCTCTTGGACAATGTGGCTAACAGATACAGGTGAATTGTATTATCAGGGGTATGGAGCACACTGGTCAACGCCTAATCCAGTTGCAGGAAGTACAACTAACTGGACTGGAGAAGATGGTGATCAGAAAATGTATCACTGTTATATTCCTTCAGGATCTAAAATTGTAGATTTCCGTATGGATGGCCAGACAAATGGTGCTAGTTGGTATGGACCAAACGGTGTTTCTGCTGTTACAGAAGACGGTAGATATTTTGTTTGGGGATGGTCTGGACACAGTAGTCAGATTGATAGCCAAGTTACAGGTCACCAGAGATTTGCTTATTCTGACGATAACACCGGTGGTGAGACCAATGGTCAGATGTTTCAGCCAGGAATTGGTAGATAAGTTTTATAAATAGTAGTTAGAGAATAAATTTTATTAGAGGAATTAACAGATGGCACGTAAGATATATAGCCAGTTAGTAGGAACAATAGACGATGGCTTTGTCCATCCTGAACTCGCAGATAACACAATTTTGGATTCCATTATTCATCTTGGACTTGCCAGCGGTCGAGATTGGTTTAGCTATGAAGCAACCAATGTCACGGTTGACGATAGTCAAGATGCAAAATATGGTATTACAAAATATGTAGCTGGTCATGCAGATACGGCAGCCGCTAAGGCTTCCCTATCGTATATGGCTCAGCAAAGCGATCACCGAAAGAATATTGTTACAAATGCACATGGTACTTTTGATTTGATTGAGGCTGTTATTAATAGTAACACAACAATCACAGATAAAGTTGCCGCGGCACGTACAGCAATTGATGCTGAAGAAACTGAACTAGGCTTCTAAAAAAAAAACAAATAAATTAAAAGGTAAAGTCGAATATGTCGAATCTTGATATTTCAAAAATTAAGACTACTTGGAAAGGACCTTGGGAACGTGAGACCTCTTATAAAGAGAGAGAAATGGTTTCTTGGCGTGGTTGTGGTTATCGTTGTATCTTGGACACTCCAGAGGAGTGGACAATACACATGGCTACAGTTATGTCAACCACCCGAGAAGAAATGCAACACCCAAGGATGGTTCTAAAAAGTTTTCGTCCAGATAATATAAAATACTGGATACAGGTAACTACAGCGTCAACTAGTGCTCGTGGTTGGAATCAAATGATGCCATACCAAAAAGGTGAATTGTGCCGAGTCGGTTCCGAACTGTATATGTGCATTAAGAACACTCCAAGAAACTGTTATTGGTTAGATACAGAATTTTGGGAAAAGGTTTTTGAAGGATCAAGTACAGCAGATCAGCGAAATTGGCCGGTTGCTACGGTTAATCAACAGCCTTTAGGATTTCTCCATAGATGGGGAAAACATAAAGGTGAAGCCATTAATAATGGAGAGTTTCATCACTTCCAAAGTTATTTTACAGGGAGGAGTCATTTTCTCTGTCACGATGGTGCTGCAGTTAGTTATGGTAGATCAAATTATGCATCTGGAGTTGGTGATGCTACTGGTAACTATGGACACAGTTTTCATAGAAATACAGGATTTACCTTTGTAGATTGGTACCGATCTTCGGATCAATCATCTTGGAGAAAGGGTCTCGCAGGTCCAGATGGAACACCAAACACTCCATCAGATTGGGGACCTCTAGTTACACCTGATGGAAAAACTCCGAAGTGTATACAAATTTGTGGTAATGACGATAATACAATGTTCTTGTTTAACAATGGCGAAGTTTATATGTCTGGTTATAATGGACACGGACAATTAGGAATAAATGATACTACTAATAGGCAGTTTCCTGTAAGAACTACAAATGAAATGTACTACGATAGTGCAGGTAATACAATTCCAAAATGCTTTAATGAAACTAAAATAGTTAAAGTATCAATGAGTGGGGGGGATTATTATAATACGTCCGCAACTCATCAGATGGCATTGGGAGATGATGGATCTGTTTGGACTTGGGGTCATGGCACCGCCGGCCAGTTAGGACACGGGGCTGAAGATTATACTGCCGTAGGTATGCATTTGGCAAATCGTTACTATCCATTACGAATTCCACAAAGTCGATTTAAATATAAGAGGATCGTTGATGTTTATGCAGTAGGTGGTAGTACTGAATCTATGAGTTATGCATTAGATGAAGATGGAAATATGTGGGCATGGGGCCAGAATAGTTCCTCACAATTAGGAATTGGTCAGGGCGAAACGCAAAAGTACATTCATTATCCTAGGGAAATTCCTGTTCCTTGGGAAAACTATGGTGGTGTTAAGAAGTTTATGGCATTTTCAAACCTCAATACTGGTGCAATCCATGGTTGCTATGTTCTAGATGGCGATGGTTATCTATGGTCGTGGGGCGACTTTACTAATGGAACAGGTGTTGGACGTATTATGATAACTAGTAATCACGAATGGGGTGTTCCGAACAGATTGAGATTTGATACTAACGATGGTCGTTGGGACAACTTTTGGATGGGTGGTGGAAAATCACACATTCTTTTCTTGAGAGAAAAGGATACCGGTCTGACATATGCTGCTGGCGGTAATCAGTATAATGCAATCGGTGGAGATGGAACATCTAGTTATTGGTGGAACTCTGGTGGTAACCATTCAGGTGTCAATAGAGTTTCAAACGTCTATGATGTTACCACAATGAGCATGACTTGTCCTGATTATAGAAATATTGCAAGTTATGAAGATCCACATTCGCCTATGTTGTTTACTGAAGAAGGTGGTTGTTGGACACAAGGTAGAAACCGTTGGGGAAGTGCTTCAACTGGACACCAAGATGAAGGTTCAGGATGGGAGATTGCAATTTCACAGTTTAATACTGCCGATCAACACAGAGAACGTGGTGCATATCCGGATCACTTTACTAGAGTTATTCAGCCACCTGGACAGAGATTGATGCAAGGATCTAATTCAGGCTATAACGAGTGGGCTGTATTTGGATGGATTTCCGATATGGGAGAATTCTATCGAAGTGGAGTAGATGGCCAAGATAATGCTGGTTATTGTACATGGCAATATGACATGGGCCCGTATAATTATCAGAATATTCATACCAATCCGCATACTTATCATCACTTTAGTATGCATTCGGGAATGTTTGATTGATATAATATAAGAAAAGAAATTAAGTGGAGTCAGAGATGTCTCCACTTTTTTTTGGCTTAAAATTCTTATAAATATTGCTAAAGACTTGAGATGAATCAACATTATCTTGGATAGAGAATTAATATAAATAGCTTAAATAGGATAGATTTATGGCAATACCAACAACAAAATCGGAATTTGGAGAATGGTGCTTACGACGGTTAGGTAAGCCTGTTGTGGAGGTTAATGTTGATTCTACACAATTAGATGATCGAGTAGATGAGGCTTTACAGTATTATGCTCAATTTCATATGGATGGTACAGAACGAATGTATCTCAAATATAAAATAACAGAGGCTGATATAACTAGAGCAGATGAAGCCGCTGATACAACAACTAATGTAACAGATAAGGTAGCTGGTTCAGTTACCGCTGCTTGGGATGAGAGTAATAATTATATTCCATTACCAACTAGTGTATTATCAGTATTACAGGTTTTTCCGTTTAGTGATAGAGGTGGTATGAATATGTTTGATGTTCGATATCAATTAAGACTAAACGATTTGTATGATTTTTCTTCATCTTCAGTTATGCAGTATGAAATGACAATGCAACATTTAGATTTTCTTGATCATATTCTAGTAGGAGAAAAACCAATCCGACACAATGTGCATCAAGATAGATTGTATGTGGATATGGATTGGGGAACTGATATTTCGGCTGGAGAATATTTGGTAATAGAATGTTGGCGTAAATTAAATCCAGCTGTTTGGACTGATATATACGACGATTTCTTTTTAAAAAAATATGCTACAGCTTTAGTTAAAAAACAATGGGGACAGAATCTTATTAAATTTGAGGGTGTTACTATGTTGGGTGGTGTGACCATGAATGGTGAGATGATGTTCACCCAGGCGCAAGAAGAACTTATTAGGTTAGAGGAAGAGGCTCGGTTAACATATGAGTTGCCTGTTGATTTTGCTGTGGGATAAAAAATGACCACTAGTGCATATTTTAGTAAAGGAACTTCTGGTGAACAAACACTTTATGAAAATTTAATCATAGAGCAGTTACAAGTTTTTGGTCATGACGTATATTATTTGCCTAGAAAATTAGTGGCAGAGGATACTTTATGGGGAGAAGATACTTTATCATCCTTTAATGATGCATATTTAATTGAAATGTATATGGAGAACAACGAAGGGTTTGGTGGAGAAAAAGAATTAATATCAAAATTTGGATTAGAAATACGAGATGAGGCTAATTTTGTAGTTTCTAGAAGTAGATGGGATACTGTAGTTGGAGATGATCTTAATCTTATAGAATCATCTAGGCCAAATGAGGGAGATTTAATATATTTTCCTAGAATAAAAAAGCTGTTTCAGATTGATTTTGTAGATCACGATGATCCATTTTATCAAGTAGATAATTTGCCCGTATATAAATTGTCCTGTTCAACTTTTGAATATTCATCTGAAGATTTGGATACAGGTATAGTAGCTATAGATGGTATTGAAGATTCAATGTCACTGGACGCTCTAGATTATCAATTGTTAATGATGAATGGAGATGCAATGATAACTGAAGATGGTGATTATATAATTAGTGAAGACTATAGAGTGGATACTATAGCACTAACTGCTGATAACTTGTTTATGGAAAAAGCAGGAGATGAGGTTTTAGATTTCACTGAAAGTAATCCATTTGGTGATCCTGGAGGAGGCTCGTATTAATGTTTGGTAGAACGTATTACCATGAAGTTTTAAGAAAGACTATTGTATCTTTTGGAACTTTGTTTAATGATATACATATTGTTAGAACAGATTCTGCTGGTGCAGAGTTACAGTCCTTAAAAGTTCCTTTGGCCTACGGACCAAAGCAAAAATTCTTAGCTCGACTAAGAGAAGATGCTACACTTGATAAAAAAATAGCAATTACATTACCTAGAATAGGGTTTGAACTTTCCGGTATAGAATATGATAGTACTAGAAAATTAAATAAGATATCTAAAATTAGAAAGGTAAAAGGAACAGAAACAAAACAAATGTCAACGCAGTATAGTCCTGTTCCATACAATGTTAATTTTGAATTATTCATTATGGCTAAAAATTCTGATGATAGTGTTCAGATAGTAGAACAGATTCTTCCTTATTTTCAACCAGAATATACGGTAACTGTTAAAACAGTTCCAACAATGGATCAGATAAGAGATGTGCCGATTGTTTTAACATCGACTGCATATGAAGATACATATGATGGAGATTTTTCGACACGACGAGCTATTATATATACATTAAGCTTTACAGCTAAAACTTATATGTATGGTCCTGTTACTACAGCTGAACCTATCCAGAAGGTTACAGTAGATCAATATGTTGATATGAAAGATAAGACACCACCTAGAGTACGTCAGTATACGGCAGAAACAGTACCTCTTGTTCCGCCTGATGATGATAACTTTGGGTTTAATGAAGCATTATCAGAATGGACTGATGGTCAATTCCCAGAACAAGGTCAATGAATTTAGAGAATAATGTAAATAATATCTTAGGTATAGCGACTAGAAATCTTAAAGAAGAAATTTTAGATCCTAAACCGCTTATACCACGACCTACAGAATCTGAGGATATGGATTCCGATTATAAGTATAGTCGGGAAAATTTCTATAATCTTATTGAGCGTGGTCAAGATGCAATTGATGGTATATTAAATATTGCCAAGGAAGGAGAGCATCCTAGAGCATATGAAGTTGCGGGTCAATTAATTAAAAATGTTTCAGAAGTTACAGAACGGTTAGTTGAACTGCAAGAAAAGATGAAAAAATTGAAAGAAGTTCCTGATCATGGACCAAAAAGTGTTACGAATGCATTGTTTATAGGATCGACTAAAGAACTTCAAAAGTTATTGAAAGATCAAAATGGCACAGCAATTTAGTTCAGTATATAAAGGCAATCCAAATTTAAAAGCCGCTGGACAAGAACTTTCTTTTTCAGAAGCTGAGGTTGCTGAATTTATTAAGTGTTCTAAAAATCCTGGTTACTTCATAGAAAATTATGTAAAGATTGTTAGTATTGATGAGGGTTTGATTCCTTTTAGACTCTATCCATTTCAACGAGATATGATAGGTACATTTCATAACAATCGTTTTACTATATGTAAGTTACCCCGTCAATCTGGTAAGTCTACAATTTTATTGGCATATCTAGTTCATTATTTAATATTCAATGAAACTGTTAGTGTAGCTATTCTTGCAAACAAAGCACAGACGGCTAGAGATTTACTAGGAAGATTTCAATTAGCATATGAACATTTGCCTGAATGGATGCAACAGGGGGTTATCAACTGGAACAAGGGAAGTCTTGAACTGGAAAATGGATCTAAAATTCTTGCAAGTTCGACTTCGGCATCTGCTGTCCGAGGTGGAAGTTATAATCTTATTTTTCTTGATGAGTTTGCGTTTGTTCCTTCAAACATTGCTGAACAGTTTTTTAGTTCTGTATATCCGACGATTACTGCAGGACAAACTTCTAAAGTAATTATTGTATCAACCCCACACGGCATGAATATGTTTTATAAATTGTGGCAGGATGCAGTAAACGAAAAAAATACATTTGTGCCTATTGAAGTACATTGGACTGAAGTACCAGGTAGGGATGAGGCTTGGAAAGAACAAACTATACAAAATACTTCAGAACAACAGTTTCTACAGGAGTTTGAGTGTTCATTTTTAGGATCAATTGATACTTTAATTAGTCCAACAAAGTTGCAAGTTATTCCTACAATAGATGCAATAGAATCTAATGCAGGGTTAGATATATATGAACGTCCTACAAAACATCATAACTATTGTATAACAGTAGATGTGGCTAGAGGGGGATCACACGACTACTCAGCGTTCGTTATATTAGATATAGGAGAGGTTCCGTATAGACTAGTAGCAAAGTATAGAAACAATGAAATAAAGCCGCTAGCCCTCCCTGAGTTAGTTCACAGAGTCGCTACAAGCTATAATCTAGCACAAGTATTAGTTGAAGTAAATGATATTGGTGGACAGATTGCAGATGCTTTACATTACGATTTAGAATATGAAAATATTATAATGACACAAATGAGAGGTCGATTAGGTCAAGTTGTTGGTAGTGGATTTGGTGACAAGGCTACTGATTTAGGAGTAAGAACAACTAAAGCAGTAAAGAAGATAGGATGTTCTAATTTGAAACAGATGATAGAAAGTGATAAATTAATTATTAATGATTTTGATATTATCGTAGAACTTTCTAATTTTGTAGCTAAAGGATCATCTTATGAAGCTGAAGATGGAGCTACAGATGATTTAGTAATGTGTTTAGTATTATATGCTTGGCTTACTAATCAAAATTATTTCAAAGAATTAACAGATGATGATATCAGAAAACGACTATATCAAAGCCAACAGAAAATGATTGAAGAAGATATGGCTCCTTTTGGTTTTGTAGATGATGGCATCTCTATGGCTGATGATGCACCGTTTGTAGATGTTGATGGAGATTTGTGGACACCAACTAAAATGGGGCCCAGCTACTGGTAGTTTATAATATCATATTTTGTTTTTTCAACACAATTAGCACATAAGACTTTGCTATTATTAATGAGTCTATCAATATATGTTCTCTTATCACTTTGTAATCCATACTTTTGATTTAGATTATATATTTCTTTATGATTAGGATAGTATCGTAAGCACACATTTTCAGCTTCACCACATACACCACAAAATAGAGTATCGAAAGAATTTATCAACCAAATCTTTCTACTATCACGACCATTCTGTTTACTTTTTAATATGGTCTGTTTATATTTTTCATAAAATTCATTTTTCATAAAACTATTTATTATAAAAAAGACTTTAGTTTCTTAAAATCGATAAAATTATAAATAACTGTATAAAGAAAATAGTGATTATATCCCGTGATTATACTTTTATAGGAGAGAAATAAAATGGCAACACTCGTTTCGCCGGGCGTTCAAGTACAGGAAAAGGATCTTACCAATATTCTAGTAGGAGAATCTACAAGTATTGGGGGTGTGGCTATTGTCGCAGAAAAAGGTCCCGTAGAAGAAATTGTTACTATTTCAAATGAAACTCAATTAGTTGAGACTTTTGGTAAGCCTAATGGCAGTACATTTGAATGGTTCTTTTCAGCAGCTTCATTTTTGAAGTATGCAAGTGTATTAAGAGTTGTTCGTGTTAATAGTGGACATCTTAATGCAACTGCTGGTGTTGGAGCAGGAGTAGGAACAGGCCTTCTAGTAAAAAATTCGGATTATTGGTATAATACATATGCCGATGGTTCAGGTGCAGTTGGAGAGTGGGTCGCACGATCCGCAGGCACATGGGGAAATAATATTTCAGTTGGATTATGTCCAAGTGCTACAGCTTATGAACTTCACATGGGTACAAATAACCTAGTGAATGATGCTGCAGCCGTAGAAGGTGATTTATCTATTACGGTTGATGACGCTGATTTATCTGGTTATACACTCAACGTAAATGATATCATATCTTTTACATCTGACACCGTTGGACTAGTACCAGTTACAGGTCATGAAGGAGTTGAGTATATCGTTACAGCAGTAGATACCAGTTCCAACTTAGTAACATTCAAACAGTTTGGAGTATTTTCAACAAAAGGTTTGGCAGCTGCCGTGACCGATGATTCTAATATCACACGACGCTGGAGATATTATGAAGAATTTGCTGGTGCTCCAGGAACATCAACTTTCGCATCAGATCGAAGTGGAGTTGGCGATCAAATGCATATCATCGTATTAGATGAAGATGGTGGATTAACAGGAACAGCTGGAACAATTCTAGAGAAATGGGCATTTGTATCTAAAGCCGCTGATGCACGAACAGACTCAGGAGATGTAAACTATTATGTTGATGTTATGCATCGTTCATCTGAATACATTTATTGGATGGATCACCTGCCCGCAGGAACCAATTGGGGTTATGCCGCCGGAGGAACAACATTCACAGATGTTTCCATCAGTAGTTCAGAATCACTTGCGGGTGGTACTGATGATTATGCACCAACAAATGGTGAGAAATTAAGTGCTTATGAATTAATGGATGATGATACTATTGACGTTAGTTTGATTTTTGGTGGACCTGGAGATGCAACACACGCAACAAACTTAATAGATATCGCTGAAAAACGTAAAGATTTAATGGTCTTTATTTCGCCAGAGAGAGCTGATGTTGTTAATGTTACAAATTCAAACACGCAGTTGAACAATGTTCGTAGTTTCTTTTTGAATCTACCTAGTACATCTTATGCAGTATTTGATAGTGGTTATAAAAAGATGTATGATAAGTACAATGATGTATTTCGTTGGGTTCCACTCAACGCTGATGTCGCTGGTGCTTGCGCCGCAACAGATAACGAAAACGATCCATGGTGGAGCCCGGGTGGCTTGAATCGTGGTCAGATTCGTGCTTCTGTTGGATTGGCATTTAACCCAACACAATCACAGAGAGATACCTTATATCGAAATAGAATTAATCCTGTAGCCAGTTTTCCTGGTGAAGGTACAGTTCTTTGGGGAGATAAAACAGCATTATCTTCTAATAGTGCTTTTAGTCGCATTAATGTTCGCAGACTTTTTAATACTGTTGAGTCCGTTGTTAAGACGGCCGCACGGTCAATATTGTTTGAATTCAATGATGACTTTACAAGAGCACAATTTATCGGTATGGTAGAGCCTTTTTTGCGAGATGTTCAAGGTCGCAGGGGTATTACTGACTTCTTGGTTGTTTGTGACGAAACAAATAATACAGGTCAAGTAATTGACAGTAATGAGTTTAGGGCTGACATCTATATCAAACCTGCTCGCTCAATTAACTTTATCACACTAACATTCGTAGCAGCTAGAACCGGTGTAGAGTTTAGTGAAATCATTTCATAAAGATAGGAGAATAAGAGAAAATGGCAAACCTAAATGAGTTTATTGGGGCATTACGAGAAGGCGGCACAAGAGGTAACCAGTTTCAAGTTACTATAACTGGTGCTCCCAGTGACGTTACGGTCGCCCTTGGCCAAGACTTTGTATTCATGTGTAAAGGTACAACAGTTCCTGCTTTGAATATAGGTGAAGTTATGATTCCTTACCGAGGTCGTCAAATTTTTGTAGCCGGTGATCGTACTTATGATCCCTGGACTGTAGCAATTTGAAGTGACAGGGACCAAAGAATGAGAGCCGGATTTGAAATTTGGCAGAATCATCTTGGTGATATTGGTATTGTAACAGATCGTTCACAGATAGGTCAGAAACCGTCGATGTATTATGCTAATGCATCAGTACAACAGATGGATCGAAATGATAATGTGTTAAGAACATATTATCTCTATGATGTTTGGCCGCAAAACGTGGCAGGACCTGATTTGGCATATGATGCTAACGATGCATTGTTAGAATTCGCAGTTACATTGCGATTCAATTATATGACAATCGGTGGTAAGGGATCCGGAAGAGCTTCTGGCAGAACACTATCGGCACCCTCAACGTAAAGGTAATATTTCGATAAGTAAAAGTTATTTTTGAATTGATATAAATAGTTATACTATGGCAGAATTATTTGGTTTTACGATCGGTCGGGCGAAGAAGAGCGAGGCGAAAAGCTTTGTTGCTCCTTCGCCCGATGACGGGTCTTTAGATATTGGAGCAGCTTCTGGTTTTTTCGGTGCATATGTAGGTACTGGTGAAACTGTTCCGAAGAATGATTTTGATCTAGTAAAGAAGTATAGGCAGACAGCTGAACACCCAGAATGTGATCAAGCTATTGAGGATATTGTCAATGAGGCAATTGTATCCTCCGAAAATCAACCTTCTGTTTCTATATCACTAGACTATCTTAACTTTTCTGATTCCATTAAGAAAAAGATTCATTCCGAATTTTTGCACATTTTAAAAATGTTGCATTGGAATCAGAGAGCGCATGAAATTTTCAAGAGATGGTATATAGATGGTAGAATTTATTTTCATAAGATGGTTGACGAGAATGATCCGAAAAAGGGTGTCGTAGAGTTACGCTATATTGATCCTAAAAGTATTAGAAAAGTAAGGGAGATTCAAAAAGGAAGTACTTCGACAGGTGGTAGTCTAGTTAAAAAGGTTAAAGAGTATTTTTTGTACAACGAAGAAGGAATTTATGCCGGTTTTTCTGGACACAAAACTGCTGGTCAGGGATTACAAATAGAAGCGGATTCTATTGTGTATATCACATCTGGTTTATATGAACCTACTAGTAATCAAGTTTATTCTTATTTACACAAAGCAATTAAACCCGTTAATCAATTAAGAATGATTGAAGATGCGGTAGTTATCTATCGTATTTCTCGGGCACCAGAACGTAGAATTTTCTACATTGATGTTGGTAATTTACCAAAAGCTAAAGCAGAACAATACTTAAAAGATATTATGAATCGGTATCGTAATAAATTAGTTTACGATGCTAGTAGTGGCGAAGTAAAGGATGATCGCAATAAGATGTCCATGCTTGAAGATTTTTGGTTACCTCGTAGAGAGGGTGGTAGAGGTACAGAGATCACAACTTTACCTGGAGGACAAAATCTTGGAGAGCTAGAAGATATTAAGTATTTTCAGAGTAAGCTTTATCGCTCACTAAATGTTCCTGTTTCTAGAATGGAATCAGAACAAGGTTTTAGTTTAGGAAGATCAACAGAAATCACTAGAGATGAAGTTAAATTTACAAAATTTATACAGAAACTTCGGAAGAAATTTTCAACAATATTTCTAGAAGTTCTTAGGGTTCAATTAATTCTTAAAGGTATTATTACTCCTGAAGATTGGGAAGAGATGAAAGAAGCAGTTATGTTTGATTGGATAATGGATAATCATTTTTCTGAATTGCGGGATCAAGAAGTTCTTGGTGATCGAATTGAGAAATTAGATATGATTGGAGATTATATAGGTAAATATTACTCGCATGAATGGGTTAGGAGAAATGTTTTACAACAATCAGAACGGGAAATTATAGAACTTGACGCCCAAATTGAAAAAGAAAAAAAAGATGGGGGAGAAGACGAGGACTCATTTTTATAAATAGTGGAGAGAAAACAATATGGCTAATGAAACACAAGCGTCTTCGGATGCAGATTTGAAAGATGTAATAGATGCAATAGCAGGTGGTGATAATGTTGCTGCGCAAAAAAGTTTTGATCAGGTAATGCAATTGAAAAAACAAGATGCATTGTCCGTTCATAAATTAACTATGGCAGGTAATATGTTTCAACCGCCTGAACCTAATCCGGGACAAGATACTGGGATCACAGGAGATCCTGCAGAAGTAGAAGGAGAATAATAATATGAAACTCATATCAGAAACGATGGAGAATATTGAGTATATTACTGAAGCAGGTGGTAAGGAAAAAAGTTATAAAATTAAAGGTACTTTTCTTCAAGCTGATGTAAAAAATCGTAATGGTAGGGTATATCCTATGGCTATTCTTGAAAAAGAAGTCGGAAGATACAATAAAGAGTTTATTCAGAAAAAGAGGGCATTTGGTGAGTTAGGTCATCCAGATGGTCCTACAGTTAATCTTGAAAGAGTATCACACATGATTACGGATCTTTATCCTGACGGAAAAAATTTCGTTGGAGAAGCTAAAATTATGGATACTCCTTATGGTAAGATTGTAAAAAATCTAATAGATGAAGGAGCCAGACTTGGAGTTTCATCTCGGGGAATGGGTTCTTTAGAGCCTAAGGGCGGTGCGCAAGTTGTTAAAAAAGATTTTTATTTAGCAACAGCTGCCGATATCGTTGCAGATCCTTCTGCACCTAATGCTTTCGTTGAAGGTATTATGGAAGGAAAAGAGTGGGTTTGGGACAATGGTATAGTTAAGGAAGTTGACATTGCCGAATGGAAGGCTGAATTAGATCGAAAAAGTAGTAATCGAGCTGATCAACAAGCTAAAATTTTCGCAGATTTTCTTTCAAAATTATAAATATTATAAATAATAAAAACGAATATTATAGGAGTTTATCCAAATGACAGTTGAAAATACGGAGTTAAACCAAGAATTGGAAGAACTTCTTGATACTGAACTTACTACAGTAGAAACTGCTGCGATGGAAAAAGAAATCGTAGAACTTGATGAGACCGAAGCAGTTGAAGAAACTACTGAAGAAGCAGTTGAGGCTTCTGATGAGTCTGAGGTTTCTCAAGGTAATTCGGATCAAGAAGGGGAACAATTAGAGGAAGCTAAAATGACCAAAGCTAAAATGCTTGAGGATCTTACAAAAGCTTTAGAAGGCCTTTCTAAAATGAAAGCAACTGATCTTAAAGGTGTTTCTGAGAGAATTCATGCAGCCATTAAAACGGATGCAGAAATTGATGAAGCCAATAAGGACAAAGAGCTTGAAGAACTAGAAATTGCTAAGAAAGAAATCGAAGAAAAGATCAAAAATATTTCGGTGAAAGAAGATGTTGAAGCCCTTATAGCGGGAGAGGATCTTTCCGAAGAATTTAAAGAGAAGGCTGCAACTATTTTTGAAGCAGCTGTTAAATCTAAGGTTCGTCTAGAAATTGAAAAGATCGAAACTGAGTATGCTGAGAAAATGACGGAAGAAGTTGCAAAAGCTACAGAAGGAACATCTGAGAAAGTTGACGCTTATCTCGGTTATGTTGTGGAAGAGTGGATGAAGCAGAACGAAGTCGCTATTGAGCATAAACTCAAAACAGAAATTACTGAGAATTTTATCACAGGTCTCAAAGGACTTTTTGAAGAGCACAATATTACTGTGCCCGACGAGAAATATGATATTCTTGATGCTGCTGCAACACAGGCTGACGAAATGGAAGCTAAGTTGAATGAGCAGATTGAAAAGAATATTAAGATGTCAGGTAAAGTCGCTGAGTTGGAGAAAGGTGAAATTCTCGTAGATGTTGCTTCTGATCTAACAGATACAGAAGTGGAAAAATTTGTCGGACTCGCAGAAAATGTTGAGTATGAAGATTCGGACGATTATCGTCAGAAACTTGATACAATCAAATCAAGCTATTTTGCTCGGACTGTAAAGGAAGACGAAGTTGAGGCAGCGCCAACGTATGTAGAGCAAGGTAATTTAAGTAATCAGATGGCTGCTTATATGTCTGCAATCTCTAAAGGTGAATCAAGAGCGCAGAAATAACTATTTTTATAAATACTAATATTATAAATTAAAAGAAGGAGATATACTAAAATGTTCAACGCAGAACAGCTACAGGAAAAGTGGGCGCCAGTATTAGATCATCCTGATCTCCCAGAGATTAAGGATGCTTATAAGCGGGCAGTCACAACTGTTATTCTGGAAAACCAAGAGAAGTCTATGTCAGAGGACCGTGCGTTCTTGACAGAGGCAGCTCCTACAAACGCAACCGGTGGTTCGGTTGATAATTGGGATCCGATCCTAATTTCACTAATCCGTCGGGCGATGCCTAACTTGATTGCATATGATATTTGTGGTGTACAGCCGATGTCCGGCCCCACAGGTCTTATCTTTGCATTGAAGTCGCATTATGCAACACAAGCTGGAACCGAAGCTCTACATGGTGAGGCCGACACGGATCATTCTAGTAGGGGTTGGGATACAACAGCTAGTCCGCCAGCTGGCGTAACAACCGGTGGCGGTTCCGCAACAGCTCACGCTGGCACTGACGTACTTGAAGATACATCTTCATATACAACAGGTGTTGGTGGATCGACAGCATGGGGAGAGCGTCTCGGTGATGCTTCTACTAATGCTTTCGCAGAGATGGCATTCAGCATTGATAAAACGTCAGTAACTGCAAAGTCACGAGCGCTCAAAGCTGAGTACACAATGGAACTAGCTCAGGATCTTAAAGCCATTCATGGTTTGGATGCTGAAACAGAACTTGCTAACATTCTGTCTACAGAAATTCTTGCAGAAATTAACCGCGAAGTCGTGCGAACGATCTACGTGGCTGCTAAGAAAGGTGCCTCAACTAATGTTGCTGATCCTGGTAAGTTTGATCTCGATACAGATTCCAACGGTCGTTGGTCTGTTGAGAAATTTAAAGGTCTTATGTTCCAGATCGAGCGTGATGCTAATGCGATTGCACAGGACACACGACGTGGTAAAGGTAATGTAATTATCTGCGCCTCTGATGTTGCTTCTGCTCTTTCGATGGCTGGGCTATTGGATACAGGTTCTAACCTTTCTGATAACCTTACAGTTGATGACACAGGCAATACATTCGCCGGTGTTCTTAACGGCCGCATGAAAGTTTATGTTGATCCGTATGCGAACAACACGTTAGCTAATAAGTTTTATGTTGTTGGTTATAAGGGCACAAGTCCTTATGATGCTGGTATTTTCTATTGCCCATACGTTCCGTTGCAGATGGTTCGTGCCGTTGGGGAACAGACCTTCCAGCCGAAGATCGGCTTTAAGACTCGTTACGGAATCGTAGTGAACCCGTTTACATCGTTATCTGACGATAGTAACGCTTACTACCGTCGAGTTGAAGTCGTGAATCTTATGTAAGATTTACATTCAATATAATAATAATTACAGGATGTAATTTTGATGACCTCCCTTCGGGGAGGTCTTTTTTTGTGTTCAAGTTATTATAAATAGTTAAAACATATTCACGGAGTATTAATAATGAAACTTAAATTAAAAGGTTCGGAAGCTGCAGCAGGTGTTTCGACAACTAACGGATCAAATGTTGGTTCAGCTACATTAGTGCGGGTACATAATTCAGGAACTACTGAACGTCTTGTATCTTTAGAAACTAGTGCGAATGTATTAATAGGAACATTTACAATTGGAGGTGGAGCCTCAGAATTCTTGGATAAAGCTCCACTAGACGAAATCTTTGCAGCTCATGCTGAAGTTTTGTTAGTTAAAGTTGCTTACTATTCATAATAATGGCAACTATTGACTCTTTACGGAGACAACCTGATGCTTTTGATTATGCTCAAAATAGCCAATTTAAGGTTACGTTAGGAATTTTTCCATTAACTGAATATTTTACTACATCGGTAAATGTGCCGGGTGTAGGATTAGGTGTAGCTGCAATGGCTACTCCGTTTATAGATAGACCTACAGTTGGAGATACGATGACCTTTGAAGATTTTACCATGACGTTTATGGTAGATGAAGAATTAAAAAATTATCAAGAGATATTTGAATGGATGGTAAATATTGGATTTCCAAAATCACACACACAATTTAAAGCTAAGGATAGAGTTGATAACTTGAAACGTGGTGGTGAAATGGATTTATATAGTGAAATTACTATTACTATACTTAGCAGTAAAAATAATCCAGTTTTGAGATGTAATATACATGATGCATTTCCTACAGGATTAAGTGGATTGATTTATACAACACAAGATACTGATACTACATATTTAACCGCAGATGTAACCTTTACATATTCATGTTATGACTTTAGTAATGTATAAATAATTATTGAAAGGAGTAGTTAAGACAGCCCGATAAAATTTAATCTTCTTACAAGTTTGAGTGTGCAGAATTTTGTAGAAGCAAATATAGTTGATTTAACGATGGGTGGTTGGCTCTGGCTAACTCCTTTCTTTTTGGAAAAATATTATGAGATTTGATGAATTACAAGATATGGCAGATGTTGATTTGAAAATTGATGATACTGAATTAGATTTAGAAAGTATCAGAACCCCTCAAGTTCACAATAAGTACTTAAAGATATATACCAAATCTTGCTTGCAATTAAAGCAGGTTAGAGATGAAAGAAAGGTATTGTATCGAAATAAGTGGGAATATTATACGGGTAAAGCAGCTCCGGAAGTATATCAAGCAAAACCTTTTGATCTAAAAATACTCAAGACAGATGTTGGTATCTATATCGACTCTGATCCAGAGTATCAAGAAATAGGACAGAAGGAAGCTTATATAGAAAAGATGGTAGATTATACTGAACGAGTTTTAAGAGAAATTAATAATCGCAATTGGACTATTCGTAATACTATAGAGTGGAAGAAATTTCTACATGGAGATTAGTCAAGGCGATAGATATGTATATGTAACTCCAAAAGATTATGGTGACCCAACTAAATTTGTAGATGCTATTATAAAGGAAGGCGAATCTTTAAACTTAGTAGATGCAGAAATTGTAGGAGCTAAAGGGAAGCCAGTCTATGGTTCAAGAAATTGTAAATTGAGTTGGATAACTAATTCTGATATGTGTCAGCAGGTTGGTAAATTATTTAAGCCATTGAATGATGTGTTTAAGTATGATATAAGAATAGTAGAGCATTTGCAGTATACAGTATATACTGAAGGACATTTTTTTAATTGGCACGTAGATGCTAGACCACCTATAGAAGGAACCATTAGAAAATTTAGTATGTCAATGTTCTTAAATGATCCTGAAGAATATTCGGGTGGAGAGTTTGAATTAGAATTGGGTGGTCCTAATCAGTATAGTGAGATTAAAACATTTAAAGGAAATACGGGAGATATATTATTTTTCCATTCAGAGTGCTATCATAGAGTTTTACCAGTAACTAAAGGTATTAGAAAAGCACTTGTTGGATGGTTTTGTGGGCCCTTATGGAAGTAGAACTTGAAAAATTTAATGAAGTATATCTACGGATTAAATGCGAGCCGTCGGTTGGTAAAGAACTTTCGGAGTTTTTTACCTTCGAGGTTCCAAATGCAAAGTTTATGCCGTCGGTGCGAAATCGTATGTGGGATGGTCGTATACGTTTATTCAGTCCTGCTACTGGTAAGATATATTTGGGATTACTACCGTATGTCCGCAGATTTCTATCGAATCAAGGACACAAAATTAAATACGGAGAAGGAATCCGACCACCAAAAACTGTCGAAAAAGATTTAGTTAAAAAGTTTGTTAATAAAATATCTAAGAGTTTAAAAGTACGAGATTATCAATTAGATGCGATACATCATATCATCAATAATGATAGGGGACTTATTCTTTCTCCTACTGGTTCTGGTAAATCATTTGTCATATATGCATTGATTCGGTACTATGTCGATCTGATGCCCGATAGGAAGGTTCTAGTAGTAGTTCCAACTACATCACTAGTAGAACAAATGTATACAGACTTTGCTGACTACGGATGGTTTCCTGATGAGCACTGTCATAGACTATATTCTGGATACGATAAGAATACTCCAAAAGAAGTTATTATATCAACATGGCAATCAATTTATAAGATGCCAAGACAATATTTTAGCCAATTTGGTGCTGTATTTGTTGATGAGTGTCATTTAGCTAAAGCAAAATCATTGACAGGTATAATGACAAAATTGCATGATTGTCAATATCGTGTAGGTACTACTGGAACACTAGATGGGACAGAAGTTCATCAATTAGTTCTAGAAGGATTGTTTGCAAAATGTAAGAAAGTAACAACAACAACTAAACTTATACAAGCTAAACAATTATCAAATTTACACATTTCTTGTATAGTTTTGGATCACGTTAAAGCTAATAGGGTGAATAGAACATATCAAGAGGAGATGGAATATCTCTCTACTCACAGATTAAGAAATTTATTTATAACAAAACTTGTAGATACCCTGGAAGGTAATACACTTGTGTTAGCACAATATATAGAGAAACAATTAGTACCTTTAAGTTTAATGATTATAGATAGGTGTGTTGGTAAAAATCCACATCTGGTATATGGTGCGACACCTACTGAAGAAAGAGAACAGGTTAGGGCTATAGTAGAACAAAATAATAATTGTATTGTAGTTGCTAGTTATGGTACCTTTTCAATGGGAATAAATATCAGAAGGTTACATAATATAGTGTTTGCTAGTCCATATAAATCACAGATTAAAGTTTTGCAATCTATAGGTCGAGGGCTGAGAACTTCTGAAAATAAAGAAGGGTTAAAAGTGTTTGACATTAGCGATGATTTAAGTTATAATAATAAACAGAACTTTACTTTAAAGCATTTTGGTGCTAGAATAGAACTATACAATATGGAAGAATTTGATTATGAAATTCTTCCAGTGAAATTAAAAGGATAATAATATGAATTTTGAGAAAAGATTTTCAATACCACACTATGATTCGGAAGCATCATCTGAACGAGAGTTTTATACTTTAATAAAAAACTCATCTGAAGATTATAAATTCGAGATAAGTGATGTTTATTTTGGAGCAATGTTTGTTGGAAACAGGTTAAGATTGGATCAAGATTTACGATATGGTAATGCTATGGGAGTTTATATATCAGATGATAAGCATCTAGATGATCTGTTTAAAATTCAAGATGAATTAAATGTTCCTATTTCATTGACACTAAATTCAATAGTACAGCCACCAGATTTAATGGCTGAAAATCAAATGTTGCATCAATTTATAAATTGGTTAGGAGAATATTACGAAAGAGGTTTAAGAAGGTGTACTTTGAGTTTTGTACATTTGATGGCTACTGGAGTATTACAGAAAAAGTTTCCTGAAATGATATGGAAAAGTTCTGTTTTTCAAAATGTAGATTCTCCACAACAGTTTATAGATTTTGCACATTGCGGTTATAATGTTATACAGCTGGGGCGTAATGTAAATCGAAACACAGATTTATTGCCTGAGTTCAAACGTCTTGCGGAAAAATATAATGTTAAAACATCTATGACAGTAACAGATAATTATTTACCAAACAGTCCATTTAGACCAGAACATGATAGTTGGCATGAAACAATGGAAATAAATAGTAATAGTTATCGTGGTGCTTGGGGATTACTGACAACAGATCGTTGGACTACTAAGGACACTGAAAACCTACCTAGACTTAATAATAATTTAGTATGGATGTCTGAAGATGTATTAGAATATTATTTTGATCATGTCGATATTTTCAAATATACAGGTAGACCGAATAATCTTGGTCCTAATGGATATATGTCAGAAGGTCGTAGTGGTCTGGTTGCAGCTGATAGTGTGCCAATGGATCGTAGTTCAGCTGGAATGGCACCTATTGGAATATCTGATACACCAACAACAAAGAATTTTAAAATGGTCTGGCGGTATCCTACAGAAGTAATTAAAAAGCATCCGAGTATTTCTTATGATAGTGGTGTAGATTATTATTCAGAATCTTTTAGATCCGATTTAGAACCTTTTACATATGCGGAATCTTTTAAAGAACTTTATGAAAATAAATTATCACACTATTCTCTTTGGAGTCCTGTTGGTTGGGTTAATGATCAGTTTTACAATGAAAGATCATGGGATAAAATTCCTAATACGATATGGGACTCTCCGGAAGGTAAGGTACTTGAACATATATTGATGACTTGTGAAAATCAATGTTATGTGTGTAATGCCTGTGAAGATACTTTTAAAGTAGATCAAATAGATTCTCTCGTAGGACTAAATAACCCAGCGGAGTCTATAGGCGAAGCACAAACCAAATCAATAAAGGAATGGGATGAACGAAGTTATAAAGAAAAACGAGAAGAGGAGTGGGCTGAAAAAGATAGGAAAAACTTAGAGGAGTCTTTAGGTCCATATAACGAGAATATTCAACAGACCCTTCAATGGCCTAACTAAAGCATAAATACTAATATGGAAGAACAACCTGAAACACCTACACTAGATACAAGTCCCTTTAAGGTCCTTAAATTAGATAATGGTGAGGATGTGATTTGTAAAGTTTTACATGAATATAATGATGCGGTTGTTGTAGAACGTCCCATGGCCATATCTGCCACTCCACAATTCAATGAACAGTTGGGTGAAGTGGTAACTCATACTGGATTGCAACATTGGATGAATTTCACTAATGATACTACTTTTGCTATTGCTAAAACTAGAATTATAGCGGTGGGTAATTTGGCTCCGGAAGTTGGATTTTATTACAAACACATATGTGAAAAATTATCTCTGAGAGATGAAGAAGAAGATAATCCTAAAGATGAAGCTGAATTGGCAGATAGAATTAAGAAGTTAGATGAAATAATGAATGGTGTTGATAGAGAAACTGAAGAAGGTAAAAAGATTGTTCAGTTTCCTCTTGATAAGACTAAACTTCATTAAAGAGCTCTACAACAATATATATAAGATTGGGTGAGGATTGTCAAGTACTAATTATTATTTTTTTATGCTTGACAAGTAACTTTAATTAGTATATACTTATAGATGTCTTAATAACAAAAGGCATTTAATAAATGAAGAAGTATATATATTTGGCAGGACCAATTGCGGGGTGTACAAAAGAAGAAGCGACTGAATGGAGAGATGATGTCTCAAAAAGTCTACCTCATGGGATTATAGGAATATCCCCTTTGAGATGTGAACCTTTGAAAAAAGGTATGCGTTTTACTGAAGAAGGTGCGACTGAAAAGATGTGGTCAGATCCTAGAGCAATTGCTACAAAGAACTGGTTAGATACAGAATCATGTGATCTAGTCTTAGCTTATCTCCCAGCGGAGTTTAACGAAAGACGTCCATCGTATGGTACTACTATTGAAATTGGTTGGGCAATTGGTTTAAGAAAACCATTGATTGTAGTTTCTGATGATAAATATTTAATGGACCATCCATTAATAAAACATAATGCATCATGGCGGTTTGATAATCTAGAAGATGCTATTGAGGTTATTATTGGGTTGTTTGGAGATTATGTAAAATCACCTGTGTAGTAAAGGTCCTCCGAAAGGAGCTCTAATGGTAGATAAAAAAAAGAAGCCTCATTATGTAAATAATAAACAGTTTTTAGAGGCGATGGTTGAATGGAAGACAGAGGTGGCCGAGGCAGAAGAAAATGATGAACCTCGACCACAGGTAACAAATTATATTGGCGAATGTTTTTTAAAGATAGCTAATCATTTATCCTATCGTCCAAATTTTATTAATTACACATATAGAGATGAAATGATATCAGATGGTATTGAGAATTGCCTTCAATATATAGATAATTTTAATCCAGAGAAATCTAAAAATCCCTTTGCGTATTTTACACAAATCATTTATTTTGCATTTGTCCGTAGAATAACAAAGGAAAAGAAACAATCTAAAATTAAAGATCGTTTACTAAAACGGTCAAATATAGAAGATATGATTATAACCCAGGCACATGATAATCCTAATGATTATCAACGTCAATATTTGGATTATATAGATAGATATAGTTTTGGTTCAGATGATAAAGATTGAATGAAGATAGCGTTAATAACAGATTTACATTTTGGTGGTAAAAACGATAACTTATCCTTTAGTGCTTTTCAAGCACGATTTTATGAAGAAACTTTTTTTCCAATTCTAGATCAAGAAGAAGTTACTACTATTATAGATTTAGGTGATACTTTTGATCGACGTAAGTATGCAAATTTTAATACTTTGAAATTGGCTAAAGATATGTTCTTTACTCCTATACAGCATAGAGGTATTGATCTTCATGTTTTGTTGGGTAATCACGATTGTTATTTTAAATCTACTAATGATATAAACTCGATGGAATTAACTTGTGCAGAGTTTCCTATACATCTGTATAAGGATACACCAGAAGTAGTAAATTTTGACGGCTTAGATATTCTCATGACTCCTTGGATTGCACCAGATAAGCATGCTGAATGTTTGAGAATTATATCAAAGGCCAAAGCTGATTTTGTAATGGGACATCTTCCATTACAAGGTGCAGAGATGTTAGATAATGTTTATTGTGATGATGGTATAGATAGAAAATATTTTAAACGATATGAGCGTGTATTTTCTGGCCATTTTCATAAACAACAGGACGATGGCCACATAAGATACTTGGGTGCACCATACGAAATTACATGGAACGATTACAACAGTAAGAAAGGTTTCCATATTCTTGATACAGAAACAAGAGAGTTAGAATTTTATCAGAATCCTAATCGGTTATTTAAAAAGATTTATTATGATGATGGTCATTCTTGTGATGAAATGTTAAATTATGATATATCTTCTTATGAAGGGTGTTATGTTAAAGTTTTTGTTATACAGAAAACTGATTTCTATACGTTCGACCGATTTATTGATCGGTGTTATAATGATGGAAATTTTTATGAGTTAAAGATTGTAGAGGATTTTTCAGATTTAGATCCTAATTTTATTGCAGATGAATCTATGGAAGAAGTAGAAGATACCATGGCATTATTAGATAGGTATGTTGAAGAAATTGAAAGCCAAGCTATTAACAAAAACAAATTGAAACGAATTCTAAAAAATTTGTATGTAGAAGCAAGTGAAATAGAATGAATGATATTAGTTATTATATTCCTTATTGGGGTCCGTTTGTTATAGAAAGTGAAGTAGACCAAGAGTTTGTAGATTTACTTTTAGAGAAGGGTAATGAAAGTAGAGATAAAAATCTAGATCACCGTAAAAATTTAGCTGGAGATATTGAGCATGAATACTACTATCAAGATTTTCAAAAATGGTTTATACCTAAACTGGATCCATATGTTCAAACATATCTTAGCGGCGCAAGTAGTTATAATAGTCAGGGTGGTGAACTAGATACGGGGATCCATGGATGGGACTGTGATGATCTGTGGATTAATTATCAGAAAGCTAAAGAATATAATCCTCCACACAATCATAATGCAGATTTATCCTTTGTAATATATCTAAATGTGCCTGAAGAAATTAAACAAGAACACCAATTTGCTGAGGGAAAATCCGCAAGTCGTTTGGCTGGAATGATAGTATTTGATTATGGATTAGATTTACCTTTTTCAAATTGTAGGCATCCTATTATGCCAAAAACTGGAGATATAGTTGTGTTTCCTTCTTGGCTACCGCATCATGTTTATGCTTTTAAATCTGATGTAGAAAGAATTTCAGTATCGGGCAATATAGTATTACAAATGGAAACGAATATAATGCGGGATATGCAATCTGTACCGGCGGACTTATGATAATTTTTAAAACTGTAACATGGCAGAATTTTTTATCTACTGGCAATACACCAATAGAAATCGTATTAAATAACCATCCATCTACACTTATCATAGGTGATAATGGTAGTGGTAAGTCTACTGTATTAGATGCATTGACGTTTGGGTTGTTTGGTAAACCGTTTAGACGTATCAAGAAAGATCAATTGGTTAATAGTGTCAATGGTCGTGATTGCACTGTAGAAGTTTTATTTAGTATAGGTCGTAAAAAGTTTTTAGTTAAAAGAGGTATCAAGCCTACAAGGTTTGAGATTTATATTGATGATAAACTTTTAAATCAAGATGCATCAGCTAGGGATTATCAGAAACATTTAGAAAATAATATACTCAAGCTGAATCATAGATCATTTACACAGGTTGTTGTGTTAGGTTCATCCTCTTTTATTCCGTTTATGCAATTGACTGCAGCATCTCGTCGTGAGGTGGTAGAAGAAATTTTAGATATCAAGATTTTTTCATTGATGAATTTTTTATTAAAACATCAAACAAAAGGAACTACAGAACGATCTAGGGACATCTCATATGAGCAACAGGTGTTAGATACAAAAATTAAATTAACAGAAGAACATATTACACAAACAAAAGAGAAAGGTAAGATTTCATTATCTGCGCTAGAACAGAAGATAGAAAAGAATAATAAGGAAGTAGAAACTTTGCAAGTAGATATCTCTACACTCTTAGGTGAATTTTCTGAATGGGAAACTGATATTAGACCTAAACATTTGAAATTAGAAACTGAAATTAAAGATTATAAAGATGTTCGATGGAAATTGAATTTGAAAATAAATAAGGCTGAAAAAGAGATTGATTTTTTTAAGAACAATGATGAGTGTCCTACTTGTGAACAACCTATAGCTGAAGATTTTAAAGAAAAGGCTATAAAACTTAATACCAATAAAATGATTACTACTACCTGTTCTACTGCGGAGATGGATCGTCAGATTGTAGAAATGTATGCTAGAGAACAGTTGTATAAGAAAATATCAAATGAGTCTAGAGAAAAAGAAGTTACTGCTGCTAAAAAAGTTACATCAAAAGAATCTATAGACTCTTTTAATCAACAACTAATGGAACAAATTAATGCGATTCATTCTGTAGATAAAGAACTTGAGGCCGATAAGTCTGTATTACAAATACATAAAGAAGATTTTAAGAAACTTCAAAAAGAAGGAGATAAGGCTACAGAGCAATTAAATTATTATAAAATTGCTAAACAGTTACTTCAGGATTCTGGAATCAAAACAAAAATCATTAAACAATATCTTCCAATAATGAATAAGTTGGTGAATAGTTATTTGAATCAATTGGAGTTTCAAGTTAAGTTTGAATTAGATGATGAGTTTAATGAAATGATACGATCTAGATATAGAGATGAATTCAGTTATGCAAATTTTAGTGAAGGTGAGAAGATGCGAATAGACTTGGCGCTTCTTTTTACATGGAGACAGATAGCCAAGATGAAGAATAGTACCAATACGAATCTGTTAGTATTGGATGAGATATTCGATAGTAGTTTAGATGTAAATGGAACAGATGAATTTTTAAAAATATTAAATACTTTAAGTGATGAAAACATATTTTTAATCAGTCATAAAACAGATTTAAATATAGATAAGTTTGATAGTTTAATCAAATTTGAGAAAGTACAAAATTTTACGAGGATAGTGAGTTGATAGAACAGGCATTAGTAAAAGATGATAACCCAATTTTAACAAGAGAAACAGCGCCGTTTGATTTTAATGACACGGAAACTGATCCTTATATACTTGCAGAGATATTGCAAAGAATGAGAGCTGAAGGTGGTGGACTTGGATTGGCGGCTCCACAAGTAGGTTGGGATATGAGAATGATCGTTATAGGGGAACCAAGAGATCCTGAGGCGAAGGAAGATGAACAATATAGTGATGAATTTAATCAAGTCTTTTTCAATCCAGAAATTACAGAATATTCTACTAATGAAGAATATATGATAGAAGGGTGTTTAACTTTTCCTGGATTGTTTATTAAAGTTAAACGACCTGATTGGATAGAAATAAAATGGCAAACTGAAGAAGGATCTGATGTACAGGAAAAATGTGGAGGAATGACAGCACGAATTCTTCAACATGAGGTAGATCATTTAAATGGAGTTCTTTTTCAAACTAGAGCAAACAGATTTCATTTACAACAGGCTAGAAAAACACTGAAGGAATCATTACGTTTAAGAAAGAAACAAAATGCAAGTTCTAGATAATTTTTTTGATGAAAATGTGTGTAAGACTTTAGAGGAGAAGTTATTAGTTCATACTTTTCCATGGGGATTTTTATCACAATCAATACCAACACCAATGCAATGGCCTACACAGATGTTCGGCCCAGAGCCAGCTGGTCAACGATGGCCTTCAGAAATTCCTAAGGATGATTTTATGTTTATACATAATTTTTTTCAAGAGGTTGATGACTTACATAATCAAATGGCAAAAGAGTCTAATGAAGAAGAAAGAGATTATATGGTTTCAACTTGTTTTGATATTATAGAACCAACAATAATGCCTATAATGGAATATTTTAGTTTTGATAAACATTCGTTGTTAAGAATAAAAGCAAATTTAGATACAGTACAGAATGAGCCTATGATACATTGTGGGCATACTGATTATCCTATTTACACATATGAAGGTTACTCGTATACAACGGCAGTATTGCATGTTAATGCCAACAATGGAGCTACAGTTATTAATGGTGAAAGAGTTGAGCAGAAGTCTAATAGATTAATAATATTCAATGGATCATCAGAACATTATGGAATAACACAAACAGATGTTAATGCTAGATTAGTAGTAAATTACAACTTTAAGGCAAAATTATGAGTTATGTACCAAATTTTCATTCGTTATCAGACCTAGATTTAGTTGGGCTATTATCATATTGTGAGAAATGGAGTCCAAGAAAGGTATATCACACCGCATATAAAGAAGTTTTTTCATCAAAACAATTAGAAGAAGTTATGATGCCCTTTGAGGATTGGTGTGATAAGGAACCAACATTACCACCTATTGTTCGTAATGAATTAATCAGGGCGTGTGTTTTAAACTTAGAAGCTGGAAAAATGACTAGATTAAAGTATGCTTCTATACTATCAAATACAGTTAGAACTTGGTCATTTTGGGTATTTGTTTTAGTGATACTTTGGTGGTGGTTCTAATGCAAGTTATTCAAGATTTTTTTGATGAAGAAGTATATAAGAAACTAGAGAATTTATTTCTAGATCCTATGTTTGATTGGCACTATACATCACCAACAGCTACGTAAAAAAAGTGCTTGACAAAGTGTTAAATCTATGTTATTATTATAAATAGAAATGTGAGAAATGTCTACGGAATTTTTCATATATAAACCTTGCTTAATAGGAGGACCAAAAAATGGTTACAAGCACAGCATTAGCAAACGTATTCGATCATTTTGATCGAAATTTATTCACCCCATATGCAGTAGGATTCGACCGAGTTTTTGACAGGTTGCAAGACTATGCAAATCACCAGAACCAACCTCAAACTGGTTTCCCACCTTACAATATTCGTAGGGATGGAGATTATAATTTCGTTATTGAAATCGCCCTTGCTGGTCTCAGCAAAGATGATCTTGAAGTTGAAGTTGCTGAAGGTGTTCTGACAGTTCGTACAAAAGAAAAGAAGGACGAAGATGGTGGTGAACTTTTGCATCGAGGCATTTCATATCGCCAGTTTACTCGTAAGTGGACATTGGCAGATGACATCGTAGTAAGCGACGCTAAGATGAAAAATGGAATGCTCTTAGTAGAACTTGAGCGTGTTGTTCCCGAGGAGAAGAAGCCTCGACTATTGAAGATTAGTTAATAATCTTGATGTGGGGCGGTGCAATGCCGCCCCATTTACTCTTGACATTTGATTAGAATTGTGAGATAATTATATTATGAAAGTCGTAAAAATCCCAGACCCACCTTATAGGTTTAGTGAAGATAAAACTTTACCGGAGTTGCGGGAATACATTGAAGCAACATATGCAAGCCATTACTCAAAAAATAAACATCAGGCTATGGAATTCATAGAAGAATGTGGCCATGGTGAAGGCTTTTGCATGGGCAATATTTTAAAGTATGCCCAACGATATGGACGTAAGGGTGGTAAGAATCGTGCCGACCTTATGAAAATTTTACATTATGGAATAATCATGTTACATATAAATGATACGGAGAGTGAAAATGAAGTTAAGTAATGAAACGATTGATGTATTGAAGAATTTTTCAAACATTAATCAAAATCTTTTGGTGAAGAAAGGAAGTCAGCTTCGCACCATGTCAACAATGAAAAATATTTTAGCAGAAGTTAATGTTAATGAAATAATGCCAAGAGAATTTGGTATATATGATCTGTCGGAGTTTTTGGGGGTGTTGACATTAGCACAAGATCCAGAATTAGAATTTAATCATGACAGTTATTTAACAGTTAATGGTGGGTCAACAAAGATTTCATATTTTTATTCAGATCCGTCTATTTTAGTAACGCCGCCAGATAATTTTAATGAACCTGAAACCGATGTAGAGTTTGCAGTAACAAAAGCTTCTATGACAAAGGTTCAAAAGGCGTCTGCGGTAATGCAATTGCCTGATATTATTTTTACAGGAACATCACAGGGTGTTACAATGACAGTTACTGATAAAAAGAATAGTACATCTAATATGTTTCAAGAGAGTTTTGATAATACTGGAAGTACTGAAGGTGCATTTCAATTTGATTTTAAAATTGAAAATTTAAAAATTATGCCAGATGATTATTCTGTAACAGTTTCAACAGAAGCGCTAGTTTCTTGTTGGAAAGCTGTTAATAAAAAAGTTGTTTATTGGATTGCTTTAGAACAACCCAGTGATTAATTTATGACTATAGATTTGATTGGTGCGTTGCTTAAATTAGGCATTTCTATAGAAGATATTATAGAAAAGCTTGAATTAGAAGTTGAGTATATAAATATGGAAGGTTATGAGCATAGAAATCCTCTATCACTTTAGTTGTGATGAATGTCATGGGTGGTGGAGTATTGCTATGGAAAATTTTTATGGGGTAGAAAATCGTAAATGGTTTTGTCCTTGGTGTGGAGTAAAACAATATTATGACGAGGGAAACATTCCTGTGGGTGGAGAAATACCGCCCAAGAAAAATCACTGATTGTATTCTTCCTGAATCAATCAAAAATACATTTTTAGAATTTATTGGACAAAAGGAGATACCCAATCTCCTTTTGGCTGGTGGTTCAGGTGTTGGAAAAACTACAGTGGCGAGAGCCGTGTGTGAGGAACTTCATGCAGATTATATTCTGATTAATGGTTCAGAAGAATCTGGTATAGATGTATTAAGAAACAAAATTAAAACATTTGCATCAACTGTATCATTACAGGGTGGTAGAAAGGTAGTCATTCTTGATGAAGCTGATTATTTAAATCCACAATCAACACAACCGGCATTGCGTGGGTTCATAGAAGAATTCCATAAAAACTGCCGGTTTATTTTTACCTGTAATTTTAAGAATAGAATTATAGAGCCATTACATTCTCGTTGTGCTGTAATAGAGTTTAAGATTAATGGGAACAAAGCTATTCTTGCTTCTCAGTTTATGACAAGAGTGGAAGATATTTTAAAATCAGAAGGCATAGGCTTTGAAGAACCAGTAGTAGCTGAATTGATTATGAAACATTTTCCTGATTGGCGGAGAGTGTTGAATGAGTTACAGAGATACAGTGTTAGTGGTACAATTGATTCTGGTGTTCTAGTAAATATTGCTGAAGTCAACATGAAAGAGTTGATGACGCATTTAAAAAATAAAGAGTTCAGTAAGGTTCGTAAATGGGTTGTTGATAATATAGATAATGATCCAGTTAAAGTATTCAGAAAAATATATGAAAAATTATATGAGTTTATGGAGCCTTCAAGTATTCCTGCAGCCGTATTAGTGTTAGGTAAGTATCAATACTATTCTGCATTTGTGGCGGATCCTGAAGTAAATTTGTTGGCGTGCTTGACCGAGATAATGACAGAATGCCAATTCAAATAACAGATAAGTTAATAGATGATGTGTATGATGATTGGAAAGAAAAAGGCTTTCCACATTATCCTACTGATTATAATTGGCGAAAGAAAGAGTTTACAAAACTACTTAAATTTGGTAGGTCAACATTACTCAAGCCAAAAAATAAAGCTATAGGAGCTAGTCCTCATGGGTTGGCTCTGGCATGGAGTTATATGCCACATCATTGGGGTATCAAGTGTGGTACAATGAAAACTCCTGTAGAAATTTGGAATGATGAGAAGCATTTTAAACTTGGTATTAAAAAACTTTTGACTGGAACTTTCTGGGATCAGAAAGAACATCATAATATAACTGCCTCAGATATGAGATCGTTACTCCGTAGATATTCTGGTACACAAGCAGTTTCAAATTTTAGACCTACTGCTGCAGCAACAATCTATGATAAATTTTTAGAGAAAGCAACTCCTCTGTTTGGTGGTAAGGCCGGCACAACATGGGACATGAGTTGTGGGTATGGTGGTAGACTATTAGGTTCGATTGCTGCTGATGTAAATTATATTGGTACAGATCCTTGTACAGAAACCTTTAAAGGATTAGAAGTTATAAGGGATGAGTGGGGAAGTAAAAACAGAACGATAGAATTACACCAAATAGGCAGCGAAGAATTTTGGCCGGAGAAGAATAGCATAGATTTATGTTTTACATCTCCACCTTATTTTGATTGGGAAAAGTATTCAGAGGAAGAAACACAATCATTTAAAAAATATCCAGAAGTACAAGATTGGATAGATGGATTCTTATGGCACACAATTGATAAGTGTCATTATGGTTTGAAGGCTGGTGGTATATTGGCATTGAATGTTGCGAATACCAGACGCATAAAGAATTTTGAAGAAGAAACTGTCCGCATAGCAAAACAGATTCACTATAAACATATTGATACTTGGTATTTACAACTATCATCACAAACAGGTTCACCTAAGTACGAACCGATTTTTATATTTGAAAAATGAAAGTTACTAAAAAACAAATTGTTGAATGGGCTATGACCAATATTTGTGAGCTTTATTATGGTGTAGATGCTTCAGAAATGGATACACATTGTTGGAGATGTGGCTATGAAAGATATACGGAAAAGTGCCATGTAATACCTGACGCTTTAGGTGGGGAAGATACTCCTTCTAATTACCGGCTCCTTTGTCCTGATTGTCATTTGGAAGCTCCTAATGTAAATGATCCTGATGAAATGGATAACTGGATTCGTAGAACCAATGTTGGTACTTACGAAAGATTTTGGGAAGTAAGAAAAATATATAAGGAGATTGTTTCTAAAACAATTGTTCATTGGGGTGAAGGAAAGATAAATCAATCAACTCAAAAATGGATGCATGAACAATTGCAAAAAGAATTGATAGACTCTTGGGTTGGGTTCCCTGGGCAGCTGGCGAGAGATTTAAAGGCCTTTCAGAGTTGAAAGTAAAATTAACAGGCGATTTTGCGACCTTAACAGGCAAAAGAGAAGTTGAGATAAACGGGCCAACTAATATCAAGCAGTTACTTAAAGCTTTAGATAGTGCTTATCCCAATGTAATTATGGAAACTCATGGAGGATGGGATAATTGCAATGTGGCTATTAATGGTACGATGTATTCTGATGCATGGTTTCAACCGATAGCTGAAGATGATGAAGTAGTTATTATGCCTCCTATTGAAGGTGGGTGATATGAAAGATTGGCAGAAAGGAATAGAGTTAGATGAACTTCTCAAGTTAGAGGAAACTTGGAAAGGTTATAACAAGCGGTGTTTGTCTCCGTTTTTGGAGATGAAAAAGAATAAGATAGCTGCGGCAATTGATGTAACCCAATATCAATATGGTTATGAATGGGCTATACAAAGTAGAGTACTCAAGGCTAAATCTAAAATCAATATGTATTCAGCATATGATATACCTATTGCTACAATAGAGAAGGGTGATAGGGTTGTTGACCGAATAGCCTTTAATCAACCGGAAGCTATAGTAGAAACATTAAAATTATATGATGAAGATACTTTTCTATATTTGAATGAAGAACATTATTGTGATAAGTTTGTAGCCAAACAAGCTGGGTATAGAAAGTTGGGTATTAAAATAAACACCTTCGGAGATATTCAAGGTGTCTACTTTAAAGACCAACCATCATTCCTTGGTGATATGAGAGAATTCAAAGAACAGAATATGATGTT
>Ga0114996_10000981_pt1 | contig 39330 bp, 22 predicted proteins | sample ArcticOcean_MG_C_4_FD_87039 | JGI IMG/M metagenome (GOLD analysis project Ga0114996, IMG submission 87039) | Marine microbial communities from western Arctic Ocean - ArcticOcean_MG_CB4_134 | ecosystem: Environmental > Aquatic > Marine > Oceanic | place: Arctic Ocean: Canada Basin | collected... | reverse complement strand
ATCGCTAGGACATCAGGCTCCGGAAACGCTTGGGTCATGAGGTGTTCGCCACTCTCCGTCAACAACACTTGAGCTTGTGACGTAACCGTCGACGGGGCGCGCCGTTTTCGACCCGAACGATAGCCCGTGGTCGATGCTGACCGTCGCTTCGGGCCGGGCGACCGCGTGGAGGGCAATCGGGCCTTGGGCGAAGGAACTGCTCCTGTTTCTCCTGTCACTTCATTTTGATTGTCCACCTCAACAGCTCCACCCGCCTCGATGGACTGGACTACCCCATCCACGTCGGCCCGGTCGGGCAATAAACCAAGGTCAGCGATCGCCGTAGGCTGCTCTGCTTGGTCGGAGTGCATCGAACTGACATCATGCTCAAAGGTCTCACGGGCCATGGGAGCGTCACTTGTCGCTTCAAAAGCAGGGACCAACCCCTGGGTATCCAACAAAATCGTCTCATGGGTCGACAATATGGCTTCGTGCTGGGTAGCGAGGGCCGGTGATGACGCCGCGGAAGAGCGGAAATCGAGTGTCCGGACACCTCCCGAGATCGGCGCAGGAGTACGCCCACTGCCGCCAGTCAAAAACTCCGAAGACAGGATCTCCGGCTGCCGGTTGGACATGATTGCCTCCACTGCGTCCGAGACGACCGCCGCAGAAGTCGGTCGCCTATTCGGCTCTTTGTTCAACAGACAACCGATGAGTGCGCTCATCCACTCGCCACGCTCCGACTCGTCGAGCTCCACGTCTGGTGCCGCTTCGTGAATATGCTTCATGACCAAGGCAATCGGTGTGGCAGCCATGAAGGGCGGCGCTCCAGTCAGCACCTCATAGAGAATGACACCCAGCGAATAAAGATCACTCCGACCGTCTACAGGACGACCCAACGCTTGCTCCGGCGACAAATACCGCGGCGTACCACAGATAAATCCAGTTTGAGTCAGGGAGGCCATCTCCTCGCTATCCGAGGACTTGGCAATTCCGAAATCCAACACCTTGACGAAGTCTTGCTCCCCAAAGATGTCCGTAATGAAGATGTTGTCAGGCTTTAAGTCACGGTGAACGATGCCATTCTGATGGGCCTCTGCCAACGACTTGCAGATCTGGCGAACGATGTGACCCGCCCGATCAATAGAGAGTGTCTTTCCGCGCTTGAGAACTTCCGTGAGGGTATCTCCCTTGAGATATTCCATCGCCAAGAACAACCGGCCGTCCTCAGTTTGACCCGAGTCAAATACACGAATGGTGTTTGGATGTTGTAATCGGCTAGACGCGTGGGCTTCTTGCTTGAATCGATGTGCCTGTTTGTCGCTGTCCGCCACTCCCCGCCCCAGGACTTTGAGCGCAACCTCGCGATTCATTCCGAGTTGCGTGGCTCGGTACACGGCCCCCATACCTCCGGAACCGATCAATTCATTGATCCGATACCGGCGGTCGAAGATACGGCCTAATAGCTCATTGGTATCCATGTGCCGAGCGTAACCTCCCCCCCGCGAAGACCGAACATTTTATCACGAGAAGCACTGTAGAGAAAACCGCGGAGTCAATGAAAGGCACAGCAATGCCTCCTTGGCCTCCCTAACGAGCAAAAAAAAACGGCTGCCGATCGCATCGACAGCCGTTTCTAAGGTGATGAAATTTGAGACTATTCGCCCGGCTCAGGCCCTTCCTTGGGCGCCGTAGCTGCCTTCTCTTTCGCTTGTTTTTCAGCAGGAGAAGGAGTGGGCACTTTCACCGCGGGTGCTGGCGCCTTCTTTGCTCCGACCGCCGCGACACCGAGAATCTGCTTCGCACGACGTGCTACTCGCTCATCTTTGTCGGTGACCGCGGACTCGAGAAGGGCACGCACTTTGTCGTTCGTCTTCAGCGGCGACATATAATTCACCGCAGCCATGCGGATGTGATAACGCTCTTCTTTATCAAGAACCGACTTAATCACACCCAGGCCGGCTTTTCCCTTGCCCAACTCAATGAGGCCCACTGCGGCATCCAAACGAGCATATACCTGCTTGTCATTCTTGAGGGCCGCCTTGAAAAAGCGAGCAGCGTTCTTGTCGTATTCTGGCTTTCCATCTTTGTAGCCCGTTTGAAAGGCTCTTCGAAGCGCAACACCCTGCTCGCTCAATCCCTTCAAGATGGGCAAAGCGAACTTCGTCTCGCCCCACTTATACAAACGAATGGCCGCTTCCATCTTGATAGCAACGGCTTTTTCGGCGGTGAGTGTCTTGAGCGAAGCAATCATGTCAGGGCGCTTTTCGCGACCCAAAGCCCGCAAAGCGGATGCGCGTTCCCAGGTTGCGCCGTCCCCTTGAATGACAAGCTTGAGGGCTTGCCCATCGTTGGCGTCCTTGGAACGTCCGAGCTTGTAGATCTGTTGAATTCGCGTGCGACGCTCTTCGGCCTTTCGCTTGGCTTCGTCCGCTTTCGCTTTGGCGGGATCCACTTTCGGAGTCTCCGCAACGACTTTCTTTTCTTCAACGGCTTTCTCCTCGGCAGCAACCTTGGCCTCCGCAGCCTTGGCTGTCGCCTCCGGAGTTGTGGCGGTGGGCGCTGCTTCACCCGTTCCCTGTGCCGTGGCCGACGGGGCGGCTGCGCCCGGTGCAGTATTCACACTCGGATCCGCTTTGGAAGCGGGTGGGTCTTCTTTGCACCCTAGTGCGCCCACAAGGACGAATATCGCTGACAGTGCTATTAATCGATGAAGCATGTGTTCTCACTCCTCTGTTCGTTCAAGCTGTTCCTTTTAACGCCCATACCTGCTGCTTATTCCATCATCCGTAGGCAAAAGGAAGACCGTCCGTTTAGCATAGGTGTGTCGTAGACTTCAACCCTCGTCGGTAACCGGCGCGGGAGGCCAAGAAAGCGGAGCAGGTCCACCCTGGGCTTTTAGCTGTTGGTACACATCGTGGGGAATGTAGGGCACCTTTGCCGGGCGGTGGGTGTCAGCCCCATACCGAACGCGTTGTCTCGGTGGCAAGAAACCTTTGTGATAGTACCGGTCGTATTTGTAGACATCGATGAGAAACACGGGGCGACCATCCACGATGTCCACCGTGTTGTATTCCACATAGAGATCCAGTGGCTTCTTCAGTGTTATGGGCTGGGGACGGCCGGAACCCAATAGGCGGTCAAAACGCTCCTCACTGGTGCCTTCGAACATGTTGGACAATCGTTTGGCGAGGTCCAAGGCGTTGTCGAGACGCAGACAGCCATGGCTAAAATCTCGAATGGTTTTGCGAAAAAGCCAAGGTTTGTCGGTGTCGTGTAGGAAAATAGCGTCGGTCTTCTCTAGGATGAACTTCACTCGACCCAATGCGTTTTTCTTGCCGCTCGCTTGGACCAAGCGTTTTTCACCATTGCTCAGCGTGATCTCTTTGTACCCCTTTTCTGCATACAAATCGGGGTTGCTTTCAGTCGCTGGGTCAATCTCTTGCAGCCGAATGCGCTTCGGCACCATCCAGGTAGGATTGAGAATCACTTGATACAGGCGGGTCTGCATCAACGGAGTGCGATTCAGGTGTCCTTGCAACCACTTTTCCCGGTTAGCGTCCAATGCGTTGGTACCCACAATCGTGCGGTTTCGAAGCACTTCCTTACCGTCTTGGTACAATTCAAACGTGAACGAAGGGATGTTGATGCGAGCGTATGTCTTCGCGCGATCCCGACTCGAACGGGATTCACGCCATCGCTGCAGCGACAACGCCAGCTGACGAACACGCTCGGACATGCGTACATTAAGCGAACGGATGCTCCCCTTCCCAACACGCCCATCGACGTCGAGCTGATGGGTCTTTTGATAAAGCTTGATGGCTTCAACGGTCGGCTCATCCGCTTCCCCGTTTTGCGGGCCATCATAGTACCCCTCAAACGCCAATCTCCTTTGGAGGCGCATTACGGCATCGCCCGTCGCGCCCGGATCCACACCGATGAACGGTAGGTTCTCACGCTCACCCTTGGTCGCGGCCAACGCCTTATAACGCGCCAACTCCTTACGCAACGCTTCATAGGCGCTGTGCTCCGGCCAAAGGGTTTCCATGTTCTCGGGAATGACCGCCACCGTTTTCACCAGATCGCTAACGATGCCCTTTTTGTGTTCGGTCACGAATTCCTTCATGTCACGAGTCTGTCGAAAGGGGTGCGCGGAGCGTACCCAGCGAAACTCCAAGACATAGCGGAGCGCAGCCGCCATCAAACGCACGTCAAACGCTGCCGCGGCGGTCACGTCGGTCAATCTCACATCGGCATTGACAGGGCTCTCCCCGCCCAGCCCATAGGGCTTCGGATCCAACCCGTGGCTGGGTAAATCGCGAATCAACGCCACCAGCGCACGGCCTTTGTCATTGGGCATGGTGCCATCCACAAAGACGGGTCCACCCTCCAGTGCCCGATACACCGCTTTCAAAAGGGACCTCTGATACTTGGATGACGCGGCGGCAGCCTTAATCGACGCGACCAGCTTCGGATCGGCAGCGGGTTTTGCGAGGGGTTCTATCTCCTCCACCGCAGGCACCAACGTTATGGACGGAGTGGACGCTACCGGCGCACTGGACGAACTGGCCGCAGTCGGAGCCACGTTTTTCGACGTCGAGCCGGAGGCCGTGACAACTTCGTCGTTGCACGCCGCCGATCCAACGACAAGCCCCCCGATGATGAAAACAAAGATGCCGTGCTTCACTGGATTCTCCGTGCCTGGGTTTGACCACGATTTCATGGATAATAAAAGTGAAAAGATAGGCCCATCTATTCCCGCTAAGTCCTCACACGTATTTTCCCAACGAATGGTGCTTCGCCACACGTTTCTGTAGATTGCCCGCTTGGCGCGTGACAGCCATGAAGAAAGCAGGTTAAGCTTCACGCATGTCTGGCCAGGTCACCATTACGGTCAAAGTGTCACCGGCTCAATCGGAGCCGATTCAGTCCCATTTTGGGGAACTGGGCTTCTCGTTTGAAGAGGCTCCCCATGCCTTTTGGCGTGGCCGTGGTGACAGTTGCATCGTCACCTTCTACCAGTCGGGCAAGGTGGTGTTGCAGGGGCCCAACGCCGACGTCTTTGCCCGTCAAATCGACGGCGATGAAGAGGCACAACGAACCGTCTCAACTCCCCAAAAAACCGACAACGACCGCAGCGTACTCTTTGAAGAGGCCATGGCCATGCATCCCGAACCCCTGCCCGAGCGATGGGTGGGAATCGATGAGACCGGGAAGGGGGACTACTTTGGACCTCTGGTGGTGGTTGCCGCTGCGATCGAACGGCACCGAGTGCCACTCTTGATCGAATTGGGCATCGCAGACAGTAAGAAGCTCAGCGACAAACACGTGCGCAAGATCACCCCGGATTTGAAGACCTGCTGTGTGTACAGTGCCGTCATTATTCGCCCGGAGCGGTACAATGAACTGTACGCCAAGATCGGGAATCTCAACCGTCTCTTGGCCTGGGGCCACGCACGGGCCCTTGAAGACGTCTTGGAAAAGGCCCCCGACTGCACGTATGGACTGAGCGACCAGTTTGCCCGCAACCCAGCGGTGGTAGAACGGCAGTTGATGGAGCGGGGCCGCAGCATTCGATACGAACAGCGGACAAAAGGGGAGTCGGATCCGGCCGTTGCCGTGGCATCGGTGATTGCCCGCGACCTCTTTTTGACCGAAATGCAGCGCCTGGAAAAGTCAGCCGGCCGAACGCTGCCCAAAGGGGCGGGGGGACCTGTCCTGGCCGCCGCACGGGAGATCGTCAACGGTCCGGAACCAGAACTCTTGGATCGCGTAGCCAAACTTCATTTCAAAACCACTCAAGACATTGGGCTGCCCTTGGAATAATTCCACCGAACCCCTCTGCTTCTGGACGGGTTTTTGATACAATAGAGGTTGCAATGGTGGACACCAAAACAAGCATCCCCACGCTGGCTGAGTTTCTTGAGGCCATCGATGCTCATCGGGCCCAGCACGGTGAAGGGGCGATGGAGGTGCTGCTGCGTAAGGTAGCCACACACGTTCCTGAAGAGCAGCGTGTGGCGGTCCTGGCTTCCCTGGCGGCGGTAACGAGCGACTCCATCCCCCTTTTAACCATGACACCCGCGCCCGATCAGCCCCCCGAAAGCCTCGACTTTGAGTTGGCCAATTCAGTCAATCAATTCGTGCGCCATCTCGAGGATGGTTGCTTCTTTGAAGGAACCGGCTGGGATGAAGAGTTGAACGAAGAACGTGCCTGGGGTGATGAATCGTGGGCCCGTCAGATGGACGACCTCTTCGGACGCGCAGCAACCACCTATTTGAGCGAAAACCGCCCCCTGTCGGCCTATGTGTACGGTCGGCTACTCGGCGCATTCCGCCACATGGACCGTCCTGGGATATTCTGCGGCGCTGTGTCGCCAGACCGAATGATTCAGACCGATCTCAACGAAGCCAAGCGACGATATTTCCGAGGCATGTATGAAGTGACGGCTCCCGATGAGCGCGCTCCGGTCATGCTGGCGCTGATGGAGTCATTTCGCAGGGTTGGCGATATGGATGTGGGGCTGGCCCACATTGCGGATATGGAGGGCGAGCCCGTCCTGGACTCCATCGACGTATTCTTGCCGCAGTGGATTGAGGGGCTACGCAACGTGGACACGGAAGAACAGACGTGGCGGCGAATGGCGCGGCGACTGTTGCGGGAAGCGGTGGCGATGTACGGGGGCGTCGAAGGGCTGGGTACGTTGGCCCAAGAAGACGGCCGCACCCATCCCGAGGTGTACCACGATTGGGTGGGACTATTGGTGCAGCAGAATCGGTTCGATTCGGCCATCGTTGCCGCCAAACAGGGAGTGCAATGCATTGAAGACCCAACATATCGAGCTCGTCTGGCCGACCGATTGGCGTTGTTGGCCCACACCACCCGTGACCCGGATCTCGCCGTAGAGGCGACCCGTGCGGCATGGAGAACGGTGCCAACATTGGTCCGTTTGCTCCTCATGGTGGCGGCAACGGAACGAGCAAACGTGAAGGATGTGGTCCTTGCGCGAGAAGCCGCAGACGTCCTTCGATCAGACTGGGAACACGGCGACGGATTGGCTTGTCGTCTCTTGCTCTTGGCAGGAGACCACAGCGAAGCAATGACACGATTTGAGAACGCCGACGCTCGGGGATGGGGACACACTACAAACCCGGGCTCCGTGGTGCTCCCCTTTCTTCTCTTGGCCTCCACCGACTTGTCCGCACCGCCGGAAGGATCCGTCTTGGCATCCCTTTGGGCGGACCTGGATGCACAGGAACGCAACTACTTTGATCGACGACTGCTACAAGATCGTCTGACCACAGGCAGTGATACAGGGCGTCACCCCTTTGACCACCATCGCCCATTTTCCGAGTTGCTCCTCGAGGCCATCGCGAGCCACCCGATTCCCGACACCGATCGCACCGCTTTGTTGGGTCTGGCTCAACTCAAAGTGGAAGCGGTCATTCGCGAAGTGCTGGAGGGTCAGCACCGACGCGGGGAGATCTTGTCAGCACACCTGGCGATCGCCTGCGCAGAGGCCATCGCGCTCTCACAACAAGTAGACGATGCGATACCCTTCGTTGAGGCCATACGACGAGATTATGCGGACTATTCGATTCTCGTGAGTAGTTTGGATGATCTACAAAAACAAACGCCCGTGCTGCCAGACTCCGAAGAGAGCTCGAAACGGCCTGCTTTGATCTTGCTGAAATCCTAGTTTTTCAAGGTCATCGCTTCATTAGCGAAAATCCCGAGAAGGGATCGAGAGGGACTCGTCGAGCGTACGCAGCGTCACCGCGCGTAGACTCGTCGCTCCTTGCCTACTTTGAAGCTCTCCCCCAACCACCAAGAAGGGACTCTGCGTCACCACACTACGTTTTCGGGCAAACAAGCGTGGATGAATAACCACATTGAGAATGCCCGTCTCATCTTCGAGAGACAAAAAGACAAATCCCTTGGCGGTTTGAGGATGCTGTCGGGCGATGACCAGCCCCCCCACCCAGACCCAACAAGCGTTGGCTTTCAACGAAAGATCCACCACCGGCGACACGCCCTGCTGTGTCAACTCGGGGCGCAGGAAGACCACCGGGTGGGCCAGCGGCGATGTACCCGTAGTGACGTAATCCGCTCGCACTTCTTCTTGAAGCGTCAAAGCGGGCATCGCCACGGGTGGGTCATCGTTAAGAGGCAGCGCGAGATTGTCTGGACAAAGCGAAGGTCGCAGCACCTCCCAAAAAGCCTGTCGACGAGTGAGTGGTCCCTGGGATAAATCCATGTTGTGCAACGACCGAAATGCGCCCGCGCGTGCCAAAGCAGCGAGCGCACGACGATCGAAACGCGTTCGCTCAGAAAAGGCCTGAATAGAGTCAAAGGAGTGACCACGGCGTGCTGCCTCGAAACGCGCACACGCCGTGGGGCCTAAATGGCGGACAAGGCGTACCCCCAGACGTATATCACCATCCTCCAGAGTGCAATCCCAGTGGCTGTGGACCACATCGATAGGGCGGATGGAGACCCCATGACGTTGCACATCTTCGATCAGGGTGTGCGGCGCGTAGAAGCCCATGGGCTGGCTGTTGAGCAATGCCGCCACGAACGCGGCAGGATAATGGGTCTTCAAAAACGCGGAGGCATAGGCCAAGAGGGCGAAGGAGATGGCATGACTCTCTGGAAACCCATATTCCCCAAAGCCTTCAATCTGCTTAACAATCTGTTCGGCAAATGAGACCGAGATGCCTTGCGCGCGCATGCCGTCTATCAGTCGCTGTCGAACACACGACATCCGCCCACGTCGGCGCCATGCCCCCATGGCTCGTCGCAACTCATCGGCTTCACCCGGCGTGAATCCCGCCGCAGAAACGGCGATCCGCATCACCTGCTCTTGAAAGAGTGGAACACCCAATGTGCGAGCCAAAATAGGCTCGAGCGCCGGATGCGGATAGGTCACCGTTTCTTCGCCGGCACGCCGCCGCAGATAGGGGTGAACCATGCCCCCCTGAATGGGGCCCGGTCGAATCAGCGAGATCGCAATCGCGATGTCATAGAATCGAGTCGGCTTGAGCCGCGGTAGGCTGCTCATTTGCGCGCGACTCTCCAGTTGAAAAACGCCCACGGTATCCGCGGCCTGCACGCGCGCATACGTCTCCGGATCATCGGATGGAATGGTGTGCAACGAGAGATTCTGGTCGGTGTGCTGCTTCACCAGGGCGAAGGTCTTTCGAATGGCGGTCAGAATACCCAAGCCCAAGAGGTCAAACTTACAAATGCCCAACGCCTTGCAGTCGTTCTTGTCCCACGGAAGAATCGACCGCCCTTCCATGGCCGCGTCCTCCAGTGGGATCGTATCGATCAAGGGCGAGTCGGTGACGATCATCCCCCCCACGTGGGTCCCCCGATGACGCGGGAAATCGAGCAGTTGAGGTACCAGTAATTGCAGCTGCTGAGCCAGCGTACTGTCCAAATCCACGCCGCATTCACGAAGCGAATCGGCCTCGATGGTTTCGTTCCACTCGCGACGGTCCACACGCTTTGCCAGCCGGTCGATAGCGTCGCCGCGAAGGCCCAGCGCCTTGCCCACATCGCGAATGGCAGAGCGGGGGCGATACCGAATGTTCTCACACACCAACCCCGCGTGATCCCGTCCGTAGCGTTCGTACACAAATTGGATCACCTCCTCTCGCCGTTCATGCTCGAAGTCCACATCAATATCTGGAGGCTCATTGCGCTCTTCGGAGAGAAAGCGTTCAAAAAGGAGACCGCTGCTCACGGGCTCCACCGCTGTAATACCCAAGGCATAACAAAGCGCAGAGTTCGCCGCAGAGCCACGGCCTTGGCACAAGATGCCGCGCCCCCGTGCAAAACGAATAATGTCGTACATAGTGAGAAAGAACCCCTCCACCCCCAAACGAAGGATCAACGCCAACTCGTGATTCAGCTGATGACGAACCTCATCCTTTAACGCGGCTCCATAGCGCTGGGTCGCTTCGGCCATGACGAGGCCTCGGAAATAGGAAGCGGGAGACTCTCCCGGTGGCAAATGACGCCGTGGATACACGAATCTCAACTCATCCAAAGAAAACGAGCAGGCATCCGCTAGATGCAGGGTTCGCTCCAACGCATCGCTCCGTCCCATGCGCTGGAAGCGATCCGCAATCCGTTGGGGCAACTGTAGGGCAGACTCCTCGTTGGGCTCCAGTCGGTACCCGCAATCGGCCACGGTGCGACCCTCTCGAATGGCCGTCAACACATCCAAGAGCATCGTTCGTTCGGGCTCATGACAGCGCGCTCGACCGGTGGCGATCAAGGGCAAGTGAGTGGCTTCCGACAAAGCCTCAAGAGACCGATTCCTCCCTTCTTCGCCCGGATGAAACAAGCGCGACATGGCCAACGCGCCGTATTCATGAAACGCCTGCAAAAACGCGCGCGCTTGGGCTTCTGGGCAACTCCCGAGAAGAATGCCGACACAGTCCTTTGCGTTGTCCACAATGCGCTGAAAAGGTACTCCGGGCTCCCCGCGTGGCCGAGAGCGTTTGCACTCGGTAAGCAACCGACACAAGCGTGCGTACCCCAAACGATTGCGCGCAATGAGCACCACCGAAGGGAGCTCCGCCTCCACAGTGTCAATCTCCGCACCGATCAGAAGCTTCATGCCACATTGCTTGGCGGCAATATGGGCTCGAACCACGCCACCGATCTCATGTTTGTCGGTGATCGCCAACGCGCTGTAGCCAAGCGCATGAGCAGCTTGCACCATCTCCTCGGGGTGGGAGGCTCCCCGAAGAAACGAGGCATTACTCCAACTACAAAGCTCGGCATACGCTGGGGACATCCCGCTCAATCGAACGTCCCGTGGACGTACCAATGTCCCGATCGTCGATCGCGAAAGATCCAGGAACGAACCCCAACTTCATCGTCCACCACCCAATAATCACGCGCGATAGGCCGCCCGTCCCACCAGCCTCCTTGCAGACGTTCCGGGCCCGAAACCACACCCCGAGGTGGTTTCGGCTCGTTCGACGAGATCGTGGACAACCGGACCGGTGAAGGCAAAAGCCGCACAGGCCGCTGCCCTGCACTCAAACCACAAGGGGCCGTTGCCGAAGGTTCCTCAAAAGGCACCAAGGAGTAAGCATTCTCGGGCCGATAGTCTTCGCGCAAGATGGCCAAAAATCGCTGTTCGCCACGCAACAGGCTCGTCAATCGCAGGGCGGTAATCGGCATAGCTTCTGCGGGTGCACGACTTCCGAAGAGCTCCAACTGCACGGTTCCCAAAGAGGCCTCACGGGATACGGTCAACGCCAACTCTTCCACGGGACCCGTGGGGGGTGTGGTTGCAAAGCGCTCACGAAGAATTTGAAGCAGCAAACTCCCATCGCTTGTGGGACGTCCCAAATCCAGTATGCGTCGAAGCGATGAAGTGGAAGAATCGCCCGAGACCGAGGCGACACGAAGGACTACTGTGACCTCCTCCACCCCTCGTCCGCGACCTTTCACCCGTTGCAGCGCCCGATCGATAAGGATCTTGAGACAAAAACTCAGTTGATCCAAGCGGTGCACAGGATCGTCAGGGATCATCCGCTCCATCACCGGCCGAAGCGGACGATAGGGGACCATGGGCAAGGGACTACGACCGGAAGCCTGCTGCCAGATGGTTCGAACGGCCACACCAAAGCGTCTCGCTATGGCCGCGGGGGGCAACTCTACAAACTCTCCAATGGTGCGAATACCCACCACATGCATCGCCTTTTGTACGTCCAAAGGCAATCGGGCTGCTTCCAGAGGCAAGGAAGCCACAACGCGTTGCTCCCGAATGGCATTGAAGGGCGTGGGCTGAGTTCGAACACTGGCCAAGGCTCGAGCAGAAAAGGAGTGATGTGCGACGGCGGTCTGAACCCGAAAACCGAGGGCGCCTGCTGCCTGAACCAATGCACGCTCTGCGATTTTCTCGACGTTTTTGAGCCCCATCAAATCCACAAACACCGCATCGGGAACCGATAAAAATACCTTGGGGCTGAAAACCCCCAGTCCATCCGCCAACGCCTCCAGGGCCTCCACCGCACGGTCGGCACAGTGCTCCATCAACAACAGAGCAGCGCACAAGGAGCGCGCGGTCGTTGTGGTCATCCCAACTCGAACCCCAGTCTCCTGAGCGATCGCGTTGCAGCTCAACACACAGAACACTCCTCGCCGCGGCTCCACCAACGCAGCGGGGCGGGGCGTATCCCCATCCTCACCATACGCGCGCAGCGCTGCCTGAAGAGACAAGTCCGGCACAAACACACAGGCGATCCGCATGGAAGGAGCCTAAAAGGCCAGCGCGATTCGACAGTCGGCCGGAACCAGCACGTGACGCACCAAGAGTGCCAACGCCACATCCTGCTTCCGAATCATCCGACGGAGACGGTGGACCGCTGACAGACGCACTGGAGCCGTGTCGGCGGGGAGGTCCAGAACAATCATCCGAACCCCCCCGCCGACCACCAGAAGCTCCACGGCTTTTAACGCCGTTATGAGGGTGTCCGGTCGAATCAAGATCAGGCGGTGGAGAGGAATCCCCATCGCCGCAACAGCTGGAGGATAAAGCTGTCCGCTTCCATCAATAAACGCACCATAACGCCCAGGATTGGATGCCAACAAATCGGCCATGTGCTTTAACACCAACGAACATCCACCCGCTCCTACTTCTGCCACAACTTCCGTAATCAACCCCGCCGCAAAAGCACGCTCACTCGCAAAACCGCTGACCGATTCCTCCATCATCTCCAGCCCCACACATGCCTGCGGGAAGCGCTTCACGAGATCTGTCCGAAGCTCTTTGACTGTCGATGGATTACCACTCATAAGCACTGATTATATGTTCAGTAGTTTTGCTGTCAAGAAGAGTCCGCTTCTGGCGTTGTTTTCCACCGAAACATTGTCAATATTGGATGTGTAACGGGGGTTAATTCAGCGGCATCAACAAGCAAGCCGAGGGGCTCCCCTCATACAGTGGGACAGACCACACGGCGAGGCTTTCCCCCCCGCCCGACAGGGTCACACTGGCCGTCCCATTGAGGTCATCCACGACCGCTACCACGCTCTCCCCCAAGTTGGTGGAAACCACCAGCAAGTAGTCCAAACCCACGTCGTTCGCCGCCACGGATACGGAAAATCCTCCCGAAGCGATGGCATCAATGGTCACCTGCATCGGGGACAACGCCCCCACACTGTCGGTCTGGATCGCTCCATCCGTTGTGTACGAACCCACTGTAGCAGACCAAGAATTGGGAATCGTGACGCCGGGTTTCGCGTTGACCTGGGCGAACAGACCGCCCTCGCTCCCCACATTGATGGGACCTACTTCCCATCCACCAGCACTGATCGTCACCGAGGCGACATCCAGCGGAACCGTCCCCGCCAGCCCCGTCAGGCAAAATGATCCATCCGCCAGCCCGCTGCTCAGCATGGGGGGATCATAGGACAATCCGAATGTAGCCATGGGCTCCGAACCCGGAATCGTCACATCGGGGTGAAACGCCAACACCCACACGGGTGTGCTCGCCGAAGACACATCCTGAAGAACCACGCCTTGGCTGGGATCCGCATGAAGAGCCTGCGCCAGGGCGTGCCCGATCTGGCCGTCTTTGACAACCACCACCAGCGTATCATCCGCACCAAATGCCGGGGCCGGGCCATACACCTGGACCGTCGAGCCCACCTGTTCCACCCGCGTTAGGTAGGCATGGGGCGACGGTGGAGACTGGGCGTTTGCGATCGTGATCGACCGTTCAATGGCTTGAGACACCACCCCATCCACGGCCTGCTTGATTGAAAGAACATCTCCTGCGCTGACGTTCTCAAACACAACCCCCAAGCTGCCATCCGGTTGGGACGGCTGAATCACCAGGTCAGCCTCTGTGGTCACAAACGCGGTCGCACCGGGATAAAACGTACCGGGTAACGCCGCAAACACCACATCTCCGGCCTCGCTCAAACTACTCACGCGCACCAAGCTCGACACCGGTACCTCAGGACGAATCGACAAGAAGAGCCCCACAGAACTTGTTCCGAGCTTCTGAAGCACCAAAGGCTGTTTGCCCGGAGGTGTACCCTCGGCGAGCTCGAATGTCACAATCAAATCACCACTCGAGGGATTCAATGGTTGCGGCACCCCACCCACCGTCAGAGTGACACCACTCAGCCCCACACCGCTCACTGTAACGGTTTCACCCACATCCGCCACCAAAGGCGAGACGTCCACAACTTCAATGGGTTCAACCGGGGCGGGCAGCACGCCCAAGGCAACAGACGAAGAACCAGAGAGCGTTTGAATCACCAAGGAAATGGATTCCCCGATGGGTGTGCTGCCCATCACCTCAAAAACGAGGTTCTCGTTGGTCAGCGCATTCACGATCTTCTGTTCAACGCCCCCCAAGAGAATGGACTGCAAGTTTGAAAAGTGATCGCCCGTCACCGTTAGATCGCTTCCAGCCACAACCGGATTGGGGGACACCTTGATGATCACCGGAGCTGGAGGAAGCACCTCAACCTTCGCCAACGCAGTGCCTTCTACGGTCGTCAGTTGCAGCGTCTGCAAACCGACGGGCGTCTCGGCCGACACAAAGACTGTAACCGTTGTCTGGATGTTGACCGAAATGGGCTGAATGACCCCCCCGATCAACACCGTGGCGCCGGACAAGTACTGTCCCTTGATCGTCAGCGCATCGCCCAAGGGAACAGCCTCCGGATTCACACTGGTCACATGGGGAGGACCCATCACCGTGCCATCATTCACGGTGACCATAACCACCGTCGTCCCCCCCTGCGTAGACACCACGAAGGGTTTGCCACCGCCGGATGCCACCCCCATCGGGACAATACCCACGATCTGCGTCGCCGTATTGGATTGAATGGGAACAGGCATTCCCGCAAGGGTCATGGATGCATCCCAAAGATAATTTCCAGAGACCACAACTTGTTCACCCGTCATGAGCGGAAGGGGCTGCACCGAATCAAGAACAGGCCCCAAAGGCACAACATTGATCCCAATGGAATCCTCGCCATAAAGCGTAGTCAGCATCACGGTTTGTGCGCCCGGTGGCGTGGCTGTTGGTACGATCAGCACCACGCTAGTGGGTGTCATCGTCACGATCTCTGCAACCACCCCTCCGATTCCTACGGTCGCGCCCATCAGACCCACACCCACCACCGTCAAGGGTTGACCTGCCAACACAGGATTCGGGTTCGCACCGACCAACTTGGGGGGGCCAGCGATATGAACAGTCAGATCATCGGTCCCAAACACGGTCTCCACCACGAGACTCTGATCGCCCAAGGGGGTGCCAGGGGTCACCGTCGTATCAATCGACGTAGGCGTGACCTGTGAGACATCTTGAACCACTCCCGCGATGCTCACAATGAGCCCATCGGCCCCAAAGCCTGTCCCCTTAATATGGAATGGCTGCCCACTCACAAGCGGCGAGGGCTCTACGACGTCAATCAAGGGCGGCTCCACAACCTCCACTTGCATAGAAACCTGGCCACCCACCGTGGTCACTTTGAGTGTCCTCTCGCCAAGCGGCGTGTCCAGATCCACCGTCCACACAATCAGGCCAGCCATCGTGCTTTCCACCACTTGGTTCACACCGTCCAACAACACGGCGGCTCCCATGAGATTACTCCCAAAAATGCTTGCGGTCTTCCCACGCACCAAGGGATCGGGGTCTACCGTCGTCATGAATGGAACCGCCAGCACCTCCACGGTCGCGGTGGCCAGTCCACCAATGGTAGTCACGGCAACGGTTTGAACGCCTCCGGGTGTCGTTGCGCCCACTTTCACGACGATCTTCTGCGATGGGTTCGACAATACGGTCGCATCACTACCGCCCACCGTCACGAGCCCCCCCCCGAGGTGGGTCCCCAGGATTGTTAAGGTGCCCCCCACCTCGATCACTTTCGGGGCGACCGACTCAATGGTCGGGAGCGCTGCCACCAAGATAGCCGACGTATCCTTGCCACCCAGCGCGTTCACAACAAGCAACTGCTCACCGAGCGGCGTGTCAGGAGCCACCACAAAGGCCAAGCCCTTCTTGGAGTCGATCGTCAACGATTGAAGCACGCCACCTATCTGCACGGAGGCGCCGGCCAGATGGTCACCGTAGATGTTGAGTGGTTTCCCACGAACCGCGACTGCGGGCGTCATTTGTTCAATTACGGGGGGAGCTGTCGCGACGATCAGGGGAGCTTGCACCTTCCCACAGCCGGTCTCGGCCACCACGTCGCCAGCACCCAAGGGCGTATTTGGATCCACTGAAACGGACAAATCGAGAGCCGTCCCCGACACATCGGGTTGCGGGTAGCCATTGATCCACACCTTGGCATCGAGCAGGTAATCGCCCGTTATCGTGAGCAACCCACCCAGCATTACAGGGGTGGGGCTGACCAACACAAACTCGGGACCCATACACTCGACGACAACGGCCATCTGGCTGCTCGTCACCCCGTTGTAGATGGTCATGTTCCATGCACCTTCCGCCAGTCCCGACGGAACCACAAAGTCGATCAACGTATCGGAGAACGCCAGTATCGAAACCAACACTCCCCCCAGCCACACCTGAGGATTATCGCCAAATCCGGCCCCTACAATACTGGCGGGTTTCCCGATAATTAGCGGCGATGGCTGGACCTGTTTAATGACCGGAATAGGGGCAACCTCAACCAAATGGTCCTTGTGACCGGCCAAGGTCTCCACCCTCAACAGCTGAAGACCCACAGGGGTTTCCGGAGCCACCTCTCCCGTGATCGTCCCGTCGTCTACCACTACGATCGCTTGAGGAATCCCGCCAATGGTGAGGCTGCTTCCCGTCAACGCATGCCCGCCCAGTGTAAAGGGTTGCGTAATGATCAAAGGCGTCGGTGAGATCGATTCGATGCTGGGGGAATCTGGCAGAGGATCGACCGTCACATTATGCGTGTGACAACCGGTTGCGGTCCCCGAGGGCAAGTGCAGAGCGAAGACCAGGACATGATCGTACGTGGGCAAAGCCAAAGGCAGGGTCCAGGAGGGATCAGTCGGCGGGCGAACAAAGCGGACCGAGCCACCGGGCGTTGCCACCACAATGAGCCAGTTCGAATCAAGCTCCATAGCTCCGTTGGAGAGTCGAAGTCCTTCCACCCCACCCTCAATGACAAGACCACTCATGTTCACGCTGTGCATGGTCGGGACGATCTGTTCGACGGCGTCAGTAGACAGCCCCCACGCAGTGACCTGTCCGACTGCGTTCGGAAAATGAGTTTCGTCGCTCATGGAGATCCACGAGTCATCCTGGCCCCTAAATACAGGCACGCCCTGAGGAGCGAGGTCGTCTTGCCAATGCAAGTGAACCGAATCGACTTGATCGGCAGTACCCGGCGGACCCGCCACACACACCCGTCCATCGGCGGCCGAGACCACAAATGGCACATCGTACAAGGCCGATGTACGAAGGGTATACATAGACGATTTCCCATCGAACTGGGTCATGACCGCGATGGGATCGTCGGACTCGCCAGGAAACTCCCGTTGGAACTCGGACGCTTTGGGCTGAAGGACCGAAGAAATGGTTAAGCCGGTGCGAAGATTGGCAAGCACCACCGTATCACCCGCTACGGATCCAGAATATCCTTGAGCATGCAAACGTCCCATGCCATCAGCGCGGACCGCGATAAGCCCGGGGGCCGGGTCCGGCGGGGCCCCAAAAGCGTCGGCTTCCTGGAGATTCACGATCACGGGATCAGAGCGATAAGGACCCACGATCTGGGTCATTGACAGAGACGCTTGAGCGGCGACGCCGTCCAGCACAAAGGCCATCCCGCCCGAGGGTCCTCCTTCGAAAAAGACAGGTGATGTCCCGGCAACCGAGACCTCTACACGGGCATGGGGCAACAGAGGGCTGCCTGACTCCTCGGAAGCAAGTCCAGCAATGAGGACGCTCCCCGATTCAACAGCACTGGAGACAATGTGTTCATCAACAAGGGCAGGAATGGGCGAAATAACCGGTTGCCCTGTCTCCGCGTGCAAGAATTGTGGAACGCTAATGTGACCGTCCTCGTCAATCGCAAACAAGGCGATGATGTCTCCCAATGCCGCCTTCAAGGGCAAACCCACTGTGTCATCGTCCGCGACACGTTCCATGCGCGCACGCCCGGTCTTGCATTCCACCGCGATCAGATACGCCAAAGACGAGGCTACGGTTCCATCAAACCACACCCCCACGTCCGGATCGAAGTGCCATTGTAAGTTTGGCGACGAGACCGACACATCGTGGGTTTGATCCTGTACCGTGCGGCGCCCAACCCGAGTTTCCCCCAAGGGGCCAACACCAGCGACTTCCATGACGTCCTGCGCCGGAAGCTCAAAAAGACACCCCCCCACTGTGCCATCTTGTCCAGTGGTTATCGCCAAAGAGGATACGATGTCACTATCCGAGTGGACCTGTATTGACGACTGCGCCTGAAGCGCTCCCGCAGGTGCAAAAAATGCCAAGGGCGCAGGAGATTCCGCGGGACGCGGTGTCAACACGACCGGGAAATCTCCGAACACCAACTCGGCTTCCAAAGGTGTGGATTGAACAGGCGTGTCCCGCGAACCCACCACAAAGACAACGACGCGGTCGTGATGGCGCCCTTCAACCATCGCCACGAAAGCACCAGTACTGTCCGGCTTCACACGGATCGCATCCGCGGTGTCAATGCCTCCGACAATCAGGTCTTGTCCGACCGGTGCCGCTGCGCCAATCCCGGTCACCACCCCAAAGGGGTTACCATTGAGAGTCTGTGTCGACGCACTCACCAGCACATCGGATACCGGTCGCACTTCCGGCACATTCGCGTCGAGTGCCACAGGAATATCCGGACCCCAAACCTTTTGGTCGGAAGACAGCGCACGTATCACCACGCGGGGCGCTTGAATGTTCAACCAAAGGGCAAAGGCACCCCGGACCGATGCCGAGCCTTCCGCGAGGAGATGTGGGGTCCCCTCTTGGTAAATCTGATAACGAACCGATGGCGGCAAAGCTCCCGGGAGACCCACCATCGCGACGCGTCCTCCGGATGACAACCCGCTGACAAATATCTCTTGGGTGTCCGCCTTAAGATCCGGATCGAACTGGATGGTCGGGACCACATCCGACTCCACACCACCACACCCAACCACAAAAAGGACGACCACACTCCATACACAGACGACTGTGCCCAACGATGAGCGATCGTTGCTTCCCTTGCGATGGACGAAAAGAATCAAGGCTCGTGCTCTCCATGGTCACCGACGACCAATCTGCTGCCTGTGGTCGCAGAGTGTATCAGAACGTACGCACTCGATAACCATGAATCTCCATGGGCACGCTTGAATTCTTCAAGTATATCAATTTCTTGACGGTTTTTTCTTCGACCCCTATGCTCCGCCATGCGGCAGGAGCATATGTGTTTCAGCCCATTGCGAGGACTTTCATGTATTTTGGACACCGACTATTTGTGACGCTTTTGGCATGTAGTACCTTTGTGGGTACGGCCGTTGCGCAAGATTTATCCAATACGGCCGCGGGTACCGCGCTCTCAGGAGCCGTACGATCGGCCGCCGTCGGACCAACCGCCCTAGCATACAACCCTGCAGCCATGCACCAGGTCCTTCAATACTCCCTGGATACGGGTTATCACTACAACGCCCCGGCCAGTGGTCATGCGTTCACCGCGTCGGTTGTCGACAGCAAAACCAATCCGGACATCGCTGCTGGCATGAGCTACACCTACATCATGGATGAATCGTTCGGCAGCACTGGCGCCCTCGCCGATCGGGTCGGCCACATGATCCGAGCCGGACTCGCATCGGGCTATCGAACGGAAGGCATGGCGCTCCACATCGGAATGGGCATCGCATATCTGGATTCGAAGCCAAAGGGTAATGATCGCAGCAAAGCTTTCACCCTGGACGCTGGGGCGTTGCTCGTAGTCAACAACATGTTTCGGCTCGGCGTTGTGGGTCACAATCTCGTCGACAGCAAGACCACGGAGTTACCACGACGATTGGGCATAGGCGCAAGTCTCTTGGTGTCTGGATTCTTGGCATCGTTCGATGCTGTGCTCGACTTTGAGACGCTAGAGGAGACCACACCCCAATACAGTGTAGGCCTGGAATACAGCGTGGCCGAACGCTTTCCGCTACGCGTAGGGTATCAGTTCGATCAGATTGTGGACGCCCAATACATCTCCGGAGGAATCGGTTTTGTCGCCCAAACCATGGGATTTGAATTTGGGTTCCGACAAAACATCGAAAACAAAGAAGATAGTTTCTTCGCATTCAACCTTCGCGCGTACTTGCCCTAGGCATCACACGTTGCAAACTTTACACATACAACACGCATCGGAATACTAAGCCCACATGGCATCCGCACTTTCGACAATCGCTGCGTTTTCTGCGGCTTTCTTGGTGTTTACCGGTCTGTACCTGAGCGTACACCAAGGCTCCGATGCGACGGTTCAACTGGCACAATTGCTTCATGTAGTGCTGGGATGGGCCATGTTGACGCCCATGGGATGGGCGCTCTTTAAACATTGGCAAGTTCGAGGAAACAACCGCTCAGGGCTCGCGTCTCTGGCTTTGGTCATCATCGCGCTGGGCTCCGGGCTCGGGATCACGATCGTTTCGGGGTTTGGCTACCAACCATCGCCATGGCTCCAACATGTGCACCTGTGGTCGAGCGCGGTTATGACATTGGTGGTCCTCGCGCACATCGCCCTGGCCGTCAAGCAAAGGCTGGCCGGGCGTTGGTCTCAGCGATGGGTCATCCCGGCGATCGCGGGAACGGTCGTCGTCTTTGGACTGTCCTTTGCGGCCGGCGCTTGGCTCCAATCGGTCCGGGCCGCGCCTCAAATATTAGGATACGCCCTACCCTACGGCGAAGACCCGTATGCACCCTCCCAGGTCAAGGTCACCGATGACGGGTTCGTTCATCCAGCAATACTCGCCAACTCCGAAGCGTGTCGTGCGTGCCATCAGGACATTTACCAGCAGTGGTCCGAGTCCATGCATCGATATTCAGCCACCGATCCCCACGTCGCTACGGGCATCCAGTGGTTTCAGCGCGAAAATGGGGTGGCAGCCGGACGTTTCTGCGCTGGATGTCACAATCCCATCGCCCTCATCTCCGGCGAAATCGACGAAACGGTCACATCGGCGGAAGTGGGCACCCCCCCTCACGACGAGGGCATCTCATGCCTCACATGCCATTCAACCATTGCCATCGGCACGGAGCCTTTGGGCAATGGCAGTTACCTGTTGAAACCTCCCACGACACCCTTGACGCTCTTTGGCTCCAGCTGGATTGGGAAGATGTTACTGCGATTGGATATCGCAGGCCACAAGCAACGAATGATGAAACGACCGCTCATGCAAGAGCCCATCTTCTGCGCGAGTTGTCATCAGCAGATTCTGCCCGAAAAGCTGACGGGCGTTCGTCTTGATGAACGTGGCCATCAGTTCTCGGAATGGCTCGCGAGTCCCTATTCGGAACGAGGTTCAGAACAATACAAAACGTGCAACGATTGCCACATGCCTTTGGTAACCAGCAACGATCCCGCTGCGGTAGGTGGCAAGATTCATTCCCATCGTTTCGTGGGCGCAAACCATGCCCATGCGGTTGCGTCCGGCCACGAAATACAGGCCCAAAAGACGCTGAAGTTCCTTCAGGATTCCTTACGCATGGAAGTAGAAATCGCTAAGAACCAGACTCGAGCGGGGCATATCCAGGTCAATGTGCGGGTAACCAACGTCGGCGCTGGCCACAACTTTCCCAGTGGTACAACCGACATCAGCGAAGCGTGGATCGAAGTGATCGCAGGCGACCCTCAACAACCCGTATTCACCAGTGGGCTCTTGGATGAACGTCATTATTTGGATCCTGAGGCGCACTGCTGGAAGACCGTCTATGTCGACAAAGCCAACGTCCCTGTGGATCTGCATAACTTGGCGACGGTGAGACGAATCGCCTTCAAACGCTACATTGCCCCCCAGCAGACCGACGTGGCCACCTACACCATTCCAGTCAAAAAACGTGACCAGGTCATTGCGCTTCGGACACGGCTCCGTCTGAGGAAAGCCAACCAACGCTGGAACGATTGGTTGTCAAACTTTGACGGCTCAACAGTTGAGGTCACCGACATTCACTCGATGGATACCCTGCTTGATCCCAGTTCGGTGATCGTACCCGAAACCAATCCGCCACCGGCCACCATCCCCTACGTACGTACACCCAAGATACCGGGGATGATTTTCATTCCTGCGGGCCCCGCCCTCATCGGGACCGAGACCGGGGATGCGGATGAGCGTCCAGTGCACATCGCACAAGTGTCGGCCTTTTACATCGATCGATACCCCGTTACGAATCGCCAATATCAACAGCACATCAAAGCCAATTCCGGGACAGGGCCCGTACACAAACTACCCTGGGCCGATCAATACAACTGGACGGGCCAAGACTATCCGACCGGGACGGCCGAACAGCCAGCTGTCCTCATCTCTTTCGAAGAAGCAAAAGCATATTGCATCTGGGCCGGGAAACGCTTGACGCGCGAAGTGGAATGGGAAAAAGCAGCACGTGGAGGCTGTGAACAATTTGCCGGACAGCCCTGTGAGAAGGCGACACCGCTCTATCCATGGGGCAACCAATGGAGCGATGGTACGTGTGCGGCGCTGGATGGAAAAGATGTTCCTGACCAGGTAGGACTCTGTCCCGACCGTGCCAGCCCTTATGGAGTTCAGGACATGGTCGGCGGGGTATTTGAATGGACGTCTACACGGTATGGTGCCTATAACCGTATCTTCTTGCATCCCAACGCCAATGAGTGGATCACCCCTTTGGGTGTTCCCACCCACTCCGTACGAGGGGTCCCTACGATGCAGTCCGGACCCGCCACTACCGCGGCCAGCCGTGCGGGCCATGCGGACAACATGCGCGCACGGATTGGCTTCCGATGTGCGAAGAATATTAACCCCTGAGGAGGAACTGTGCTCCGAGGTGCTACCATACCATTCGTCATTGCACTGGCTGTCGTTTGTTTTGTCGTATGGACCGGACTGAAGTACACCGAAGGCCTGGATGATCGCTCCACTGCACGGATCATCGATGGTGTCCTGCTCGATCGACACGTCACCCTCGCCCAGGCCAAGGCGTTCAAGACGACCGAGTTGGGTGCAGGTACGTTGACAACTGTGGTGCATCCGCCCGATGGCGCGCAAATTCCGTCCACCTTCCCCCCCCCTCGCATTCAATGGTCGGATGAATATGCGAGCCGGCTCTACCAAGTCCTCATTCGAAAGGGCGAAGAGGTCCTGTTCACGGCGGTCACACAGCGTCGAGAGGTGACACCGCCACCCCAGGTGTGGCACGCGGTTCGGCAAGCCAATGGGCCTCTTCAAATTCAAATCATCTCGGCGCTGATCGAACCCGATGGAACGGTTCATGGCGACATGGTCGAGGGGGAAGAAAGTGAGTTCCACATCGTGCCCGCCGATGAATCGCCCCGTGGCATGATTCTATTTGGCGCCAAACATCGACCAGATACCTTGACGGTGGGCACCATGTCGTTGCTGGAGATGCACTTACGGATCGACGCCGTTGATTTGGAACGCTTTGAGCATCGGGTCGTCTTTCGCTCCAGCTATGGCCCAGACTACACACGAACTCATCCGGACAAAGTCAACGAGGAATCGGGAGAGTCCGGTGGGCCGGACTACGAAGGATCGGGGGACAAAGGGCCCGAGGGACAAGAAGGCGATGGCCAAGAAGGCGATGGCCAAGAAGGTGAGGAAGGGGAAGGAGGTTCCGCAGAGCACTGGGAAATCACCCGAACCCAATGCGTCTCGTGTCACGCCATCAGTCAAGGAGGTCAATACATCGCCGTGTTCAGTCAAACGGCCGAGGAGGCACCGCCGAAGTTCAGCGCACCCAACGGGTTCATGACCGTGTTGAAGATGCCCCAGCGCGAAGTCATCATCCAGTTGCCCCATTCGTTCATGCCCCAGTTTAACCCCGTCGATCCCAACCTGATCGCATTTGGCCAAGTGGATGAAACCATCGGCGTCAAAGACCAAATGGTGGTACGCAAGAGCGACATTCACGTCCTCGACCTCCGAACAGGAAAGCACCACCCCGTGCCGGGCGCCAACGACCCCACCCGCGTGGAAAATCTGCCCTACTGGAGCCCCGATGGAAAAACCATCGTGTATATTCAAACCAAGCCTGGTCAAATGTGGCATGGCTCGGCAGGCAAACTGGACATTGCGACTGTACCCTACCGCGAAGGAGCAGGCGGCAAGGCCACTCCCTTGGTAGGGGCCAGTAATAATGACCGGAGTAATTTTCTCCCGGTCTACTCACCGGACGGTCGCTGGATCGTTTTTACCCAAGCAAAGCAAGGGTTCTTCAGTCAGATCGCGAGCGATCTCATGATAGTCCCAACCGAAGGCGGGAAAGCGCGCCGAATGCGTTGCAACAGCACCCTGTCTGAATCGTGGCATCGGTTCAGCCCGGATGGCCGCTGGATGGCCTTTGTGACCAACCGTGAGGATATACGTCGACCGCACATTTACCTGAGTCGATTCCACACGGACACAGGGACCTGTGATCCCGCCATTCAGATCCCCGTCGTCAGCGGCCTCAAGGCCCACACGCACGCATTCTCTTGGACAAAACGCTTTGATTGGCTGGACGACTACGATCTAGTCAACTGAACCGCGCATTCGATGCGCACCGCTGTCCCGTCGGCGACACGGACCGTCCACCGGAGACACCCCCGCAGGAACGGCACGATAATACGTCCTGGCTATGTACTCATAGTGCTCCACCATCGGGATCCCACGAATCCAACGCCGAGGCACTTCGCTCCACCACAGAGGCAATTGGTAATAGGTCGCGCCCTCCTGGGCCAGGACCAACCCATCGCGCTGAAACACCCCTTCGAGTGGAATGGCCTCGGCGTACACCATGTCTTGATACTGGTCATACAGACCATCTTCGGCTTCTGGCATCCATGCCCTCGCCCACCGAAAATCGCCCCGTAGACCCGCACAGCCCGCTGAGTCCATGCGACAGCGAGGGGTTTCCACATAGAGAAATGCTTCTCGCCCTGCCTCCACGCCCAAGTCCTTGAGGAATGCATCCAACCCCACATCGTTGGCCACCTCCGGATACAGCTGCTCGACGCCCACGTCCATATCGAGGGTCGACGCCCCCATGGTCCGGAGTTCCGAGGCCGTCATCACCTGAACCGGATTCACCGTCAGCAACGACGGGCAGGTCGTCTGAACAGCATCAGCCAATGTCTGTTTGGCTGGCAAGGGTGTGGCCATTCGAACACGGTGGAGGCTCACCGCATTAAACGCAGAGGAGCAATAAAAGAGCGCCATGAGACCACTCATCGCCACCGCCCCAACACGCGCCGGGCGCAACCCCTCCCCCCAAAGAATGGCGATCTCCATCCACACCACGGCGTGCACAACCGGCGCGCACGCGGCAAAGATGCGCGCGGACACATCCGCCCGAGCGAAGGGCAGCAAGAGCGGTGCTGCCGCAAAACCGAATACGGTCAACATCACCATAAGCGTGGCGGTGCGATCCATCCCACCCGTGTTGGCTCGGGGACGCACAAGTAAGAGCCCGCTCACCAGCAGAAGCACCACAAGGACTAACGCCCAAATCCAGTGGCTGAACACGACCGATTCGAAATGCGAGTATTGACGCATGACCGGGACCGCGGCAAAAAGCCCAGTCAACAACACGGCGATAACCCACCCGCGAAACGCGCTCGACATCGAAAGGGTCCGCAGCGCGTGTGCGGCAAACGCGACCACACCCACCGCCGACAATAAGAAGACCAATTGGCTCGCCGTATGGAAGAGCATGGTGGGCGCATGCATGGCGCGGAAATTGTCACTGAGTACGTGAAAGTCCGTGCTGTTCTGCCCATCCACCCAGTGCAAGGGTGCCGTCAACAGAAGCAAGGCGACCAGATACCCCCCCACCAAGCGCCACCACATCTTCTCCTGATGGCGCATGGCAGCAAACGCCACCAGGTACGCCAACAACTGCAACGCGCTGGTCTCCTTAATCGTCAGCGCACAAAATGCCAGCACACCAAAACGCAGCCAGTTTCCACGCGTTCCATTGTATTCCACATTGTGCAACATGTTGGCCGCTGCCAAAACAAGGGTGGCACCCACGACATCAAATTCCACCGGAATCCACGAACTAAACAAAATCGAAGGCATTGTCATGGCGCCAAGGGTGGCCACTGTAGCCCAGACTTCACGGCAGCCATGGAGCACCAAGAACCGACGGCTGACCAGCCCATAGGCCACCAATATCAGGCTATGTACCGCCGTCCACACCATCGTGTGGCCCCCAAACAGCGCCGCTGCGATCTTGAGCAACACGACCGATAGGGGTCGATACGCGTAGGTGTCCATGGGCTCCGGGTTGTAGACCGGTTGCCAAATGTCCGTCAGTGGGTGGTTCCCTACGATGTCGAAGACCCACGCCACAATGCCATCGTTCCCCTCGGTCACTCCGAAAGCAGCCAGGAGAAGCGCCAGGCCGATGATGATCCATCGGTGCATGTTCGAAATCGTACAGGGGCTGGCGACGTTCCTCAAAGATTCACGTCTTTATTGAATTGGGCCGGTGACGGAGATAGGCCATGCCGGAACGAGACCAGAGCGTAGCCCACCGGACAGCGCGACACCGTTAAAAACAAAAGGGCGACTCCCGAAGGAGCCGCCCTTTTGAACGATACTTCTGCGTAGACTACTCGGTCTCGTGGTTCTTGTAGAACGCCGAGGAACCCTTCATCGAACACTCGGCATGTGACGCACTCTCGTCACCATAACCGAAGCGTTGGAATGTCGACAGGGTACCGTCGCAGTCGAGGTCCGCATTGGCTGTCGCCGTAAAACGAGCAGCAGCAATGGTACCGGCTGACGCGTACGTATATCCAAAGTAATGCTGATCATTCATTTGGAAATTCACCGATGACCATGTCTCAGTGGTCCACTGGGTGGTGTCCACGTCACAACGGTCGTCAGCATCCGTGTCGCCCGCTTTTCCGCAGCAACGCTGACTGGTCACGTCAGGAGTCATAACTTGGTTTGCGGGGAATTGACACTCGATCTTGAGACCGGTACCAGCCGCAACACGCGGAGCCGTATAGTAGTGCGAGGAAGACTTATAGATTTTATCGAGCTGGTCGATAGCCTCTGTCGTCTTCGCACGACGCATATATTTAATAAAAGCAGGGACTGCAACCACTGCGAGGATGGCGAGAATGGCCACAACGATCATAAGTTCGATCAGTGTAAAACCCTTCGCGTTATTATTCCGAAGTCTGCTAATCATGTTTCCTCCACATCACTTTATGGATGATGTTATCAAGCCACAAACGACCGGTGGAAAATAACACCGACCGAACGACCCCCTTACTTTGCATCAACTGTGCCAGGATGCAACAAAACGTACTTAATCTTTATTTACAGCTAGTTATGGTGCATCCGCCCGAATAGTTAGTAATTTTTTTTGCGAATTTATGCCGTTCTTGGTCACCCGAGGTGACGAAATTTGTCAACTCGGGTGAAATGAACAGACATTCGATCGTCGCAAAACACCATGGAATTCACGTAGAATGAGTTGTGGAGATTGAAGCTGTGTTGAATCGGATACCACATATACCCCTGTTGGCCCTGATGACGCTTGGGCTATTGGCACGTTGTGTGACGGTTGACGACCGTCGTGATGTGGTCGATGACACCCCCAGCGGTCAAGTCAGCATCGACGCGTCGCCTCCATCCATCATCCCATCACTGGGCACAGGCGGTCCTTGCGCTGTCGAAAACGACTGCACCTCCTGGGTCGCGGCCCATCCGTGTTTGGGGGCCCTCTGCAAGGAGGGGATCTGCCACGCCATCGCTTTGGAAAACGGGTGGCCGTGCTCGGACGGCGATCATCTCACGCGCGGAGATTCGTGCTTGGCGGGCACATGCCGCGCAGGCACCAACATCTGCGTGTGTGGCGACGATCTCGATTGCCACGTCTTCGACAATGACGATCCCTGCGATGGACAACTGAGGTGTAACGGGTGTGCGTGCGTGGTGAACGACCCCCCTGTGGGAACCCCATGTGATGACGGGGACGCGACCACCTGGAACGACCAATGTGTCAATGGAGGGCTCTGTCAGGGGCAAAGCGAATAAGCGCACCGACAGGGCAGGCACTGAGGCGATGGGACCTATTCCATGGCTGGAATCGAACCCAATGGCTTGGGTCGTTAGGGATTCAACTCGATGTTCGGCCCACCCTTAAGGGTCATGGTCCCGCTCTTGGACGTGATGTCCATATTGTTTGTACTTTCTTGTACCCAGGTGTCGCTCGCCTTCATGGTGGTGCTGCCGGTTTGAACCTTAGGTTCTTACACTTAATATGAATGTTGTTCTTCGCTTCGATGATTAAGTCATTGGCCGCGTAGATGGTCAGTTGTTCATTCTTGGTATCGAGCTTGATCAGGTGTTTGCCTTGGCCATCCGCGATCAAAATGTGCTCTTCCTGGCCCGTCTTCTCCAATGAAATAACATGGCTGCCGCCGCTATCATTTGGCGCGAATACTTCAACCACATCACCCAAAGCCATGTTGACCTTGGTGGCCTCGTCAGCCAGCGAGGGTTGATCGAATACGTTGGTGTCCTTCACCTTCGTTTGGAGAACGATCTTTTCGGCCCCCTCTACGCCTCCGTCTGTAAAGGCGATCATGTGACCGGACTTCGAACGAATGCCCCGCAAGCAATTCTTTGCCTTCTCTTGCATGCCGTCGGGTGAGTTCTTGTCCACCTTCCAAAACGGCTTGTCTTTGCCATTGAAGAGTTGGCCGATGATGACCGGTTCGCGAAAATCCCCATGCATGAAAGCCACCAACACTTCATCGTCCTGCTCAGGCAAGAAGAAGGCACCCCGCAACTTATCGCCTTCCGTTCCAGCGTGACTCTCGGTGCCAGCCATGAGGCTGGAGACTCGGGCCCACTGGGAGGTCATGTCCTCATCATCCTTGACGTTCACATACTTGGTGTCTTGTTCCATCATCCACGGGAACTTGACCTTCACTCGATATCGATATTCTGGATCGAAAATATCCGTAACAATCGCGGGGTACACACCAAAATATTGGGACCGATGCCGATGCGGCGACAATAGCGCTTCCATGGAGGCTCTCCTACCTTCAAAATGGACCGGGTGAAACGGTTGCTTGTGCTCTGGAAGTCTCCAGAATTCGTCTCGCAATTATAGCCGATTGGACGTTTTCAGTCCAGGGTGACCGTATCCAACCAACAATCAACGGGGCCAAAGTCTTCCAAATCAAACCGAGGTGACGTGGCTACGGGGTCATCGCACCCACAAGGACTTGCACGGGATCACCCATGGAAAACGGTCCGCTGTTGGCTGGGAGCCAGACCATCGCATTGCCTTGGGCAAATCCGCTGAGATCAGCGCTGCCCGCCGTGTCGAGGACCCTCACCCCCTTTCCCCATACAACCGTCGCAGGTTTCAGCCATGGCCGATTTCCTGTGGCAGCCACGGAGGATCGAAGCGTCATGGTCACCACCGGCTCCAAACCCTGCGCCCAACCCAAGAGCCGACGAATAGCCGGCAATACAAAGAGGCGGGCCGTCACATAACTGGACACCGGATTTCCGGGCAATCCGAAAACAAGCTTCTCACCTGCGCGACCAAAAAAGAGCGGTTTTCCCGGCTTGATGCAGACACCATGAAACACCGTCTCTACACCCTCTTTCTGCAAGCATGGGGCGACCAGATCCCGATCGCCTTTGCTGATGCCACCGCTCATCAAGAGCACGTCCGCATGCGCCAACGCGTTGCGTATCGCCTCACACGTGGCCGCCTCGTCATCGGGCACAATGGCCGTATACACAACGTCGCCACCGGCGGATTGCACCAACTGCCCAACACTCGTGCGATTGGATTCGCGGATTTGATAAGGCCCAGGCGAATCCCCAATTTCCACCAATTCGTCTCCCGTTGACAAAATGACCACGCGCGGCGTTCGGTGGACCATCACAGCGCGTTGACCCACCATGGCACAAACGCCCAATCGTGCAGCCGTCAGAACAGCGCCAGCGTTCAACACAACCTGGCCGCTCTCCCATTCAGAGCCTTGCCGCGCCAGGTGACGACCCGCCGGCACCGACGCCAATACGGTCACCGTATCCGGCGAGTCACAACGCGTATTCTCGATCATCTGAACCGCGTCCGCGCCAGCCGGTACCGGAGCGCCGGTCATAATTCGTACCGCTTCTCCAGGACCCACCTCACCCTCGTAGCTGCCGCCTGCCATCACCTGTGCGATCACCCGAAGGCTCGTCGGGAGCGTTTGCAAATCTTGGCTACGAAGCGCGAAGCCATCCATCATGGAACGATCGAAGGGGGGCATGGGGCGATCACAAGAAATAGAGGCAGATAACACACGGTTGGCGGCGTCCGCAAAAGGCACCGCCTCTGCGTCCAAAGGCGTCAGATCCTCCAGAACCAGTGAGTGCGCCTCATCAATAGCGATCAGCGCCATAGGCCCTACTCGCCCGGACTCTCGTCATCCGACGATCCGCCCTCTGTGTCCGAATCCACATTGGGATCCGGATCCGGCTCCACGTCGGGTGCGTTCCAATCCTTGCCTTCCCAATCCGATTGCTCGAAGGGCAACGCAAATCCATTCGCCTCGAGCGTGCACGAGCTGTCCTCAAGACAGGCATCGTCGCCAAGATTGTGGCCCTTGGTGTAGAAGTATAGGCCCACGGTGTTAAGCATGTAGTTGTGGATGTCGAACAAAAGATCCGGCTCAGGGGTTCCAAAACCGTGGGTTCCATCGGCCTTGACCAAAGGCATCCGCATGGCCTGAAAACCGCCACCCTTTACCTTGGATGGTTTCATGATGCGCAGTGGCGGAGCTCCATCAAAGTTCTTCACCATGCCCGGCTCGCCGAAGGGATCCACACCAAAATCCAGATCATCGATGTCGAAAAGAACAGAACCACCATCGGCCGTCCGCCAGCGGGGGAGACACTCAATACCTTCTACCGAGTAGCTCGCAATCAACGCTCTGTTTTCACTCATGCCCTGGAGCGGCGTACCGTCGTAATCTGGATTGGCCTCGCTCAGCTCGATAATACCCGCGGCACGACTAATCGCGATGCCTGCGTTCACCGGTACATTCATGTCGCCGGCCGTGGGTATATTGAGAACATTGGTCCCCGGTACCACGCCCGAGTCGTAGGAGAAGTCCAAAGAATCATTGTAATAGGGTGCGTAGGTGACCGGATCACCTGGCTCCAGGAGCATCTGGCTGATGCCCATCATCCGGCGCATGTCCGGCGTGTTTCGCTTCAGGCCCAGGCCCTTCGCAATCGCCACCAGCGGCTCATCGACTGGATACAGTGTCCCGTAATACTCAACAGCGATCTCAAAGGTCGACACCCGAGATTTTTCGGTTCCGTCAGGGGCCAACAGGCGAATCTCCAACGGGTCGCCCAAATCGAGTGTGGAGTCCGGAGCCAGAGGCGGAACGGCCCCCTCCTCATCCAAGCCAAGAATGGGCCGACGCTCCGTTGCGGTGAGTGCATCGGCAGGAATGGCGAGTCGAAATTGACGATTATCGGGCACCACCGCGTAGGCGATTTCACCGCTGTCGAGGTTTAACACCTCTACCCGGTCGCCGGGGACGGCTTTCTCCAGTACCGCAAAGGGGTACTTTCCGTCGTCGTTTACATTGTTCACCAGGAACTTCAGGGCCACGCCGTCACCATTCTCGACCGGGTTGCCGACAATGAACGGCCCCAAAATGGGCAGAAGAACCGCCTCAGGCACCCCGCCCTGTCGACTGCGTATGCCAACATCGATAAGGCCCGCGCCGCCCGCCACGGGTGCAGCGGTCACGAGGGCGGGCTCAATGCCTGCAAACAGCGCCGAGATGATGCCACCGAGAGACCCGCCCAGAACCGAGTAACGCTCTCCGTCGCCGCCAATGTCCACGATGCCGTCCCCGTCGAAATCGCCGGCAAGATCGTCTTGGCCGTCCCCGTCGGTGTCATAGGGCCACGTCTGGGTGCCGTCGAACGAGCGAACCATCCGGACAAATTGCATGTGGTCCACAATGGTTTGCCGCACGATGTCTCGCGTATGAAAGATATCGGCCGTCCAGAAGTCCCCGCCCGAATCGGGCACACCGTCGTTGTTCAGATCCCGAGAACGACCACGCAGCAGTGAGTCCCCAAACGGCTTCAATGGCGAACCGGCGAAGACCGCTTTGATCAACATTTGAATGTCGGCATCACTGTCAAACCCATGGCCATACGCGTCCATCGCACACAAGGCCATACCGAAGCGTGTCATTCGACCGGCAAACGCGAGAGCCTCCACCCGAGATGACGTGTAGCCATGGCCCAAAATGGCCAGATGAAAGGGCTTGTCGCCGTGGGCCTCGGTTCGTTTGGGAAAGAGGCACCACCAGGTCACCTCGGTCTCACCGACCACGGCCTCGCCGGTCACCGGATCGATCTCGAAGATCTCATCGTCATCGGCGGGATACCCCGGCGCCGCGATGCCGTCGCGGTCCACCAAGAAGTTTGGGGAGATAAACGTCCCCATGGCCACACCACCCACCGTCTCGGCGTCTCCCAAGATGGCGGCTTGTGCGGGTGCGCTGTCGGCCACTTCGAGCACCAAGACTTGGAGCGCGTCCAAGAAGTCATCGCCCAATGCGTAATACTTTTGTTCCCGTATCGAGACTTCATCCAACATGAAGTTCGTGGTGGGATAGTCGTTCTTGAGGGTGCTCATTTTGCCATGGCCATACAGACCGGCTCGAATCCACTCCAGTTCCCGGGTGTGCGTTCCGGTGGTAAAACTCCACGCGAAAGCCACGTCCTTTGGGCCCATCCCATTGACTTCAAGCAACGCGGGCAAAACGCTAAAATCCGTTGCCTGGGTCGCGTGGTGTTTGGCGGGCCATGGGGAACGGACGGGGGCTCCGTCACGCCCCACCAGGCGTTGGGTCAACACCACAGCGTACAAGGTCCCCGGACGCAACGGCAGCACGGGACGCATGATGAGAGTGTTGCTCTCTTCTTCCCAGAAAGCAGCCAGGTTGTCGTAGTTGATCAACTCGGAGCCCATGATCTGATCACCGCCGCCCTTGTCGGGACAAACCGACTCGTCCAACGAGTAGCCCTCGGGCAAGAAGCTCTCGGGCGTTGCATCCGGATCCAAATAATTGGGACTATCCAGGTGGTCATCCCAATCCGTATCTTCTCCCTCGTCCAACGTCCCGTTGCCATTCACATCTTCATTAGACGTCTCCAGCATCAAGTTCGAACACGCGATACGCTCGTCATTTTCGAAATACTTGTCGCGGGTTTCCAGATAGATGGGGAAGTTTCCTGTGCCGATGTCCAGCGGCCACAATTTGCCCTGCTCGTCCGAGTTCGGGTCGATGTCGATGAGATAGATCGCATCATCATCCATCGAATCGTTGTCACGATGCCGCGCCAGAATGTTCTGGAGATCGAGTGGTTTTGTAAACGAGAAGGTGATGGGCATGTAGGCACCAAACCCATCCAAGTTGTTGGCTTTTTCGCGCAGATCGGACTCCATGAAAGTCGGGGCGATCTTGCTGATGTTCAGAAAACGGCCTGTGGGAGAGTTCGCGTCCAGGCGCGTCGCGACGTTGTTGGGCAGTGGGATTTCAGGGAGCGGTTCGCCCATGAGATCAAAGACGACCACCGGACCGGCTCCATCGCCGGGATCACCCAATAGGGTCGATTCGGGGCCGGCACCAGCGCAAGCGACCATCCACAACACCGTCACAAAAGAAATCCAGTTTGTTGTCTTCATCATGAGCCTCACCACGCGATGTCAAAGGTGGCACGAAGTTTGGACACGGTACCCAACGACTTTTGGCCACTCGGTCCCTCAAATGCTTTGCCGGGTAAGAACATGCCGTACTGGACCCCCGCCGCAAACGCCACATGGTCCTGCACCGAGTGGGTGTAGGACAAGCCTGCGTTCACCTCGATGCCGAGATCATGAGAGCCGCTGGTGGATCCCAAATGGTTGGCGTTGTAGCCCCCGAATTGAGCGCTCGCCCACGGGTCAATGACGTCCGCTACGCTTTGAGCCCAGAGCATGCCCGCATCGATTCCCAGTCCAAAGTTGCTCTTCCAGCGAAGAACCGGGTTGACGTAAATCGCGTTGGTGATCGCACCGTCGGTCGCAACCATCTCCACGCCTTTGGGGGGCTGCCCCATGCGCGCCGGATTGCTGAGGGTCGACACCGTGTTTGTGGTAATCCGCCCCATGACCTCCTGAAATAGAATCATGCCCACGTGATAGTCCGGATCAAAGGAGAAGGACCGGACCAAATCATCATTCCGATTGTTGTCTCCGCTCGCAAAGCCCACTTCCAAACGGCTTTCCAGACCCCAGTCTCGAAGCTCGAACGATCCTTGAAACACCGCACCAACCCCCTGAATATCCACGCCATCCGGCGCCTGTTCGTAGAGCGCTCTCGTGCTCTCGCCACGGACCATCGCCGCTTCGGCGGACAGGACAAGGCGTGCGTTGAGATCGTCGAAATCATGCTGCCAACGCAGAAACAAGTCGTAGGCCTGGGCAGAGAGGGTGTCACCGTCTTCGTCTTCCTGATCGCGGATGGCCATGTAAACGCCGGCAGTGAAGGGCTCGGTCTTGTACACGAGCGACACCACCCCTTGCATGCCCAGGTCCCCGTCAAGCAGATTGGCGTTGTCATCGCGGTACACCACATCGAACCCACCGATCAGCAGAAAGTTTTCTCCAAAGGCGCCATCCACAAAGGGCTTAAAGGGCTTGGTGATGAACACAGCCCGCTCCACAACATCGCCCAAACGCGGATCATCGAACACATCGTGTGCTTCGTCATTGCCACCATTGGCCAGGATCCCCAATCCGAAGTGAGAGGTCTGTTGCCCCACTCGCAGCAAGCCAGCTGGCGTCATCCAGTGCAGATAAGCTTGACGCAATTGGATCAAATCCATGGGATCGCCAAAATCCAGGGCTTCGTCAGGATCCATGAGGAAATCACTCCCCGAAGTGGACATGTCCCCATAGAGGCGACCGCTGAACAGGTCGGCTTCCGCGATGATGGAGAAGGTATCGACTGGATTGATCCGCGCCCGAATTCGCAGCTGCTGACGTCCTTGGCCCAACACGCCGTGGCTGTTGGCCGGATCGTCGGTGTGGCTGGCCTCCAAATCGAAGTCCGTCAACGTCCGATACCGATGCTTGTAAAAACCCGTGATGCAATAAACGCCAGTACATGCGGCGTCTCGTGCCTTGAGCGTCTGAGCCAAGCCAACCGACTCCTCAGCCATCGACATCATAGGCCAGCAAACGATTGCTGCCAGTAGTCCTGCAATACACCTCATCCGATCCCTCCAGTGCGAATTCGGGCTGGACCATACCACTCCGGTCAACCTCGCCGCAATGAGAACTGAAGTAGATCCGCGTGATTACAATCCTTGGGTAGAAATGGGGGGACCTTTGTGCAGGATGGCGCCTTCAGTCAACGCGGCGAAGAAGTTCCCTCCGACCAAGAAAAAGGCCCCTTCGCCGTCGGCAAAGCAAGCGTGGTAATCGGGGGTAGGCATCTTGCAGCCGGGCACCGGAGGATGAACCGGATCCACCACATCAAAGGGCGCATCGAGCGCCTCGTTCCAGAGCAACCCGGGCGTGCGTTGCAAAATGGTCGCACCCACCCCGGTGGCTATCGCTGTCCCGTCGGGTTGAACACAGACACCTTGCAGAGGTGGGTATCCTTCGGGACCCACAGACTTCCACCCGGAACTGGTTTTTTGCAGAATCGTTCCCTGATTACGACCCCCTACAATGATGATGTCCGGCGTGCCGCTTTCGTTGTTGCGACCCGTGATGGTGACCCAATCTTCGTCCAACCCGCTCTTGTCTTCGCTCCAAGACTGACCGTCCCAGTGCAAGATGATGTCGGCGCGGCCCACGACCCACACGTCGTCCGCGCTCGTACCCCACACTTTGAAGAAATGGCTGGTGTCTGTGATGGACTCGGGCAATCCCGTAACAGGCGACCATGCGGAGCCGTCATACTCCAGAATCACGCTGGGCTGGGCGTTGTCCGGTGAGAACCCGATGCTCCACAGCCGGTCTGGACTGGGGCCCCATACGCCAAAGAGAGTCACGTCCACGCCTGTGTCCATGGCCACAAAACCGCTGTCGGGCGTGTACCGAAGAGCAGTGCCCTCCGAGCCCGTCATAAACGTGGGCCCGTCTTTGAACCCATACACCCACCACAGATCCGCGGGGGTCCCGGGGTCCAAGGTGTTCCATACGCACCCATCGAAATGAAGGACTTGACCACCAGCTCCCACGGTCCACACGTCCTCAGGGCCGGTGCCCCACACGCTCAGCAGTTGCCCCTCGCTTCGGCAGGTGGTCAACACATGCCACCCCGCGTCCAGTTGGTCGTTTTCGCAGACATCGGCGGTGTCTGTCTCCAGGGGGACGTCGACGGGTGGGGGGGGCTCTACGGGCTTGTCAGAACTGCAAGCACTCCACAGTAAAAGTGCTCCGAAAACCAATGTTAGACAAACAGAGTTCCCCCAATTCATGGTCAAGAGAGTAAACAACCCAACTAAAGAACTCAAACGTGCTAGAATTTGCCGCCATGCGCTTCGAAGCACTGGATTTTCTAAAATTAGACGATGATTTGACCGACGAACAACGTATGGTTCGGGACCAGGTACGTCGATTTGTGGACACGGAAGTGATGCCCGGCATCGGCGCCAATTACAGCGCCGGACGCTTTCCAACCGAATTGGTTCCCAAGATCGCGGCCTTGGGCTTGCTCGGTGCCGGTTTGGAGGGATATGGATGCGCCGGTGTGGGTCCCATCACGTATGGCCTCATGATGCGCGAATTGGAACGGGGAGATTCGGGCCTCCGCTCCTTTGTGTCGGTACAGAGCTCCCTGTGCATGCACGCCATCTACGCCCACGGCAGCGATGAACAAAAAGAACAATGGCTCCCGCGTATGGCGACTGGGGATGTCATCGGCTGTTTTTGCCTGACCGAGCCCGATTTTGGCAGCAACCCGGGCGGCATGCGGACCAGCGCCACAGCGACCGGCAATGGGTACATCATCGATGGGACAAAACGGTGGATCACCAACGGCGGCGTCTCGCAAATCGCCATCGTTTGGGCCAAGACCGACGAGGGGATCGCGGGGTTCTTGGTGGAAACCGATCGCCCTGGCGTCACGGTCACCGACATGGAAGGAAAACTGTCGCTGCGCGCATCCGTCACCAGCGAGTTGACCTTCGACAACGTGGAAATTCCAGCCGACAACCGACTGGCAAAAGCCAAGGGGCTGAAAGGGCCGCTCGTTTGCCTGTCGCAGGCCCGGTACAGCGTGGGATGGGGTGCTTTGGGAGCCGCCATGGCCTGTTACGACGAAGCGCTGTCGTACGCCAAAGGGCGTGTGCAATTCTCCCGCCCGATCGCAGGCTATCAGTTGGTCCAACAAAAGTTGGTCCATATGATGTCCCAGATCACGTACGGTCAACTGCTCATGGCCCGGCTCGGTAGCCTCAAAGAAGCCGGCCAACTCAAACCCTGGCAGATCAGTCTGGGCAAACGTGACTGTGTCAAACTGGCTCTCGACGCCGCACGCACGACCCGCGATATTTTGGGCGCGAACGGCATCATGGACGACTACCAATGCGCCCGCCACATGGCGAATTTGGAGTCGGTGTACACCTACGAGGGGACGCACGACATCCACACGCTGATCCTTGGACAACACATTACCGGGCTGGCGGCCTTCGAATAGGAGACAAGAGAACAGATTCCTATGAATCGAATCGCGTTCATCAGCGCCCTCTCTCAAGGGTTCCGGAGCTTCAACAAGGTACGACTCCAGGGTATTCGGCTTAGCGGATATCTCCTTGAAAACCTGACCATGAGCCACTCGCACTGGAACAACGCTTCTCTCTATGCGAGTCGATTCTTCCATGTCGACCTCTCCGACGCGTCGTTTAAAGGGTCTGCGCTCACCAAAGCCCTCTTCCGTACATGCACCATGACCAACTGCTCTTTCCAGGAAGCCTCGTTGAGCGAAACCGTGTTTAGTGGCTGCAAACTGGACGGTGCCGATTTCCGCAAGGCGGAGTCCCTTCACGAGGCATCCATGATTGAGTGCAGCGTCACCGGCGGCGTCTTCACAGAACAATCCATGGCAGGGATTCGACTCGTCGCCGTGGATCTCACGGGCGCCGATTTCGCCAAGGCCAACCTGTCAAACGCATCCCTTCGGTCCGCCGATTTCACCAACGCCAATTTGTCCGGGGCCTGCTTGGATTCCGCTGACCTCACTGGAATCAACTTGAGCGGGGCCGATCTCCGCAACGCCGATCTTCAAAATGCGTACGGTGTTCGAGCCAATCTGTCGTCCGCAGATTTGCGTGGAGCCAAGCTCAACGGTGCCCTTCTCTATGGTGCAGATCTGCGGGGTGTAAAGGTCACGGGAACAGAACTCAAGGGCGCCGATCTCTCCGAAGCGCTACTAGAATAACCCTTTTAGGTCACCCTATTCTGCACGCCCTTCGAGCCCGATGTGTCGAATACGATCGCCAGGAACCAGCCGATCCACCACAGTCTGGCCCTCGACTACTTGAGCAAACACCGGATAGTTTCCAAACAAATGAGGCTGCGGCACATGCGTGACAAACCACTGGCTGCCGCCCGTGTCTTTGCCCGCCAACGCCATTCCTACGGCCCCCGTTCGATAGGGAAGGGGATTGTTTTCGCACCGGATGGTGTAGCCGGGCCCCCCCCAACCGTCGTCCCGTGGATCCCCCCCTTGGGCCACAAAATAGGGAACCACGCGATGGAAGGACAACCCGCTAAAATAGTCTCGTCGGGCCAAGTTCACAAAGTTGCTGACCGTTCTCGGCGCCCAGTCGGACCGTAATTTCATCGTAAACGATCCGATGCTGGTCTCCACGACGGCGTGGGTGGGCCCTTGAGAACGGCGATAGGGCGCCACATCTTCCACGTTGAATAACGCCGTGGTAGCGCGGGGGATCTCCGGTGGCGATCCGCTCCTTTTGCCTGCAATCACTGTCGCCGCTTTGGCCAACCCCAGTACACCGGAATGGCGCGCTTTTTCCAGCGCTTTGTCGAGCCCTGGAGCATCCAGCGCGTCCAAGGCATGCAGCACGTCGAGAGCGACCTCCACATCCT
>Ga0114996_10000979_pt1 | contig 39352 bp, 39 predicted proteins | sample ArcticOcean_MG_C_4_FD_87039 | JGI IMG/M metagenome (GOLD analysis project Ga0114996, IMG submission 87039) | Marine microbial communities from western Arctic Ocean - ArcticOcean_MG_CB4_134 | ecosystem: Environmental > Aquatic > Marine > Oceanic | place: Arctic Ocean: Canada Basin | collected... | reverse complement strand
TGGTGGGCTTGTTTGAACTCTAGCCATCGCTTGAGTCTCCTCATGGCGTTATATACCTGGTAGTTGGTTAGGGAATCTGAGTCGTAGGCAATGACGAACAACGACCCTTTGATATTGACCTCTTCCCAATCTGGTAATGGGGCATAGACGCCATCAGCATCCTTGCCACGCCAGTTATAAACCCCTGTTAATGTGATACAGGCGATCCCCAACGATGCGAGAGCATCGCCCTTCTTAGCCCCCTCTGTAATAAAGATTGCTTGTTGTCCCTGTCGTGCTTTGTGTAGTTCGTCCAGTACGGTAGGGGGGACATCCAACATATTTCTCTGACCTCTGAGCGTGATATACCGTGCCGGCTTTCCATTACGCCCCAGGGGTGGATCATCAGGACGTAACTGGTAGCCACCAATCACACCATCAACTCGATGAAGTGGGATCAGTAAGCCACAACAGGCGAACCTACCAGACCACCCGATCTCCCTGGCTTCAGCAATTCCGATTGACCTGTACCCTCTGGCTTCTATGACCTCATCGGATATGGCTGATGCCTTCAACATTGCATAGTGATTAGGAGTTAGTGGAGTCATTACGGATCATCTCCTCGACTTCTGGATAGAACCGTCCTGCACGTTCTGCAAGGAAGCGATCCAAATCTTCTCGCAAGAAATATCTCCTACGTCCCATCTTGAACGAGGGAATATCCAAGGCATATAACGTTGGCCTACTAATTCCACCTATATATACGCACGACTCATCAAACCCCAGTGCTTTCTTCTCTAATACTTGTTCTGCCATTTCTTCTCCTTCTACTCAGTTGTGATCATTTGGTTCTGCATGTATAGTAGCAGTGTTATATAATCTTTGCAGGGGCGTTATTTGATGAATAATAGTATCGATAATGAGACCAAAGCAGAGTTACGCCGCTTGGGGTACAGGAAGGACCCTGCTGATATCGCTGAGTGTGTTACCCGTTTAGACCAGGGGGATACGCCCTGGCAGTTGTACAACGGCAAGGAAGCAATAGTTTCCCAAGAGTTGGGTAGGAAAATAGGTAGGGACTTTGCTGATGGGAAACTGGACTTCCTCAAGAACTTCCATGTCGATGGAATAGAGAGGTCACGTAGTGACTCATTCCGAGCAACCCGATATGGCATCGTGAAGGAAGCTGAAAAGCTGGCTCCTCATAAGTGGTGGAACATGCAACACATGAGAGCCATTGGCATCAGTGATGATGATGCAAGAAAACTTCTCACTGAATACGATGAGATTCGGGTACATAGAGAGAAGGCGGAAATTACCCTCGACTCCTTGGACGAGAATGGCGAGAAAACCAGACCAACCAAAAAGGTCATGGCAAAGTTCCGCACACTGCCGGCCTACCTAAAACTTCTCTATCAAATGTACTACATGACTACCTACCCTGACGCTACTGCACTATGGGTAATTCGGGCATCAGACCTCCGAGTCGATGGCGTACTTGATTCGGATCAACACCTCGTAGATGCGGCGGATGATGTTATGAGATATGAGGTTTGGCAAGTTACTCAAAAGGATCATACAGGCGTTGTTATGAAGAACCTCGATACATATTTCAACAGCCTGTCACGACTCAAGAAAACCAAAGGATCACATAAAAAGTTCATTAAAGATTTATGTAAAAGATTCGGTGTAGGGGGCATGAATAATGGCTAAGAGAAGATTGAATCAAGAGGGTTCGATAACGTTCCATAAGAAATGGAACCTCTGGTATGGCCGGATAACCCATGAAGGGAAACGCAAAGGCGTTTATGGAAAGACCAAAGAAGAGGTCAGGGATTCCATTAAGGAATTGATCCGCATACAAGATAGTGGGCAATCACCTCATACGGGTATGATCCTTATAAAGGATTATCTTAATGAGTGGCTAGAACTGATCAAGCCTACTCTCAAACATAAATCCTACGATGCTTACGAAAGCCTTTTAAGGATTCACCTTATCCCTCAATTAGGTCATATCAGACTCAGCAAGCTAACACCAGAGCATATAAGTGGGGCATGGGTAAGAATGCTTAAAGAAGGTCATTCGGCTACCCTCATTGAACATTGCCACCTCAGATTATCCAAGGCTATTCACGATGCTATGAAGCGTAAGCTGATTAGTAGGAACCCAATGCAATTTGTTATTAAGCCAAGGGTAGAAGCAAAGGAAATGAACCCCTTGTCCTTAGAAGATATTCCCCGAGTCCTTGAAGTAGCAAAGGCTACTGAATACTACGCAATCATTCACACCGCCATATATACAGGGATGAGACGTAACGAACTTCTGGGACTACGTTGGAAGGACATCAACCTAGATGAAGCAGTTCTCCATCTAAACCGCAGTACCTACAGAGCCAAGGGCGGTGTAACTGAATATCAAACAACCAAGACCAAAAGTGGGAGTAGGGCAATAGAACTTACTCCTTCATCCGCAATTGTCCTAAGAAAGCAATGGGAGTTACAGAAAAAGGACGCTAAGACCTATGGCTACAAAGTAACCGAGGACACCCCTGTATTCATCCGCAGAACTGGAAAACCCTTGTTGCCAACGACAGTAACCATTGGCTTTAAGAAGATTGTTAAGAAGCTAGACTTGGATGATGTAAGGTTCCACGATCTTAGGCACACTCACGCAACCATTATGCTACTCCAGAAGGTTCACCCTAAGGTGGTACAAGAAAGATTAGGTCACTCCAAGATGAGTACCACGATGGATTTATACTCTCATGTCATGCCGAGTATGCAAAAGGACGCTGTTAAGAAGTTTGAGTTAGCCTTAGAAACCTCGAAAAAACCACCAATTGGTGTAGAAATTGGTGTAGAAGCCTAAAACAATAGCCCCCTGACTTATCATCAGGGGGCTATTTAGATACAGAAAAGTGGAGCGGGCGATGGGACTCGAACCCACGACAACCTGCTTGGGAAGCAGGGACTCTACCACTGAGTTACGCCCGCCAAACACGGATTTATTGTAACAACCTATATTCCACGTGTCTAATCAATCGTATATTAAAATAAAGAATGCCATAAAGTAGACATCCTCGATACGAAAAATGGTGTCAGGCTATATAATAAAACAATGGCCAACAGTTCTGCTAATAAATCAAACCCCAAACAAGTATGTAACTGGAGCTATCTTGGACGCATAAGCTACCAAGATGCTTGGAACATACAAAATATTCTCGTCAAAGCTAGGCAGGAATCGAGAATCACTGACTCTTTACTCTTACTTGAGCATCCTCCGACGTATACTATCGGAAGAAGAACTAACATCTCCCACCTACTGATGCCAAAGGATAAACTATGTGAATTAGGAGCAGAAGTGATCGATGTGGATCGTGGTGGCATGGCCACTTACCACGGACCAGGTCAGCTCGTCGGGTACCCCATAATAAACCTATATAATGTAGGAGGTCCTCTTAAATATATACGGGCACTTGAATCAATTTTAATAACAACACTAACGCATTTTGGGTTAAACGCATCTCGCATTGAAGGCAGGACCGGAGTCTGGGTTTTGGATGAAAAAATCGCTGCAATCGGTGTAAGAATTAGCCGTGGAGTCACAAGTCATGGATTCGCATTAAATGTAAATACAGATTTATCTTGGTTTAAGCACATTGTCCCTTGTGGAATTGAAGATAAAAACATTACCTCTATGGAGCATCTTTTGGGGCATCAAGTACCATTAGAAGAAATTGCGCAGGTGGTTGCTGATCAATTCGGACTTGCAACAGGACGGATAATAAACTCAACATCACCCAAAATGTTTTACCAAATGGAACAGGAAAATAAAGTGACTCATATCTCAAATACCTAGATTCTATGACTTTCATCATGAAGGCAAAATATATATTCCACTTGACATGTTTTTGTCACTATTCTTAAAATCCAGTAAAAGTAAACTTTTGAGGTAGCACAATTACAACTACAAAAAAACTTTACCCACTTCAAGAACTTGATTGGGAACTAGACCGATTTCAAGCACAATTAGCTTCTGTAGAAGAACAGATAGCAAACGAAAGCAGTCTTATTAAAGCCCGCCAAGATGTTGAGATCCAAAAGAACGCAATAATTCAACTCAAGAATAAGCAGAATTCACAAGGGTTAGATTTACAAACCGCAGAGGAACGTGTGAAAGCTCTGGATGAGCGACTCTACGGTGGAAATGTGAAAAGCCCCAGAGAAATGCAAAGTAGCATCACCGAGCTCGAATCTGCAAAAGAAGGAATCCTCAAAATGGAGGACCAAGTTCTCGATTTGATGCTCAAGTTAGATAAAGCTGAGCATACTATGGAAAAATCCACTCAGCAGCTTTCTATAATGGAAACAGATCGAAAAAAACTACTGGTTAATCTAGGCATGGAAAGAAAAACCCTTCTTGCCGAGATCCAGAGTTTGACCGAAAAACGTGAGAGCTATGTGGTAGATATCGAAACTGGACAACTTGTACTTTATGAGAGAATACGGAAGGCTCGTAAAGGCTCTGCGATAGCTCGTGTAGAAAGTGGAATGTGTCAGGGATGCCATCTCAAACTAACCACACGTCAAATGCAACAACTTCGATCATCCGATGAACTGGTTCAATGTAACAGCTGTACGAGAATTTTCTATTTGAGTTGACCTATGAGATCGATAGGCTACTCAACATATAATCCTGATCCATCACAAGGCTCTGATGTTGTCAGCCATTCACAACTTGAAGCCGCGTTCACAAAATACTGCGATAAAAAAGGTCACACTTTAGTTAATGTATTCATAGATAATGTGAGCGAAATAGCCAAACCCGGTTTCACCAAAATGCTCGAACATATGAGAGGGGATTCTCTAGGATATCTGGTGCTAATACACAGGCCAGAAAACCTAGGTTTACATATAAAAGATGCAGTGGAAGCATTACTAGCCCTAGACCAATTGGGTGCTAAGGTCGTTTGTATAAATGAAGACTTACCAGACCCCCTTCAAGGGCTACTGAAGGTCTTTTACTCTACGGATGTAAATGCATCCAGAAGAAACCACATCAGAGAAAAGATGAAAGCTAAAGCTATTCTTGGAGAAGGTCTCGGAAAACCTCCTTACGGATATAAAATCGGTCAGACGAGACGACTTGAGGAAGTTCCTCATGAAGGGAAAGTAGTTCGACTGATGTTCCAACTATATTCTAAGAATAAATTCGGATTACGAGGAATAGTAAGGCACCTGAATCAACACGGATACCTGACGCGTCACGGACGGAACTGGAGTATCGGTACAATTCGTGACCTACTCCGTAACAGTGTATACATAGGAACATACGCACGATTTGGATTACGGTTGCCTGGCAATCATATCCCCCTAATCGAACCAAGAGACTTTCGACTCGTCCAAGATATCATGGAAGAAAGGCATCCAATAAGAAAAATGTCCGTATTAAAGCCTTTCCTCTTATCTGGGATAGCCTACTGTAATACCTGCAACAATAGAATGGTAGGCGTCACGCGCAGCCAACGTTGGAGAAAGAAAGATGGAGAATGGATGCGCCGAACCTATCGCTACTATCAATGTCAATCACGGACAAACCAGAGTAGCTGTGAATATCAAACCTGGAAAGCGATTGACCTCGAGAACTTTGTACTATCTCAATTACACAAAGAGATTGAAGGAGTAAGGATCCAAAATCCTACACAAACGGCAACACCTCCAGCTCAATCTGAAGCGAGGATCAAAGGAGATATATCTTCTTGGACTGATAATATTCGTCGTCAATATTTGAAACACGTACAATCTGCTGCTGACGGAACTATCACTTTAGCTAAACTTGGCCACTTAATCACGAAACTTATTGAAAGACAATATGCCATCATTCACAAAGATACCATATCACCCTTAGTAGAACTAGAACCTTCTTCATGGCAAGGTTCTAGCTATGCTACCAAGAAAAAAACCTTGGAAACATTCCTCGAAAACGTATCTGTAAGAAAGGGTTTCGCAACGATTAAACTCAACCCTCTCCTCGGGTCTGACTAGCTATTTACGACTATATTAGCTAGCCCGTCTGGAAACCAGTATAGAATTCACGTCACACAAGTAATATGGATATTATCACTAAGGCTCTTTGCGATTAGTCATAGAAATGCTAGACTGAACGTGGGTCAAGGAGACTGGGCGGCCGCCTCGATGGCTTAGGCCTTCGGGGAGGAAAGTCCGAGCTCCACCGGGTAGGGTGCTGGGTAACTCCCAGACGGGGAAACCCGATAGCAAGTGCCACAGAAACATACCGCCAATAACATGGTAAGGGTGAAATCGTGAGGTAAGAGCTCACGGCCTCTAGTGGTAACACCAGAGGCGGGTAAACCTCACCTGGAGCAAGGCCAAATAGAGGGGCTTAAGTTACCCGAACTGTCCCTGGGTTGGCCGCTAGAGCCGAGTGGTAACACTCGGCCAAGATAGATGGTCGCCTCCCGGCTTTGCCGGGAACAAAACTCGGCTTACAGGTCTCCTTGGCCCATTCACATCCTCTTCGGTTTCCCGAACTAGTCCTTCAGGAAATCTATGGAAACCTTAGCGAACTCTCCCGGTTTCTCCCAATGAGGCCCAGAACGAACACCCTCGATGACAAGATGTATTGAATTCACAATATCATCAAGTGCTCGTTGTTCAGTACGCCGCAAAGGATCCCCGTATCCATAGACCAAGAAAGTTTTGGCCTTAACCCTAGGACCCATCGCCTCTATATCATACTTTGTCATAGCTTCCAGACTCAGACTAATCCAACGAGCACTCCGTTTTCGTATGGACAGTTCCTTTTCCCAATGCTTTTTATCTAAACCCGGATTTAGTTGAAGGGCCTCTTCCCATCTTTCTATAGGCTTTACGGGAATATCATACGACGTTGTGTCCGTTAACCGAGGCATCCAAAACTTCTCCCAAAGCGTTTTTCCTCGCTCTAGATCCCAATAGGGGAGACCGTCAACTATCATTCGCAACACTCTCTCTGGAAACCGTACTGCTAAATCAATTGCAATGATTCCTCCTCCATGACTCGCAATTATATTGGATGCACCGATTCCCGCATGGTCCATTAAGTCGATTATTGCTTGACTGTAATCCTCCATTAAGTAAGAATGTGGTGGAATCTCAGAACGATCATGTCCAGGCATATCTACGACATAACACGTAAAACTTTGAGCAAATTCATCTATTACTTTTTCCCATATGAAAGAACTTAGCTCTATGTTATGCAAGAAGAGGAGTGGCTCTCCCTCACCGACCTTATAATAGTAGAGTCGCCCATCCGACCTTGAAATATAATGCTCGGTACGTTCCAATGGTGGTTTCATTTATCTCTCTTTCCACTTCCTCAAGTCTCAGAAACCCTTGTTGATTTTTTCCAGAAACCTAAGGACCGTGCCATGAAAAGCTCCAGGATTCTCATCATGGCACCAGTGACCACTGTTCGGTATTTCCTCAAGATAGCAATTTGAGATACTCTCTCGCATCCGAACCGCAATGTCCTCTGTAAGCAGAGGGCTCTGAGAACCTCGGATCAAGAGAGTAGGGCACCCAATCGTCTCTAAAGCAGCCCAAGCATCAGGACGCTCATACCTATCAAGCACCCCTCTGTCACGCTTCCACTCCCGGGAGCCGCCTTGACCACCTTTGGTTAAAACAATTGCATGATGACGAAGAGTCTTATTAGATGCATTCGGTGCCATAGCACGCAGCCGCTCTATTACCTCATCCAAGTTATTCCAGATATCGCTTTCTTTCTTATATTGCTCAAACATACTAGCCGAACCAGGGTTTGCAGAATCTGGGTCCATATCCACGATTACCAGCCCTGCTAATCGTTCAGGATGCAGGGATGCATACATGTAGGCATTCTTAGCTCCTGCGGAATGGCCAATAAGAATCAGATTCTTCAATTCTAAAGAATCTATCATTTCTGCAAGCTCAGTTATGTAATCTCTTAGCGTGTAGGAAACGTGACCACCCTTTGGGCTATCTCCGTGCCCTCTATGATCAAGCGCAAGAACCCGATAATCGCTAGCCATTTTTTCGGCGAAAAAATCCCAGCGAGATGCACAGTCCTGCAACCCATGAAGCAAAAGTACAGGCTGCTTCTCTTCATTATTCCAATCTAAATAATGAAGGTTCAGGCCTCCAGCAAAAACCCATTTATCTTGCGGCGTTCCTGTTCTAAATATATTTTCATCCATACCTAAAAACCAATGTGGAGCCAATCAAAGCGGATAAAGTAAACCTTAAGGTTCCCTACGTTGAGCACCCGTTTCACGAGTTCCCTGAATCATCGATATTTTCAAAGCGTGCTGGTACGCAGCTTTATGATCCAACGCTGTTTGTTTCATTTCCTCTTGATGTTTTTTACGAGCTTCCTCATCAGTTTCTGAGATATCAGACCGATTCTGATGAGTTTGCTTCATAATGTGTTCACTCGCAATGTGTTTCCTTTCATAAGCGTAGGTGTCCAGAACGCTGTCATCGGCTTCGCCGTTCCATACAATGGAAAGCTTCTCTCCAAGGCTGAAAGAGTCATGAATTCCACCGTTCAGGCCCATTCCTCCAAGCGGATTATTCAAATGGGCTGCATCACCTGCGAGAAACGCATTTCCCTTCCTGTAAGAATCAGCAATTCTCTGATGTACCGTATAAATACCCTGATAGAGAATAGGGTAGGGCTCTCCAGTAGCAATAACCCTTTGATAACGTGCTTGGACAATTTGACCCAGTGTCTCGCTATCTGCTTCAGATTCTTCCTGAGTAGTTGGAAACAGCACACGCCACAATCCAGGAGAACGAAGCAATACATACCACTCTCCAGGACCAGAGACATAATTAACGTAAGCAAGGTCCGGGAGATATGATTGGAAATCAAACGTGGTAAACGTGACCAAATATCGCTCAGTGTAGGTGAGTCCGGTAAACTTGATACCTAATGCATGTCGAACTGTACTCTTGGCCCCATCCGACCCTACTAAGTATGTTGCTCGGTATTCCCGAACACCGTCTGGTGTATGAACAGTTGCAATTACGTAGTCATTTTCTAATTTAACATCTGTTACCTTATGGGAAAATTGGATTTCGACGTTAGGTTCCTGTCTCAGTTTACTAAGGAGTAGGACTGCAAGGGCATACTGCTCTACCTGTAAACGAAAAGGGTACGGGGTATCATTCTTTAAAACACCAAGGTCAAATTCAGCTATAACCCCCTCCACTCGATCACGGTATTGGACTTTATCTGCAATTAAACCGTTAGCTATCAGATCCTCTGCGACACCAAGCTGATTAAGCATCTCAAGAGTAGGTGGGTGGAACGTAGATGCCCTATATTCTTCAACCAAGTCAGTCTCCCCTTCAAAGACGGTTACAGGGACGCCATTCCTAGCCAACTTCAAAGCTACCGTCAGACCAACCACTCCACCACCAACTACAAGTACACCATCGATATTATCCAATTGATCACCTCTTCAAAGGTTCAACCCTTCATGGCAAGGTGGCGCCTTGCACTTTTAGAAATCTATAAAACCACACATGTCTATACCCAAATTCCTTGATCTACAGCCTCTAACACCCCAATACCGTCTACTACTGATCGGAGAACATCAAAAAGCTCTCCCTCCATAATTTCAATGAATCTATCAACACGGTCTATATTTCTGCCAACAATTTCAGTTCCATCAGGTGGGGTATCTCTCATCTTATATCCCTCAAGACGGTCAATCAGAAACCCTCGATATTCTTGAGCAGCATCTAGAACTAGCTCATAATGTTCTGCCATACTCTTTAATGCAGGGTAGTCAATTTTGGTCATTTAGTCTCCTTTAGACGCTGTCATACGCCATCGAGATGGGAATTCAAGCACCGTATTCGGCGCTGACGCCTGTACAGCAACATCTAGTATTGCAGACAATATACCTTTCTGTTGCTTAATATCTCCTGCATTACCAAAGAGGTTCCCCTGAGGAAACCTGACGTGTAATGCTCGAGGCACTCCTGTTCCCAATGAAATGTGAGGATGAACTGTAATTGAAACGGTCGTCATCCCCAAGCCTTCCAAGAAATTCTGAATCAGTCCAACGGACCGATGACAAACAGGTCAACCACCGCTTAGTATCACTAAATCAGCACCTTGATTCTTTAAATCTCTACCTATTGCAGGAGCAGTTTCGGTTAACAATTGGGTAGGGTCTGGGTTAAATCCCATCATTCCGTAGAATGTCTCTACTAATCCACCAATTGCACCCTCGTTCTTAAGCTCCTTTAACGGTGTTATAGGGAAAACACAATTTATATCATCATCCGCATCCCCATGGTTATAATGGTTATGGGTGATCATGATTTCTTGGTTTTTGACGGCTGAAGGGATTTTCCTATACGACGGGTCACCTCTAGGATCCAAAACATTGTAGGGTTCTTGAGATTTTAAGTGCACTCCAGCAGTACTTACTAAAGCTACCGTGGTTTCAGAAATATGTTTTGCTAAAGGTGTCCAATTAAGCACCTTGTTCCTAATGTCCACATGGCCATCATGTCCGGATAGCCAACCAAGCCAAGTATCAAAGCGGTCAGCCAAGCTGGACGTATATACTACAGTTTTGAGTTGATTATTCATTAGACCTAATTTTAACAATCAATTTCTTAATTGCATACCATCTAAAAATTCCATTCTGTTTTGACAGATATTTTAATATAAGCTACACTTAGGGAAGTATCAACGGGCCTTTGTAGGCTATAAAAGGTGATTACTTACAATTTTCTACACATTCTGCGAACTCTCCTCGTTAATTCACCCCACAACAGGCTTTTCCTATCCTTCATAAAGTAACTCAGAACCTCACTGCGTTTTTTCGAAAACGCTCTCTTCAAGACCCAACAAATACCACGGAAATTGAGTTGGACTCTGAAGCATGCTACGAAACGACAAAAACAAAATCCACGAGCGATAGAGGAAATGACAACATTACTACAATAGCAACTCAGGTAAAACCTTCCCACCCACATCGAAGGGCTAATCAAAAACGAACGGATGGATACCTCGCAACATTACCCAACGAGTCGAGCGGGAAATTCTTTGGCAAATTAGCAATTTCTCACCCTATTAACAAAGCGTTAGAACAAATCGGATACTCTAGCCCAACACCTATACAAGAAGAAATCATTCCAATGGTTCGTGCTGGTAGAGATGTAATCGGTCAAGCTCAGACAGGAACAGGGAAAACGGCTGCGTTTGGCATTCCAATAGCAGAAGCCATCAACCCCAACATTAACGCTATCCAAGCATTGATATTGGTACCAACTAGGGAATTAGCCGTTCAGGTTAGGTTGGAATTAAGCCGATTGGGCAGCTTCACCAAATTGAAAAGTGTAGCTATCTATGGTGGACAGCCTATAGCACGCCAGTTGCATGAATTTCAAAAAGGACCTAACGTCATTGTTGCCACCCCTGGCAGGCTGCTTGACCATATGGGGCGGGGGAATATTAATTTCCATGCTTTAAAATTTGTTGTCCTGGATGAAGCAGATCAAATGCTGGACATTGGTTTCGCCGAGGACATAAACCGCATACTACGGGGAGTACCTCGTTCACGACAAACTCTCCTTTTCTCTGCAACCATGCCTGACCCTATCAAGAGATTAGCAAGACGATATATGAAAAACCCGTTATGGGCTATTGTAGGAGGAAACGCAGAGCCTGTGGATCAGGTTGAACAAATCTACTACGAAGTGGCGGAAAGAGACCGGTATGGAGCTTTGCAAGAGCTCCTCAACCAACCTGACTATATTACACAGGCACTTATTTTCCGACGTACTAGGATCGGAGTAGACAAACTCGTGAACTATCTCAAAAGGTTTAACTATGACATTCAAGGAATACATGGAGATATCACTCAGGTTCAAAGAGATGCTGTAATGGCACAATTTCGCTCGAAACATCTCCGTGTGTTAGTAGCTACGAATCTTGCGGCAAGAGGGCTGGATATTCCAGCTGTATCTCACGTTGTTAATTACGATATGCCTGACACTGTAGAAGACTACATACATCGTATAGGAAGAACCGCACGAATGGGAAAGCCCGGCACAGCAATCACTTTTGTTTCTGAATGGGACTTCCAAATGTTAGACACGTTACAAAGCCACGTTGGTGGTGAACTAAAGGGAAAACATTTAAACTTATATAAATCTAAGGTACCTAGGTGAAATAATGGAAAACAATAACGAACTTTCTTACAGTGGAGAAGCTCCAATAACGATAAAACCTTCTCACTGGTACTGGATATGGCCATCAGTCCCATGGTTAGCTTTGGTAATCATGTCTACAATCCTTGATTTAGCTATAGGAAGTTTACCAATAATACTAGCAGCCATGTTCGTCCTTCCACGTTACTTAGGTTGGAAAAAAGCAAGTTATGTCCTTTATCCAAACTATTTGCTAATCATTAAGGGATCAGGGAAAAATAAAGTTCAAGAGTTACCCCTGCAGGAAATTTCTCGTGTATGGGCAACTCCAGGGTTTTTCGGGGAAAAACTTAGGTACACTTCAGTACATCTAGCAAGAGCAGATGGAGCCACGGCAACGCTAACTTATGTGCCGAAACAAATTTTCCTAGAGAACCAAATCCAAGATTACGTTAATAAGCTTCAATGATATAGATAGAGAAACAGCTCTTTTACCTATTGTTATTTGTAGTCTCAAACCACATTTTAAGTTCAAGCTCGTTCTTTCTGAGCCATCTCCTGTGTTTAGCATAAGAAGGGTCATTTGCTAAAAGCAATGCCCAAAATCGACCGGAATGGTTTGCAACCCGTAGATGACAAAGTTCATGCAGCGCTACATAATCAACTATACTTATAGGGGCTAATATCAACCTCCAGTTCAGATTTATTGAGCCTTTTGAAGAGCAACTACCCCAAAGAGTCGCTTGATTCTTTATTCGCACACGAGACGGTTCCAAACCTGTTTTTTTACTAAGCGCTCCTATTCGTCTAGGTAAATATGTCAAAGCTTCAGTACGGTACCAGTTAAGTAATATGTCTCGGACAGGATTTGTGGTCTCAGACTTCTCTGGTACGTACACATGGATATTCCGATCAATCACTTCAACTGATGATCTAATCGTGTTCTTGTTAGGAATCACATATAAGGTATGCTGACTTCCTAGATATGGAAATTGCTCACCTGTAGCATAATCTCTTCCCGTACGAATAATCAGATCATTTAATACGCCATTCTGGCGAATGATCCATGCGTCATGCCGACTCAAGATATTTCGAATATAACGATCAGAAAATCGTACAGGTGCTCTTACCAAGAGATAGGAAGGAAGCACCTCAAGTGAAACTGATCGACGACGAAAGCTTCGCCGAACCAGATATTCAATTTCCGCTCCTTTAATGGAAAGTTTCGGCATGTTCTACCTGGGTTTTGAATCAGTGATCCCCACCTGCTGCTCTGTTTTATAAGGCCTCTGGGCTACCAAGAAGAAAAGCGAACCAAGCGCAGTCATACAAGCAATTATAACGAAACCAAGAGTATAACTATCTGTTGTGTCAGCCATAAAGCCCGTGAAAAGGGGGCCACCAATCATGCCAAACATAACTACCAACGAAGACACCCCCATGATGGAAGCGAAATGAGTACGTCCAAAATAGTCGGCCCTTATGGTGGTCATCATTGGTCCACGTATCCCCCATGCAAGACCATGCATAGCCGCAAAGACAAGGACAGGAGTCATCGAAGTCGCATAGGCTAATACAATCAAAGCTCCAGAATGAAGAAACATGCTTCCCGCTGCTAATATCTTCTTGTTAAATCGATCACCTGCAAGGCCACCAGCAATCATGCCAACCATTTGAAATGTTGTCATAACAGCAACAGCACCAGAAGCAGACTGGATCGAGAGCCCAACAGTTTCCACAATATGTGGAACTAAATGTAGAGACACCGATCCAACGGTAAGTACGGCAAGTCCATGACCAACGCTCAACAACCAAAAAGATGATGTGTTCATGGCTTCCCGAAGGGTGAAATCGACCGGTTCTTCTCTAGTTCTGATCAGAGCGTCTGCTTCCATAGGAAGTAACTGCCCTTTAGTTTCAGTAAGAACGATTGGTTCTTCACCATCCGGAAGATAACCGTATTCCTCTGGCGATCTACGCATAATTTGAGCAATTGGTAACCCCAAAAGGATTATCAATATTCCTGAGTAGAAGGCAGTAGGACGCCAACCGAATGTAACCAAAGCCCAGGCAACAATGGGAACAAGTAGGCCTCCAACACCAAATCCACTCATTGCTAATCCGATGGCTAAGGAACGTTTCTTAACAAACCAGTTAACCACTGTACTTCCCACCGTTAAATACGTGGCTAAGCTTGAACCTATTGCTATAACGGCAAAAGTTAGATAATAACCTAAAGGAGATTGAATCTGACTAAAACACATGAAACCAATTCCTAGTACTAGTACCCCTATCCGAACTACAGCCCGAGGCCCAAGAGATTCAATCAACCAACCTTGGATAGGGCCCAAAAGCCCACTTTCGGCACGAGAGAGTGAAAAAGCTCCAGAAATCAATGTCTTGCTCCAACCAAATTGGGCTTGGAGTAGGGGAAAATACGCGGTAAAACTATGGAGGACTAAAGATGTAACAAGCACTTGGATACTAAACCCACCACTAACGATCCACCATCCGTAGAAAATACGCTTAGTTGGTTTGCTCTTTACTTTATTGTCCATTTTCCATATCAATATCTTTTAGATTTTCTAGGAAGTTATGTTTGAGTTTGTAGATGATATTCACTATGCCTTCAGGCTAAAATCAAAACCGACACACCTAGTACAACAATCGAAGTGGATACACACTTTAATGCTATAACTTGTTTATCTAACGGTTCATTCATTAAGTTCCATATCCTTGTACTAAGCAAAGACGTAACAAGAAGAACGAATACCGGCCTTGTAGAAAATAACGTGGCAACAAGAGATGCAGGCCCCAGTGAAAGCCCTCGTAGCATTGCATACATAGCCACAGGAGCAATGACCGCTTCAGTGACCAATATAAGAGTTATTGCCTTCGGACTGCAGAGAATAACTCTTAATTGCTTCATCCCCTGAGATGTGAATCCAGCTGTCAGCAAAACAAACCCTAGAAAAAGAGAACGTAAAGCAAAAACGTTCCAAAAAGACATCTCTTCCAGAGCAATACTAGATGTAACTAACCCAACACCCATGGCGGCACTAGAGAGAAACACAAATATGATAGTAACTACGTGTTTCCCTCCGTCTTTTCCTATGTTTCGCTCTATCATAACTAAACCACTGCCAGCCACTACTAAGAATATCGCCAACCAGTGCCAATACCCTAAATACTGACTTAGGAAAAATGTTTCTATAACTGCTACAAAAACTGGGGTCGTATTAAGACCAACAGCTACCCTGGAAACTTCAAGCCCACGAAGGGCTACGAACATAAGCACTAAGCCGCAACCCCATGACAACCCTGAAACTATACAGATAGTTATGGCGTATGCAGAAGCACCAGATTGCCAAGGTACGGATATTACGGCAACTGCGGCAATCAAGATTTGAATAACACCAACAAACGCAAGAAAGCCCATGACCCCAGGGACATGGGCCATAAGAATTCGCTTGTCTAGAACGCTAACAAAGGCAATTAAAATCGCCCCAGTCATTGATGCCAATACCCAACCCAAGAGGACCTCACAGACAGTAGTTTTACAAAGCTCGACGGCCAATAACTTCTGAGATGTTAACCAGCTTAAAGGCCCACTAGCGTAGACAGTCGTCCCTTCTATGATATCATTGGATTATCACCTATACCAGAAAATCTCTTGAAGTCACTAGTAAAGCATGAACCCTCCAAATGGATCACTCTCGGCATTGTAGGTATTGGAAACTATCTGAGTGCATCTGAATTAGCAGTCGTAGTTACCTTCCCTACGCTTATCGAGACTTTTGATTCTAGCCCGAGTGTGATCATATGGGTTCAGCTTGTGTATATTCTAGTTAGCGCTAGCATAATATTAACCACAGGGAATCTGGCTGACCGGTTTGGACTCGGACGAATTTTCACATTCGGTTTTTTTATATTCACCGCAGGGTTAGCAATCTCTTCTTTTGCACATAGCCCAGTACAACTCATCGCCTGCCGAGGGTTTCAGGCAATGGGACATGCAATGATACTCTCCTCGGAATCAGCACTGATCATGCGAGCATTTCCAGCACCAGAACAAGGTCGAGCTCTTGGTATACGTTCGGCTGCCGGAGGCCTCGGATTAAGTTCAGCTCCATTATTGGCAGGGCTTCTTGTACCGATGATTGGTTGGCAATCCGTTTTCTTCGCAAGAATACCGTTAGCTATAATCGGATCCATTCTGTCGTGGCATTTTGTAAGGCTATCTACACCCCCCCAGTCTTCAAAGGGACATGTGGATATTTTTGGCGCGGCAACACTATTCGGCGGAGTCAGCACCTTCTTGCTTACAACAAACCAAATCGTTCGAATTGGATGGAGCAGCCCAGTTATTCTATTGGGAGCAGCTATATCTTTCACTTTGTTCTCTTTGCTAATCCTAAATGAAAAACGAACACCTCAACCTATCTTAGATCCAGCACTTTTCAAAAACAGCTCGTTCCTCCTTGGACAAGCGGCACTCATGTGTAGCTTCCTTGCTCAGGGGTCTTTAATGTATCTAACACCATTTTATTTCTCTGGGTCTCTGGGGTTAACCTCGTTCGGGATAGGGGTACTGCTAGCAACTTTCTCCGTCATTCGCCTCTTAGTTTCTCCGATAAGTGGCCTAATCACCGATCTTATTGGAGGACGAACCCCGGTTATTTCAGGGCTAGTCATCCTGTCTGTTGGTATTTTTTTACTCAGTCAACAAGGAGCTAATGGCTCTATAGCATTTGTGGCCTTAGGTATGGGAATGTCAGGCCTTGGAGCAGCGCTATTCGAACCACCAAATACTCACCATATCATCGATTCACTCCCAAAAAAACAATGGGGAACAGGAAGTGCTTCTATTGCTGCAGGACGCCAGATATCTGCCTCAACAGGTACGGCGGTAATAGGAGCTATTTTCCAAAGTAGGCAAAACTTTCATACAATCACACTAACTTCGCAAGGCCTTTCTCCCGGCATCGTCCAACAGAAAGCTATAGGGCTAGGATTTACAGAGAGCCTCCTTTTAGCAGCAGTATTTGCGATTGCTGGGGTCATTGTTTGCACCTTCCGTCCAACCCGTAGTCACAATACAACCACGTCTAACCATTAACAGGCATTTGAAAGTTGACTCCTTTAAAACACACTGGTAGAATCCGGAACAGGTTAAATGAGATTAAGTATCATGAAAGCCAATCTTTCCTACACGGATTTATTAGACCTGATTGAAGATAATGGTTCTCGAATAACAGGCCAAAGACGTGACATTGTTAACCTGCTAGTTGCGAGAAGGGAAGGGTTTACCCCTGAAGAAATAAATAACGAATTGCCAAACGTAGGCAGGGCTACTGTCTACAGAACTATAAAACTGCTAGTAAATTCCGGCGTACTATGTAAATTAACCTTGCCAGACTCTTCAATAAAGTATGCATTGGCTCAAATCAGCCACCACCACCATACTGTATGCGTAAAATGTGGCATTATTGGTGAATTCAGAGACTCAACGGTAGAACGCCTCCTGAAAGCCATTGATAGTGATATTGATGGGGATATTGTTGGACATAGATTGGAACTACATATCCTCTGCCCAGAATGCACCAGGACCCGTGAATAACACAATGAAAAAGAAAGATGGATATTTTTTGTGCAATATGATACACAGTATCATTTTCCAAAAGGGTATTATGCTTAATCTAGTCCTGGGGGGAACTGTAATATTTTTTTTAATGGCTTGTGAGAGAAATGTAGGCTCATACGCGAAACCTTCTCCTACAATTAACGTTATTACAACAATGTCTATTCTCGAAGATTGGGTTAGCAGGGTAGGAGGTGAAAACGTTAATGTACGCTCAATTGTTCCATCAAACGTTGATCCTCACACATTTAGACCAACACCTGTCCAAATTGGCCAAATAGAAGAAGCAGATATCATATTTTTAATTGGAGAAGGATATGAAGGAAATTGGTTGAATAAATTATCTTCAAACCTTGTTTCAGAACGAGGCAAAATAGTTCATCTGTCAGAATCAGTAAACTTGCTCGAATATAAAGGATACGAAGACAAAGATCATGCTACAAAACGTGGAGAATTTGACCCTCATTTCTGGCATGATCCATTAATATCAGTCGATGCAATAAACGAAATAGCTCGAAAACTCAATACACTAGACATATCTAAGAAATCTACTTTTACGAAGAATGCTACGATTTATGTGAATGAACTAATAGCATTAGATAAATGGATAAGTTCCGAAGTCAGTAAAATTCCTCCTGAAAAGAGGTTGCTTGTGACTAATCATCAAACGATGGGTTATTTTGCTAGCAAATACGGATTCCGCATATTAGGAAACTTTGTTGAAGGCTTATCTACTGAAAAGAATCACACTATCAAGGGAATGATTACGATTATGGACAAAATAAAAGATAGTGGATTGGATGTGGTTTTCAGCGAGATGCAAATACCAGACAAAATAGCCAAAACCATCTCTGATGAAACCAACGTAACTATCATTCCTCTACACTCTGAATCACTAGGTTTACCCGGTAGTAATTCAGACACCTATATCAAAATGATCAGATCAAACGTTCACTCTATCGTAAACGGGCTAAGTAACTCATTATAAGGAAATTTCGCAGCCATGAGTAAACCATATACAACCAATAACCAGCCTGCCGCAATAGAAGTTGAGAATGTTTCCGTTGAGTTGGGTAACATGCAGGTTCTAGAAAACATTTCATTCACAATTAACCATGGCCTAATGGTAGCCCTTGTAGGTCCAAACGGGGCCGGGAAGAGTACTCTTTTTAAAGCAATTCTGGGTCTTGTTCCTGTTTCTCATGGCAAAATATTAATCCATGGAGTACCTTTTTCGGAAATTCGGGGTGAACTCGCCTATATCCCCCAAAGTGAACACGTAAACTGGTCTTTCCCTTTGACATCTTGGGATGTGGTAATGCTTGGACGTGAACGGAAAATAGGATGGTTCAAAAAACCGTCTAAATCCGATAAGGAAATTGTGAGGGCCTGTCTGGATAGGGTAGGGTTGTATTCTAGAAGGTCCTCGTTAGTAACAGAGCTGTCGGGTGGTCAAAGGCAAAGCCTATTCGTTGCTAGAGCTTTAGCTCAAGAAGCTCACACGTTACTTTTGGACGAAGCGTTTTCCGGGGTAGACATCGCATCTCAAGATGGAATGATGGATATGTTAAAGTCCTTAAAGGATGAAGGTAAAACGATTCTATTATCCACGCATGATTTAAATAAAATGTCTGACCGGTTTGATTTAGTTTGTTGCTTGAATAAGCATATATGTGCGATCGGTCAGCCAAATGAAGCCTTCACGCCAGAGGTTTTAGAAGAATTATATGGTTCCCACGCAAACCTAATGATAGGCAAAGAATCCAATTAATAGCGTGTCAAATGCTAGATTTTATTACTGAACCGTTCAGATACGACTTTATGTTGAGGGCCCTTGCCGTATCCATAGGTATTGGAATCCTTTGCCCAACAGTAGGTAGCTATGTCGTAACAAGAAGGCTTGCTTTCATGGGAGAAGCGTTGTCACACGCAGTGCTCCCAGGTTTAGTTCTCGGATATATTCTGGGAATCAATCCCCTTTTTGTCGCTGCACCTGCATGTATCGCAACTGCACTATTAGTAGGTTACTTAAGCCAAAAAACAGGTTTAAGTGAGGATACGGCTATAGGCATTCTTTTAGCAGGTTTATTTGCACTGGGATTAGTAATGCTTTCGTTTTCTAAAAATACAAATGTGGATTTAGAAGGAATTCTACTAGGAGAGCTACTGGGCGTCTCTACGCAAGATGTCTGGATAATCTTTACCATTTGCCTCATCACTTTAGGCACTTTATATCTCTTGCATAAAGAACTTGTATTCAATAGCTTTGACCCGCAAGGCGCATCAATCATTGGTTTGCCTTCCAGATTACTAGACTACCTTCTGCTAGCTTTGATTGCCTTAGTCGTAGTTGCTGCTCTTCAGGCGGTAGGAGTGATTTTACTGCTAGCCATGCTTGTTACTCCAGCAGCTACAGCATATCTAATCGCTAGAAGTTTTGTTGCAATGATGCTTTTGGGGGCCCTCATTGGAATATTCGTATCCATATCAGGTATATACCTATCGTATTTCCTTAATCTACCCTCTGGCCCAGCAATAACTTTAGCGGCAGTAACTATCTTTATGGTGGTAACCTTATTCAAACATAAGACACTCTCTTAGAAGCTACTTGGCACGCTCAGTTTAGCCAGTAATACTAATTGATTTATATGGCAAATTTTAGTAAGGTCGTACCTATTATAGAGTAGGGAAGACAGCTGCATCACCCAAAATAACCCACCGAATCCATCTTGTAAACAAAATAGGTTAAGAACAACCTTCATAAGGAAACAGGATCGAAATCATGAATAATAAACTTCCAGGAGTCGGAATAACTCTGGACATTCGTAAAATGTCTAAAGAAGACATTCTTAGCTTAGCTCAAGAGGCAGACGAGGCAGGCCTACACGCTATTGGAGTTGGCGACGGCGCCCACGATTCGTTCGTTATGTTGAGCGGATACGCAGCAGTCACGAAGCGTATCCGCCTAGTCAGCTCAATAGCAACTTGGACGCGTACACCAGTATCTATGGCAAGAGCTTGTCGCACCCTCGATTACCTTTGCCCCGGTCGCTTATCACTAGGTCTAGGCAGCATGCCACAACATTTCAACGAACAATTTCATGGTATCCCATATAAATCTCCTCTCAAGAGGATGAACGAATATATCGAATTAGTTCGTTTACTATGGAACGCTACACCTAGCGTTCCTGTAGATTATGATGGAGAGTTTTATCAAGTCAAAGGCTATCGAGTGAACGAGCCTCCTCCTTATGAAAACCTCCCCATTACTGTTGGTGCAACTCGGTCAAGAATGATTGATTTGACTGGGGAAATAGCCGATGGAGTTATCCTAAATATCATACACTCCTTACCATGGATTCGAGACGTGGCTTTACCAGCACTTGCGAATGGAGCAAAACGTTCTGGCCGTTCATTAGAGCAGTTGGATAAGAGTGTTAATTTCTACACGGTTGTAACAGACGAACCAGAAAAAGCCCGTACGGCAGTACGTCGTAGCCTAGCATTCTATTTATCAATGCCTTATGGACAAGAATGGTTGATTTCTAACGGTTTCGCCGGAGATGCCGAAGCCATCTCCGCTGCTCGAGCTATAGGAGATAAAAAAGGCGTCCTTGATGCGATATCAGACCAAATAGTAGATGCAATGGCAGTCATTGGAACACCCAGTGAGTGCCAAGCCCGTATAGCTGAATATGGAACATTGATGGACTGGGTCCTGCTAGCAGTGCCTCCCGCACTACCTGCAGAAGAGGAGGTTGATGCATTAAGAAGAATCATCAAAACCTTTGGGAGCAACTAAGCTATATTATTTATACAGTCACCCGGCAAAAGACTAATCAGCCTCAATAGCATCCTCTAGATAAAATTAGTTATCCCTAATAGGTGTACTTGGATAACGATCAAAAAGGCGATATATACCGAAGAGGTTTCGGTTTCGGTATCTCTCCTATATTCCAAGGAGCCACCACACATTTCACCTTCCCAAGGCTTCGTCCATTAATTTCTCTGACCATATCCAATGCACCCATTTGAGGATGACGGAAAAGCTCTTGGTAAGTATTCACTGGGGCACCAAACCCCCCAAACTTATCAAGTATATCAAGGAGTTCTGAAGAACTCCATTTTTGAAATCCTTCTTCGAAAACAGACTGTAATTGAATATGTGTGTCACCTGCGCCCATCCATCCCAAAAGATCGTTGGGATTACACTGGAAGATAGGCTTATTTACTAGATGTTCCATATTCAAAGCTTTCATGAATTCATGGAATTCACCAAGGTCGTGCATAGAGGCTATACTTACCGGTTGATCAGCTGTTTTATAACCATATGATTGTGGTTTTGTATATCCTTCACAATAAAAACCAGCCCATTCATCTGGATCAATTATCGAGGCCCAATTAATGCCTCGTTGATGAATCATAGTAGCTAGCAAACTTACTGTTATTTGTTGGCCTTCACCAGTCCTCCACTTGTGATATAGTCCTCCAAGGATACCTATAATGGCATACAGAGAAGTCCCTAAACTAGCCATATCTGGACCTAGTCTTATAGGTTCTTCACCCGCAACACCCAAATGTCCAAGGAAGTCAGACATCGCCTGAACGGTCAACTCAGAAGCAGGATCATTACGTAAAGGGCCCTTGGTTCCATAGGGGGAGATACTACAGTAGATAAGGCCAGGATTAATCTTCTCAATATCCTTATAACTCAGGCCTAGTCGTTTCATGCGGCTCTGGCCTTCATCTTCAATAAAGACATCGGTGTCTTTAAGTATTTTTAACATGTATTGCCGATCTGCCTCTTTCCGTGTATCCAGCCGGACCCCTTTTTTATTGCGGTTTAGGTGAAAGAAAACTGCACTTACCTCTCCTACAAACGGCGGCCCAAAATGTCGCCCATAATCACCATCTGGAGGCTCAATTTTAATCACTTTTGCCCCAGCATCAGCAAGAAGAAGAGAACTGTAGGGGCCAGTGAGTCCTTGCGTCATATCGACAACAGTAATACCATTCAGTACACCTTTTTCAGTAGACCCAGAAGGGCCAAAATACCCTTTTGATAAGGTCGGGCCATGACCCCATCCATCCTTCAAAACACGCTCCGTATCCTGTCCTGGCCAAGGACCTGGTTTTAGAGCGACCGGAGTCTTAGAGTATTGAAAAGGAATATTCCCAAAAGGAAGAGTTCCCACTTTAGGATATTTAAGTTTAACAATATACCGATTGGCCTTCACTTGCTCTAACTCAGGAACCGCCTCGTAGTCGTAAAAAAGACTCACTGGAACTTTGAATTTACGCAACTGGATAACCCACCACCTTGCAGGTTTAGCTGCAAAAACTTCCTGGAGACGGTTTTCCAATTCATCACGGTGTTTCACACGGCCATAATTAGTAGCGAACCTCATGTCTGATTGGAGCTGTCGAGAAACGATGGCTTTACAGAGCGACTTCCACTGTCTATCAGATATAACTCCGACTGCAAGCCATCGTTTATCCAAACATTGAAATGCCCGATGGGGAACAGTAGTCGTAGTAGCACTACCCATACAAGGAACATTCTTCCCCGTCGCCAAAAATTCAGCTATACGAGTGGTTTGGATAGCAACTGACGATGCCATTTGCGCATTTTCGACCCTTACCCCACAACCTACACGCTCTCTATACAACAATCCTAGAAGAATAGAAACTGCAACAAAAGAGCTAGCACTAAAATCATGAAGTCCATACCAACGATTGAATTCTCCTCTACCGCCTCTTTCTCCAGTGATACTAACAGCTCCACTGAAAGCTTGAGCCATGGGATCAGTACTTCCTCTATGGCTTAGCGGACCAGAACTACCCCATCCAGGGAAGTTTCCATAAACTAGGTTTGGATTTAACTTTATGGCGTCCCTGTAGCCAAACTCTAGACGGTCGACCGCGCCAAATTTCAAATTTTCCGCAAATACATCCGCATCTTTCAGAAGTTCACGGGCTGCCTTTTTGCCTTCCTTTGACTTCAAATCAAGGTAAATTCCCTTTTTCCCCAAGTTACAATGCATATAAACAGCAGCCAAATCTCGGTAACGAGGTTTCATCCTTCGAATACCATCACCCTGAGGAATTTCTACTTTGATTACATTGGCTCCCATCGCAGCAAGGAGCATAATTCCCCATGGGCCTAGTGCAGCATGGGTCATATCAAAAATCTTTAAACCTTGTAATGGTCCACTCATAACTATCCTCAGGCGAAATTACGTCCTTAAAGCGCCTGCCAATAACGACGATTTCCCGACCGTAAGAAACGTCCAAAACTAGGTGCGAGAAAATGGCCTGCACCTACTATCGTACCTTCTAATTCAAGTTGTTCTAAAACTGTTTCTCTTGTCCTTTGTGCAGCTTTACTATCGACATCAAAAGCAAGAGCCCAACCGGTCTCCTGAGCCTGAAAGGGAAAGTTAATTACATCTCCAGTAATAAATCCTCGCTTACCTTGAGAAGTAATGGCAACGCTCATATGGCCCGGAGTATGGCCTGGGGTAGGCACCATCGTAATATGATCGGTGAGTTTAGTTTCTCCATCCATCAAGCTGAGAACCCCATGTTTCTCTAAAGGCAAAACCTGGCTCTCTACATAGTGAGCCTGTTTGGATACTTCCGGTTTCCGAAAATGATCCCAATCTTGCTTTGCAACTAGATAACGTGCCCTTGGAAAAGTAAGTTTACCATTTCCTTCTACCGTCGTTATGTTCCATCCGACATGGTCAGCATGAAGATGAGTGATCGCCACAATCGTTATTTCAGTAGGATCAATCCCTTTACTTACAAGATCCTCAGGCAAACGACCAGGTAAATCTGGACCAAAACCTGTATCCACTAAAATAGTCTCTCCTCCAGACCGGAGAATGAAACACCCAAAGTTTGTTTTAAGTTTGCCTTCCTTTGAGATGGCTTCAGGATATTTTGCCCACTCATCTGAGGAAACAGATGGAAAGACGTTAGCTGCAGGAAACTCGTTCGTCCCATCCGATAAGGATATAACTGAAACCTCGCCAACTGAAATCTCGTAATCTGGCATAATCCCTCCTATATTAAACCAACATGTTTTCTGAAACTTACCCAGACAATACTACGTTCATAAGGAATACATATGCGACCATTCTATATTGCTCTCAGATTATGGTAAATACCTGATCTGGACGTAACCAAAAGAATCCTTTGTTGAGCAGTATGTGTATACTGTTATAAAGCGTATGTTCTACCAAAATCAAGTCATTCTTAAACATGGCTTTATATAAAGAGGGTTTATGTTAGACCACTATAAACTATCAGATCTATTATCCTCCGAAGAGAAACAAGTGCAAACGACTGCCAGAGAATTTCTAGACTCAGAGGCACTTCCTTATATACGAGACTGGTGGGAAGAAGGGATATTCCCTATTCATATCGGAAAAAGCCTGGGGCGTTTAGGGTTCTTGGGAGCGAATCTCCCAGCAAGTTACGGAACTGCGGAAGTTAGCAGCCTAGCCTACGGGCTAATTATGTACGAGCTTGAGCGTGTCGATTCTGGTCTAAGGAGTTTCGCAAGTGTACAGGGCGCATTGGTTATGTATCCAATTTACAAATATGGATCAGAGGAACAAAAAAACCTGTATTTACCTAAACTTGCCTCGGGTGAATTAATAGGTTGTTTTGGGCTCACTGAGCACGAGGGCGGCTCAGACCCAGGAAATATGAAAACCCACCTTCGAAAAGATGGCAATAGCTATCTACTCTCTGGAACTAAGATGTGGATCTCCAACGGCAACATTGCCGATATTGCCATTATTTGGGCAAAAGACGACGAAGGGACAGTACGTGGAGCTATTGTACAAACGAACCAGACAGGATTCCAAGCAAATGAAATCAAAAGGAAAATGAGTCTCCGATCCTCGGTTACTAGTGAAATCGTACTTGATAATGTCCGGATCTCCGCAGAGGATTTACTTCCCGAAGGAAATGGTCTACGTGCACCTCTTGCGTGTCTAACCCAAGCACGCTACGGAATCTGCTGGGGAGCCCTTGGAGCACTGGAAGCTGTATACAACGAAGCTCTCGATTTCGCACAAACCCGAGTAACTTTTGGTAATCCGATCGCTTCTCGCCAACTTGTACAAGCAAAACTGGTCGATATGTTAGCTAGTCACACAAAAGGATTATTGCTAGCGTGGAGACTTTCAATGCTCAAGGAAAATGGTACCATCACCTATGATCAAGTATCACTTGCAAAGCGGGAAAACGTCCGTGCTGCCCTCGAAGCCGCAAGAACGGCGCGTGGTATCTTGGGAGGGAGTGGTATAACTCTTGACTACCACACAATACGCCATATGCTCAACTTGGAAACGCTTGATACCTACGAGGGAACATACGATATACACTCTCTGATCTTAGGGCGATCTATAACTGGATACAACGCTCTGGGATAATGAAAAGGTACAATTAAATTCAGAACCCTATGGTGGAGACGGGGGGGAGTCGAACCCCCCGTCCAGAAGACACCCCAATGGAATCTACTACAGGCTTATCCGGCAGGTATTGTCTCACCGGTTCACTCTTCCACCGGAAAAATAGTGATCCGGCCAGCCGATAGTCTTTGGTTGCCATCATCGGCATCGTGGCAAACCGCACTCCGACTATATGGCGCCTGCTCCCCACCCTCGGAGCGAGGTGAGGGCAAACGTAGCCACCCTTAAGCGGCTAGTGCGAGCTTTTTCTCGCCAGTTACTTTCTTTGCCGCCTGTTTTACGAGGCGAGACGGCACCTCGGCCTGCAATCCCAGAAGAACACCCCCTGTCGAATCCGCGCGTCCCCATATGAGGTTAGATTATACCAGAAGAAAGATTCATTATTCGAAAATCATTGAAAAAATTCACCTGTCCCTACGAATAGCACGTTGCATCTCTCTCTCAGCATCCCGAAGCGCAATCACCTTCCTTTTATCATGCTGTTGCCTCCCACGTGCCAAACCAAGCTCAACCTTAGCCACATGGCCCTTGATATACAAACGAAGAGGTACTATCGTAAGACCTTTCTGGGCAACACCTGAAATAAAATTTGCAACCTGTACTCTGTGTAAAAGGAGCTTACGAGGTCGCAATGGATCATGGTTATAAATGCCCCCTTCAGAATAGGAAGATATGTGAGCATTTACTAGAAATAGCTCCCCGTTATCTGGACGTGCATATGCGTCCCTGATATTAACGCGGCCAGCACGAATAGATTTAATCTCCGTTCCTTTAAGACTAAGGCCAGCTTCCACTTTTTCCATCACCTCATAATTATGGAGTGCCTTACGGTTAACAGAAACGGGCTTTATAGAAACATTCTTAGTCATATAACTCAACCTATCATTTTTATATATTTCTAAATCCACAAGTGGGTATCGAATAATAAGAGTGATCTAGAATAATCAGTTCTTAATTTTAACATAGTAATCTATATATCCATCTCGTCGACTAGAGTAGGAAGGATACATGCTATGACAGCCGGAGTTCCATTGTGAACATGTTCCAATCCTCGCTGCAAAGCCGCCTTAGTTCCATAGGCATCCAAGACCGTCTCGCCATAGCAATTTGCGGCTTCAGCCAATTTGGCAAAGTTTGGAGGAGGATCGAATAGCCCCCCCTCATAATTTCGTGTTTGAACTGCCACCCCGTCAGGGTAAGCATCGGCAAGCCATCGAGTACCGGTACTGTAGGAACGGTTCACTAGAACAACTGTTAAAAAGGGTGCAGAATAGTGTTTAGCAGCCCAGAGGGCTGCTAGTGGCGTACCAAACATGAAATATCCATCTCCTGTTACTAAAACAACATCCTTAACAGGTTTAGACAATTTAGCACCAAAGGCAGCACCGCTACCCCATCCCCCAGAACTTCCACCACTTTTAAAGTACGTCCCAGGTTGGGTCCGACAATAGTAGTCTCGAACAAAAGGCGAATTACTTAGAGCATCATCTAAAAGAATAGTATCTTCATTAAGAATTTGTCCGAGTTGGTACGCGACCCACCTTGGATGGAGTGCCTCTCGTTTACCTGCTTCAACTGCCTGCTGCTCAACTTTCACTTCCAAATATCGCTTGCGTTCCTCGAGACGAGCACGGCGATCAGCAATACGGTTCATATCGCTCTTATCCAACAGAACGGTCGCGGCCTCATAAATAGCCCGGGCTGCCGCAGTTGCAGTAACAGGTAACCAAAGATCAGCCCGATGCTCCATCGTCTTGTATCGAGATAGCACAGGATCGATATCCACCCATACGACCTTCGCACTAGCATGGGGACCATTCGCACCGGGAATAAAAGGAATAGGAGATTCGAATACAAGTAGCACATCAGCATTTTCAGCAGTAGGACCAGTGCCAAACAGCGGGTGGGTAGTGGGGAAATTCAATCTATCAGGGCCAGTTTCGTTCACGGGTAGGGCAAGTAACTCAGCCAAACGCACCAACTCTCTAACAGACTCTGGGTCACGTCCAGACTTGGCAAGATACATACAAGGGTTGTCTGCTTTAATGAGCCACTTAGCAATTTGACGAGCTTCGCTAGGATTCGGCCAGGAAGAACTAGCTAATCCGAGAACATCACGCGTTGGGAAGCGAGTCTTTCCATTCAACGAAAGCATGGCTGTTTCTCTTGGCACTGAAAGGTAAACTGGTCCTCTGGGTTCGCTCATTGCAACCTGCAGAAGCCTACTAACGATCAAACCAGGATTGTCCTGATATTCCATCCGATGGTCTAATTTAGTGTATTGACGCATAATCTCACCTTGATCGCGAGGCTCTTGCACCCATTGGTTCCAATTATCCCTAGCCCCAGACATGGAACCAGGGAATGCTCTCGGACCTGTTCCCGAAGTAATAAGTACTGGATAAGACCCACGCCACGCCGTGTGGATGGCAGCGCCATAATTTAGAGTTCCTAGGTCTACGTGAGCTGCAGTAGCTGAAGGTTTCCCAGAAACCATTGAATCACCCAAAGCAGCATTCAAAGCTACTCCCTCATGTGTAACAGATACTAGACGAGGCGTCGGTAATTTCCTATCTACGGCTTTCGCAATTGCTTCTTGATAAAAAGCAATTTCTGATCCAGAGACAAAGAAGAGATTGTCTACCCCACCTAGTTTCATAGCAGACACAATGGCATCGGCCCAGTTATCTGCACTATACTCTCCCCACCCTGAAGCAAAAGGCTCTCCATGTACCTTAGACATCACCTTACCCTCCGTTCATATCTGAAATAATCCTCATCAAATCCACTAAGCACCTCTATTATAAATATTAACACCAAAGCTAGATAGGATACACGTTGACACCCTATAAGACACGTTATAAGATTCGATCAGGTAGTGTTTGCTCACTAACTATCTAGCATCTTATTAATCAATCTCAGTTAGAGACATGCAAGGCTCTAAGCTTTCTCTGAGTTCGATTTAAGAAGTTTATCAAGCAAGAAACCATGCCTGAAAAATGGGGGGGGGGTCACGTGGGGAATACAGAGAAAATAGATATCCATAGAGGTCTTAAGGATGTCTACTTTGATACTACACAAGCCAGTTTTATTGATGGAGGAGTTGGAAAACTTCTATACAGAGGATACAACATCCATGATTTAGCGGAATATTCCACATTTGAAGAGGTAAGCTACCTACTATTATATGGTCGTTTGCCAAATCATTCAGAACTTCAGGCTTTCGACACAAACCTCAGAAAAGATCGGGATATACCTGAAGCAATCGTGGGAATCATTGATGTTATTAAGGAATCACATCCAATGGATGTCCTACGTACTGGTATATCTGCTCTCTCTGCATTCGATCCCGAGGTCAGGGACAACTCTATAGAAGCAACCATTCGTAAGGGATTGCGTCTCACTGCCAAAGCTCCCACTATAGTTGCAATACACGATAGACTCCGAAAAGGTAAAAAAATTGTACCTCCAGACCTGAATCTGAATCACGCAGGTAACTTTCTTAAAATGCTCTTCGACAAAGACCCCTCTGAAGAAGAATCCCGAATCATGGATGTCGACTTCATTCTCCATGCCGAGCATGGGCCAAACGCTTCTGCCTTCGCTGCGCGCGTCACTGCGTCTACACAAAGTGACCTGCATTCAGCAATCGTATCTGGTGTAGCGACTCTAAAAGGTCCAGCACACGGGGGAGCAGCAGAAGATGTTATGAAAATGGCAGAGGAAATTGGAACACCAGAAAACGCGGAATCTTATACTAGAAAACTCCTCGAAGGAGGGGGGCGTGTTATGGGCTTTGGACACCGTGTATATAAAGCCGAGGATCCAAGAGCAAGGCACTTGCGAGCCCGTTCCAAAGACTTAGGAGAACAAAAAGGGGAACCAAAGTGGTTCACGATCCTAAGTACTCTCTATGATGTTATGAGCCCGTATCAAGCTAAAGGAATTTTTGTCAATGTAGATTTCTACGCTGGGTCCATATATCAGTTGCTTGGAATTCAAGATGACTTATTCATTTCATTGTTCGCTCTGGGAAGAATCCCTGGATGGACCCTTCAAGTAGTTGAACAATTTGAGAACAACATCCTCATTCGTCCGTTATCCAAGTACACCGGACTAATGGATCTAGCATATATCCCCATAGATCAGCGTAAATAACGTCACTAGACGACAGCAAGGCCTACAATAAACCCACACTGGGCGGTATTTATTACATATTTCAACTTTACATAATATTTATAGTGCGAACCAAGATTTCTACCTGTATACCCTACATATTCACCTTACTTAAATATACTTGGCTACAGGGCCTTGGAGTATTCCTGCTAATCTCTCATCAATACAATCCATTAACTTCTCCAGTCCTATCCTTTTAGTGGCTGAAAGCATAACAATATCCGTATCACCTTTTTGAGAACGAATGTCGCATAAAAACCCTGAGTTCAACACTTCTTTTCCCAGCAATAAATCAATCTTATTTAATATAAGAACTATAGGTTTAATATCAAGGTCAAGATCTTCAAGAATTCGTTCTACTGATTCAACCTGCTCGGCTGCCTTAGAGTGATTTATGTCTACAACATGCATTAGCAAAGTGGCATCATGAAGCTCCTCTAAGGTTGCACGAAATGCTGCAATTAAAGTTGGAGGAAGTTTATTGATAAATCCTACAGTATCGGTAAACAAAATCTCTATCCCACTAGGTAACCGAAAACGTCTTGTAACTGGATCAAGCGTAGCAAAAAGTCTCGGACTAGCAATAACCCCTGCGCTTGTTAACACATTGAACAGCGTACTTTTACCTGCATTTGTATAACCTACAAGGGCTATCACTGGTGCTTGACGCTTCCAACGATTAATTCTATACAAAGAACGGTGCTTTCTAACATTTCCAAGCTGACGTTTCAAAAGCTGAATTCTCCGGCGAATAAGACGTCGGTCTGTCTCAATCTGCGTTTCCCCCGGACCACGTGTTCCTATACCACCGCCCAAACGTTCCAAATGGGACCATTGCCCTGCTAAACGCGGAAGTAGATATTCATGTTGAGCTAGTTCAACTTGAAGTCTTCCCTCACGAGTTACTGCACGTTTGGCAAAAATATCAAGAATTAAGGCAGAACGGTCAATAACTTTGACGTCTTCACCTAAAGCAATTTCTAAATTTCTTTGCTGTGTAGGTGTCAGTTCATCATCTAACACCAGAGTGTCATATTTATGGCTCAAGCACCGTAATTCCTCAACTTTACCTTTACCTAGGTAAGTATGAGTGTTGCGTTCAAGATTCTGTTTTACCGATCCTACAACTATACCACCAGCTGCACTAACAAGGTTCCCAAGTTCCTCTAAGGCATCATTTATTGGCCAAAGCAAATCGCCAGAGTGATCCCTTGAACGTTTTTTAACATGCACTCCAGCCAAGAAAACACGTTCAGGGCGGTCTTTAGTGGAAACGCTACTACGCGGGATCTTTTTATCCCTCCATACCTGCAGGGGGTATTCTCCACCCATCAAGCCGTGATAGTCCCTCATTAAGGTCTTCATCGGAAAGAGTCATGGAAAGCCTTACATAACCTTCTCCATAACTTCCATAGCCAGACCCAGGTGTAACTACTATATCCTTCTTTTCCAAAAGCATCGAGGCAAAAGCAGCAGAAGTATACCCGTCAGGAACACGAGCCCAAATATATAAACTGGCTAAAGGAGGTTCTGCTTTAAGTCCAATCTTATTGAGAGCGTTTACCAAAAGGTCTCTACGTTTTTGATAGGTTCTATTGTTATATTCAATACAGGTTTGGGACCCAGTTAACGCCTGAACACCGGCTATTTGAATAGCCTGAGGAATTCCTGAATCTAAGTTCGACTTAACACGCATGAGCGCATTAATCATCGCAGCATTGCCTACTGCCATTCCAATACGCCACCCGGTCATGTTGTAGCTCTTAGACAAGGAATGGAACTCTACTGCTACATCCATAGCCCCTGGAGCTTCAAGAAAGCTAACGGGCCTATATCCATCATAGGCTACTTCTGTATAAGGTGCATCATGGCAAACAGCAATCTGGTATTTTTTAGCAAATTCGACTACCGTTGTAAAATAATCAATTGAAGCCACTGCAGCCGTAGGATTATTTGGGTAGTTAAGCCACATAACCTTAGCCCGTTTTGCGATTTCTTCCGGGATCGCATCCAGGTCCGGTAACCAAGCATTCTCTTCCAATAATGGCATCGAGAACGACTCACCACCAGCAAACATAGTTCCCACAGAATAAACAGGATATCCAGGATCAGGAACCAAGGCAATATCACCAGGGTCTATGAAACATAAAGCCATATGCCCGATCCCCTCCTTAGCACCTATAAGGGGAAGCACTTCTTTATCAGAATCAAGATTTATATTAAACCGTTGTTCATACCATTTAGAAACAGCCACACGAAGTTCAGGAAGACCATCTGATTCAGGATATCGATGATTAGCAGGATCCCGAGAAGCCTCCACCAGGCTATCTAAAATATGCTGCGGAGTAGGTATGTCCGGATCGCCAATGGCAAAGGTTATCACTCGAACACCAGCTGCTCGTCTCTCATTTATCTTACGGCTAATCTCAACAAATAGGTAAGGTTGTAATTTACTGATACGTTCTGCAAATTCCATTTATATCTTCCATTCCCCTTCAAAAACTTGATCTACAGGCCCTTCCATAATTAGGGAACCAACGCCAGGCCAGGTTATAGAAAGGACACCACCAGGCATATCAATTTGACTTGTATCTCCAACGAAACCGAGTAGATATGCAGCAGCATGAATAGCGCCTGCTCCTGTCCCACAAGCAAGGGTTAAACCAACTCCACGCTCCCAAGTTCGAGCTCTTAACGTCGATACTCTTCCTACGTTTACAATATGGAAGTTCACCTGCTTTGGAAAGAATTTGTGATGTTCCATACTTGGCCCTAGTATTTCCAAGGGGATGTTGTCAATTGAATCGTCAATAAAAGCAACAGCGTGTGGGTTACCCATAGATACACACGTAATTTTCAAATCCCACCGATCCACCTTTAAGGGATAATCAACGACCAATTGAGTCAAATCAAGTTCATTTCTCAGGATATCAGGAATGTTTACAAGATTTTCCCCTTGGAATCCTTGTTCTCGATTCGGTAACGACACAGGAATGTCACATGCATAGAACTTTGGAGTACCCATGTTGACACGAACTCGCTCCACTTCACCATTGTTGACAATCGGCTTCACTTCTAAAATACCTACATCAGTCTCAATAGACACCTGTTCATCTATCATTTTGCTAATATCACGTTCGACGACATATTTTGTAAAACATCGAATACCGTTACCACACATCTCTGCCTTGGATCCATCAGGATTAAACATGCGCATACGTATATCTGCAATCAATGACTGGGTAATCACAAGGAGCCCGTCTGCACCAACACCATAGTGTCGATCACACATCACTTTAGCCAACGACGGCCAGTCTTTTTCTTGTTCACGAGCGTCCAGCAATACATAATCATTGCCAGCGCCATGCATTTTTGTAAACCTCATATATGCCACCATTGTATCATGAGTTTAAATGTTCTCTTATGATACTCCTAGCGGCCTCCTCTGTTGACACCCCAACTTGTAACCAACGAATCCTGACATCCGATACGCGAAACCACGAAGATTGGTGCCTGGCTAATCTGTGAGTGCGGTATTTTGTGTTCTGGATAGCTACATCAAATTCCACATCCCTGTTGATATAAGCCGTTAATTCCGCATATCCAACACTGGATATAGCTGGACTAGTATGCGAAACTCCAGAATCTAAGAGAGCCCGCACCTCCCCTTCCAAGCCCTGTTCTACCATTCTGTCGACACGTTGATCTATGCGATTATAGAGCTCCGTACGAGGAAGAGTCAGACCTATGATACATGCATCAAAGACACTGTCACCTCTTTTACGGAACTTGGAAGCAGGAATCCCTGTCTGATGATATATTTCCAAAGCTCGTATAACCCGTCTGGTATTACGTGGATCGATAAGGATTGCGGACCAAACATCTACTTTTAAAAGTCGCCTGAACAGGAAGTCTACACCTTCCCTTTTTACTAATTCTTCTAATTCACCTCGAAGCTTTCTATCAGGTGGAATGGAAGGAACTTGCCAAGCTTCCAAAAGTGCCCAGAAATATTGGCCAGTCCCGCCTACAAGGAGTGGTATTCGACCACGTTTATATACTTCCTCAATTGCATAGTGAGCTAACGAAAGGTACTTATTAAGATTAAATTCGTCATTTGGAGAGACAACATCAATTAAATGATGGGCTACGATAGCTCGCTGGGCACTTGTAGGCTTAGCTGTACCTATGTCCATACCTCGATAAATCTGACGACTATCAACATTGACAATTTCCACTGGAAACTCAGTTGAGATAGAAAGACTCAGGTCTGTTTTGCCCACACTAGTAGGCCCAACAATTGCTAAAATAGGAGATTTACTCACATAATCACCCCAACCCCACCGCGCTACACACTCAGGACGAATTACGTATACGGGCAGTTATTTTGGCAATCTGAGCAAACTGCTCTACCTTCAGGCTAGCTCCACCAACAAGTGCACCATCAATATCTGGCTCAGAAACAAAGTCAGTTATATTTGAATCAGATACGCTCCCACCATAAACAATGGGGACCGATGTGGAACCAAGACTACCGTACATATGGTGCAATAATCCTCTAATGAAAGCAATCATTTTCTGAGCTTCATTAGAAGTAGCTGCAAGTCCGGTCCCAATAGCCCAAATCGGTTCGTAGGCCACTACCAATTCTTTCGAGAATGGTATGCCCTTTAAGGAAGCAAAGAGACTATGAGAAACAACCGCCTCTTCCGTACCATCTTGACGAGCTTCAAATCCTTCCCCTACGCACAAAATCACGTTTAGTCCAGACTGAAAAGCCTTCTGTACTTTACGATTCACTATTTCATCCGTCTCGCCAAATAAAGTACGTCGCTCTGAATGTCCCAAAATAACGAACTGGCATAGACCCAAGAGCATATGAGGAGAGACCTCCCCCGTGTATGCACCATTGTCCTCATAATGCATATTCTGCGCCCCTACCTTAAGCGATGAGCCTCTTAGTATGTCTGCAACCGGCTCTAAGGAAACAAATGGTGGACATAAAACCACCTCAGTTCCCGACAAACCATTCAACTCTTCTATAAGCGAAGCCGAAAGAGATCTGGCTTCGCTTATAGTTGTATTCATTTTCCAGTTACCAGCAACCAGTGGTATAGGCAACATTCCCCTACCTACGCATCAGATTAAATCTATCCTAGCACTTCAAGCGCCTGCGGCCAACCCAAAGCACCTATGTGTAACACTATATTAATGAATCCATATTATAGTAGTATGTCTTGCAGTAACTCCTAAACATATGGAGGATTTATGGCGATTATACGTAGAAACTACGTGGACTCTTCCGTGGGTCAGATACACTATCGTTTCGCTGGCGAAGGTAAACCTCTACTACTACTCCACCAATCGGCCACTAGTTCGGTTGTTTATGAGCCAATGATGGAATATCTTGCTTCGAATTACTTAACAATAGCTATGGACACTCCCGGATTCGGGATGTCCGATTATCCAAAAGATCAACTTTCAGTACCACAATATGCGGAAATCGTCTTAGAATTCCTCGATGAAATACAAATCACGAATACAAGTATCTTTGGCCACCACACTGGAGCATCGATCGCTTGTGAGTTAGCCGTAATGGCTCCAAAGATAATAGATAAACTAATCCTTGATGGCCCTCCTTGTGTCACATTTGAAGAAGGGCAAAACCACCTCAAGAACGTAACCCCCCTCACTCTTACTAAAGACGGTAGTTACGTACAAAAGCTCTGGGAGTACCTCCTCAGAGAAACCCCTCCAGACAAAACACTTGATGTTGAGAACATGCACAACGAGTTAGTCTGGAGATTGAAAGCAGGTCCTCGTTATATTGAAACATACGATGCAGTGTTCAGATATGACATGACCACCAAACTACCTCTTATTAAAGCGCCAACTTTAGTCATGGCTGCGGAGTTTGATACGGTAGCTCGATATTTGGACCGTGCAAATGGACTAATGAAGAAAAGTCGCAAGTACATCGTACCTAACGCCACTAACTTCATGATGCTCCAAGAGCCAGAAAGAGTTGCACAAATAGTACAGGACTTCCTTACTAACCCTAATATATAAAAGCCACTGTTCCTAACCAGCTTATGCTTTAAGGAATTCGATTGCCTCCTGAACAAAAAGTTCAGGCCTAACAGTGTGAACTGTCCCTGGAGTATCGGGTATAACCTTCAGCACAGACCCTTTAATTTTCTCATTAGCCGTCTTAGCACCCCAAAGAAGGATATCTCCATCACCATACATCAATAACGTAGGGCGTTTTACATCAGCGGCAGCCGATACAGCATCAAAACTAGTCGTTTTTTCATGCGTCATTCGTTCCCATAAACGGCTCCGATCATGGATGTAATTCGCCCTTTCCCATGTAGCTTTTACTAACCCAGGGGTCTTTACAGCAGCCTCATTCCATGTCAATAGTGGATCAACCGGAAGCGGGTATGAAGATGTATCCGTAAAACGAGGAACAAAGAATTTTTCCCAAATTGCCCTCCCTCTCTTCGGATCCCAGCATGGCAATCCATCTAAGACAACCCGATTGACCCGATCGGGATACTTACCTGCTAATACAACAGAAAGTAACGCACCCGTATGATCACCAATTAGGTCAGGCTTCTCCAAACCAAGTCCATCCATGACATCTATTAAAGCTGCAGCGTAATCTTCGACAGAATATTGCCTCAATGGCATATCGGAATGATCGTGACCAGGAAGATCTATGTTATAGCAAGTAATATGTCGCGCAAGTTTATCTAAAACCGGACTCCATGTCTCTCCACTCGAACCTACGGCATGGAGTAAAATAGCAGGATTTCCTGCCCCTACTTGATGAGCAAATATCCGACCGTCTGAGCGGTATACGTAGTGCTCGGTACCCAGTAAAGCAGTAGACATAACTTCCTCCTTTAAGTATCTTTCAAAACATAAAAAATAGTTTTATCCTCGACCACCATTAACGACCAAAGTCTGACCTGTAATAAAATCGGCATCCTGGGACAACAGGAACACAATAGAGCCAGCTGCTTCCTCAACCGTCGCAGGTCTTTGCAAAGGAATCCTCTGAACAAGCTCTTGCCTCATTTCTCTTGGAAATGCCGCGACCACTCTCCCATCTATAGTGTCTCCAGAGTCCTCAGCCTGTGTCAAACGAGTATCAACCATGCCAAATGATACTGAGTTAGCTAAAATGTTAAACTGTGCCCCTTCTGCAGCTACCGTACGTGTTAGACCAAGAATACCTGCTTTTGCTGCAGCGTAGTTAGCATTGCCAAACGCACCATTTGCTGCTCCAGAGGAAATGGTTACAATTTTCCTATACATAGGAGCTTCACCTTGGTCTAACTCTTCTCTGGATAACTCACGCATTATACGCATCGACTCCCGAACTATCCAAAAAGTCCCCGTTAAATGAACGTCTATTATAGTCTGCCACTGGTTATCCGTTATTCTGTGAACCATACCGGCCCAAGGGAATCCTGCACATGTAACGAGATGATCTACACCCCCAAAATTATCCATGGCTTCTTCAACAAGCCGAGTAGCCAAACTTGAATCTACAACCGATCCTGCAACTGCAACCGTTTTTGCACCAAATGCCTCTACCCTATCAACCACCTCTTTAAGAGGTGCTTTATCAAGATCATTCAGAACTATACCTAATGCACCCTCCTCAGCGAGTCTGAGTGCCGTTTGTCTCCCAATACCACGGCCTGCCCCCGTAACTATCGCTATTTTCCCTTCAATTCCATTCATATGACACCTCCATCCATTGCACACGAGAATATAATGACCCTTTTCTCCATGCGCAAAACAGACAACTAATTCAAAAGGAAAGCCTGGATTTCATCAGAGAATTTCTTTGGTTGTTGCGCATGGACATACCCGGGGGATTCTAAGATTTCCTTAAAAACAGAACCTTTAATACCATCGACAGCCTTTTCCGCAGAAGGTCGTACAGGATCCCGATCTCCATAAAGTAACAGCACAGGGCAATCAACCTTAGCTCCTACCACAGTCACATCACATTTTGTAGTCGACTCATGCGTATGACGCTCCCATAGGCGGCTCCTATGATGAATTTCTTCTTGTTTCTCCCAAACCTCCCGATCTGTTTCAGGAGCCTCATGTACTGGACGACCAGCAACGCTAAGGTTCGAAGTAGGCCCCATCGACCTTGCTTCATTCCAAGATATTAATGGATAGACTGGTACGTGAAAAGAAGATATGTCCGTATAGCGTGGCAAAAAGAACCTTTCCCAAATTTTGCGTCCTTGGTCTAAATTCCAATACGGAAGCCCGTCCAAAACTAATTTCCTCACACGCCTAGGATGATTCGCTGCTAAAAGAACCCCAAGCACTGCTCCCGTATGTTCACCAACCACATTGACCTGCCCAAGACCACAAGCATCTATTACATCAACCATCGATTCAGCAAAGTCTTCCATTGAGTATTGTTTTGGAGGTATATCAGACCTGTCATATCCGGGTATATCAACAATGTAACAGGTGAAGTATTGAGATAATACGGGAATGCATTGACGCCATGTCGTACCACTGCCCCTAACACCATGTATAAAAAGGACTGGATCCCCGGCACCAACCTTCTCTAAATAAATCATCCCATCTCTTCTATATATACGGTGTCCTGTTTCACTTAACGATTCAGCCATATCACACCCACCTAAATCCCTAATACATATAGAAAGACCCTATCTCAAATTATATTATTCTCTACAAATAGAAACAGGGAGCTGTAAGAAGCTCCCTGTTTCTATTTTCATCGATCAGACGCCCTTAGGCCGGTAATGCGGAATCCATTAAGAGCATTAGTGCCTTATGAGGTGCGGGTGTA
>Ga0114996_10000976_pt1 | contig 39574 bp, 43 predicted proteins | sample ArcticOcean_MG_C_4_FD_87039 | JGI IMG/M metagenome (GOLD analysis project Ga0114996, IMG submission 87039) | Marine microbial communities from western Arctic Ocean - ArcticOcean_MG_CB4_134 | ecosystem: Environmental > Aquatic > Marine > Oceanic | place: Arctic Ocean: Canada Basin | collected... | reverse complement strand
TTCTTGGACCGCACGCCCAGGGGCCGGGTGGCGACCCGGCGCGCCTATGAACACCTGGGGGTCGTGTGGGCCCGCGACGACCCGCCAAACTCGGCGCAGGCGGGGCTGTTTTGACCGACCCAGAGCCTATTCGGCTACTCATAGTCGAAGACGAGAAGCTGTTCAGAGAGATGCTGCGACGCATTCTGGACGCAGAGCCCGAAGTCACCGTGATCGGCGTTGCGGAGACCGGCGAGGAGGCCGTTACGCAGGCCGAGCGACTTCAGCCAGATGTCGTGATGATGGATGTCGAGCTGCCGTGAGAGATGGACGGCATTGACGCGGCCCTGGTGATAAAGGCGGCCAGGCCCGACACCGGCATAGTCATTCTCTCGGCCCACAAAGAGCGACGGTACCTGATGAGCATGCCGATAGAGGACAGCGCCGGTTGGGCCTACCTACTCAAGCAGAGCGTGCCCGACATGTCCACGGTGATTAGGGCGATACAGGGAACGATGATGGGCATGGTGGTGCTCTTCTATGAAGCCCTCGGGCGGGAACTCGAACCCCCTGGCCCAGGGACCAACCTGGGTACCGGTGAAGAACTCTACAACGTTTGTTCCCCGCTCGGCGCTGGGTAAGGAGATGGCCAGCCGGTCAAAGTCTGTGAGCCGCCCGACCTAGTCTGCGAACCGCCAGTAGATCACGTCGACTTCGCCGGGGGCACCGACCGCGTGACCGATTTCGGCGACTATGGCGTTTTCTTCGGCCGCCCGACGGTATCGCTCCAGAGCCAGGTCGTCTGGAAGGCTGTCTGGAGGTGCGCGTCGCTCGTCCGAAGCCGGGTCCTCAGGCAAACGGCCTCTCCTGGGCAAACGGGGTAAACGGCGAAAGTAGACCCCCAAACAACTCCCATGAATGGCAGCCGTGTCCTAGGGTAAAAATGATATCGGGCATTGCTAGCGGCTTCGTTTCATTCGGGGCCTCGCTCACGTGCATACGCCCTCGCTAATACACGCCCGCGCATGCACACGGAGGTATGATAGCCAATGACCACTCTCAAGCCCGTGGTCAACGGGCGAAAGCGTCCGTCCCGATCTATGACTGCAGCCAAACCCGTCTCCATTAGAAACGAGCCGCCTTCCCGGCGAAAACGGCCCGACTGGCACGAATACTACCTCGGGATCGCCCTTGCCGTTCGTGAACGGGCTAACTGCCAAGGCTCTAGAATTGGCGCCCTGCTCGTACGTGACAACCGGATTCTCACCACCGGCTACAACGGCACTCCCCAGGACATGCCCAACTGCGACGAGGGCGGCTGTGAGCGCTGCGCGCACCGCGAGCGCTATCGCTCCGGACAGGCCTACGATGTTTGCATTTGTGTGCACGCCGAGCAAAACGCCCTCTTAACGGCGGCCCGTTTCGGCATTTCCGTCGAGGGTGCCGACATGTACACGACTCTTCAGCCTTGCTTCGGATGCACAAAGGAGTTGCTGCAAGCGAAGGTACGGACGGTCTACTACGCTCAGGAGTGGTCGCCTGCGGACGAGTCGCTGCGGCCGGAATTAAAGAAGCTGCACGGCCGCTTCCCCAAGGGGATGAAGAAGGTGGCCGTGGATGACCCGGACCTGGACTGGGCGCTGCCCTGGCTCGTTTCCGACGGCCACGAGGACACCGGCCACTCGTCGTAAACGGGTCCCGGCAGGATCCGGACCCGCAATGCGTTATAATCTCCCCACGGCTGTCTACAGCCGCTGCTGGGTTACTCCATGGCTATGTACTTCGTGCGTTTCGTGCTCTTGTGTTCGGACGCCGTCAACGACTTCATGTATAAGAACTGCCCCTACGTGGCCGGGGCTATCGCTTTTTACACGATGTTTTCCATATTTCCGCTATTCTTGGCGGTCGTGTCGATTCTAGGCTTCGTGCTTGGGCCAGAGGCCGAACAGGCCGAGCTTGTCGAGGAGATCGCGGCCGTCATTCCCGTCTCCCACGACTTCATCGCCAGCACCCTGGAAGGAATCGTCAGCGCTCGTGCCATCACCGGTGTGGCGGCCATAGTGGGCCTGGTCTGGGCCTCGACTGCTGCCTTCGGGGCAATACGTAAAGGCATTAACGCCGCCTGGGGTGTCCGCAAGACCAGGCCGTTCCTAAAAGAACGGTTCATGGACATTAGCCTCGTCGTCGGGGCAGCGCTGCTGGTGATTCTCCTGCTCTTCGTAACGCCGGTGTTCGGTGTTTTGAGAGAGTTGAGCGCCATCGTGGTGCCCAATTCGTTCCTGCAAAACGAACTTCTGTGGGACATAGCGACGAATCTGTTTTCGCCCATCATTTCGTTTGTCATTTTTACAATGCTTTACTACTTCATCCCCAACCAGAATGTCCGCTTCGCGGATGTCTGGCCAACTGGCCTCGCGATAGCGGTCGCGTTCTGGGGGGTCAACCAGGGGTTCGTTTTCTACGTACAGACCTACCCGGTGCACAACGCCGTGTACGGCCCTGTCGGGGCGATTCTGGCGCTGCTCACCTGGGTATACATCTCGTCGATTACCATGCTGTTCGGAGCGCTACTGTGCTCCCGCTACACCGGGTACGTGGCGCGATACGAGGGCGTGGAAGGCATTGGAAAGCGAGGGTTGGGCCTCGTCCTGTCGGCGGGGTCTCGTGTCCGTATTCGGGATGTTCGTGACCCCTCAGCCCCGTTCGCGGCCTAGAGTGCCTCTCAGCGTGCGAGCCGTGGCCGGTCTGGCCCTTGTGACGCTGGTGCTGTCGTTAGCAGCGTGCGCCCGGGAGACGGATGTGCCCGCCCAAACAGCCCTCACCCAGATAGCGGCCGTAGGGGGCGACGCAAAAGAAACGACTGCCTCCGGGACGCTGTCCGGGCGTGGACTGCCCTCAATTGCGGAACTGGTAGAGCGAGTACGGCCGAGCGTGGTGTCGATAACTACCGAGGCGGTACGAAGGGGCCTGTTCGGGGACTTCACTGACGAAGGAGCCGGGAGCGGCGTCATTATCAGACCCGACGGCCTCATCGCCACCAACTCTCACGTGGTCAACGGCTTCGAAGGCATTCAGGTTCACCTGGACGACGGCCGTACGTTCGACGCCGAAATAGTGGGGCTGGACCTCATTAGCGACCTCGCCGTCCTGCGCATAGACGCCACCGACCTGCCATATCTGACGCCTGCTGGGTCCGATTCGTTAAGAGTTGGGGACTGGGTAGTGGCCGTGGGAAATGCAGCCGCCCTGCGAGGCGGACCAACGGTGACGCTGGGCATCATCAGTGGCCGCGGCCGGACGATTACGACGGAACTGGGCCAGCTGTTCGATCTTATTCAGACAGATGCCGCCATCAACGCGGGTAACAGCGGCGGCCCACTGATTGACCTCGACGGCAACGTGGTGGGTATAAATACGGCGATGCTCAGACAGGCGCAGGGCATCGGGTTCGCCGTCAGCTCGGAGGTAGCGACGCCCATACTCGACGCGCTTATAAAAGACGGCACCTACGTCAGACCGCTCATCGGCCTAACCGGCGAAGATGTGCTCCCCGCGCTCGGCCTTGCAGCGGAGGAGGGCGTGTTGGTGACTCGCATGTCTCGGGACGGACCCGCCTTCATCGCTGGAATTCGCACCGGGGACATCATCACCGCCCTGGACGACACCCCGACGCCGGATATGCCTGCGTTCCTCAGCACGCTGTGGAGCTTCAGCCCCGGCGACCGGATAGACGTAGCCTATCTCAGTGACGGCACCAGCCGCACGACGACGTTGACCCTGGTCGAACGCCCCTAACCGGGCCGAATCGGCCCCAGTCGGGGGGCCAGAGCCCTAGTCCAAATCGGATAGCTTGGGCAGGATCTGCTTGGCGATCATCTCGTGCGAGTTGCGCCAGACTTCCTTCGGATTCCACTCGTGGCCGGTGGTGACCAGCACTCCGAAGCCGCCTACGTCGTGGTGAAGTTTGCGTAGCTTGGCCTCGACCTCGTCGGGGCCGCCGACTATCCAAATATTGTCCACCAGGTACTCGGGCGTTACGTCCCGGTCGGGCATGTTGGGGTCGATTTTTAACTGCTGCAACCGTCCGGGCACTTTACCCATGACCGGCAGGAAGTAGCCCTCGAACGCCTTGGCCATTGAGCCTTCTAGTGCCAATTTGCGGGCCTCCTTGGCCGTGTCGGCCACGAAGACGTCGCGGGCGACGCGCCAGGTCGCCCGATCCGGTGGTTCTCTGCCAGCCTCTCGGGCGCCCTTTTCCACCGAATCCCACTGCTGCCTTACTCCGTCGGTGGGCAGGAAGTTTATGGATATGGGAATCCACCCTCGCTGACCGGCTATTTCGAGCGTTTTGGAGTCGGGCCGCGAGCCCGCCATCGCTACTGGTGGGTGGGGCTTTTGGTACGGCTTTGCGTGGAACTGCATGCCGATGTCGGCCATGGGCTCGGTGATGGTGAAGTCCCAGAACTCGTTTTTGTATCGGCCGGGCTTGGGATCGTCCCATAGCTGAAGGACCATGTCGATGGCCAGGCGAGCCTTCTCCCGGTAAGCGCCCTGCGACGGGTCGAACCCGGCGGCGACTATGTCGCCGGGGAAGCCGCAGGGGCCGACGCCCCACATGAACCGGCCCTTGAGCATCTGGTCGAGCTGGGCGATGCGGTTGGCCAGGTAGAACGGGTGGTGGCTGGGCATGCAGGAGACGCCGGTGCACAGCTTCATGTTGCGGGTCTCTGGGATCAGCCGGGCCATCATCAGGTCGGGGGCCGGGATGTTCTCCCATGCAGACGTGTAGTGTTCGCCCAGCCACGTCTCTGCATAGCCCAACTCGTCGAGAGTGGCCAGCCGCTCAATGTCCATATCGAGCGTCTCGCTCCAAGCAGCCGCGCCGGGCGGGTGCAGGGGCATTGTGAAGTCGCCTAGTTGCATGTTTGGTCTTATTCCGTCGCTTTGTTTGAGTCGGTACTATTTAAGGTCAGAGAGCTGGGGCATTACCTCGTTGGCGAGTAGCTCCATGGAGTGCTGCCAGTCGTCCCGGGGCTCCCATTCGTGGCCCATGGCCAGCAGCGTTCCGAAGCCGCCGACCTCTTCGTACAACGCCCGAATCTTGGCCGTCACGTCGTCGACGCTGCCCACTATCCAGATGTTTTCCAGCAGGTACTCAACGGTGACTTCCTCGTCGGTCATCTCCGGGTTGGCCTTCATCAACTTGAAGAGGTTGTAGCGCGAGAAGGAGTGGAAAAAGTAGTCCTGGAAGTCGCGAGGCATGGTGCCCGCCAGGGCCTTTTCCCGTGCTTCTTCAGTCGTGTCTGCGACGAAGACTTCTCTGGCGATGCGCCAATTGGCCCGGTCGGCGGTACGGCCGGTTCGCGCCGCGCCCTCTTCGACCGCGTCCCAGTGGGACGGGAGCTGGTTGGAGGGCACCAGGTTGATGCTCATGGGTATGTAGCCGCGTTCCCCTGCCAGGAAAAGGGTCTCGGACTTGGGCGAAACGCCAGCCACGCCGATGGGCGGGTGCGGGTTCTGGTACGGGGTCATGTGGTATTTGACGCCCACATAGTCGTCGGTCTCGGGAATGGTGAAGTCCCACCACTGGGACTTGTAGCGGCCGGGCTTGGGGTCCGCCCAGAGGCCGAGTACGCAATCGAGTGCTTCTCTGGTCATCTGGCGGTTTTCGCCGTTTTTGAAGTCGTAGCCGAACACCTCCAGGTCGCCGGGGAACCCGCCGGAGCCGACGCCCCAGTAAAATCGGCCCCGCGCCAGGTTGTCTAGCTGGGCGATACGGTTGGCAATGGTGAAGGGGTTGTGGTTGGGCATGCAGGTGACGCCGGTGCCAAGAATGATGTTCTCGGTCATGCCAATCGCCTTTGCTAGGAACAGGTCCGGGGCGGGGATGTTTTCCCACTCCGATGTGAAGTGTTCGCCCACCCAGGCCTCGGCAAAGCCGAGCTTGTCGAGCGTGACTATCTGGTCCAGGTCGGCGTCCAGGGTGTCGGCGTGAACTGACCCCGGGGGGTGCAGAGGCATGGTGAAAAAACCCAGCTTCATCTTGTGTCCTTTTTGCTCTAATCCGTGGTTTGTGACGGCGCAAGACCGTCCTGATTAGAGGTGATTTTACCCGGCACAGCTACCGGTGCCGGAGGCGACGAATTATATGGGAAATGAGAATGCGGCGGCGAGGGTGGTCTGGCTCCTCAATCGCCTATCAGGACCAGCGCCGCTCGCCCTATTCCTTAACGAGGCCGGCGTTGCTAAGGTCGGTCCATGTCCGACACCACCGACTCCGCTGACTCTGACGCCCTCCAAACCCTGGCCCGGCTTTGCGCCCTCCCCGCCGTGTCCTATCACGAGCGCCCGGTCGCCGACGCCATACGCCGCGAATTTGCCATATGCCGCGAACCTGAGGGAGCAGAAGTCGCTGTGCGAGCCGACGAGTTCGGCAACCTGATTGCGAGCCTTGGCCGCAACGCCGCAGGACCGGGCATCGCGTTCGTCGCCCATATGGACCACCCCGGTTTCGAGTTGTTCTCCCCTGAGCCACCCGGCGATGAGCGCATCTACGTTCGTGCCCTGGGCGGGGTGCCGGTGGCGTCTCTCAGGCATGAAACGCCGGTGTTGGTGGTGGCTCCCGACGGGACGCGCCACCCGGCAACGCTTCACCCGGTGAGCGACGAAGAAGCGCGGGCCGTCGGTGCGGGCAAAGACAGGCTGGCGCGCCTTGAGACATCTGTCGATATGGCGCCTGACAGCTTTGTGGTTTTCGATCTGCCCGACTTCGAGCTGGACGGGGACGTGATTCGGGCACGTGCGCTGGACGACCTGGCGGGGTGTGCGGCGATTGTTTCGGCCCTTAAGCTTCTGGCCAACGGCGAGCCGGAGCAGCCGATATACGGGGTTTTCACCAGGGCCGAAGAAGACGGCCTCATCGGCGCGCGGGCGATGGCTGGCGCAGGCACGTTGCCGCCCGACACGATCGTGGTGTCTGTAGAAGCGTCGTCCGTCATACCCGGCGTCGCGCAGGGAGACGGCCCGGTGGTGCGAACTGGCGACCGTACCTACTCGTTCGACGCAGGGGCGGAGCAGGTTCTCGTAAGTGCTGCCAAACAGCTTGGAAAACAACACGACCGCTTCAAATGGCAAAGAGCGCTCATGAGCGGGGGTACCTGCGAGGCGACGGCGTTCGCGGTGCACGGCTACCGCACCACCGGCATAGCCTTCCCGCTGGGCAACTATCACAACGCGGCATCCTCTATACCGGACCCCGAGGGAGGCGTCGGCGCTGAATACATAGCGCTCGCCGATTACCTTTGTGGCGTCGACCTGATCGAACGCTCGGCCCGGGCCACGGGCGCCAGTGACGGCCCGGTGGCCGAACGGCTGCGCCAGGTCCCACCTGGGGAGGAAGAGAGGCTGCGACGGAGCGCCTCAGGTTGGCAGGGCTCGCCGTAGACAAGACAATCTCACTTACGTAAGACTTTGCTTACGCATATCTGCCACGTTCGTACCGGGCTAACCAGGAGGAAGTCATGGCCATTGTCGAAAAGCGGGTGTTCTTCGCAAAAGTGGGTAAAGCTGATGAACTGGTCGAAACGCTGCCCGAGGGAGACACCATTTTGAACAGGCACGGCCTGTCGATGAAGACGCGCATCATGCCCGACTACCACAGCGGTCGGTCGGACAGGGTGCAGGCAGAGTGGACGTTCGAGCAGGTGTCGGACATGGATTCGGAGTTCCAGGTCGTCGCTCAGAACCCGGCGGCCGCAGCCGATATGGGGCCGTGGATGGGCCGCCTCAACGACCTGATCCACTACTCAGAAGCGGAGTTATGGCAGGAGCGCTAGGCTCAAAATGCCTCGGCCGGTAGCTTGACCGGGCAAAACCCACCCCCTAACCTGAACCTCAACGGCTATGATGGAGACGAGTAGGCTCGCCTGAGCCGCCGAGCGAGTCCGGTACGGTGTGAGCGGACGTGAGCTGGCGGGTCGAACATCACTCCTGAGCCGCGGACCGAGATTAGGGCTGCCGCCCTTAAGGTAGGCTCCGCCGCGTTGATCCCTCGTTAACGGGATCGGTATCTACGGTGTAGATGCCACATAAGAGAGCCTCGGCCTGCGCCGGGGAATTAGGGTGGTACCGCGGGAATTTTCGCCCGTCCCTTTTTCAGGGGATGGGCGTTTTGTTTGTCCGCAATTCGAAGGCGAACCAGGGGAGAAGTTTGACCGGATCGAACCCAGCACCCGGCGATGCCAATGGCCCCGACGCGGCCTTGGACTGGCACCGAACGCTGTTCGTGCAGCGACCAGAGGTCTACCTGCCGTTCTTGCAGGCTGGCGAAGTGCGTGCCGACGGTGAGGTGACGACGCTGGCCGGCCTGTTCCAAGAGCAAGGCGTGCCAAACGGCGCACGGGTGCTCGACGTGGCCTGCGGTACAGGTAGACATGCGACCCGGCTGGCGAGACGAGGCTTTGCGGTCACGGGCATAGACCTTTCGCCGCTTTACATCGAAATTGCCCGCCAGGAGGCGCAGGCGGCGGGCGTCGATGTGAAATGGATAATCGGCGATGCGCTGGACCGGGACGCTCTGACAGACGGGCCGTTCGACGTATTCATCAGCATGTTCACGTCCATTGGCTACGAGGGCCGGGAGGCGGACCTGCGGTTGTCCGAAGGCCTGCTCGCGCTCGCTGCCCCCGGAGCGGTGCTGATAGTAGAAACGGGCAACCGCGACTACTTGGCCAAACGGTTCCAGGACGAGACCCTCGGCGTGGCGGGCGACGTTCGCGTGTATCAGAAGCGGCGACTTAGCGAAGACGGGAACGCGCTGCTCAGCGACTGGAGTTTCTTCAACTCGGCCGATGGTGGGTTAACACCCACTCTACGTCTCCCAATGGAGCACCAGCTTTACGACGCCGATTCACTGGCCGACCTGCTGACGGCGGCTGGCTGGCAAGTGACAGTCACTCGGGGCGCAACGACGGCGGCGCAGCCGGGAGAACTGGGTTCAGTAACGGGCGACTCCAAGAACATCTGGATGGCCGCCAGGGCACCCTCATAAACCACGCAATCACCGAAGCAAAAGCAAAAATGGAATCCAAGCAACATGTTTGAACCGGTAAATTCCAAGGTCGACTTCGTACAGCTGGAACGCGACGTCATCGAGTGGTGGCGCCAGGACGACACGGTCGCGAAGTACCTTCGGCGCAACGACGATGCCGAAGAGCGGTTTTCGTTCATCGACGGCCCCATTACGGCCAACAACCCCATGGGCGTGCACCACGCCTGGGGCCGCATGTACAAAGACATTTTCCAGCGCCTCAAGACCATGCAGGGTTTTCGGCAGCGTTACCAGAACGGCTTCGATGGCCAGGGGCTGTGGATAGAGGTCGAGGTGGAAAAGGAACTCGGCTTCAAGTCGAAACGTGACATTGAGGCCTTCGGCATCGACAAGTTCGTTGAGCTTTGCAAAGAGCGGGTGCGCAAGTTCAGTGACATCCAGACCGAGCAGTCCAAACGCCTGGGTTACTGGATGAACTGGGACGACTCGTACCACACCATGTCGGACGAGAATAACTACACGATCTGGGTGTTCCTCAAGAAGTGCTTCGACAAAGGGTGGCTGTACGAGGGCCGGGACGTAATGCCCTGGTGCCCTCGCTGCGGCACCGGCCTTTCCGAGCACGAGATCGTCACGGAGGGCTACCAGGAAATAGTCCACCCCGGACTTGTCGTGCGCTTCCCCATAGTTCCCCCGAGCGGCCCAAGTGGCCCGAGTGGCCAGGCCGAAGGGGCCGAAGAGAGCCCAGAGCCCGAGTCGCTGCTGGTGTGGACGACGACGCCCTGGACGCTGACTTCCAACGTGGCGGCTGCGGTAAACCCGAAGATGACCTACCTGAAGATCAGGGTTCCCATTAGTCGCAATGGGAGCGGCAATGGTACGGACGACCCCCTGGTGCCCGGCAGAGGGGCGGCCGAGGGGGGAACCTCGGGCAACACGGAGATTGTCTACGTGGCCAAAGGGCGGCTCTCGACGGTGGTGCGAACCAAGCACGAGGTGCTGGGTGAACTGCCGGGCGAGGAGTTTGTCGACCTGGCGTACTCCGGTCCGTTCGACGAGCTTGAGGCACAGGAAGACGTGACGCACAGGGTCATTGCCTGGGACGAGGTGAGCGAGGACGAGGGCACGGGCATCGTCCACATTGCACCCGGTGCGGGCAAAGAAGACTTCGCACTGAGCAAGGATCTCGGGCTGCCTGCGATTGCGCCGTTGGACGAGTTCGGTGACTTCGTTGAGGGCTTCGATTGGCTCACGGGGATGAATGTCTACGACGTGAGCGAGCCGATCTATAAAAGCCTTCAAGAAAAGGGCATCTTCTACCGGCTGGACCCCTATTCCCATCGTTACCCGGTCTGTTGGCGCTGCGGCTCGGAACTGGTGTTCCGGCTGGTGGACGAGTGGTTCATTTCTATGGACGAACTCCGTCACAAAATCGCCGAAGTGACAAAGAAGATCAAATGGGTGCCGGGCTTTGGGCTTCAGCGCGAATTGGACTGGCTGCAAAACATGGACGACTGGATGGTGTCCAAGAAGCGCTACTGGGGGCTGGCCCTTCCCATCTACAAGTGCGTGTGCGGCCACTTCGAAGTGGTTGGCTCCGAGACGGAGCTAAAGGAGCGCGCCGTCGAGGGCTGGAGTGACTTCGATGGCCACTCACCGCATCGTCCTTGGATCGACGCGGTGAAGATCGCCTGCTCGGCATGCGGGGAGACGGTCTCGCGCATCAGGGACGTGGGCAACCCCTGGCTGGACGCCGGAATCGTGCCCTACTCGACGCTCAAATACCGTAGCGACCGTAACTATTGGAACGACTGGTTCCCCGCGGACTGGATATCCGAGTCGTTCCCCGGCCAGTTCCGCAACTGGTTTTACTCGCTATTGACGATGAGCACGGTCATGGAAGATACCGAGCCGTTCAAGGCCGTTTTCTCGTACGCGCTTATGCGCGACGAGAAGGGCGCAGAGATGCACAAGTCGAAGGGCAACGCCATCTGGTTCGAAGAGGCGGCCGACAAGATGGGCGTGGACACCATGCGCTGGCTGTACACCCGCCACAACCCGGCCGTGAACCTGAATTTCGGTTACGGCGTGGCGGACGAGGTGCGACGTCAACTGCTCATCCCGCTTTGGAACGTGTACTCGTTCTTCGTCACGTACGCCAACATTGACGGCTACGAGCCCGGTGGCGTTGAGCCCTTGGTAGCGACACGAAGCGAATTGGACCGGTGGATTCTTTCAGAACTCAATCAACTGGTGGCTGAGGTCACCGGAGCACTGGAGGGCTACGAGCCCGACAAGGCGGCCCACCTGGTAGAGAGTTTCATCGCGTACCTGTCGAACTGGTACGTGCGTCGTAGCAGGCGTCGCTTCTGGAAGGCCGGTGTGCTGGGGGAGGGGTCGGACGACGCCGACAAGCTCTCGGCATACGCAACGCTGTACGAGTGCCTGACGACAATTGTGAAGCTGGTGGCGCCGATAATGCCGTTCGTCACCGATGCGATACATCGAAACCTCGCCAGCCCCGGTGCCAACGGTTCGGCCACGAGCGTTCACCTGGCCGATTACCCGGTGGCAGACGAGTCGCTCATTGACCGGCGGCTCTCGGACGCCACCAGGCTGGCCATGACGCTGTCGAGCCTGGGCCGCGCCGCCCGCTCCAAGGCGGGCATAAAGGTGCGCCAGCCACTGGCCGCGGTGCTGGTCAGCCTGCGTAGCTCGGGCGAAAGAGAGCTTTTGAGCGACATAGCCGCGCAGGTCCGGGACGAACTGAACGTCAAGCTGGTCGCGCCGACGGACGACCAGACAGGAGTCATGTCGATGACCGTGCTGCCCAACTTGCCGATACTGGGCAAGAAGTACGGGGCCGCCGTAAGAGACATACGCCAGGGACTCAGCGAGATGGACCCGTTCGAGGTGCACGCGGTCGTGTCCGCGGGAGGGAAGCTGTCGGTTGCCGGGCACGAATTGGAACCCGACGAGGTACTGATCACCGCAGGCGACCGGGAAGGGTACTCGGTGGCATCGGAAGGCGGCTACACGGTGGCCGTGGACACCAGCCTCACCGAGGAACTGCTGTCGGAGGGCACGGCACGGGAGGTCGTGCACCGCATCCAGAACATGAGGCGAGATGCCGGGTTCGACATAGCCGACCACATAACAACGTACTACTTCGCAGACCAGGGCCTGGCGGAGGTGATGAGCGCCTACGCCGACTACGTCAGGAGCGAGACGCTGACCAACGAACTGGTTTCCGGCGTCGCCCCTGAGGGCGCTCACGTCGAGACCATGCCGATAAACGACCAGGAGTTGACTGTGGGCCTGGTGAGAGTCCAATAGCTGGCGGCTTACTTGGGCGCAAAAGTATGACGGACTCAACGGAGCAGGGTGGACAGGCCTCGGCAAGGCGATGGCTGGTGTTCGCGGCACTCGCGCCGGGGCTGCTCGGCGTTACCTCGGACGAGGCCGGGCTGAACGTGGCGTTGCCGAGAATTGCCGATCAGTTCGACGCCTCGATTCCCGAGGTCCAATGGGTGGTCCTCGCCTACATTTTGGCCATCGGCTCGCTGATGATTCCCGTCGGCAAGGTTGCCGACATGGTGGGCCACCGCCGCATATACCTGATAGGAGCCGCCGTCTTCGCCATCGGGGCGCTTGCCGCCGGGGCGGCACCGGGCCTGCTGTCCCTTGCCGGTCTCAAGGCCTTCCAGGGGCTGGGGTCGGCAGCTATTCAGGCCACCAGCATGGCGATTCTGACGACGGCGTTCCCGCGTCACGAACGGGGCAAGGCCATGGGCCTGTTCATGCTGGTGGGCGGCTCGGGCTTCATATTGGGCCCCCTGGCAGGCGGCTCGATTGTTTCGTGGCTGGGATGGCGGTGGATGGTGTGGATGGGCATGCCGTTCGGAGTGCTCGCCCTGGCCGCCGGTTTCGTGTTGACCCGCGGACTGCCAGACCGCAGCGCGAAAAATGGCGAGCCCTTCGACTGGCTGGGAGCGGGCCTTTCCACGGCCGCGGTCGTGATTTTTCTGCTGGTGATGTCCAACGGCAACTCGTGGGGATGGACGGCCCCGGTCACGCTGACCGGACTGGTCGTATCGGCCGTGCTGGCCACAGGGTTTGTGCTGTGGCAGCGGCGGGCCCCGTTCCCCATACTCCCGCCAGACCTGATGGCCAACCGGCCTTTCGTCCAAGGCCTGAGCATCACCTTCCTGATAATTCTGGGGAACGTGCCGGTGTTCATGCTCATGCCCTTTTACATTGAGAGCGTACTCGGGCACTCGGCCGTCGTAACCGGGGCGGTAATGGCGGTGGCGGCGGTGGCCTTCACCACCATCGGGCCCGTGTCCGGGCTGCTATCCGACCGCTTCGACTGGCGCATCTTTGTGTCGATATCGACCGTCATAATCGCCGCTGCCCTGGTGCTCCTGTCGTTCCTGGAGGAGGGCAGTTCGCTGGGCATGGTCTTCGGTCTGTCGCTAATGCTCGGCGTCGGCGTAGGGCTGTGGTACTCGCCGACCACCTCCGCCGCACTGAGTGAGGTAGCGCCTAGCAGGCAGGGCGTGGCGTCGTCCGCCACGCTAATGGTCCGCTATACCGCCACCGTCTCCACGCTGGCCATCGCCATTTCAATAGTCACGGCATTGATGGCGTCCCGGGGGATTGAGCCGACGCTATCGTCCGTTACAGATGCGACAAGTTCGGGGGCGGCGACCGCCTTCGTTGACGGCATGTCCCTGGTTTTCCGCCTCGGCGCGGGCGTCAACATGGTGGCGCTGGTCGTCGCGATGGCACCTTTCGGTCGCATTCCCCGTGGACGTCATAAAGGCGGACGTCAGAAAGATGGTCAGTTGAGGGGGCTTCGGCCGGTTGATAGACTCCCTGAGCGGGTTAATGAGGGGGTAGCTGACGGGGTAACCGAAGGGGTAAGACGATCGGATTGATCTGTATCGGCTGCGGGGCCGACAACCGCGAGGACGCCAGGTTCTGCCACGGCTGCGGCAGCAAGTTCCAGACGGCCTGCGCTTCCTGCGGTGCGGAACTGCGACCCGGTCAGACGGGACGTTGACCATCCTGTTCACCGACATAGTCGGCTCCACTTCAATGACGGAGCGGCTGGGCGACCAGATGGCGCAGGAGTTGATACGCACGCACAACGACATTGTGCGGAGAAACGTTGGCAGTAGCGGTGGTTTCGAGGTCAAGTCGATGGGCGACGGCTTCATGATCGTATTCCCCGCCGCGCTTCAAGGCGTGACCTGCGCCGCAGCCATCCAAGACGAACTGGCCACCCACAACTCCGACTCCGGGGCCGTCGCCGAGCCGATTGCCGAACCCATTAAGGTACGCACGGGCCTGCACATGGGCGAGGCCATCGCCGAGGAGGACGACTTTTTCGGCAAGAGCGTCATCCTGGCATCTCGCATAGCGGAGTCGGCCATCGGTGACCAGATACTGGTCTCGTCTGAAATTGTGAACGCCCTGCAATCTGAGACCGCCTTTACGTTCGCCTCCGCCGGTTTAGCCCGGCTCTCGGGACTGTCGGACGAGTACGAGCTTTTCGAGGTCGGCCCCTCTTCAGGTCTCAGCACGACCCAAGGCCCCGGCACCAAGCTGGCCGACTAGTTCGCCCGGCAAAGCCTGGTCCCGACCCGGGGCTATGGCGACGCGACGCCCCATCACTCCCACCGTGCACTCAACACCCAAACAAGGCGAAATCGTAATTGTGGCCCTGCGACGTGGCGTCAGCGTCGTACGCTGCCTGGAAACAGGCGACGGTCGCATCACCATAACCATGGGCCGTAACAAGCAGGCTCACGTACCAATCGACCGGGTGGTCCTGGCCACAGGCCTGACCGGCCTGGCCGACGACCAGTTGGAGGCCTTCGCCAAACGGGTGACCGACGCTTCTCGATCAATCGATCTGCGTGAAGTGTGGGATCTCATCGTCGAAGAGGGGCGGGCGATCACGTTGGAGGAGATAGCCGGGCTGCTTTTCGGCGACAGCGCCGATTCTGAGCAACTCGCCGGGTTGGTAACCCATCTCGAAACCATGCCGGTCTACTTTGAGCGGCATGGCCACACCTATACGGCAAGGACTGGCGAAGAGATTGAGCGGGCTGAGGAGCGAAAGCGCAAACAGGCCGAGCGCCAGGCCGCCGAGGTCAGCGTCATCGGAGCGCTGGTCGAGGGCCAGATGCCGGAACGGCCATCCGACCAGGAACAACGCCTCGTGTCCGAGGTGCGAGGGTTCGCCGTACACGGTGACGAGCACCCTCGGGCCGAACCGACCAAGAAGCTGCTGGCCCAGGCCGATACGGGGTCGCGAGACCTGCAACAGCGGGCTTTCGAGTTACTGGTGGGCGCAGGGGAGATGGCGCCCGACGAGCCAATAGAGATAGAGCGAGCCGGTGTGCCGGTTACGTTCCCTCCCGAGGCGGAGACAGAGGCACAGGCGATCACGACGGTCGGGCTAAACACTCAAGGCCGACGAGACCTGACGGGAACGCCACTGTTCACCATTGATGACCGGAACACCACCGACAGGGACGACGCCCTGTCGGTAGAGGTGCCCGCCAAAAAGAAACTGGACGAGGGGATGCTGGACGGTGAGCGAGTAACCGTGGGCGTGCACATAGCCGACGCAGGGGCGCTGTTCCCGGTGGGCGGAGCCGTGGACCGGGAAGCGGACCGTCGCATGTCGACGCTGTACACCCCGGACATGCGGGTCCCGATGGTCCCACCGGCGCTTTCGGAGGGCTCGGGCAGCCTCAACCCCGGCGAGTCGAGAATGGCGCTGACGCTCTCGGTGACGCTGGACGACGGAGTGGCGACCGACTGGAACCTGTTTCCCTCAATTGTGCAGTCACGTCAGGCGCTCGCATACGGCTCGGCGGACAAAATTTTGCGTGAGGGCGCCGGTGAATGGCATGGCGAACTGCAAGCGCTGAACAGGGCGGCAGACGCCTTGCGGACTCGTCGCGAGGCGGCAGGGGCTCTCGTTCTGGAGCGTCCCGAACTGTCCATCAGTGTTGCGCCCGACGACGACGGATTGAGCCGCGTTTCAGTCGAGGTGTTGCCCCGTAGCACGCCTGCCCGTCGACTGGTCACCGAGATGATGATTCTGTGCAACGTAACTTTGGCGCGGTTCTGCATCGACAACGAAATCCCGGCCGCATACCGGTCACAACCGGCGCTGGACCCAGACATAGACACCGGAGGCCTGAACGATGACCCGGTGGCCCAGTACCGGCTAATGGGCAGACTTTCACCAGCGGAGGTTTCTACGGAGCCCGCAAGGCACCACGGCCTCGGCGTCCCGGCGTACCTGCAGGCTACATCGCCTCTGCGCCGGTACCCGGACCTTGTTATGCAGCGGCAGGTGAGCCATTTCCTGGCCACCGGCAAGCCACTGTATTCGGTGGACGAGATTGCGTCGGTGGCGCAGCGAGCGGACGTTCAGCTAAGGGAGTTGGCGTCCATTGAGAACCAGCGCCGCCGGTATTGGCTGCTCCGTTACTTCGAACAACGACTTGAAGAGGGCCTGACCGACTACGAAGCGGTGGTGCTGGACACAGACCGTCGCGGTCCGCCTATTTTGGAACTCGCCGACTACCCGTTCAGGGTTCGAGCAGAGCTATACCCTGGAGCGTCGTCCAGCGACCGGGTAACGCTGAGGCTTCACGACGTGGATCTGTGGCGTCGCGTCCCTCACTTTGTCGTCGCCGTCTGACGGCGCCTTCGCAGCACCCCGGTAAACGCCAGGGCGGCCGCCAGAGCCACCGCCAGGCCTGTCAGCGCCCACACGGACGCTGACGGCACCAGCACCGGCAGGTTGGGCAGGGGGACGGCATCGTTCGACTGGGCCGATGGCGGTCCGGCACCGGCCGAGTTGTGCGCTGTGACTGTGAAGCTGTATGGCAGGCCGTTTTGCGCGACCACAACGGAGGCGCTGGTACCGCCCACAGAGACCGTCGTGACTTCTCCCTGCACTACCCGCACGGTGTAATGCGTGACCGCCAGGCCGCCGTTTGACGACGGAGGGTCCCAGCTAAGGAAGATGGCCCGGTTAAAGGGTGTCGCGGTAAGGGCCTCCGGTACGCCGGGCGGGCGGGCCGGCGTCACTAGGCCCGAAGGATCTGAACCTGGCCCAGTGCCCTCGGAGTTGGTCGCCACCACGGTGAAGGTATAGGCCTGCCCGTTCGTTAACCCACTCACTACCGCCTGAGATGCGTTCCCGGCTACGTTCACCTGGACGCCGTCCGGGCTGGAGATGACGGCGTAACCGGTTATCGCGCTGCCCTCGTTCGACGCGGGGGGGGTCCAGCTAACCGTTACCTGGCCGTTGCCGGGGGTTGCCGAGACGTTCAAAGGCGCGGTCGGCGGCCCGATTGGAGTGACCTCAGACGAAGGGAGAGAACTGTCGCCCTGTCCGGCACTGTTGGCTGCTGAGACCGTGAATGTGTAGGAGACGCCGTTGGACAGGCCGCTCACGACGGCGTCGGTGGCCGAGCCCGCTACTACTGTGGTAAAACCACCTGGCACCGAGACCACGGTGTATTGCTGCACGTGCGCCCCCCCATTGTCGGCTGGGGGCAGCCAGCTTACGGTCGCCTCGCCGTCACCAGGCGTCGCGCTGACGTTGCGGGGAGCGAGGGGCGGTCCGAACGGGATTACCTGCGCCGACGGTCCGGACGCCGGGCTGGGGCCGACGGAGTTGGTGGCGGTGACGATAAAGGTGTAGGAGATGCCGTTCGTTAACCCACCCACTACCGCCTGGGACGCGTTCCCAGCGACGTTCACCTGCACGCTGTCCGGGTTGGACACGACGGTGTATCCGGTGATCGTGGTCCCGCCATTGGACGTCGGGGCGTTCCAGCTAACCGTTGCCTGGGTGTTGCTGGGCGTCGCGCTGACGTTACGGGGCGACAGCGGCGACAGGTCGGCCAGCCGGGCGAAGCCGTGCCCCCACACGTTGTTGGGGTCCGGAGAGCCTGTCGGCACGGCGTTGTTTTTCAGGTAGTCGGCTGTTTGCTGCGGCGTGAACGCCGGGAACCGTTCCAGTACAAGGACGGCCAGCCCGGCGACGTGGGGCGATGCTTGGCTGGTGCCGAAGAACCCGGACGGCCCGTACGATGCCGTGGCACCATCGTCGGCTCCGACTATGTCTGGCTTTATGCGCCCGTCGGGGGTCGGTCCGCGGCTGCTGAAGGTCTCGATAGTGGCTATCGTCTGCCAGTTCGCCGCTCCCACGGCCAGCAGACCAGGGCTCGCGCTCTCGGCAGGGTTGGTGATACTTCCACCGTTTGTGCCGGCCGTGTGCACAGCCAAGTCAGGCCCGAAGAAGGCCTGGAGTTGCAACCATGCCGGGACACTCCCGGCGAAGTGACGAATGGCCAGGTGGTAGGTGCCACTCGTCGTAGGAATGAACAGAATCCCCTCGCCAGGATAGTGGCCCGGCCCACCTGACTGCTCCTCCTGACTACTGGCCTTCACCACGGTCCCGGTTGAGTCATATATGTAGAGGTTAAGGTCTCTCGTCGCCGCACCCCAATTATCTTCCCACCGGAGTTGGAATGTGTAGGAACTGAAGGCGGTCAGTACGACTGCGTTGCCCTCCAGGTCGCCAGTGGTGAACTCGATCCAGTCGTCAGAGTCTGAGTCTTTGTAGCTGGCAAACCACGTATGACGCGCCGAGTTGCCCGCAGAGTTCACCCAGACGATACCGGCCGCCACGGCGGTATCTACCGTATTCAGGGGGCTGGCCGAGAACGGCGACGTGCCGTCTCCGGGGCCGTCCCAGGGCCAACCGACGGAGTAGTTAATGACGTCCACACCCTGGCCAATCATCCAGTCCACCGCTGTTTGCAGATCGCCGTGGGTTCTGGGGTTGGAGATATAAAAGGCCGCGTCAGGTGCAATGTCGTAGATGGTCTCGGTGACGGCCGTTCCGTGCACGTCCCCACTCACACAGTCGGCGAGGTTTGATGTGGAGATGCCGACTGCGGCGTAGCAGCGTGCCGTCACAGTGCCCGGCAATTCGCTGCCCATGAGCGACGCGTAGCCATCGAAACTTACGTCGATAACCCCGACTTTCACCCCGGCCCCGGTTAAGCCATGCGTGTTCCACAACTGGGACCGATGGGCGGTGGTGCCCTGCGATACCACCGTGGCGGCCGGTCGCGCGACGGCATCGACTCCCACCACTCCGGTCATGGCTGCAATTGTGGTCAGGCGGTCAACAGAAACCTCGGCTTCTATGTAGTCCGGGCCCAAGTTGGCAACTCTGCCGCCAATCGCCTCCAACTGAGTGGCCACTCCCAGCGAGTCGCCGTCGATCCGGATCGTGACGACGGCCTTCGCACCGGCGGACTGGCCAGCCCCAGGTGCGAACGAGGCCGACGCGAAATGGGCGCTAACGAGCTGATTAAGAACGCTACTTAGAGTCGAGTCCGACGCCTTGTTCCTCGGGGAAGTCTGGTCAAGTTCGAACGATTGGCCGGGCGGATGATCGGGGGCCGGGAGGTCACCACCGTCTGCGTGTACCGGGTGAACCGGCACCGATGACACGAACACCACGAAACTCGCCAAGATTAGTGCTGCTATGGTGAGTTTTATCCGCATGGGAGATGGTCAGGCGGCAGCGTAGGGTGTGGTCCAACCGCCGTCGATGCATGGTATTCAATCGCCCGGCAGGTGTCGGGCGTGCTTAGGGACCGGGAATGAGGGAGAATGTACGTCTCCCAGTCACACATGGGGTCACACAGAGGGCTCCGTACCGGTCTGTATGTTGATAGGCACCGAGTGAGAGAGAGGTCCCGATGTCAAAGACGGCCTACTTGCTGATTGAGGCCGAGCCCGGCTTGTCGTTCAACGTCATTCGCGGGCTGCGTGAACTGGCCGAGGTGACGGGGGCGGACTTTGTCAGCGGCCCATATGACATCATCGCCAAGGTGGAGGTAACGGACGTCAACGCCATCGGGCGTCTGATCACTGAGGAGGTCCACCCGCTCCAAGGGGTGGTCCGAACGGTGACCTGCATCTCCATCGCGTAGGTCATTTTTTCGGCGCTTTTCGGCCTAAAGGCCCGCCAGGGGAGGCGCACCAGTCAACGGGGTGTGGCGCAGCGGTAGCGCGCTTGCTTTGGGAGCAAGAGGTCGCCGGTTCGATCCCGGCCACCCCGACCAACTCTAATGCAGTCTATGGACGGCTCGCCGGGTACGGGCCGTTCGTACGTGCAACCCGGCCGACCGTCCTTGGGAGCAATGTTGGGAGCAACCGAGGCTAGAATCAACTCTTAACCACATACCGACCGTTCACTCATCTCACTTCCCAAGTACCTCGAACAGGTACCGCTCCAACTCGTTGAGTTTCGGGCCAGAGCATCCTCATAGCGCCCTCACCAGCAACTCTCCCTGGTTATAGATATCAGGGTTGTACTCGATCTCCAGCAGCCGGAAGATCGCCTTGATGCGCTGTCCTCCGAGCGTCATCAGGATGCCGACTAGGGCACCGATGTACTCGTCACGGTCGGCGAACTCGTTGGCAGGGTTCCAAGTCTGGTACTTCAACCGTAACGACTAGCAGTCGCGGCGAACGAACGGTTCTACGACGTCTACAGAGTTGGTCCCTTCAAACACTTTCCACTCGCCATCTCTTCGATCGGAGTTTGCGCGGACCTCCCAAACACCGGATTCAAGTGCCGTCTCAGTCCACTTCGGACTTTGATTCGCGATGTATCCCCCGCACGATTCGGAGACGGTATTGAGAGTTACAGAGGAGAGCCAAGTTTTCACCACAGCGATTGCTTCACCGTTGGAGTACGTGTGTGTCGGAGTGGGGTCGGGAGTCGGAGCAACGGCTTCCTGACCGCTACAGGCACCGAACAACCACAAGACGAGGAGAGTACTCCCCATCGCCAATGCGTTACGTCTCATGATGTCCACCTCCGATGGCGCTCCCAACCCTCAGTCGTGGGGTGGTTGTAGCGGAGGCCACGACCGAGTTGTACGTGCCGTAGAATCCCGGAGGAACCCAATCGGCCCCACTGTTGGGTCTACTGTCGCACGCAGGAAACCGCCAGGCCACCGGTAGGCCTCCACCAGGCACCGGGCTCCCTTTTTGACGTTAGCACGTAACTTTGTTACCTTGTTGCGCCCTTTCGATTCGGCCCGTTTTGGCCCGTCTCGCCCCGATTGGGCTGGTTTCACGGGGGCTGCATATGTCTTGGGAGGATTGCATGCCGGTGGTGCGAATTAGTGACAAGACCTGGGAACGCCTGAAGGTTTGGGCCATCCCCCTTGAAGACACGCCGGACTCGACGATCCGCAAGTTGCTCGACGAGGTCGAGACGAATGGCGCGACCGAGAGGCATGGTTCTGAAGACGCGCAACCCGAGACCAAACGCCTGCCAAGAGGCAAAAAAACCTCCGAGCGTGCCTTCGAAAGGCCGCTGCTGGAAGCGCTGCACGAACTGGGCGGCGCCGGGGTCATGTACCAGGTACTTCCTATAGTCGAGGAGAAGCTGCGGCATGTCCTTAAGGACGTTGACTACGAGCGACTGCCATCGACGGGCGTCGTACGCTGGCGTAGCACGGCCCAGTGGACGAGGCACCGGCTGGCCGAGCGCGGTTTGCTGAAGCGCGGCCCGGCCAGGGGGATCTGGGAGTTGACCGACCACGGGGCGAAAACCGTGGGCCAGTGGATAGAGGAATCGGCCCTTTAGAAAGGACGAGAGATGCCCAAGAAGTCTGACATGAGACGCGTGGATGTCTTCGCACACCTGAGTAGCGAACAGGCGAGTGGGATCCTGGCGCTGGGTGAGCGACGAGTTGTCGAGGCAGGCACGCTGCTCGGCCATACCGACGAACCCCCGACGACGTTCTATGTGATTTTCAGCGGACAGGCAGAGCTGTCTTATGGGGCCCAAACGGATGACTCAAGGGCCGGAGAGATCGCAGTTCGCCTGGCGGGCCCGGGCGAGTCGTTTCCCTGGGCCGCAATGCGGGGCTCTGGAAACCTGGTGACCAATTGCAGGGCGAGGACCGACATGGAGGTGGTCGCCATCCCCATAGACGCCCTGACGGCGTATTGCCACGAGAACGCAGAGGTGGGCATGGGCTTTTACCGGGGGGTGATGGACCAGTTCGCCGGTCAGTATGGACGCACCCTGGCGATGCTGGCGGCAAACGTCGAGCAGGAGTTGACGGGCATTCAGTAGAGCCCGGCAATGCAGTTCCTTAAAGACCTCCCATTGGCCGGCCTGCCTCCGTTTCGCCAGCTGAAGCGAGCGGTCCGGGTCGTCTTGGACCTTGTGGTGCCTATGGCATGCGTTACGTGCGGCCGCGAGGGCTCGCCGCTGTGCGAGCGCTGCGAAGCCGACATGTCCGCCCTAAAGCGTCCGTTTTGTTCTCGGTGCGCCGAGCCGAACTCGGCCCTGGTGTGCAGACGATGCGCCGAAACCCGGCCAGCTTTCGACCAGATAGTGGCTCCGTACCTTGCTCAAGGCGCTGCCAGGGAGCTGGTGCACAAGCTCAAGTACAACGACGCCCGCGCCTACTCCGAACGCATTGCCGGGCTGCTATCGGAGTTTCTCGATCGCGAGTCGGTTTCGGGCGACGCCATCGTCCCGGTCCCATTGCACCCATCGCGGGAGCGACGACGTGGGTACAACCAGTCGGCGCTCATCACCCGCGATCTCGGCCGCTTAACGGGGATCGAAGTCGACTCTCGTTCTCTAAGGCGCATAGTAAAAGGCGTGCCCCAGGTCACGCTGGCGAGTGTGGGCCAGAGGCGGACGGGCGTCGAGGCCGCGTTCGAGTGCGAGCCGCTAGCGACGGGCACGGTCGTGCTCATCGACGACGTGGTCACCACCGGGGCGACTATGTCGGAATGTGCCGCAGCACTGAAGCGCGCGGGAGTCGGAAAGGTGGTTGGGGTCGGCTTCACTCGTCAGCCTCTTGGCCGAGAGTAAACGTCCGTCGCATCGGCCTGCGCCCAAGGCCTGTGATAAGGTTCGGGCTTATGGCACCGCTTCGCCATCTCTGGCATTGGTAAGTATGGAAGTCATATTGAGCTACAGGTTAGGTATTCTCACCGTCGCGGCGTTCCTGTTCGCGATCGCAGTTGCGGCTTGCTCGGACTCCGACGGCGACGCAGTGGTAGTTGCCCCGACTGCGGTCACCGAGGTCCAGGCCGCTGCCACCGAAGTCCCCGAACCTGCTGCCTCTGAAGAGACCATGGCCGAGGAGATGGCCGCCGAAGAGGCCGTTGGCCCGGTGTTCGAAGACACGGTGATGGCCCCCGAGGGTCAGCGCACTACCGAGGTATTGAACAACATCCCCGTCGCCCTCCACCTCGACCAGAAGGTGGCCAGCCCCAGCTTGGTGAGCGGCCTGTCGGTTTTTTTCCTTGCGGTCATCGAAGACTCACGCTGCCCCACAGGTGCCGAGTGCATCACTCCGGGCACGGTCACCATTAGGGTAGATACCGCCAGCGGCTCGCTTCCCACCGGTGAAACCACACTCGTGCTGGAAGTAGGACAGGTGGGGCCAACGATCAAGAAGCTGGGCAAGTTCTCGGTGGTGTTCCTGGCAATGGAGCCCTATCCCGTGGCCGGTGAGACGATCGACCTGGCCGACTACGTGGCCACCTTGGCCGTCATCGTCGAGTAGCGCCAGCGCTCTCACGCGCCTGATCTGAGAACGACTAGCTGAAAGCTTGCAGCGCTAGCGCTGCGGCCCCCAACAGCGCGCTGTCGTCGCCCAACTTGGCGCGCACCACGGGCAGGCGACCCCGGTGCTGCTCCATCGCCCGCCATGAGAGTTCACGTTCCACGCTGGGCATCATCAGGTCGAGCGCATTGGACACCCCGCCGCCTATGACGACTACGTCGGGGTCGACCGCACTGAGAATGCCTGCCACGGAAATACCCAGGTAGCGGCCTGCCTCCTCATAGATCGCCTTGGCCAGGGCGTCGCCATCTCGGGCAATAAGTTCGATGCCCTTCGGCGTCAGGGCCTCGGGCGCGGTGAGTCTGAGCACACTTTCTTGATTACTCTCTTCAAGCATTCGGCGGGCCATGCGCGTCACGCCCGGGCCGGAACAGAACGACTCCAGGTCTCCCCGGTTGCCACAGTTGCACTCGGGGCCGTTGGGGTCGATGGTCATGTGCCCCCACTCCCCGGCGAACCCGCCTGCGCCGGTGTAGAGTTCCCCGTTCACAACTTGCCCGCCACCTACCCCGGTGCTGAGGGTGAGATAGACGAGGTTGTCGGATTTGCCGTGTCCCCCGTACCGGTGCTCGCCCAGCGCCGCCATGGTGGCGTCGTTCGCCGTCACGGCGTTCACCCCCAGCCGTTCAACGAGTGCGGCCATAGGCGAGAAGCCATCGAAGGGCACGATGTTGGGTGGCCGAAACATGACGCCGGTTATCGGGTCGGTCGGTCCGGCCATCGCCAGACCAACCCCAACGGGCTTGACGTTAGACCAACCGCTAGCGGTTCGGGTGGCCTCGATGATGCGGTCCATTATCGCGTCACGGCCCTCTTCATCGCCGGTCAGGACGGCGTCCCGCCTGACGATTTCCAGACCTTTTGACGCCTGGCGCACTGGGGCCGACGCCTGCTGGGCATGCCTGACAAGGGCGTACCGCAGGTTGGTGCCGCCGACGTCCATTGCCACGACCGAGGGGGCCGCGACTGATGAGGAACTAGCGGTCAACTGAGGCGTTATATCCCCATTACGTGGTAGCCGCTGTCGACGTGAACCACCTCACCGGTGACGCCTGTGGACAGGTCCGAACACAGGTAGAGAGCGGTCTTGGCGACCTCGGCCACCGTGACATTACGTTTTAGTGGAGACCGCTCGGCGGCGGCCTTTTTCATGTCCGAGTACCCGGCAATGACCCTCGAAGACAGCGTGTCCACTGGACCTGCGGACACGGCGTTGACGCGTATGTTCTCCGGCCCCATGTCGTGGGCGAGCTGCCGCACCTCGTTTTCCAGGGCCGCCTTGGCGGTGCTCATAACGTTGTAGCCGGGGAAGACCCGCTCACCGGCCTGGAAGGTCATGGTCAAGATGCTGCCGCCGTCGGGCTTCATGTGGTTCGCTGCGTAGCGGGTAATGGGTACGAGCGAGTAGGCGCTGACGTCCAGGGCCACCCTGAACCCCTCTCGGGGCGTCTCGACGAAGCGTCCACCCAGGTCCTCGCGATTGGCGAAAGCTATGGAGTGGATAACCACGTCGAGCCTGCCCAGTTTTGCGACCGCACCTTCAAACGCTCGCTCGATGTTGCCGTCTTCGCTCACGTCGCACTCGAACAGCAGCGGGTCGTCCCAGTCGGCCACCAGTTTTTCAACGCTGCGCTTGAGCCGCTCGTTCTGGTAGGCGAGCGCGACCTTGGCCCCGGCCTGGTGCAGGATGTCGGCGATTGCCCAGGCGATGGAGCGGTGGTTGGCGACGCCGAAGACGACGGCCGCCTTGTCTGACAGGTCAATTGAATACATAAACGGCAGACTAGCTCATGACCCGGCCTCCGTCCACGTTCAGGGACTGACCGGTAATGTTGTGAGCCTGCTCAGAAACCAGGAAGGCGACTGCGTAGCCGATGTCTTCCGGCAGCTGGGGGCGCCCCAGGGGCGTGGAGAACTCGATAAGGCGATCAAATAGCTCTCTGTTGGTCTCGGCTTCGCCCAGGTCTGTAAAGACTTCCGACCCGTAAGCGAACTGGCGAGCGGAGATCTTGTCCCACATCGGCGTCCAGATCATGCCGGGGCAGATGCTGTTCACGGTGATGTTATGGGGGGCCAACCGCAGGGCCATGGACTGGGTGTAGCTGAGGACCGCCGCTTTGGTCGCGTTGTAGCTGGAGCGATCCGGGTTGCCTGTCTTACCGGCGATGGACGCGATGTTGACGATTCGCCCGCTACCGCGCTCGGTCATGTGAGCTTCCAACGCCTCGGTCACGTTGACCGTGCCACGGACGTTCACGTCGAAGGTGAAGGACCAGTCCTCCGGCGTAACGTCGAGCCGCTCGTGCCAGCCTGGGGCCCCGATGACACCGGCATTGTTGACGAGCGTGTCGACTTGTCCGAAGGCGTCCATGGCGGCTGTGACGCCCGAACGGACAGAGTTCGCGTCGGTGACGTCCATTTGCACCGCGGTCGCCTTGCCACCGGACTTGACGATCTCACCGGCCGCCTTCTCCGCCCCGGCCAGGTTAAGGTCGGCCACCACGACTGCGGCTCCCTGTTTTGCCAGGACCTCGGCGATGCCGAAGCCTAGGCCGCTGGCTGCTCCCGTTACGAGGGCGTTTGTTCCGGTCAGGTCTGCGATCATATGGTTCTCCAGTCGGGTGAGTCGGGGACCAGCGGGTTAGTCGGAAGCTAGCGGGTTAGTCGGAAGATTGTAAACCTTTCGCATACCGTCTCTATAACCCGATCAACAAGTTCTGAGGGGAAATTAATGCTCAACCGCGATGAACTATTCGATCTTTCAGGCAAGACGGCGCTCGTAACGGGGGCCTCGTCGGGGTTGGGGGTGACCTTCGCCCGCGCCCTGCTGGCTAATGGCGCATCTGTCGCCATCTGTGCCCGCCGGGGGGACCGGCTGCGCGAGGTCGCCAGCGAGCTGGACCCGACCGGCGAACGGGTGCTGGCTCTGCGCTGTGACGTGGGCGACGCAGAACAGGTGCGGGCCGTCGCAGAAGCGGCCGTCAAACGATTCGGCCGTATCGACATACTCGTCAACAACGCTGGCATCGAGGCCGAGGGCAGCCCGTTCGCAGAGCGCATTGCGGACGACGACTTCGCAGAGACGGTGCGGGTGAACCTGCTCGGCGTCTGGCACTGCACCCGGATAGTCGGCACCGGCATGATCGAACGCGGCAAGGGCGGGTCGATCATCAACATCTCGTCCATCGGCGGCCTGGGCGGCTCAAAGGGTATGATGTCGCCCGGCTACTCGGCGACCAAGGCTGCCGTTATCAATCTCACACAGAATGTAGCCGCCAATTGGGGCGACCGGGGCGTGCGGGTGAACTGCATCGCCCCCGGCTACTTCCCCAGCGAGATGTCGGAGTTCGTGCGCACCAACCCTCCAGTTACGGAGCATGTCTGGGGACAGATACCGGTGGGTCGCTTCGGGGACCCGGAGGAACTGGTGGGGACCCTGCTGCTGTTGGCATCGGACGCCGGTAGCTACATGACCGGGCAGACGATAGCGGTCGACGGGGGGTTCTCGGCCACCGTTGGGGCGCGAACGCCGTCGAGCGAGTTGTACGACGTATGGGAGAGCTGGCTGCCGGGCGACAAGGGCAGGCCCCTGCGCCCGTGACAGGGGCCGCCGGTAATTCTTAAGACTGGACTGGCTCTCCCACCTGGCTCTCCTGGGGCAGGGGTGCTAGCGCGGGCTCAGGGTCGTCGGACAGGCCCGCCTGGGTATGAGGAACACCGCCACCACCAGCGCCAGGGCTATGAAGCCCGCCGCGCCGAGGAAGCCTGCTGGTCGAACTGACGGAAGAGGGCGTTGAGATGTCCAACCGCGTGCTCGAACTACAGGCAAAGGTGACCGGTGAGGTCCTCGCTGGACTAACGGCCAGCGAGGCAGCGCAGCTAGAGAAACTGCTCGGCAAGCTGGGCCTCGGCCCTTAGAGCCTGACAGGCCGGGCCACATGGGGCACCCCATCACCCGTGATAACGGGGAATCACCTCGTCGATAAGCGCCTGTAGCTGTTCGCCCATCATCTGGGGCGGGCACGCCGCCCGAAGCACGAACTTGGTGGCACCTGCCTCAACGAACTCGTCCAACAGCGCCGTCACGCTGGACACCGTACCCAGCGCGTCCAGTCGTTCCGCAGGTACATCGGCCCGTTTGCGACCGGGTATGAGGAACGGCTCGGCAAGGCGCTCTGCCTCGGCTCGACTGTCAGCGAAGCAGTAAGTGAGGATGACGCCGTGGTGGTCGTCGTCTATAGCCCGTCCGTACTCCCCTGCCAGGCCGTCGATGGTGCGCTTGCCTGCCAACACCTCATCGGGCGTCACTTGCGAGGCCAGCCAGCCGTCGCCGAGCCGCGCAACGCGTCGCAACGCGGCATGGGACCGACCGCCGACCCAGATAGGAGGCAGCTCGGGCCGCACGGGTCTCGGTCGTATAGCAACGTCGGTCAGGGAGTAGAAGCGGCCCCTGTAGGTGACCGGCTCGCCCGACCACAGCAGCCGCATCACCTCGACCATCTCGTCGGTACGCGCAGCACGGTCTGCCCGTGCGACACCGGCAGCCTCGTACTCGCGCTCGTCCTCGGTGCCCAGGCCTATGGCGGGGAGAACCCGTGCACCAGAGAGGAAGTCCAACGTTGCTATCTCTTTGGCCAGGATGGTCGGCTGGCGAAGCGGCAGGGCGAGAACGCTGGTGCCGACCAGCATGCGCCGGGTTCGGGCAGCGATGAAGGAGAGCGCGACTATAGGCTCGACGTTGAGCCGGTCGGCGACTATGCGGTCGGTTAGCCAGATGGAGTCGATGCTGGACCGCTCGGCGTGCTCGACCCACTCCCACAGCGCGTCCGGGCCCTCGTTCCCGAAGGGCCAACCGCTCATGCCAATGCCTATTTTTACTGACAGGACGCCCCCCTTTTATCTCCGCCGCCAGGGCGCGGCAGAATTTCGGCCATCATACAAGGGCACATAACAGAGTCGTATAAGGCAACACAGGAGGGGATTCGTGTTGACCACGCACTCCAACCCCCATAAAATTAATGAAGCGGGTCAACAATACTCGCCGCAGCCAGGCTGCCGGATTCCTGTCCGGACGATAGCCTGACCATAGGGAGAGGCAGAACGTGACTACAACTTCTCGGCCCGCTCGCAAGCCGCTGACCATCTCGATCAGCGAGGAGGCAGCGGATCACATCAGAGTTTTCGCCGCCAAGAGTGGCAAGCCGGACAAGGATCTGCGCGTGTCGGTAAAGGGCGGCGGCTGCTCCGGCCTCACCTACACGCTCGACCTCGAGAGCGCTGGGGAGGACGACAAGACCATTGAGCAGCACGGCCTGCGGTTGCACGTGCCAAAGAAGTCGTATGTCTTCCTGGCCGGTACGGTACTGGAGTACTCGGGCGGGTTGAATGGCAAGGGCTTCGTGTTCAATAACCCCAACGCCAAGACCACCTGCGGCTGCGGCACCTCTTTTAGCGTCTAGGGCCGCGTAAGTGGCTCTGTCCCGGCTAGCCCCCCAACTTGACCAGTACCGAGCCCTGACGGAGGGACTGGCGGTCGTAGATAGGCCCAACGTCGGCCTGCTCCGAGTCGAAGGCAAGGACTCGGTCGATCTGCTGGACCGGCTCTCTACCAACGACCTGGCCGCACTCGCGCCTGGCCTGGGCGCGTCCACGGTGCTGACCACCAACAAGGGCCGCGTCATTGACCTGCCCACCGTTGTCCATATGGGCGACTACCTGCTCGTGCTCTGTTCCAAAGACGCGGCAGCCCGAGTCTCCGAGTGGATCGACTTTTACACGTTCGCCGAGGACGTGGTCGTCTCGGACGTCACTGACCAATACTCCATTGCCGGTATTGCTGGGCCGCTCGCCCTTGCTACTGCGCAACGGCTAACAGGAGCCACGGCGGCGGACCTGCCACCATACGGGGTGGTCGAGGCAGACGTGGCCGGTGTGAAAGCGATTGTTGTCCGTACGGACTTTCTCGGCACGGGCACGCTCGATTTCATTGTCGCGGGTTCCGACGGCCAGGCCATGAGAGACGCGCTGGCCGGGGACGCCGAGTTCGTGGGCCCTGAGGCATTGGAGGCGGTCAGGATCGAGCGAGGCATCCCCGCTTTTGCCAGCGAGCTAAACGAGGACCACAACCCGCTTGAGGCTGGCCTGATCGATTCGATCAGCTTCAACAAGGGCTGCTACATAGGCCAGGAGGTGGTGGCACGCCTGAACACCTATGACAAGGTGCAGCGCAGGCTCGCCGTGTTGAACTGGCCGACAGGGCCAGTGTCTGCTAAATCGGTTTCTATTGGCGACGACGTGAACGGCGATGGCAAGGTGATCGGCGCGATCACATCGGTCGCCGCGCACCCAAGCGGCGGGTTCGTCGGCCTGGCCTACGTCAGGCGTGCGTACGAGAATGCCGAGGTCGCTATCGGGCCTGCGGGAGCCATCGCGGCGCTGAAGCCGCCCGACACTGGGGCCTAGTTCTGCTCGATTAGCTCCAGCCAGTTGCCCCAGGGGTCTTGCAGGTAGCAGACGGCCTTACCAGGGACGACCGCAACTGGAGGATTCAACTCGCGAGCGCCATTTTCCGTAATACGCTGGAAGGTGGCCGCCATGTCGTCGACGTTGAACGCGGTGTGACTGGCGCCCAGCAGGCTTCGCTCTTCGGAGGGTCGCTCGGCGGGCTCCGGGTTCAGGTAGTGGATAAGCTCGATGACCCGGCCGTCGGGCGCGACGACGTCCGCAACTTTGATGTGGGTATTGTCGTAGTCCAGAACCTGGGAAATGGGACCGCCGTCTCTCTCGCGCCGTTCAACCAGCTTCAGCCCGAGCACGTCGGTGTAGAAGGCTATGGCCTCTTCCAGGTCGGCAACGACTATTCCAGTGTGGTTGATGCCAGTTATCACGATGTGCTCCAGTTTCGCCCGGTATCGGGTCCTGTCAGGCGGTGAGCGTCACTCCGCCGTCGACCACCAGCACCTGGCCCCTGATCATCTCGGCGTCGTCGGAACACAGGAACGCCACGGCGCTGGCCATGTCCTGCGCTTTGAGTGCTCGCCCGGCAATGGTGGACCCGGTCGCCGCCAGCATTTCTTCCCGGTTGGGAAACGAGTCAAACGCATCGGTCTCGATGTAGCCGCCAGAGACGCCGTTCACCCGTATGCCGAGGGGTCCAAACTCGACCGCAAGGTAACGGGTGACCGCTTCCAGGGCTGCCTTGGATGTGCCAACGGAGAAGTAGTGGGGCAGGACGCGCACGGAACCCATTGAGGAGATGTTCACGATGCTGCCGCCGTTAGGCATGAGCTTTGTGGCCGCAACAGAGCACAGCCACGGCGCCCTGGCATTAACGGACATGGTCCAGTCCCAGTGCTTGGGTTCCAGGTCAACGGCGTCGCGCTGAACACCGGACGCTGCATTGTTAACGAGTATGTCCAGTCGGCCGTAGTGGTCGGCGACCGACTCGAACATCTGCTGAATTTTGTCGGGGTCGCCGACCTGCGCTTTCAGGCGGAGACAGTCGACGCCAAGCTCGCGGACGGACGCCTCTGTCTCGGCGGCCGCGTCGTGGCTGCGCATGTAGTTAAAGGCGATGTCTGCGCCCCTGGCAGCCAGGTCCAGGGCTATGGCGCGTCCGATACCCCTGCTGGCACCGGTAACTAGGGCGACTTTGCCCTGGAACTGTTTGGCTGGCTTGTCCATGCGGAAATAGGCTGGCTAGACGGCCAGGCCGCCATCGACACTGACCACCTGTCCCGTCATGTAGCTGGCCTTCTCGGAGGCGACGTAGGCGACCATGTGGCCGATGTCGTCGGGCTTGCCAATGTAGTCCATCGGTATCAGGGCTCGCATTCGCTCTTCGAACTTCTCGCCCAGCACCTCGACCGTCTGTGTACGGATGTAGCCGGGCGTGACCACGTTGGCCGTCACGCCCCTGGGTGCCAACTCTTTCGCAACGGACTTGGTGAAGCCAATGATCCCGGCCTTGGACGCCGAGTAGTTGGCCTGCCCCGCGTTGCCTCTTATTCCCACAATGGAGCCGACGTTTATGAGCCGCCCCCAGCGACGCTGCATCATGCCCCGTACGTAGGCGCGGGTGCAGTAGAAGGTGCCGTTGAGATTGGTGTCGATGACCTTGCTCCACGCTTCGTCGCCCATGCGCACCAAAAGCGTGTCGTCGATGATGCCAGCGTTGTTGACGAGGATGTCGATGTGGGGGAACCGCTCGCCGACAGCTTCTACCATGGCCTTGACCTGGTCGAGCTGGCCCACGTCGGCCTGGACAGCGAAGGAGCCCACTCCCAGGTCCTTGAGCTCGTCCACGAGCGTTTGTGCCTCTGTCTCAGACGAGCGGTAGTTTACCGCCACGTTGACGCCCATTTCGGCCAGTCTGAGCGATGACGATCGGCCAATGCCCTTGGCCGCACCGGTGACCAGGGCGTATTTTCCGGCTATCCCGTTCACGTCTTCAGTCAATCAACTCTCCGACTCGATTTCTACAACTGCACGGACGGTGGCCAGGCGCTCGGTGAGGCGCTCTATGAAGCCCAGGTCAAGTGCTAGCTTGGCTGTGGCTATGGCATTTGCCACTTCGACGGAGTCTGCCCGGCCGTGACCGATGATGCTTACGCCGTTCACGCCCAGCAGGGGGCCGCCGCCGAGGTCCTGAGCCGGGTTGGTCGTCTTTAGTATTTCGCCCTTGATGAGGTTCATGGCCTCCGGCGTCACCTGCCCGTTCACCGCATTGGCAAGGTGCTCGATCAACGACACGCCTATGCCTTCGGTCAGCTTCATAACCACGTTGCCTGCAAAGCCGTCGCACACGACCACGTCTACGATGCCAGCAGGCAGGTCGTCGCCCTCGACGTTGCCGACAAAGTTGAGGCCGCTCGCCTGTAGCAACTCGGTGGTCTCTCGCACTTGCTTGTTGCCCTTGCCCGTCTCGGACCCAACGCTCAGCAGCGCCACTTTTGGCCGGTCGATGTGCCAGAACTGATTGGCGAACACCTCGCCGATAATGGCGAATGACAAGAGCTGCGCGGGCTTGCAATCGACGTTGGTCCCAACGTCTATGATGATCGTTCTCGGCGCCAGGCCCACGATGGGCCCTCCGAGGCAGGGCCGCTCCAGCCCTTCCATCATGCCGAGAATAACCGCGGCTGCGGCCATAGTGGCACCGGTGGAGCCCATAGACACGCATGCCCCGGCCCGGCCCTCTTTCACCAGTTTGGTGGCGACGAAGATGGAGGCGTTCGGCTTCTGACGCAGCGCCCTGGCGGGCTGCTCACCCTCCCCTACCACGCCCATTGACGGGGCAACGGAGATGGGCAGGTCTGCGGCGCCGGGATGGGCGTCCAACTGCTCTTGCAGGGGGTTGGGGTCGCCGACCAGCAGTACCGCGACATCGGTCTCCCTGGCGGCAAGTACTGCGCCTGCCACGGTCTCGACGGGGGCGAAGTCGCCGCCCATTGCGTCGAGCGCTATTGTCGTACGTTCAAGGGTCAAATTGTTGTCCAGATCGTTTGTATGCGGCTCACGCAACTACAACGGAGGCGAGAGAAGTAATGGCGGCTTCTTCAGAGTCGCCTTCTTCAGGATCTTGGCGAACCCGCACCGTCACCACCGTACAGGTGATGCGGCGTCCGCCCCCTTCAAGGCCTTCCACGTTTTTAATGGTGCCCCGGGTCTCTATTTGGTCTCCTGGGAATACCGGCGCCCGGAACCTTAGCTTCAACTTGCCGCTCCGGGCCCAGTCGAGCCCGAACGCGCCCGCCATCAGTTCGGAGACGGTGGCGGCAATCATCATACCGTGAGCTATCCTGCGACCGAAGTGGGATCCGGCCGCGAATTCGGCGTCAATGTGTATCGGATTGAAGTCGCCAGACGCCTTTGCGTAGGCGCTGACGGCCTCCTGAGTGATCAACTGCTGTACGGACGCAAGCGCGTCACCGGCTGCTACTGGAGCGGTAATGCCCAACTAAACTGGCACCGATATTGTGCTTTTGCCGGTCATTACGGTTTTGCCGTCTTCGGCGGTCACCGACAGGTCGACGACGAGGATTCGGCTGCCGCCCCGCAGGGAGTTTTGGGAAAGCTCGGCTGCGCACGTTATGGTCTCGCCCACTCGCACGGCGTCTACGAATTCAATTTCCTGACCGAGATGAAGCGTGCCGCCGGGGATGCGTAGATCGTTTACTACGCCACGCACACTGAGGGCCGCCACGGCCATGGGCGGAACGAACTCCGAACCCGCGATTGGCGAGGCGTCAGCGACCGCGGCTATGTAGGCTGAGACGGTCTGGGCATCCAGCAGGTATACCTGCCTGGAGACTGACTGGCCAGCGGCCAGGGACGAGTAGTCTACGAGTGTGTCGTTCATGTCTTTTAAGTCACTCAAAATAGCCATGAATTATAACTGCGGCGAGCCCACTACGCTTGGGATGGGGTTGCGCCCCTTTGAATAGCGGCCTCTTCTAGAAAGCGCTCGAGGAGGACGAACGACGTTTCGTTCGACAGGTCCAGGCGGGCGATGGAGAGCGCCCGGAACACCACACCGGTGGAGACACGGGCGAGCGCGTCCTCTCCCAGCGCTGGCAATTGCACGCCCAGGGCCTTGGCCACGAACCCGGCCACTCCCATGCCGTTGCGGGTGAGATGGCACCGGATCAGCGGTTGCTCGTCGTGTGTTATGAGCAGGCCGAGGTCGTCCTGAGACAGCTTCAGGCGAAGGTGTGACCGGGGTACCTCTATTAGCGTGTCTGCGTAGTCGAAAACTTCTACGTCTGCTCGGTCGGGGTCTACTGGGTCAGGCATCGCGCCAGTATACTTGCGTCCGACCATGAAAGCCCCAAACTATCGGGGAATCAGAGGAGTGCAAGATGAAAGCTGCGGTACTCAGGCAAGTTAACGAACCTCTCACAATCGAGGAAGTCGATATAGACCAGCCAATGCCGGAAGAGGTGCTGATCCGCACCGGGGCCGCGGGCGTCTGCCGCAGTGACCTCCATTTCATCGAGGGCAGCACCGGCCACCCGCTCCCGGTCGTGCTCGGGCACGAATCGGCCGGCACCGTTGAGGCAGTCGGTGACGCGGTGACGTACGTAAAACCCGGAGACCGGGTGATTACGTGCCTGTCGGTGTTTTGCGGCCGCTGTGAGATGTGCCTGTCGGGCCGCCCGGTGCTGTGCACTCGGGAGGGTCTTACCCGTGCCGAGGGCGAATCACCCAAACTGAGCCAATCGGGCGAACGGGTGCACCAGTTCCTCCGACTCTCCTCGTTTGCTGAACAGATGCTGGTGCACCAGAACGCCGTGGTCAGGGTCGACGATGACACACCGTTCGAACTGCTCGCCCTCATCGGTTGCGGGGTTACTACGGGGCTGGGTGCCGTGCTCAACACCGCGCAGGTCAGGCCCGGCTCAACTGTCGCCGTCATTGGGTGTGGCGGGGTAGGGCTGAGCGCCGTACAGGGTGCCCGCATCGCCGGTGCCCTGCGCATCATCGCCATCGACACGGTCGAAACGAAGCTCGCGACAGCGATGGAGTTCGGGGCGACCGACGTGGTCGACGCCTCTTCGTCTGACCCGGTAGAAAAGGTGAAGGCGATCACCGGGGGCGGTGTGGACTATTCGTTCGAGGCGCTAGGGGCGAAGCGCACCGCCGAGCAGGCCTTCGAGATGCTCCGGCCCGGCGGCACGGCAACGGTGGTGGGTGTGATCCCGGAGGGCACGAAGATCGAACTAGAAGGCTCCGCCTTTCTGGACGAAAAGCGCATCCAAGGCTCCAACATGGGCTCTAACCGGTTCCGCACCGACATGCCTCGCTACATTGAGCTTTACCGCCAGGGACGGCTCAGGCTGGACGAGATGGTCACCCAGACGATGGGCATCGAAGAGATCAATCGTGCGTTTACCAAGATGAAGTCGGGCTCGGTGAACCGGAGCGTCATCGTCTTTTAGGGGATGCGAAGCTCGATGTCGGGGACCGCTCCGACCACCGAAAACCAGAAGCGGGTGCGCGAGGGCACCGGCTCCAGCGCCGATCCCGCCAGCGCACCCGCCGTCGCCCTTCCGGCGGCGTCCCACAGGCTGGCCGTCTCGTTGTCATGGATGGCCCCGTAGTCACCGACCTCGAATTTCAGTGTGCGCCCGTCCACGCTTACGAAAAACGCTGCCACACCAGGAGTTGTCGGCTCTGTGAAGGCCGCGATTGCCCGGCCTGAGGCCTCGGTGTTGATAGTCAGGCTCTCATCTTGCGAGAGCGGGAAGGCCACGTGCACGCCATCCACCTCGACGGCCAAGACGGACTCACCGGGCCGTAGCCGGCCGTCCAGTTTGCTGGGGCTGACGGGGAACGCGAAGCCGCCGGAATTGACCCGCTCGTCGCAACCCACGAACGGGTCGCGCCCGTAGGGGTTGCCTCCGATCAGCCCCCCCCCCCCGCAGCAGGTTCAGGTTCTTGCCCAGCACCCATGTTTGGGGATGAAGCGTTTTCCACTGCGACCAGGTAGTCATTCGCGACGGCAGCACGGTGAGCCTCTGGCCGGCAAGCGGGCCAACGATGGCCTCGCCGATGACCTGGTGCCAGTAGGAGCCTGTTTCCCCGTCGAACATGATGAGGTCGGACTCGCACAGCGCACTGGTGTTGCCGAAGACCAGCTCCCGATCGCCCAAAAGGCGAGAGTAGACGACGCCGCTGGCACACAGGGGGCAGTAGCTAATCAACACGGGCACGCCGTCGATAACGTCGTTGACGATCTCGTGCAGGTTGAGCATTTTGACCGGGTAGGCGTACGCGCCGCTATCGGACTGGTAGCCCAGGACAATGTCGTCGTCGTCCAGCCAGTTGCCACCTTCTGGCCCGTCGTATCGCGGCTCGTAAACGGGAACGATGGCGTCCCGCAGCCGGTCGATGTCGCCCTGGGTGGCCGCAGACAGGGCGATGGCGCCGCCCTGGAACGTGTCGAAAAGGACCTCGTCCAGCCCGACGCTGGCTACGGAGGTGTCGAGCGCGGGTGGCCTGCCCGCGGGCTTCTTCGGCCCCACGCCGTCGCCGTTGGGCGTGCTCGCGGCCTCCACAACGGCTGTCGGGAACGACACGGGGCCGTCGGGGTTCTCCGCTGGCTGGGCGACGCCCGTAGTACAGGCGACGGCCGCCATGAGGGCTGCGCCGGCGAACAGGAGAAGACGGGGGGATGTGACGTTGCGCATGAGACAACCCGACCGAAGCCGGGGTGCTTCATAAGATGCGCCGCGTCAGGCGGGGATTTCTGCTTCGGCGGCCTGTTTCATTTTGTGACCGGTTTCGGCCATCTGCTTTTGCATTTTGTCGCGCATAAACGAGGCCATCATCTTGAATATGGGGTTGGCGGTGTTCATTTCCATGGCCAAGTTGACCATGGTGCCGCCACCGATTTCAGTGAAGGTCCAGTGACCCTCAGCCGTCAGGGAGTCGGCCACCCCTCGCCAGCGCAGGGTCGTGGGTGGCGACCACTCGATAATGGATGTTTGGAATTCCATTCGTCGCCCGTTCATTTCGTAGACGTCCTTAGAGGTCGAGCCGACGTCGAGGTCGCCTTCGGAGGTGCGGCGGGTCTCGACCAGGCCGCCGTCCCACTGGGAGCGGTTGTCCGGGTTGGACACGTACTCGAACACCTTGTCTATCGGCCGAGCTATTTCCACGGAGTTAACCATCTTCATTTTCGCCACCTCCAGACAATGTGAGTAACCGCTGCCAATCTGCTGCCGCCAAGTGGCGCGCATAGTAGTTCGGAGGCTTCGCACGGTCAACTACGCCCCGTACCTAAATCGACATCTGCCGGTGGCGAATGGTAATCTCCCGGCCATCCCGCCCCGATACTTCGATTCCCGACATCGTTCTCAGGAGAGGCCATAAATGGATGACTTCAACGGCAAAGTCGCGCTCGTCACCGGTGCCAGTTCCGGGGTTGGTGCGGCGACGGCGCGCATGTTCGCCGACCGGGGCGCGGCAGTGGTGCTGGCGGCGCGGCGTGAGCCAGAGGGCGAAGCCGTCGCGGCGGCTATACGGGCAAGCGGCGGCGAGGCGTCTTTCGTCCGCACCGACATTTCCGACCCCGGCCAGGTCGAACGGTTTCACCGGGCTGTCGCCGAGGGGCACGGGCGGCTCGACTACGCGGTCAACAACGCGGCCATTGAGGGCGAGTTTCCGTTTCGCACGCACGAATCGACGGTGGAGAACTTCCGGGCGCTGATCGACGTGAACCTGATAGGCACCTGGCTGTAAGAAGCACCAGCTGGAGCTGATGCTGGAGCAAAAGAGCGGGGCCATCGTTAACGTATCGTCGGCCAGCGGCGTTGTCGGGGTGGCTTCGGCCGCGCAATACGGTGCCACCAAGTGGGGGCTGGTCGGCCTGACCAAGTCGGCGGCGCTGTAGTACGCCGGACAGGGGATACGAATTAACGCGCTGTGCCCAGGAAGTGTCGAGACGGAGATGTTCGACCGGCTGTTCGACGGGTACCGAGCGAACAAGGCGAGCGTAGATGTCCTGCACCCGAACGGAAGGGTATCGACACCAGAAGAAATGGCGGAAATAGCCGTATGGCTGTGTTCTGACAGATCTTCTTACGTCGTCGGTCACGCGCTTGTCGCCGATGGCGGACTGACGGCGGGCCTGTGGGGAGGGGCCCGGGGCGAATAGCCCCAAAGCCAAAGAGGCGAGTAGCCCCAAGGCTAAAGAGGGTTAAGATAGCGCGATGCGAATAGGCCCTTTCGAGATAACCGAGCCCGTACCGGAGCTTAGCAACACCATTGCAATAGCGATGCTGCGGCCGTGGATCGACGTCGGCCGTGTCGGCACGCTGGCACTGCGCAAACTGGAGAACCACTTCGGCGCAAAGGAGCTGGGGCGCCTGGCCAGGCCGGGCAACTTTTTCGACTTCACGCGCTACCGGCCCCGCATGGGTTTCACTACGGGGGAACGTACCTTCACTGTGCCCAACACGGTCGTCAACTACATAGACGACGAGGCGCTGGGCCGTCCGCTACTGCTGCTGCACATCCGGGAGCCGCACGCTCTCGGCGAGGATTACGCCGACGGCATAGCCGAACTACTGGCCCACTTCCGGGTGACGGAGTACTGCCGAATAGGCGGCATGTACGACTCTGTCCCGCACACTCGACCCCTGATAGTTACCGGCTCCCTGACGGAGCCCCAATACAAACTGGCCGGGCAGCTTGTGACGTCCCGCCAGAGTTCCTATCAGGGACCGACTTCGATAGTGAACCAGGTGGCCGAAGAGATGCGCCGAAAGGGCGCGGACGTGACCAGCCTTATGGTGCACGTGCCGCAGTACGCCCGGCTGGACGATGACCGCATGGGCGCGGCGCGGCTGCTGGAGTGCCTGTGCGCGATCTACGGGCTGCCGGGAGAACTGGCCGACGCTACCCAGGGCCGACGTCAGTACCTGGAAATTGGCCAGGCTGCGGAGAACAACCCCGAGGTGAACACGCTCATCTCACAACTCGAAAGCTACTATGACCGGACGCACACCGGGCAGGCGACGGAGTTTGAGGCGCAGGCGAATCTGCCGCCAGAAGTTGAAAAGTTCCTCACCCAGCTTGGGAGTCGGTTCGACGAGTCAGAGGGCGACGGGATCCCCGACGAAGAGTAGCGCGGGGAGAGAGTAGTGTGTTGGCCAAGCCCCTTAGATAGGGCCGTGTCTGGGCGGGCTTACCTGCTGCCGTAGTTGCTGCCCCTGCCGCTGTCGTAGCTACTGCTGCTGCTATCGTCGCTGCTGCTGCTGCCCCTGCCGCTGTCGTAGCTACTGCTGCTGCTATCGTCGCTGCTGCTGCTGCC